>Ga0209524_1000014_pt1 | contig 17917 bp, 14 predicted proteins | sample JacPinW_OM1H0_M1_FD_187956 | JGI IMG/M metagenome (GOLD analysis project Ga0209524, IMG submission 187956) | Forest soil microbial communities from Algoma, Ontario, Canada - Jack Pine, Ontario site 1_JW_OM1H0_M1 (SPAdes) (version 2) | ecosystem: Environmental > Terrestrial > Soil > Boreal... | reverse complement strand
AGGACCGAGCCGGTCGGTAGCGATTGGAGGTGAAATCGACGCATCGCCGCGTCGTCGACGGTCTTGCTGGCGTGAATGACGAGCGTGCCGCGCAGGTCGGTCGACCACGAGCGAATCTCGACTCCCTTGAGGCCCCAGATGATCAAGCTGGCCCACGGTTGCCGGACGGTGAGTGCGAAGGCTTTCGTCACGGTTGCGAACCCGGGGCGAGCGCCGATTCGACCTCGGCCGCGAACCGTTTCATCAAGCTGAACAGATCCGGAAACCATCGGTCGGCATGCTGCCGTCCTGCGGTAGGCTCGCTGTCGACCACATCCGGAAATCTTCTTACGAACGCTCGCCAGGAGGCGCAGGCTGCGACCTCTGCCGCAAAACCTCGGAGCGACCGATACGGGCCGAGGAGCGCCATCTCCTCGGCCGAGGCCGTATGGTGCTCCGCCAGGCGGCGAATGTCAACGGCGAAGTGCCGGGGTGGGACGGCGATGGCGGCCCTCGCCAGCGACGCGCGGCGGACCAAGCAAGGCAGGCACCAGCCGCAATGTCGCGTGCCGGAGGAGCTCCTGCGGCTGGCCCATTGCTGATTCCAGCAGCTCACGGTCTCCAGCGCCAGCTCTGGGTGGGGCGCGAACACCGTGGCCATTTCGCCCTTGGTCGCCAGCTCGAAGGGGTTGAAGATCTTGATAGGGGAGGGGAAGAGCCCCTGGGCAAGGCGTTCCATCCCGAGCAGGAATGAGCTGTGAGCATGGCGGGTGGGTACCATGGCCAGACTCAGCGGCAAGTTGACCGCCAGCGGACCATTCTCGCAAACCAGCACCTCGCCGGCTCCTACCGCCGCGGCGGTTGCAAGGGCGAGGCTGAGAAAGAGGAACGACCGACTGCGCTGTGAGCGTTCTCTGAGCTGGCGGGCCACGGTCGTAACCGGGGAGGTATAGAAGGCCGCATGGTGCGGCGCCGTGGTGCCACCATAGGTGCTCTGGATACCGGCCAGGAGGGTGCGAAGCCGCTCGAAACCGTTCGTATACTGGGAGACGAATGCAGTCTCCAGGCCCGCGGCGGCGAAACTGGCGGCGGCGCAGGCTGAGTCGAGGCCGCCCGAGAAAAGAGCTACCCTGGTGATCTCCCGGTTGGAGGAGGCGCTCGGCGGGTAGGTGACGGCGGCCAGGCCGCCGGTGGCCCTCCGGAAGGTAAAGTCGAAATCGTCCTGCGTCAGCAGCGACAGCACCCTCGCCAGTTCGGGCGCCACCTCCCGCCACCTGTCAGGGCGGCGCACGGGGATGCTGAGGGCGATCCGTCGCGGGCCTTGCCGGGGCCGGCGCACCATCCGGTCGGCGATCCATACCGAAGTGGCAAGCTCGATCAGATCGCGGCAGAGCGGTGGCCAGCCGATCTCGCCAGCCAGCCCGCGCAGGCGCAGTCGCCACAGTGGGGTCGCTGGCAAGGAGACACGCCGGTCCGTGCCGCTCCTCTCCTTGTAGGTGATCTCCACGTCGGGCGGGTCAGCCGGGCATCGGCACGGGGTTGGTCTCTCGCACACTTCGCAGCTCGTCGGTGACGATCTTGCGAATCTCATTGGAGTCGGTGAGCTTGCCCTCCTTCCTGATCCGCGCGACCGCTCTCTTGGCCGCTCGAGCCGCAGCCTTCTCGACCGGCTGCAGAGCTTCCTGGATAGCAGCTTCACCGCGCGCGGGATCGGCGCGATGGAGCAGCTTCAAGATCGTGTTGGTCACGAACTGCTCGACATAGGTATTGACCACATCTCGGAAATCCGTCGCCTGCAAGCGCCGCTGGATCTGCTGTGCGGCGCTTTCGCCAGCCTGGGATGCGAGCTGCTTAATCATCAGGTGTGCCAAGACAGCGCGGCCGGCGATCGAGACCGATTCCCGGAAGGGGTCAGGGATAGCGCCTTCCTCTTTCTTGATCTCGTCGCGTAGCTGGTCGCTGAGCTCTTTGGTGGGGTTCGGTGCCTTGTCGAGCCGGTAAAGGGGAATGAATTGTTTGGGGTCGAACTTGGCCACCGCGTGCAGTCTCTTCAGCCAGTTCAGCGCGGCGACGAACGCCTGGCTGGTTTCCAACTCGCTGGAGAAATGGTGTTTCTCGGCCACAGTAAGGACGTGCGCAGCCGCAGTATCGCCGAGCGCCCGCTCCTGAGGAGCGGAGAGCACCAGCGCGCGCTCGACCCTCGCAGGAGGAGGTGTCGCCTCGCGGCCGCGCTTGGCGGCAGGAGTGCCGCGCGCCCGCGGGCGAAACTTGGCGGTAACCGCGACGATGCCCTCCAGGATATTGGCGGAGTCGGATCGGGTCAGGCGACTATTGAATTGGGTTCCCACGGTGCACCCTCCTTCATTGCACGGCTTCCCCGAGCGCCTGCCAGGTCATCGGTAGACGGTCGGGCTTCTGGCGAAGCAGCTGGCGGAGCCGGGTTGAGTACTTGGCGAGGAACTGGTCTCGCTGCGTTGCATTCGTCGGTACCTTGACGATGAAGGCGAGGATGTCGCGCCAGTGCGTCGATTGGAGTGCGGAGTCGTTGGTCGGTCTGCCGATCGCCACCGCGAAGGCGCGCACGCCAGCATCCCAGGCGCCCTCGGAATTGTGGCGATTCAGCAGCAGGCGACCCAGCTCCATTAAGGCCTCGCGCAGCGAGTTGAGTGTCCAGTCATCGCCGAGAGAACGATCGAGGATGGTGATGCAGTCGTTCAACCCCGTCAGAAAGTCGTCCTCGGAGAGCTGCTCGAGTTGCTTCTGGAGGCGAAGCGACCAGAGCTTGGCCTGGGCCGCGCGATGGCTGAGACCGTCGGCAGTGGCTGCGACGGTGGCTTCCCTGTAGGCCTGCTCCGCCTCGCTCAGCCGGTTCGCCCGGCGCAGCAGCCGCGCTCGCTGATAGAGATAAAAGAAGGTCGCGTCCGCGCCCACCTGCAGGAGTCTCTCATCGGCTTGGTTCATGCGTTCGAAGAGGTCGGCGGGGGGCGCCGATTTCCGATCCAGACGGTCGAGAGTGAAGGCAATCTGGTTGGAGATGACAGTTAGCCACTCGTCGAGCTGGCCCAGGCGGTCGGTAAGGCGAAGGGCCTCGTCGAGGTCGGCCTGGGCCGTGACCCACTCCTCAGGATCGCCGAAGACGGCGAGCTGAGTAGCCCGATCGTTGAGGATTCGTGCTCGCAGCTGCGACCGCTCCTCGCCCGCGGGGAGCTGACTTACCAATTCGAGCATGCTACCGAATGACGCGACCAGCTCGGCATGAAGGACGCGTGCACGCCCTGCCTCCTTCGAGGCTCTCGTCCAGGCAAGCGCGGCGCTGATGCGTTCACTCGGGCTCCAGCCGGCCAGCTCGAAGAGCCGATCGCCGCGGTAGATCTCAAGCAGATCGGCCGCCGCCGTTGCCTGGCCGATCCGCAGCAGAAACTGGGCGTGTATCGCGTTGTCTCGCTCGTCGGGCAAGAACCGCGTTAGCAGTAAGAAGCTGATCTCAAGCCCGATGCGAACCTCGCCCTCCGACAAGAGGAGAGGCAGCGTCAGTCTGGCCAACGCGTGGTATCTCTCGCGCCGATCTTCATCCACCTCTGGATGCAGAGCGGCCGCGAGGGTCAAGAGGTCGCGGATCAACAACGCCCGGCCGCGGCCGATATGATCGATCGCGAAGAACGGATCCTCCTCGTCGAAGCACGACTCGAGAGCCTCCAGCAGCTTCTTCGCTGACATGATCGTCACCGCCGCGGACGAGACCAGGTACTTCGGGTCGAGGGCAATCAGTTCGACGCCGTCGCTGTCGATGGGGCGCAGGATGTGACTGCTCTCCGCCGTTCTCGCCATCGCGGGAAGCCCCAGCTCGACGACCAATCGGGTGTACAAGGGCGGTAGGAGCCCCTCGGGGAAGGACCGGAGAAAGCGAAGCTTAGGCGGCAAAGGCTCCGCGCCGGCCGAACCGGCTGCTTCACCGCGGATTGCCCGCGCCAGGGCGTCGATTCCCGCCAGGAAGTCGGCGCGAGGGCGAAGGTCGACCTGCTGATGGATGGGTAAGAAGCCCGGCGGTTGAGCTTCTCCAATCAGGACAGGGATGAGGAGCGGCGAGCCCTGCCGTTCGTGGTTCAGGACCTCGGCCAACTGGTACTCATCGTTTACCCACTCCGATCGGTTGGCAGCGGGTGAAATCAGGAATGCGACGGCACGGCTAGCCTCGATCGCCTGGCTCAGCTCGCCCACGAAGCGCTGTCCCGGTTGCAAGCGGGCCCTGTCCCGGTAGACCTTGAGCTGGCGAGCTGTAAGCTCCTGCTCGATCCGTTCGGCCAGCTCCTTATCTTCAGAGCTGTAGCTGATGAAGACGTCCAGCTGTTCAGGTGGCACCCTTTAAGTTTATTGCGTTCTCGAAGGTTAAGGCAAGTAGTTGAGTCAAGTATGAGCCCACAGGAGCGGCTGGGAGGCGGGCGAGTGAGGCACGCGGCCGACTGGCTGGCCTATAATCCCGCCCTCACACCGAACCTCGTCAGGGTGATGGGGCAACCAGGGGGAACCGATGGCAGATCAGTACATCTATGTGATGAAGGACCTGCGGAAGATCTATCCGCCCAACCGCGAGGTCTTGAAGGGCATCTGGCTGTCGTTCCTGCCCGGGGCGAAGATCGGGGTGCTGGGCTTGAACGGCGCCGGCAAGAGCACGCTGCTGAAGATCATGGCGGGCGTGGTGACGGACTTCGGCGGCGAGGCCTGGCCGGCCAAGGGAGTCAGGGTCGGCTTCCTGCAGCAGGAGCCGCAGCTCGACGAGAGCAAGGACGTGCTGGGCAACGTCGAGGAGGGGGTCGCCGGCACCCGCGCCCTGCTCACCCGCTTCGACGAGATCAACGCGCGCTTCGCCGAGGACCTGGCGCCCGAGGAGATGGAGAAGCTGCTCGAGGAGCAGGCCCGGGTCCAGGACGCCATCGACGCCGCCAACGCCTGGGAGCTCGACCGCACGCTCGAGATCGCCATGGATGCGCTGCGCGTGCCGCCCGGCGATGCCGCCGTCGGCCATCTCTCGGGTGGGGAACGCCGCCGCGTGGCGCTCTGCCGGCTGCTGCTGCAGCGGCCCGACCTGCTGCTGCTCGACGAGCCGACCAATCATCTCGACGCGGAGTCGGTGGCCTGGCTGGAGCGCTTCCTCGCGGAATATCCCGGCACGGTGGTGGCGATCACCCACGATCGCTACTTCCTCGACAACGTGGCCGGCTGGATCCTCGAGCTGGACCGCGGCAGCGGCATCCCGTGGGAGGGCAACTACTCCTCCTGGCTGGAGCAGAAGGAGCAGCGCCTGGCGCTCGAGGAGAAGCAGGAATCCTCTCGCCGGCGGACCCTGCAGCGCGAGCTCGAATGGGTGCGGATGAGCCCGCGCGCCCGCCAGGCCAAGGGCAAGGCGCGCCTCACCCACTACGAGCAGCTGCTGGCCGAGGACCGCGACGCGGCCAAGCGCGTCGAGCAGAACGAGATCCACATCCCGGCCGGCCCTCGGCTGGGCGACCTGGTGGTCGAGACCAAGGGGCTGCGCAAGGGTTACGGCGACAACCTGCTCATCGACGGGCTGTCCTTCTCGCTGCCGCGCGGCGGCATCGTCGGCATCATCGGGCCCAACGGCGCCGGCAAGACGACGCTCTTCCGCATGATCACCGGCCAGGAGCAGCCCGACGCCGGCACCCTCCGCGTCGGCGACACGGTGAAGATCGCCTACGCCGATCAGAGCCGCGACGACCTGGAGCCGGAGAGGGCGGTCTGGGAGGCGATCTCGGACGGCAGGGACGTGGTGGACCTCGGCGGCCGCGAGGTGCCGGCCCGCTCCTACGCCGCCGCGTTCAACTTCAAGGGGTCCGATCAGCAGAAGCGGGTCAAGGACCTCTCGGGCGGCGAGCGCAACCGGCTGCACCTCGCGCGCACCCTGCGCGCCGGCGGCAACCTGCTGCTGCTCGACGAGCCCACCAACGATCTCGACGTGGACACCCTGCGGGCGCTCGAGGAGGCGCTCCTCGCCTTCGCCGGCTGCGCGGTGGTGATCAGCCACGACCGCTGGTTCCTCGATCGCATCGCCACGCACATCCTGGCCTTCGAGGGCGATTCCCAGGTCGTCTGGTTCGAGGGCAACTACGAGGCCTACGAGGCCGACCGGCGGCGGCGCCTCGGCGCCGAGGCCGACCAGCCGCACCGCATCCGCTACAAGCGGCTCGCCAAGGCTTAAAGGCAGGCAGGCCGCCGCACGGCGAGGTCCCGCCAGGCACGCGGGAGCCAGGCGATCCCTTCCGACCCGTGGCGGGCGGGCCCCCCCTCCCCTTTCACCAGGGGAGATTGGTGTAGTCCCCCTATACCTTTTTTGCAAAGCACGGCGGGAGCTGCGGAAGAGACGCGCACCTCATCCTCTTCATTCCATAGGCGAAGGCATCGGACCGGCGCTGGCATTGGGGTTGCACTGACTCTGGAGCGACGAGCGAGGTGGCGGGAGGGGACGTCACGATCCGGGCAGAACGGTCCCGGCGAGTTGCAAGACCTTCGTGTTCCCGCCGCGCGATGCGGCCGGTTCCTCCACATCCATCTCGCATCATTTGAACGGGAGGCGCTCGTACAGCTCCCGGCGAACGAGGACCCAGTCCGACACTACGAGAGGAGTTACTCGATGCGGCGCAAACTCTTTTCCCTGTTCCTGAGCCTGCTGGTGGCCGCGGCCCTGGCCGCCGCCGCGCAGACCTCCGGGACAGGCTCGAGCTCGGCCGGGACGAGTCCCACCGGCAGCACCGCGACCAGCGGGACCGGCACCATGGGCACGAGCACGACGAACTCCAGCACGCCGAGCACGACCTCCACGCCCAGCAACGTCCCGGGCTATAGCAACGGCGCGGGCAGCAGCACCGGCACGGCCCCCTCCGGGACGAGCACGACGGGCACCAACCCGAACTCGCCGAACTCGGCCGGGAGCGCCACGAGCGCCACCGGCGCGACCGGTTCGAGCACGGAGACCGGCGGCACCGGGACCAGCACCTACGGGACCGGGACCAGCACGGCCGGCACCGATCCGAATCCCTCCGGCGGCGCGATGGGTTCCAGCGGCACCGGCACCAGCAACTACAGCACTGGAAGCAGCACCTCCGGGACCGGCACCCTCGCGGGCGGCGGCAGCAGCGCCACCGGCAGCACGACCGACACCAGCGTCTCCGGCAGCACGACTGAAACCAGCGCCACCGGCACCGGCAGCAGCACCGCCGGCGACACCTCGTCGACCAGTGGCGCCAGCTCGCTGCCGCGCACGGCCAGCGATCTGCCCCTGCTCACCATCATCGGCCTGCTGGCAGTGGCCGGCGCGCTGATGGTTCGCTCGCTCGCACGGCGCGACGCCTGATCGTCGCGCCGGCGCGAAATCGGCCAACCAACGAGAGGAGCTATCCATGAAGCGCAACGCCCTTTACATCTTCCTCATCCTGCTTCTCGCCACCGCTCTGACGGCGCTGGCGCAGAGCCCGACCTCCTCCAGCACGGGTGGTTCGGAGACCAAGGACCCCTACGGGGCAACTCTCGACCATCCGAATCCGGGCTCGACAATGCCTGCCCCCGGCCAGACCGCGACGGAGCCCAACGTCCCCGCGGCCACCGCCCCCGCGGCCACGCCGGCGACAACGCCGAGCACCACCTCCACGACCACGTCGACTACTGTCGACAACACGAGCGGCACCCCGACCTCGACCACCGACACCAGCGGCACCGCCCCTGACACGAGCACCACTGCCAGTGGCAAGCTGCCGCGCACGGCCAGCGACCTTCCGCTCCTCGCCACCATCGGCCTGCTGGCCCTCGGCGGCGCGCTGACGGTTCGTTCGATCGCCAGGCGGAACACCTAGGCCGCGCGTTCGCGCACGGCAGGCATACACTCTTGACTCGAACCTGAGCACCTGGCGCTACGGCGCCAGGTGCTCGTGTCTGGTTCACAGACTGGAGATGCCGGCCCGGCTGCCCTTCGCCGCGCAGGAGGTGCCCGGATGCCCTACATCTTGAAGGAGAGCCTGAGCCGCAAGGGCACCCTGCTGCTCTGGCTGGAACGCCTGCTGCTGGCCGTCGGGCTGCTCTGCTTGGGCCTGGTGGCCTTCGCGGTGATCGACGCCCGCTGGTTCGCGTACCAGGAAGGCCGCCGCCTCGACCGTGCCTTGCAGGCCCGGGAAGCGGCGGCGGGCAGCGAGTCCCGGACATCGGCGAGGGACCTCGCGGCGCGCCGGGCCGCGCCGGGGCCGGCGAGCGAGACCGATCGGCTCGACACCTTCCGCCCCGGCGGCCCGGCGGCGCCGCCGCCAGCCCCGGAGGGCTCGGTGCTGGGACGCATCGAGATCTCGCGCGTCGGCATCTCGTCGCTGGTGCTCGAGGGCGTCACCGGAGAGACCTTGCGGCGCGGCGTCGGCCACATCGGCGGCACCCCGTTGCCGCGTTTGCCCGGCAACCTCGGCTTGGCCGGCCATCGCGACACCGTCTTCCGCGGCCTCAAGGACATCCGGAAGGGCGACTCCGTCACCCTCGACACCCTCGACGGCACCTACCACTATGTCGTCGACTGGGCCCAGGTCGTGGATCCCGACGACGTCGGGGTCCTCGCCGTTTCCAACCAGCCCGAGCTGACCCTGGTCACCTGCTATCCCTTCTACTACGTCGGCTCGGCCCCGGAACGGTTCGTGGTGCGCGCCCATCTCCTGGGCGGCGACGGCCCGGCGACCGGCGGCGAGCTGCCCGGCGCCGCCATCGCCGCCCCCGCCGCACCGGCGAAGGGCAATGTCGCCAAGGACTCCCCCTGAACCCTGGCGAGAGCCGCGCGCTCTCGGTGAGCCCGGCCTCAGCCGGTCATTGGCCTGTCATTGGATGGGGGATTTTCCTCCGGCCGGTTGAGGGTTTCCCCCCTGGCCTGTCCCTGCCCCTCGCCCCAGGATGAGAAGGCATGACTCCACTACGCGTGCTGATCCTGGAAGACTCGGAGGCGGACGCGGCGCTCCTCGTCCGCGCCCTGCGCGACGGCGGGTATGCGCCGGCCTGGGAGCGCGTGGAGACGGCGGCCGCGCTGGCCGCGGCGGTCGATCGCCAGCCATGGGACGTGATCCTGGCCGCCAACGTCATGGCCCTGCTGACCGTGCGCGACGCGCTGGCAGTCGTGCGCGGCCGTGAGCTCGACCTCCCCGTCATCGTCCTGTCGCGCCAGCCGGGCGAGACCCCGGCGACCCCGGCGGCCGTGGCGATCGAGGCGGTCGAGTCGATGCGTGCCGGGGCCTGCGACTACATGCTCATGCGGGACCTGTCGCGGCTCGTCCCGGCGGTCGAGCGCGAGCTGCGCGAAGCGGCCGGCCGCGCCGCGCGTCACCGGGCTGAGAGCGCCCTGCGCCGGCTGGTGAAGGCGGTCGAGACGGTCGGCATCGGCATCACGGTGACGGACGTCCAGGGAAGGATCGTCTACACCAATCCGGCCGAGGCGCGGATGCACGGCTACACGGCCGAGGAGCTGGTGGGCATGCGCGCGCAGGTGCTGGCGCCGCCGCCGGCGCGGCAAGACGTCGCGCCGCAGCGGCTCGCCGCGCTCAAGGGCTGGCGCCGCGAGAGCTTCAACATGCGCAAGGACGGCTCCCTGTTCCCGGTGCAGCTGGTGTCCGACGTCGTCACCGACGCCGCCGGCACGCCGATCGGGATCGTCACCTGCTGCGTCGACATCAGCGAGCGCCGGCAGGCCGAAGCCGCACAGCGCGCCTCCGAGGCTCGCTATCGCAAGCTCTTCGATCGCAACCTGGCGGGTGTCTACCGCGCCACCGTCGAGGGCGCGATCCTCGAGTGCAACGATGCGCTGGCGCGCATCCTCGGCTGGTCCAGCCGGGCGGAGGTGCGATCCCGCAAGGTGGCGGAGTTCTACTTCCGCAAGCGGGACTTGAAGCGCGTCATGGACGATCTCTATCGCCTGGGCACGCTCGCCGGTCACGAGATCGAGCTGCGCCGCCGCGACGGCTCCCCCGTCTGGGTGCTCGCCAATGCCAGCCTGCTCGAGGAGGGCGGCGGGCCCGTGGTCGTCGAGGGCACCCTCGTCGACATCACTCACCGCAAGCTGGCGCGGGGGCAGCTCGAGTACCAGGCGCACCATGACGCCCTGACCCGCCTGCCCAACCGTGCTCTGCTCGAGCAGCGCCTCGCGGCCGCCCTCCGTCACGCCGAGCGCGGCGGCGGCGGCCTGGCCCTGGTCTACCTCGACGTCGATCGCCTGAAGGCGATCAACGACACGCTCGGCCACGACGCCGGCGACGCGCTGCTGCGCGGTCTCGGCGATCGTCTCACGAGCTGCCTGCGCCGGGAGGACACCGTGGCGCGGGTCGGCGGCGACGAGTTCGTCATGCTCCTCCCGGCGGTGCGGACGCGGCAGGAAGCCACGGGCATCGCGCAGAAGATCCTGAAAGCCCTGGCCAAGCGCTTCCAGGTCGAGGGCCACGAGATCCAGGTCACCGCGAGCCTCGGCATCGCGCTGTATCCGGAGGACGGCAGGGACGCCGCCACCTTGCGCCGGCGGGCGGACGCCGCCCTCTACCGGGCCAAGCAGCTCGGCCGCAACACCTACCGCTTCTCTTCCCCGGACTCGGCCCCGGACGCCGCTCAGGACGCCGCCGCGGACTCCGCTCCGGGCTCCGGCTCCGATCATCAGAGCTCCGGCCGGGGCCCCGCCCGGGAATGCGCCCCGGACTCCGGTCAGAGCTCCGCCCAGGGCTCCGGCCAGGGCGCCGGCGGCACCGCGGCCTCGCACCAGGAGCTCGACCGCGAGCTGCTGACCCTCATCCGCTGAGCGCCGCCACCGGCGCCCCTGCCGGGGCGAGCGGCAGCCAGATGGTGAAGTCGCTGCCGTGGCCGGGACCGTCGCTGTGCGCCTCGACGCGGCCGCCGTGCATCTCGACCAGGCTGCGGACCAGCGTCAGGCCGATGCCGAGCCCGCCCGCGGAGCGGTCCAGCCCCTGCGGGCCCTGGATGAAGAGGTCGAACACCCTGGGCAGCAGGTCGCCGGGGATCCCGGCGCCGCTGTCGCGGACGCGCACCATCGCGAGGCCGTCGCGGGCGGCGGCGTCGATCTCGACCAGGCCGCCGGGGTCGGTGAACTTGACGGCGTTGCGGATCAGGTTGGCGAGCACCTGCTCGATGCGCGTCGGATCGGCGACCAGGGGCAGCGGCTCGCCGGGCAGCGAGACCTGGAGGCGATGGCGGCGGGCTTCCACCAGCTGGCGCGTCGACTCGACCGCGTGCCTGACCACCTCGCCGAGATCGATCGGCACGCGGCGCAGCTCGACCTTGCCGCGGGTGATCCGCGACACGTCGAGCAGGTCGTCGACCAGCCGCGCCAGGTGCTGGCTCTGGCGCCCGATGATCGCGACCGAGCGGGCCACCGGCGGCGCCAGCGAATCCATTCGCCCGAGCACGTAGGCGGCGGTCGAGACGGCGCCGAGCGGATTGCGCAGCTCGTGCGCCAGCATGGCCAGGAACTCGTCCTTGCGGCGGTCGCTCTCGGCCAGGGCCTCGGCGCGGGCGCGCAGCTCCGCCGCCAGGCGCTCGCTCTCGGCGGTCCGCTGGGCCAGGCGGTCGCGCATCTCGCGGAAGGCCGCGGACAGCCGCTCGACCTCGGTGATGCGGCTGCTCTCGAGCGGTGCCCAGGGATTGCCGGCGGTGAGCTCGCCGACGGCATCGGCCAGCGTACCCAGGGGACGGGTGATGAGACGGGCGACCAGGATGCCGCCGGCGACCGCCAGCGGCAGCACCAGCAGCAGCGTCGCGAAGGCCAGGTCGCGGCCGCGGTCAACCCCGGCGAGCGCGGAGGCGATGGGACGTTCGATGGCCACCATCCAGCTGAAGCCGGACACCGGCGCGAAGGCCGCGAGGCGTCCGGAGAGCTCCGGCGGCGACACGGTGGCCGCACCGCGGTCCCAGCCGGCTTCCAGCCGCGAGGCTTCGGCCGCCAGGCCGTAGCTGCGAGCCAGCAGGTTGCCGTAGCCGTCGCCGAGCGAGACGATCGAGCCCTGGCGCACGATCCGCCGCTCGAGCGCCTGGGAACCGAAGGTCAGGATGACGGCGGCGGCCGGCCGGCCGTCGGGTCCGGAGACCGGGGCGGCCACCAGCAGCAGCCGGCGTCCCGACGCCCGGTCCAGCCCGAGCTGGATCGGCGCCTCGCGGCGCGTCGCCGTGGCGCGTGCGACGTCGCGGAGCGTGGCAGCGTCGATCTCGCCGCCGCCGTCCGAGGCCACGACGTGCCCGTCGAGGCCGACCACCAGCATCCCGGTGACGTCGCGGTACCCCGCGCGGCTCCTCTCGAGCAGCTGCCGCTGCAACTCGGACTCGAGGCGAAGCTGGCCGGAGAGGGCGGCGATGGTCGCGGCGCGGGCGCCGTTGAGCTCGACGTAGTCGCGCACGTTCTGGGCGACCGAACGCGCTTCCACGCCGAGCGTCTCGGTTGACTGGTCGGTCGCCAGGCGCGCTTCCTGGCTGGTGGAGACGGCCACGGCGATGACCAGCGCCAGCGACGTCGCCACCGCCAGGGCCAGGGCGAGCCGGGTGCGCAGGGCCGAGGTGTCGAGATCCGCGGACCACCCCCGCAGCCCGGGGAGCAGGGCGACCGCGCTGCCCACGCCCCAGAACAGCGCGATCCCGGTCCAGGCGGGCGGCGGCATCGCCGCGAGCGCCCCCAGCGAGACCAGGGCGGCGCCGGCGGCGAGGTGCGCCGCCCAGAGCACGCGGCGCGGCAGCTCGCGGTTCGTAGCCTCGTCGCTGCCGCCGCCGCCGCCGCTGGTCGATGCGCTCGGCGGTCGCCGATGCAGCTGAACCCAGCAGAGCGGCACGCCGGTCGCGAACAGCGCCAGGCCCAGCCACGGCAGCCTGGCACCGCCGAGGAGGGTCCAGCGCGCTTCGAAGATCCCCGGCAGCAGCACCAGGACGACGCCGAGGATCGTGGAGCTCAGGCCCATCGCCAGCGCCAGCAGGTCGCCGGTGGGGCCGCGCGGCGGGCGGCCGCGCAGGCCGGGAGAGGTCAGCAGGCCGCCGGCGAGCACCGTGTAGAAGATCATCCCGGCCCATCCCCCCGCCTCCGCCAGCGCGGCCGCGAGGGACAGCAGCACCAGGCTGGCAAGGCCATGCGCCAGCAAGCGCGGCGCCCGCCGCGTGCGCAGCGTCGCCATCGACAGCAAGCCGACCCCGGCGGCGAGCGCGGCGGCGGCCCAGACCGTGCCGAAGGCCCGCAGCGGCTCGTACATCGGCCCGCCGAACTGGTGAGGCGCGACCAGCATGAAGGCGCCGATGAAGCTGCAGAACAGCCCCATGGCCCAGCGCAGGCTGGAGCCCGACAGGGCGGACAGCGCCGCGGGCGCGCGTCGCGTCGGAGCGGCCAGTGGCGCGGGCGCGGCCGGCGACAGCGGCGGCCCGGGCAGGCGCGGCGGCGACGACGGCAGTCCCGGCGAGGCCGGCGATGATCCACCGGCGGTTGCGGCAGGCGAGGACGGAGGAGTGCCGGAAGCGGAGGGCATGGAGGACCCGACTCCTCAAGGATAACGGATTCGGCGCCGCGCGGCCGGCACCGCCGCAACGGTGACCGCAACCCGCGGCCGGCCCGCGGCGTTATTGCCGAAGGGCGTCCGCGCTCAGCCGGTTACAATTCATCCCGTCATTCCGTCATCCCGTCATCCAGCGATGGGGCGACCAGGTTGGCGGCCGATCCGCCGAGGAGACTCATGCCCGCATCGTCGAGCGCCCGTTGCGTCCGCTTCAGCGTCACCGCCGCTGCCGCCTTCGCCGCCTGGATCGGCCTGGTCCCGGCCGGCCCGGCGACCGGCGCCACCCAGGCGACGACCTCTACCTCTCCGTTGCTCGGCTTCAGCTCCGAGCACGCCGCGGACGAGCGCGCGCTCGAGGCCCGCTTCGACGCCGCGCTGCGCCGGGAGGAGCTGGCGCCGTGGCTGAAGCGCCTGTCGGCGCGGCCGCACCACCTCGGCTCGCCCTACGACAAGGAGAACGCCGAGTTCATCGCCGGCCTCTATCGGTCGTGGGGTTACGACACCCGCATCGAGGTATTCCGGGTGCTCTACGCCACCCCGAAGGAGCGGCGCCTGGAGATGATCGCGCCGCGGGCCTTCACCGCCTCGCTGATGGAGCCGCCGCTGCCGCAGGACGCCACCTCCGGCCAGACCTCCGAGCAGCTGCCGCCGTTCAACGTCTACTCGATCGACGGCGACGTCACCGGCGACCTCGTCTACGTCAACTATGGCGTGCCGAAGGATTACGAGGAGCTCGAGCGCCGCGGCATCGACGTCAAGGGCAAGATCGTCATCTCCCGCTACGGCGGCTCGTGGCGCGGCATCAAGCCGAAGGTGGCGGCCGAGCACGGCGCCATCGGCTGCCTCATCTACTCCGATCCGCACGAGGACGGCTACTTCCAGGGCGACGTCTACCCGCAGGGGGGCTACCGCAACGAGCACAGCGTGCAGCGCGGCTCGGTGGCGGACATGCCGCTCTACTCCGGCGACCCGCTGACCCCCGGCGTGGGCGCGCCCGCCGAGGCCAGGAGCTTCGACCTCAAGGACGCGAAGACCCTCACCAAGATCCCGGTGCTGCCGATCTCCTACGCCGACGCCGAGCCGCTGCTGCACGCCATGGCCGGGCCGATGGCGCCCGCGGCCTGGCGCGGCGCGCTGCCTCTCCCGTACCATCTCGGCCCCGGTCCGGCGCGGGTCCATCTGCGCCTGGCGTTCGACTGGCAGCTGGTGCCGGCGTACGACGTCATCGCGCGGCTGCCGGGCGCCGAGCACCCGGACGAGTGGATCATCCGCGGCAACCATCACGACGGGTGGGTGAACGGCGCCGCCGATCCGCTGTCCGGGCAGGTCGCGCTGCTGGCGGAGGCGCACGCGGTCTCGGCGCTGGTCAAGAGCGGCTGGCGGCCGAAGCGCACGATCATCTACACCGCCTGGGACGGCGAGGAGCCCGGCCTGCTCGGCTCGACCGAGTGGGCGGAGACCCACGCCGCCGAGCTGCGGCAGAAGGCGGTGCTGTACCTCAACTCGGACAGCAACAGCCGGGGCTTCCTGCGCGCGGGCGGCTCGCACACGCTGGAAAAGCTGCTGGGGCAGGTGGCCCGCGACGTGGTGGATCCCGAGAAGCACGTCAGCGTCGCGGCGCGACTGCGCGCCGCGCAGTTGGTGGACGGCTCCGCGGAGTCGCGGCAGGAGGCGAAGAGCGGCGAGCTGCGCCTCGGCGCCCTCGGCTCGGGCTCGGACTACACCCCCTTCCTGCAGCACCTGGGCATCGCGTCGCTCGATCTCGGCTACGGCGGCGAGGGTCATTACGGCCAGTACCACTCGATCTACGACAGCTACGACCACTACATGCGTTTCATGGACCCGAGCATGCAGTACGGCATCACTCTCGCCCAGACCGCCGGCCGGGTGGTGCTGCGCGTCGCCTCGGCCGACGTGCTGCCGCTCGACTTCGAGCATTTCGCCGCGACCGTCGGCCGCTACGTCAAGGAGGTCGAGGAGCTGGCCGACAAGATGCGCGAGGAGACCGAGGACCACAACCGCGCGATCGCCGACAACCTGTTCGACGAAGCCGCCGATCCGACGGAGACCTGGGTCACGCCGAAGCGCCGCGATCCGGTGCCGCACCTCAACTTCGCGCCGCTCGAGAACGCCCGCGACCGCCTGACGAAGAGCGCCCATGCCTACCAGGCGGCGCTCGAGAAGGCCGGCCCGGGCGCCGGCGGCCTCGGATCCGAAGCCCGCCGCGGGCTCGACCTGGCACTGCTGCAGGCCGAGCGCGCCCTCACCGGCCCGGGCCTGCCGCGCCGCCCCTGGTACGTGCACCAGATCTACGCTCCCGGCTTCTACACCGGCTACGGCGTCAAGACCCTCCCCGGGGTCCGCGAGGCGATCGAGGAGCGCAAGTGGCGGGAGCTCGACGAGCAGGTGGCAGCCACCGCCAGGGCGATCGAAGCCTTCGCCGCCGAGGTGGACAGGGCGGCCGCGCTGCTCGCGGGTGCGGCGCCCACCCAGGCGGCGGCGAGGTAGCCGTTCGCGGGAGTGCCGGGGGCGGGCCGATGGGGAACTCTAGCCGCAGCCGCAGGCGCAGGTCTCGACCGTGTGGCTGGCGTCGGCGGTGGCCGGCGCGAGGTCGAGGACGCCACGCACTTTCGCGACCAGCGTGGACGGCCGGAAGGGCTTCTGCAAGAAGTCGACCCCGGCGTCGAGGAGCGCCGGATCCTGGCTGTACCCTGACAGCAGCAGGACCCTGAGCCCCGGCCGGATCGCCGCGAGCCTGCGGGCGAGCTCGGGACCCTGCATCCCAGGCATGGTCACGTCGCTGACCAGCAGAGCGATGGGCTCGGCGTGCCGCTCGGCGAGCTCCAACGCCGCGGGTCCGCTGGCGCTTGCCAGCACCGTGTAGCCGCAGGTCTCGAGCGCGATCTGCAGCAAGGTGCGGAGCACCTCGTCGTCCTCGGCAACCAGGATGGTCTCGGACCCCCTGGGGACCGTGTAAGCGGCAAGAACTTCGTTCATGATTCGATCCTCCCGACAGCGGGCCGGTGAGCCCTTGAGATGGATCGAAAATAACGCAGCGGCGGCGGCGGCGGAATCGGCCGGCGGCTGAGATCGGTGTAGGACCCCTCGCGACGGCGGTGTCGTCTCTGGTCCGACAGGACGGCCGCCTTGGAGCTCTAAGGGTCTCTCCCATGGTCTCGTTGACAGAAACCTGCACGCATGGTACACATTTCTGCATGCGAACCACGCTAGACATCGATGACCGGGTCCTGAGGCAGGCCAAGCGCCGCGCGCTCGAGACAGGCGAGACGCTGACCCGCTTCATCGAGGTGGCCATCCGGAGCCGGCTGGCCGAAGCGCAGCACCTGCCGCCTTATCGGCTTACCCTTCTGACCAAGAGAGGGGAGGCTCGACCCGGCGTGGACTGGGACGATCGGGAATCGATCTACGAGCACATGGAAGGCCGATCCTGATCGCGATCGATACGAACATCCTGGTTTACGCCCACCGCGAGGAGCTGCCGAAGCATGCGCTGGCGGCCCGGCGGCTGATCGCCCTGGCGGAAGGAAAGAGCCGATGGGCGCTGCCGGTGTTCGTCCTCGGCGAGTTCCTGCGCATCATCACCCACCCCAGGCTCTTCCATCCCCCGTTCTCGACCGACGAAGCCTGCATGGCGGCGTCGCGGATCCTCGCCGCGCCGAGCCTCTCCGTGCTGTATCCAGGCCCAGCCTTCCCCGAGCTGCTGCTCGAGGCCATCGGGGAATCGCAAGCCGGCGGGAACCTCGTCTTCGACGCCCAGATCGTAGCTCTCTGCCGAGAAGCGGGCGTTGGCGCTCTCCTCACCGAGGATCGGGACTTCGCCCGCTTCCGCGCCTTTCCTGTCGAACGGCTCGGGTAGGACGGCAGCCGCAGATTCTCGTGCCGCACGCCGGCTGGTTTGACGGCCGGCTGGTCAGGAGGTCTTCACTCGAAGTCGTCCCTGACAAAAACCTCCTCGGCGTGCCCACCGGGCTGAGTAAGGTACAGCTTGCCGTCGCGCAACTCGAATCGACCGGTGACGACCGTGGGTTGTCCTGATCCTTTGGCGCCGGCCAGATCCAGAGAGTCCAGGGAGTACGTTCGATTCGTCATGTCATAGCGTCCTGCCGATGAGCGAAAGGGAGATCGCATCTTGAAAACGCCATCGCGGGTATAGGTGTAGGTGGCATCCTTGAAAGCCGCGTCCAGCTTCGTGCCCGGCAGCGGCATGTCGTTCTTCCAGACGCCGACGATGGCGGCATCTCCGGGCTTGCCTCCCTTGATCCGGACGAAGCGGATCTCCCCCTCCGCGTCGCCCCATCGTTCATACAGGCGATCTCCCTCGAAGCGGACCGTGATGAGTTGCGGCTTGGCTCCCGGAAGGG
>Ga0209524_1000013_pt1 | contig 18355 bp, 14 predicted proteins | sample JacPinW_OM1H0_M1_FD_187956 | JGI IMG/M metagenome (GOLD analysis project Ga0209524, IMG submission 187956) | Forest soil microbial communities from Algoma, Ontario, Canada - Jack Pine, Ontario site 1_JW_OM1H0_M1 (SPAdes) (version 2) | ecosystem: Environmental > Terrestrial > Soil > Boreal... | reverse complement strand
GGCAGGAGGGAGATTCGCCGCCCCACGGTCCTCTCTCCTCCCCATCGGCCACATTGCTCTCCGGCGACCGCTGGGCGTCGGAGAGAGGGTCGCCGGAGAGACACTCCAGCCGCAGAGGGATGAAGGAGGGCCTCGGTCGGGCGGATCTCCCCCCGGCCGAGCTTTGGGCGAGGCGGCGCAGTCCGCCACCCCTCATCCACTCCTCATCCCCAGCCTCGCCCAAAGCGAGGTCCGGGGGGAGATCCGCCCGACCGAGGCCCGGCGTGAGGGGTGGTCCCCGGAGGCCCCCGGGAGGGGGGTCCCCAGAGGCGTACAGAACCTACCCTGGAAGTGCCTCCGCCCCAGGATCGGTCAGCGAATCAAGAAGGTCGTCGGGGAGGCTGAGGCCCGGGTGGACGTTGCGGCAGCGATCGGTGAGCTGCCGCAGCTCGAGCTCGGAAAGACCGGCGAAGGCTTCGACCATGGCGGGGTCGAGCTGCTGGCCGGAGACCCGCCGCATCTCGGCGACTGCCGCGGCGTGGCTGCGGGCGCGGCGGTAGGGCCGGTCGGAGGTGATGGCGTCGTAGGTGTCGACCACCGCGAAGACGCGGGCCGCCAGCGGGATCTGCTCGCCGCCGAGCCCGCGCGGATAGCCCTGGCCGTCCCAGTGCTCGTGATGGCTGTAGACGATCTCGATGGCGGCGGGCTGCAGGAAGCTGACCTCGGCCAGCATGTCGAAGCCCCAGGTGGGATGCTGCTTCATGATGTGCCATTCGTTGGCGGTGAGCGGACCCGGCTTGCGCAGCACGCCGTCGGGAACCGCCATCTTGCCGACGTCGTGGAGCAGCGCGCCCCACTCGATCGCCTTCAGCTGCTCGGCAGGCAGGCCGAGCGCGCGCGCCAGCGCCATGGCGTACAGCGCGACCCGGAACGAGTGGCCGGTGGTCTCGTGGTCGCGCGCGTCCGCGGCGGTGACCACCGCTCCGACCGCCTCGACGTAGGAGCGCTCCCGGGCCCGTTGGCTCTCCTCGAGCGACACCAGCAGCGCGCGGAAGGTCTCCTCGATGAGGCGAACGTCACGGTTGCCGCTGCCGGAGCTGCGGAAGGCGCTCTCGAACCGGCCGAGGTCTCCGGTCCTGGCCATCGCCGACATCGCCTCGGCCAGCCGGCGCAACGGCACCGAGATGCGCTCCACCGCCAGCCAGGTGGCCAGCGACGCGAGCAGGGTGGCGCACAGCCCGGCGAGCAGCACCTCCTCGAGACGCGGCTCGATCCGCCGCCCGAGCAAGGCGACGATCGCCACCAGGATCGCCGACACCGCCGTGGCAGTCGCCAGGAAGCCCTTGAAGCGTAAGCTCAACCTAGACACCCCCACAAATGACGCAGACATCAGTACATTTGACCGGTCTACGGAACATCGCCCGGCGTCAATCGGTGCCGTGTCTGGCAACGCCGGGGCAGACGAGTCTCTACTAAAGGAAGTGCGCCTCGGAGCCGAATTCGTGTCAACGATTACATTTTGCCGGCCGGGCGGGCAGAGCGCCCCGGGGAAGCCGACGAGAAGGCGCGCCCCGGCGCCGACTAGAGGTTCTCCGCCAGCTCCTTCAGCGTGGCGATGGCGTGGTCGCACTCCTGCTCGGTGTTGTAGAAGTGCGGCGACAGCCGGATGCCGGCGCGCGGCCGGAAGTCGCACATGATCTCGCGCCGCAGCAGCTCCTCGCAGAGGCGCTCCGCCTGCTCATGCCACACCGAGACCGTGCCGGCCCGCCGCGCCGGCTCGCGCGGCGTTCGCACCTCGAATCCGGCCTCTACCGCGGCAGCCATGAGGTGGGAGGTGAGCTGCAGCGAGCGCTCGCGGATCCGTCGCGTGCCGACGCCGGCGACGATGCGGTAGCCGGGGCGGCAGGCGAAGAGGGCGGGGACGTTCGGGGTGCCGTTCAGGAAGCGCCAGGGGGTCTCGGCCAGCCGCACCGGACCGGTGCGGAAGGCGAAAGGCTCCTCGTCCGCCTGCCAGCCGGTGAGCGCCGGCTGCAGCTCGCGGGCCAGCGCCGGCCGTACCCACAGGAACCCGGCGCCGGGGCCGCCGCAGAGCCACTTGACCGAGCCGCCGACCGCGGCGTCGACGCCCCAGGCGGCGAGCTCGAGAGGCAGCACGCCCACCGACTGGTAGACGTCCAGCAGCAGCACCGCCCCGACCTCGCGGCAGCGGCGGGCGATGGCCTCCGCGTCCTGGACGAAAGCGCTGCGGAACAGGGTGTGAGAGACCGGCACCAGCCGTGTGCGCTCGTCGATGGCGGCCAGCAGCCGCTCGGTCGGCACGCCGATGCCGTCGTCGGAGGGCACCACGACGATCTCCGCTCCCCGGCGCCTCTCGCCCTCGACGAGGTACATCACGTTCGGGAAGTTCAGCTCGGTGTAGACGATGCGGTTGCGCTCCGGCGGATAGTCGAAGCACGAGAAGAAGACCGCCGCCGCGACGGAGACGTTCTGATGCATCGCGATCTCGCCCAACCCGACGCCGAGCAGCGGCGCCAGCAGGTCGCCGGTGTTCGCGGACATCTCCCACCACCCCTCGTGCCAGGCGCGCACGCCCCGCGTCTCCCACTGGTTGGCGAAGTTGGCCAGCTCGTCGTGGACGCCGCGCGGCATGGCGCCGAGCGAGTTGTTGATCAGGTAGGTGGTGCGCTCGAGGATAGGGAACTCGCGCCGTAGCGCCAGCAGGTCGTCCATGCTCACCTTCCCTGCCAGTGCGCGGGGCGCTTCTCGAGGAACGCCTTGACTCCTTCCTCTTTGTCGGCCGAGGAGAAGCAGAGGCAGAAGAGATCGCGCTCGTAGAGGATGCCGTCGTCGATCGCCAGGCGCTGGCCGGCGCGAACCGCCTCCTTGGCGATGCGCACCGTCAGCGGGCTCTTGGCCGCGATCCTGGCCGCCAGCTCGAGGGTGCGGGCGCGCAGCTCGTCGTGCGCCACCACCATCTCGACCAGGCCGAGCTCGCGGGCCTCGGCGGCGCCGATCATGTCGCCGGTCAGCACCAGGCGCATGGCGTGGCCGATGCCGACCAGGCGCGACAGGCGCTGGGTGCCGCCGCCGCCGGGGATCAGCCCGAGGTTGATCTCCGGCTGGCCGAAGCGGGCCTTCTCCGAGGCGATGCGCAGGTCGCAGGACATCGCCAGCTCGCAGCCGCCGCCCAGGCAGAAGCCGTTGATCATCGCGATCACCGGCTTCGGGAAGGCGGCCATGACGTCGAAGATGCGCGGGCTGCGCATGGCCTCGCGCTGATCGAACGGGGTGCGGCCGGCGAACTCGCCGATGTCGGCCCCGGCGATGAAGGACTTCTCGCCGGCGCCGGTGATCACCACCACCCCGATGCCGTCGTCGTTCTCGAGGGCGGCCAGCGCGGCCAGCGCCTCGGTGCGCACCTGCTCGTTCAGGGCGTTCATCTTGTCCGGCCGGTTGACGGTCAGGATCGCCACCCGGCCCTCCCGTTCCAGGAGAATCGTGTCCATCGCTTGTCTCCTTGTCGTCTAGCGGTGCTGCCACTCCGGGCGCCGCTTCTCGAGGAAGGCGGCGACGCCTTCGCGCATGTCGTCGAGCTCGGTCAGCTCGTCGAGATAGAGGCGCTCGGTGGCGGCCATCGCCTCGGCGAAGGGCAGGTCGCGGCCGGCGGCGACCGCGCGCTTGATCAGCCGCAGCACCGGCGCGCTCTTGCCTCCCAGCTCCGCGGCGAGACGCGCGCAGCCGTCGTCCAGGTGGCCGGCCGGGAGCAGGCGATGGACCAGCCCGAGCTCGGCGGCGCGTTCGGCGGCGATCGGCTGGCCGCCGGCCAACAGCTCCAGTGCTCGCCCGGGGCCGAGCCGCGACGGATAGAGCGCCGCCGCCACCGGCGGGAAGCAGCCGAGGTCCACCTCGGGCTGGCCGAACCGGGAGTCCTCGGTGGCGATCACCAGGTCGCAGGCCATGGCGAGCTCCATGCCGCCTCCCAGGCAGTGGCCGGCGACCGCCGCGACCGTGATCGCTGGCAGCGCGCGCAGCCGCACGACGGCCTCGCGGAGCGCGGCGAGCATCGCCGGGACACGGTCCGGGGTGTGGTCCTGGATGGCGGTGCCGGCGGAGAAGGCGCGCCCGCCGGCGCCGCGCACGAAGACCAGCGCCAGCTCGCGATCATGCCCGAGCTCGCCCACCACGTCGCGCAGCGCTTGGAGCGCCGCGGTGTCGAGGACGTTGAGCGGCGGCCGGTCGAGGGTCAGGGTACCCGTCCGGCCGTCGCGCCCGTAGGAGATCGCTGGCATGGCCGCTTCCAGCGCCCTAATCGCGCCGGGCCGCGAGGGCCGCCGCGAAATCGTGCCAGAGCGCCAGCTGCTCCGGCAGGGCGAGCAGGTTCTCGGGGTGCCACTCGACGCCGCGCACCCACCAGCCGTCGCCGTCCGCGGCGCCCGCGCCCGCCGTGACGGCCGCGCCGGCCGTCGAGGATCCGCCGGGCCCGCCGCCCAGGACCGCCGCCTCGATCAAGCCGTCCTCCGCCGCCGCGACGGCCAGGAGCCCGTCGCCGAGGCGCTTGACGCCCTGGTGGTGACGGCTGTTGACTCGCGGCGCCGGTCCGGCGGCCGCCAGGCGTTCGCCGACCGGCGCCTCCGGGGCCAGCACGCGGAGCGCGTGGACCTGCAGCTCGTGCGGCGCCTCGTCGGGATCGTGCACGACCGCCGTCGGCCGCTGCAGGGGCAGGTCCTGCCAGAGGGAGCCGCCGAAGAAGACGTTGAGCAGCTGGAAGCCGCGGCAGACGGCCCAGACCGGCAGGCGCCGCTCGCGCGCCGCCGCCAGCAGCTCCCATTCCAGCGCGTCGCGCTCGGGCAGCGCCTCGACGCCCGCTCCCGGCAGCGGCTCCTCGCCATAGCGGCGGGGATCCACGTCGGCGCCGCCGCAGAGCACCAGGCCCGCGGCGCCGGCGGCGAGCTCGGCGGCGGCTGCTGCTGCCGCAGCGGCGGTCGTGCCCGTTGCGCCTGTGCCAAAGATCGCGGCCGATGCGACCACGCGAATGGATTCTCCAGGCACGCCGGCCGCGACGAGCGCCGCGACGTACGGCTCGGCCTTCTTGCCGGTGGTCGCCGAGACCAGGACCGGGCCTCCTGCTCCGGTTGCAGGGGCGGTCATGGTGACGGCTCCCCGAACAGCGCGCCGGCATCGGAACTTGCACCCTCGCGCCTACCCGGCGACTCGCGCTCGACCAGCGCCGCCAGGCCCATGCCGCCGGAGACGCAGAGGGTGGCGATGCCGAGCCGCTGCTGCCGCGCCTCGAGGCCGTGCAGCAGGGTGACGAGGATACGGGCGCCGGTGGCGCCGATGGGATGGCCGAGGGCGATGGCGCCGCCGTCCGGGTTGACGCGCTCGCTGTCGGCGGGCAGGTCGAGGCCGGCCAGGCAGGCCAGCACCTGCGACGCGAAGGCCTCGTTCAGCTCGATCGTGTCGATCGCGTCGAGCGCACGGAACTCGTCGGTCGTGGCGAGCGCGCCGGTCGCGTCGGTCGCGCCGAACGCCGGCAGGCCGCCGTTGGCCCCGCCGCCGCGCTCCCGGTGGCATCGTTCGAGCAGCCGCCGCACCGCGGGCACCGGGCCGATGCCCATGATCCGCGGCTCGACTCCCACCACCTCCCAGCCGAGCAGCCGGGCGGTCACCGGCAGGCCGAGCTCGGCGGCGGCCTGCCGCGACGCGACGATCAGCGCGGCGGCGCCGTCGGTGATCCCCGAGGCGTTGGCGGCGGTGACGGTGCCCCCCTGCCGGAAGACCGGCGCCATGCGCGCCAGCGCCTCCAGGGTGACGCCGTCGCGGGGGTGCTCGTCGCGATCGACGACGACGATGGCCCCGGGTGAGGAGGCGCCCCGCTTGCCGGCCACCTCGACCGGCACGATCTCGGCGGCGAAGCGGCCGGCGGCGCGCGCCCGTTCACACCGCTCCTGGCTGCGCAGCGCGTAGGCGTCGGCGGCGGCGCGGTCGATGCCCGCCTCGACCGCCAGCTCCTCGGCCGTGGCGCCCATCACCAGGCCGGAGAGGGGGTCGTCGAAGCCGTCGCGGTACATGCCGTCGACGATCTCGCCGTGCCCGAGGCGGTAGCCCCAGCGCGCCCGCGGCAGCAGGTAGGGGGTGTTCGACATGCTCTCGGTGCCGCCCGCCAGGACCACCCGCGCCTCCCCCAGGAGGATGGCGCGGGCGGCGCAGAGGACGGCCTGCAGGCCCGAGCCGCAGGCCTGGTTGACGGTGAAGGCGGGACGGTCGTCCGGCACGCCGGCGCGGTGGGCGATCTGGCGCGCGGTGTTGGGGCCGCCGCCGGCCTGGCGGGCGTGGCCGAAGATCACCTGGTCGACGAGATCGGTGCGACCGGGGGCCAGGCCGGCCCGCGACAGGGCGGCGGCGGCGGCGGCGGTGCCGAGGTCGGCAGCCGACAGCGCCGCCAGGGCGCCGCCGAACTTGCCGATTGGCGTGCGGACTGGCGCCGCCAACACGATGTCGCCGGGCGACGGCGGCGAGACGAGGGCGGAGCGGCTCCCAGACACGCGATCCGGCCTACCTGCCGACGTAGACCGATTTCGTCTCGGTGTAGGACTCGAGCGCCTGCTTGCCGAGCTCGCGGCCGAAGCCGCTCTGCTTGTAGCCGCCGAAGGGAGCGCCGGAGTCGTACCAGTTGTACTGGTTGATCCACACCGTGCCTGCCTGCACCTGCCGCGCGACGTGGTGGGCCTTGCCGATGTCGCGGGTCCAGACGCCGGCGGCGAGGCCGTAGATGTTGGCGTTGGCCTGCGCCACCGCATCCTCGACGTCGCGGAACGGGATCACCACCAGCACCGGTCCGAAGATCTCCTCCCGCGCCACGGTCATGTCGTTGCTGACGCCGTCGAGGACCGTCGGCTGCATGAACCAGCCCTTGCCGCCGACGCTCGCCGCCTCGCCGCCGTGGGCGACCCGCGCGCCCTCGCGCCGGCCGGTCTCGACATAACCCAGCACGCTCTCGCGCTGCTTGGCCGACACCAGCGCGCCGAGGCGCGTCTTGGGGTCGAGCGGATCGCCCGGGACCAGGCGGCGGGTGCGCTCCACCAGGCGCTCGACCAGCTCGGCGTGGACCTTCTGCTCGACGAACAGCCGCGAGCCGGCGGCGCAGACCTCGCCCTTGCCGTAGAAGATGCCGTTGTAGGCGCCCTTCACCGCGGCGTCGAGGTCGGCGTCGGCGAAGACGATGTTCGGCGACTTGCCGCCCAGCTCGAGGGTGACGCGCTTGATGGTGTCGGCGGCGCCGCGCATGATGTCGCGCCCGACCTCGGTCGAGCCGGTGAAGGTGACCTTGGCGACCTTCGGGTGCTGCACCAGGGCGTTGCCGACCGCCGCGCCGCCGCCCGGGACGACGTTCAGGACGCCCGGCGGCAGGCCGGCCTCGGCCGCCAGCTCGGCGAACTTGAGCGCGGTCAGCGGCGTGTAGGAGGCCGGCTTGTGCACCACCGTGTTGCCGCAGGCCAGCGCCGCCGAGATCTTCCACAGCGCCTGGATGAGGGGGAAGTTCCACGGCGTGATGGCGGCGACCACCCCGACCGGCTCGCGCAGGGTGTAGGCGAGCACGAACGGGCCCGACACCGGCAGCGTGTCGCCGGTGATCTTGTCGGCCCAGCCGGCGAAGTAGCGCAACGCGTCGATCGAGGTCGGCAGGTCGACGTAGCGCGACTCGAAGATCGGCTTGCCGTTGTCGAGCGTCTCGGCCAGGGCGAACTCGTCGATGCGCGCCTCGAGGGCGTCGGCGATCTTGTAGAGCAGCCGGCCGCGGTCGCGGGCCGACGTCTTCTGCCCCCAGTCGCCGGCGAGCGCCGCGTGCGCCGCCTCGACGGCACGGCCGGCGTCGGCGGCGGACGCCGACGCCACCTGGCAGAGGACCTCCTCGGTGGCCGGGTTCTCGGTCGGGAAGGTGCGCCCGCCCTCGGGCTCGACCCAGCCGCCGCCGATGAACAGGGCCGGCGGCGGCAGCCGCGCGGCGCCTGCCTTCGCGGCCAGGCCGGCCGCTTCCTGCACTGCGGTCATCTTCACACCCCCTTGAACTGCGGCTGGCGCTTTTCGACGTAGGCGTCCAGGCCCTCGCGCGCGTCCTTGCTCTCGAACAGCTGCTGCTGCAGCTCGCGCTCGATCGCCAGGCCGCTCTCGAAGGGCACCTCGGCGCCCGACTGCACGGAGCGCTTGATGCGTCCCACCGCCTTGGCGGCGCGGCCGGGCGGGCAGAACTGGCGGGCGTAGGCGTGGATCTGGCCGGCGAAGTCCTCGGCCTCGAAGATCTGGTTGACGATGTCCAGCTTCTCGCCCTCCTCGAAGGAGATCAGGCGGCCGCTGGTCATCAGCTCGATGGCGCGCGACTTGCCGACCAGGCGCGCCAGGCGCTGGGTGCCGCCGGTGCCCGGCAGGACGCCGAGGTTGATCTCGGGCAGCCCGAGCTTGCCGGCGTTGCGCTTGGCGATGCGCAGGTCGGCCGCCATGGCGATCTCGAGGCCGCCGCCGACGGTGTGGCCGTTGAGGGCGGCGATGACCAGCTTCGGGGTCTGCTCGAGGCGGTTCAGGGTCTCGTTGGCGTGGAGGCAGAAGTAGTACTTGAAGTTCGGTTCCGCCTCGGAGAGCATCTGGATGTTGGCGCCGGCGCAGAAGAACTTCTCGCCGCGGCCGGTGAGCACCAGGACGTGGACGCCGGCGTCGAAACGGGCCTGGAGGATGGCGGCGTCGAGCTGCCGCATCATCTCGTGGGTGTAGGTGTTGGCGGGCGGATCGTCGAGGGTCAGGTAGGCGATCCCCTCGCGGACTTCGTAACGGACCAGGGTGCGCTCGGGGGCCTTCGCCGCCTCCGGCCGCGCGACCTCGCTGGCCTGGTTGACTTCGGTATTGACTTCGGTGACTTGAGCCATGCTCATCTCCTCGTGGTCTTGGCCTCGTGGCAATGCATTCACGTTCAGGTTGATTGCGCGCTGAAACCCGGCAGGACTTCGCCGGCCCGCATTCTACTCCCTCCCGAGTAGAGTCGCTCGGCCCTGGGGCGATCGTGGAGGTGGCGCCGGCAGGGAACCTTCTAGGAAGGTGAGAGGTGCGGGCCGGGGCGCTCGCGGGAGGGGGAGGGAAGGCCCCCCCTCTGAGCCCGTATGGGCGAGGGGTCGGAGGCCCCTGCCGCCCTTTCATGCACTTGGACCCCTCGCCCATACGGGCTCAGAGGGGGGGCCTTCCCTCCCCCTCCCGCGAGCGCCCCGGCCCGGGGATGTCTGCCTCTTCGGCGACGCTGCCGGCGCCGCCTCCCGAGCCGGAACCGGGCCTGATCGCTCGGCTACCCACCCTCCGGTCGTCTGGTGTTGCTGCTACCCACCCCCCCAGGCGCTTGGTTGTCCCGGTCCCTCAGCCTCCGATCTCCATGAAGCTGACGAGGTTGCCGTAGTCACCCCTGGCCAGCATGTGCTCGGCGGGCTTCTCTTGGAGGACGCGGAGGATCTCGGTCTCCAGGGCCTCGGCGGAGTCCACGCCCAGAGCCAGGAGGTGGCGGAGGGGGTAGACGCGGTCGGCGAAGAGGCAGAGGCGGAGCTCGCCTCGCGAGGTGAGGCGGAGGCGGTTGCAGTCGGCGCAGAAGGTGTGCGAGAGCGGCGTGATGAAGCCCACGGCTCCCCGGGCGCCGGCGAGCTGGTAGGCGGCGGCGGGTCCGGTGCGTGGACCGGTGTGCTCTGGATCAAGCGGTAGGAGCTTGCCGAAGCGGGCTTCGATCCGCTCCTTCACGACGTCGCTCGAGACGTACTCGTCGGGCTGCAGGTGACGGTTGCTGGCGGTCGGCATCATCTCGATGAAGCGCACGGAGAGCGGCCGGTCTAGGGTGAGCTCGACCAGGCGGTCGACGTCCTCGAGGTTCTGGCGCGACAGCAGCACGGCGTTCAGCTTGACCGGCGAGAAGCCCGCCGCCAGCGCGGCTTCGACGCCGCTCCACACGGCTTCGAGGCTGCCCCGCCTGGTGATGGCGCGGAAGCGCTCGGCGTCCAGGCTGTCGAGGCTGATGTTGACGCGGTCGACGCCCGCGGCGCGCAACGGCTCGGCGAGGCGCGCCAGCTCGGTGCCGTTAGTGGACAGCGCCAAGTTCTCGACGCCCGGCAGCGCCTTGACGCGGCGGGCGATCTCCACGATGTCCTTGCGCACCAGCGGCTCGCCGCCGGTCAGCCGCACGCGGCGGATGCCCAGCCGCACCAGGGCGCCGACCATCGCCTCGATCTCTTCCGGGCGCAGGAAATCACGGTCCCCGAAGGGGAAGTCGGCGTCCTCGGGCAGGCAGTAGGTGCAGCGCAGGTTGCAACGATCGGTGACCGACACCCGCAGGTAGGTGAGCCGCCTGCCGAAGGCGTCGGTCAGCGGGTGAGGCGGGAGCTCCGGTCCCGAAGAGATCGAAGAAGATGGCCGGATCGATCGGGTCGGTCGGATCGCGCCCCCCAGACGCTCGGGCGTTGCCTGCCGATGGGGCTCGTCGAGGATACGCAGGCCTCGCGAGGTGGGTCGTGCGGCGGCAATGTCCTGGTGGCTCGGGTGGCTCATGATCTCTGGCATCCCCTGGGACGCTCGAGCCACACCGAAAAGAACACGGCGAAGGGCAGGGCACTGTCCTTCGCGGCCCGCCTTTCCAAGCACGGGAGGCGGTCCGGTTCCCCGGGCCACCCTGTCGGCCTGCTCCCCCGCCGCTGGCCGGGTAGGGTGGGGCAGGCTCGGTGGGCCTGACTTCATTGTACGCCCCGCGGCGTTTGATTCCAAGGCACTCAGTCCGTAGAATCAGGGCGCCCTCCGCAGAGCCCTGGCGACTGCCATCGTCCTGCGCGCGCCGCTGATGATCACCGGTTATAACACCGACGTCCGCCATCAGGAGGTCGTCTTCCACGTTCAGACCGAGGACAAGGGGGCCGCGAATCCCTTCATCGAGAGCCTCGTCTACGTCGGCGGCCAGGTGCTCGCCAGCAAGCGCGCCAACTACGCGGACCTGCTGGCGGAAGGGCGCGACGAGAAGGAGATCATCGCGCTCATGGACCAGCAGCATCGGACCATGATCGCCGCCATCCGCCAAGGCAGGTTCGACGCCAAGCTGGCGGCGCTCGGCCGCCCGAAGACCTCGCCGATGCCGGTGATCGAGCAGGTGCCTGCCGCCGGCGCATACCTGCCGCCGGCGGTCGGGGTGGCGGGCGGCGCCACTCCCGTGACCGCCGCCAGCGCCGCCAGTGCCGCCAGCACCGCCGGCGCCGCCAACCGTGCGCCGACCCCCCACGGCGTGCCCGTCCAGCCACCTCCCGGCGAGCGCACGCTCGACCAGGTCATCCTCGAGTACTTGACCAACGAGGCCGACCAGGAGCAGCTGGTGCTGGTGCTCGAGAGCGAGGCGGATCTCGGCCTGGGCCGCCGCGCCAGCCTGGCGCTGCGCACCAGCTCGAGCAAGAGCGGCCTGCCGATCGCCGGCGCCCAGGTGTCGGTGCGCATGATCTCGACGATCGCCGAGCCGCGCGTCCTGGCGGTCGGGCGCACCGACGAGCAAGGCGGAGTGCCGCTGCGCTTCGAGATCCCGAAGCTCGACCGTGGCACCGCCGCCCTCATCATCAGCGCGGTCAGCGCCATCGGGCGCGCCGAGCTGAAGCACCTGCTCTGAGCTGGAAGACGAAGGCGCATGCCGCTGCCTCGGAAGCCGCCGCCGAAGCAGCCGTCGCCGCCGGCGCCGCCGCGGCTCGCTCTCCTGCTCAACGGCGAGCCATACGAGGTCGCCGCGGACGCGACCGTCCTCGACCTGGTGACCGGCCTGGGCCGCGACCCGCGCACCGTGGCGGTGGAGCGCAATGGCGAGCTGGTGCCGCGCGCCGCCTTCCCGGCAACCCGCCTGGCCGCCGGCGACCGGCTCGAGGTGGTGCACTTCGTGCAAGGCGGTTGGCGATGAGGTGGAGAAGGCGTCGCGCCGCCCTGGAAATGCGGCGGCGGAGCGGGAGGTTGTAACGGGAGCCAAGAGGGGCGCCAGGGTCCCCCGGTGTTGTCACCCGGCTGCTTCTTTGAGTATGATCCCGGTCGACCAGGGCCGCTAGCTCAATTGGCAGAGCAGCAGACTCTTAATCTGCGGGTTCTAGGTTCGATTCCTAGGCGGCTCACCACTCCCTTCGACCTCACTCCATCCTCCGTCGATCGACCGATCGGCTGACCGGCTGACGGCTGACTCTGAGGACGACGGACGGACGGACCTCATCGCGAAAGTGGCGGAACTGGTATACGCGCTAGACTTAGGATCTAGTCCCGAGTGATCGGGTTGGGGGTTCGAGTCCCCCCTTTCGCACCAATCCGGGGGTTCTGAACAGCGCAATGAGCGTGGTCTTATCGATGCAGGACGTAGGCCCCTGGCGCAAGCAGCTCACCGTCGAGGTGCCGGCGCCGGCGGTGGAGGCCGAGACCGAGCGCGTCGTCCGCGAGTACGGGCAGCGCGTGCGGATCCCCGGCTTCCGCCGCGGCAAGGTGCCGGCCGAGCTGGTCCGCCGCCGCTTCGCCAAGGACATCGAGCGCGAGGTGATCGACCGCCTGCTGCCGCGCTACTGGCGCCAGGCGCAGGCGGAGAGCGAGATCGAGCCGCTGATGCCGCCGGAGGTCGACGAGGTCCGCGATCTCGAGCCCGGCGGGTCTCTGACCTTCGTCGCCACGGTCGAGACCCGTCCGAAGATCGAGCTCGGCAACATCCACGACTTCCAGCTGCCCGACCCCGAGATCGAGCCGGGCGAGCTCGACGTCGACAAGGCGCTCGACGACCTCCGCGTGCGTTTCGTCGAATGGGTCCCGGTCGAGCGGCCGGCGGCCCGTGGCGACCTGGTCAGCACCCAGATCACCGAGCTCCCGGAGAAACAGCCGGACACCCCGGTCACCCCGGAGAAGCCGGAAACCGGGGCCGCCGCCGGCGCCCCCGGCGCCCCCGGCGACCCCGCCGCTGACAGCCCGCCCGGCACGGTGGGCCCCAAGGTGCAACCGGTGGAGTTCGAGGTCGGCGACGAGCGGGTCTGGGAGGAGCTCTCCCTGGCCGTCTCGGGCCTCGCGGCCGGCCAGGAGGCGCCGTTCACCCACGAGGGCGGCGCGGCGCCGGCCGCCCCTGCCGGCGGGCAGCCGGACGCCGCCGCAACCGGCGGGGCGCCGCGGCGTTTCAAGGTACAGGTGATCGCCGTCAAGGAGCGCGAGCTGCCCGCCCTCGACGACGAGCTCGCGGCGCGCGTAAACCCTGAGTTAGGGGGGCTCACCGAGCTGCGCGAGCTGGTCTCCCGCCGCCTGCGCGAGGCCCGCATCGAAGAGCGGGCCGAGCAGCGGCAGCGGGCGCTGCTCGACCAGCTGCGGGAGCGCCACCCGATGGAGCTGCCGCAGGGGGTGTTGCAGCGCGAGGTGGAGCACCTTGCCAGCGATTACGCTGAGAGCCTCGCCCGGCGCGGGGTGCGGCCGGAGCAGGCGGGGCTCGACTGGCAGCGGATCCGCGAGGAGATGCGGCCGCTCGCCGAGCGGCGGGTGCACGCCCGGCTGCTGCTCGACGCCGTCGCCGACGCGGAGCCGGTGGTGGTGACCGACGAGGAGTTCGAGCGCGCCCTGGCGATCCTGGCGCGAGCGCAGAAGACCACCACGCCGGCGCTGCGCAAGGCGCTCGACGAGAACGGCCGGCTGGCGCCCTTGCGCGAGCAGATGCGGCGCGACAAGACGATGCGCCACCTGCTGGGCGAGTCGCCTGACGCCCCTGCCGCCGATACCGCCGGCCCCGGGGCCACGGACGCCGAGGAGGCCGACGCAGGGGCCGCTGCCGTTGCCGCGCCGGAAGAGGCAAGATAGGGCAGGACGCACTGAGAAGGATAAGGTAGTACAGCAGCAGCACCGCGGAAGGAGAATGGACCGAGAATGCTGATCCCGATGGTTGTCGAGCAGACGAGCCGGGGCGAGCGCGCGTATGACATCTACTCGCGCCTGCTCAGGGACAACATCATCTTCCTGGGCCGGCCGATCGACGACGACATGGCGAGCCTGATCATCGCCCAGATGCTCTTCCTGGAGGCCGAGAACCCGGAGAAGGACATCTCCCTCTACATCAACTCGCCCGGTGGCTCGATCAGCTCCGGGCTGGCGATCTACGACACCATGCAGTACATCAAGCCCGACGTCTCCACCTACTGCGTCGGGCAGGCGGCGTCGATGGCGGCGGTGCTGATGGCCGCCGGCACGAAGGGCAAGCGGACGCTGCTCCCGAACAGCCGCATCCTCATCCACCAGCCCTGGCTGTCGGGGCTGCAGGGGCAGCAGTCCGACATCGAGATCCATGCCAAGGACATGTGGATGATGCGCGACCGCATGGACGAGATCCTGGCGTACCATACCGGCAGGACCAAGGAGGAAGTCCATCGCGACACCGAGCGGGACCGCATCCTGGCGGCGCCGGAAGCCCTGGCCTACGGCCTCGCCGACCGCGTGATGTCCCGGCGCGGTCCGTCCGGCACCGGTCCGGGCCCGGGTCCGATCGGCGCGGTGGGGCCGAGCGGCGGGATCGGTCCCGCGGGTCCGGCTGCTCCTGCCGGCGCGGCTTCTGCGGGCGGACCCGGCGGACACGGCGGACGCTCGGCGGACGATCGGGGGAAGGCACAGTGACCCTGGCGACCCCGGCGACCACACAGCCGCGGAATAGCCGCAGCCAGGCCGCCTGTTGTCACAGCCGGAGGACACTCGGAAGCGGGACAGTTGACAGGGCCGGAAGTTCGCTCCTAGCATGAGAGCTGATCCCTGGTCTCACGGCCCTGAGCAACGGAGGAGAGATGCCGAAGAAAGACAGCGGCGATGAAGTCCTGAGGTGCTCTTTCTGCAACAAGAGCCAACGGGAGGTGAAGAAGCTCATCGCCGGCCCGACGGTCTTCATCTGCGACGAGTGCGTCGACATCTGCCTCGACATCATCGCGGAAGACCGGATGCTCGAGCAGCAGCAGGACACCACCCTCCCGAAGCCGAAGGAGGTCAAGGGTCTCCTCGACGAGTACGTCATCGGCCAGGAGCAGGCGAAGAAGAAGCTCGCGGTCGCGGTCTACAACCACTACAAGCGGATCGACTTCGCCGAGAAGGCCCACGGCGACGTCGAGCTGCAGAAGTCCAACATCCTCCTCATCGGCCCCACCGGCACGGGCAAGACTCTCCTGGCGCAGACCCTGGCGCGGTTGCTCTCGGTGCCGTTCACCATCGCCGACGCCACCACCCTGACCGAGGCCGGCTATGTCGGCGAGGACGTCGAGAACATCATCCTGAAGCTCTACCAGGCGTCGGGCAACGACAAGGAGAAGACCCAGCGCGGCATCGTCTACATCGACGAGGTCGACAAGATCTGCCGCAAGAGCGACAACCCGTCGATCACCCGCGACGTGTCGGGCGAGGGCGTGCAGCAGGCGCTGCTGAAGATCCTCGAGGGGACGCAGTGCAACGTGCCGCCGCAGGGCGGGCGCAAGCACCCGCACCAGGAGTTCCTGCAAATCGACACCACCAACATCCTGTTCATCTGCGGCGGTGCCTTCGTCGGCCTGGAAGAGGTGATCGAGCGCCGCATGAACCAGAAGTCGCTCGGCTTCGGCGCCGAGATCAAGAGCAAGCGCGAGAGGAAGAGCACCCAGCTGCTCGAGCACGTGCTGCCGGAAGACCTGATCAAGTACGGCCTGATCCCCGAGTTCGTCGGCCGGCTGCCGGTGGTGGCGACGCTCGAGGAGCTCGACGAGCCGGCGCTGGTGCGCATCCTGCACGAGCCGAAGAACAGCCTGATCCGCCAGTACCAGACGATCCTCGAGTTCGAGGGCGTCGAGCTGAAGTTCACCGACGAGGCGCTGGTCGCCATCTCGAAGGAGGCGCTGAAGCGCAACGTCGGCGCGCGCGGCCTGCGCATCATCCTCGAGGAGCTGATGCTCGAGCTGATGTATACAATACCCTCGCAGCGCGACATCAAGCAGTGCCTGATCAACGAGGAGGTCGTGGCCAGCCGGATCCAGCCGATCATGCTCTACAAGAAGGCCGGCTAGGCGCCGCGGGGAACCGGCGGCGCCGCCCAGGCGATCACCGCCGCCGGCGCGCCCCGTCCCTAACCGGCGCGCCCTGACCCGCCGCCACCCGCCGCCAGGAGATCGCTGCCCCGCAGAGAGCGCAACCAAACCTATGGCTTTATCATTCGTCTCGAAGAAACGCGAAACCCTGCCGCTGGTGCCGTTGCGGGACATGGTGGTCTTCCCGCACATGATGGCGCCGTTCATCGTCGGCCGCGAGAGCTCGGTCCGCGCGCTCGAGCAGTCCCTGGCCACCTCCCAGAAGCGCATCTTCCTGTCGGCGCAGAAGGACCCGCGCATCGACGACCCGGTGCGCGACGACATCTGCGACCTCGGCGTCGTGGCGACGGTCATCCAGAACCTGAAGCTGCCGAACGGCAACGTGCGGGTGATGGTCGAGGGAGTGCAGCGCGGCAAGATCGTCGACGTCGTGGACACCGACGGCGCGCTGAACGTCGAGGTGGAGACCTTCGAGGTCAACTACCCGATGAGCGAAGAGCTGCGGGTGTACATGAGCAAGGTGCTGTCGGCCTTCGAGCAGTACGCGAAGATGTCGCATCACCTCGCCTTCGAAGGCCTGATGTCGACGCTCAAGCTGGACAACCCGGACCGCGTCGCCGACATCCTCTCCGCCCACCTGATGGTGTCGACCGGCGACAAGCAGTCGCTGCTCGAGCTGATCAATCCTTACGAGCGGCTGCAGCGCCTGCACGACCTGCTGGACGTCGAGATCGAGAAGATCAACATCGACAAGCGGATCAACGTCAAGGTCAAGAAGCAGATGGAGAAGGCCCAGAAGGAGTACTACCTCAACGAGAAGATCAAGGCCATCCATCAAGAGCTGGGCCGCAAGGACGACCGCGGCGACGAGCTCACCGAGCTGCGCGAGAAGATCGAGAAGGCCGGCCTGCCGAAGGAGGTCAAGGAGAAGGCGGAGCAGGAGCTGAAGCGGCTCGAGGCGATGCCGCCGGTGTCGGCCGAGGCCACCGTGTCGCGGAACTACATCGACTGGCTGGTGGCGGTGCCCTGGCGCAAGAAGAGCAAGGAGCGCAAGGACCTCGACCACGCCGAGAAGGTGCTCAACGAGGACCACTACGGCCTCGAGAAGATCAAGGACCGCATCCTGGAGTTCCTGGCGGTGCGGCAGCTGATCGGCCAGACGAAGAGCTCGATCATCTGCTTCGTCGGCCCGCCCGGGGTCGGCAAGTCGTCGCTCGCCAAGTCGATTGCCCGCGCCACCGGCCGCAAGTTCGTGCGGCTGTCGCTGGGCGGCGTGCGCGACGAGGCCGAGATCCGCGGCCACCGCCGCACCTACATCGGCGCCTTCCCCGGCCAGATCGTCCAGATGATGCGCAAGGCCGGCACGGTCAACCCGGTGTTCCTGCTCGACGAGGTCGACAAGATGTCGATGGACTTCCGCGGCGATCCGTCGGCGGCGCTGCTCGAGGTGCTCGATCCGGAGCAGAACCACTCATTCCTCGATCACTACCTCGACGTCGACTACGACCTCTCGAAGGTGATGTTCATCGCCACGGCGAACGTCACCCACACCATCCCGGCGCCGCTCAAGGACCGCATGGAGGTCATCTTCCTCTCGGGCTACACGCTCAACGAGAAGCTGGCGATCGCGCAGCAGTTCCTGGTGCCGCGGCAGGTCAAGAACCACGGCCTCGCGGCGGACAAGATCAGCTTCGACGAGGAGGCCATCCGGGTGCTGATCGAGAGCTACACGCGCGAGGCCGGCGTCCGCAGCCTCGAGCGCGAGATCGCCTCGATCTGCCGCAAGATCGCCCGCCGCGTGGTCAAGGAGGGCTCCGGCCTGGCGATCGCCGTGAAGGCGGAGATGATCTCGGAGTTCCTGGGCAAGGAGCGCTTCCGCCCCCGCCGCAAGAACCAGCTGTCCGAGATCGGCGTCGCCACCGGCCTGGCCTGGACCGAGGTCGGCGGCGAGCTGCTCGAGACCGAGGTCGGGCTGATGCCCGGCAAGGGCAAGCTGACCTTGACCGGCAAGCTCGGCGAGGTGATGCAGGAGTCGGCGCGCGCGGCGGTGTCCTACCTGCGCAGCCGCAGCGAGCTGTTCGGCATCGAGCCCGACTTCAACGAGAACATGGATCTCCACCTCCACGTGCCGGAGGGGGCGATCCCGAAGGACGGCCCGTCGGCCGGCATCACCATGGCCACCGCCTTGGTCTCGGCGCTGAGCAAGATCGCGGTGCGCAAGGACGTGGCGATGACCGGCGAGATCACCCTGCGCGGCAAGGTCTTGCCGGTGGGCGGGATCAAGGATAAGGTTCTGG
>Ga0209524_1000012_pt1 | contig 18584 bp, 13 predicted proteins | sample JacPinW_OM1H0_M1_FD_187956 | JGI IMG/M metagenome (GOLD analysis project Ga0209524, IMG submission 187956) | Forest soil microbial communities from Algoma, Ontario, Canada - Jack Pine, Ontario site 1_JW_OM1H0_M1 (SPAdes) (version 2) | ecosystem: Environmental > Terrestrial > Soil > Boreal... | reverse complement strand
TGGCGGGCGGTCTCGGGGTCCTTGAGCTCAGCCGCGAGGACGAGCCGCCGGATGGTGTCGATATGCGCGAAGTAGGTGCGGCGGTTGGCGTCCGCGGCGACCTCGCAGGTGCGGCGCAGCTCCGCGGTGCGGCTCGCCACCTGCTCCTCGAGCCCGGCCTGGCTGCGCTTGAGGGCGTCCTGCGCCTCCTTGAGCCGCAGCTGCGACGAGATCCTCACCAGCAGCTCGGTCTTGTCCACCGGCTTGGCGATGAAATCGCTGGCGCCCGCCTGGATCGCCTTCACCCGGTCCTCGCGGCTGTCGAGCACGGTGACCAGGATGATCGGCAGGTCCGCGGTCCGCGCGTCCGCCCGCACCCGGCGCGCCACCTCGTAGCCGTCGAGCCCGGGCATCATGACGTCGAGCAGCACGAGGTCGACCCCGAGCGCCAGCTTGGCCAGCGCCTCGAGCCCGTCGCGCGCCGTCTCCACCTCGTACCCGAGGCTCCGCACCAGGCCTCCGAGGAGGGCCAGGTTCTGCTCGACGTCATCGACCACCAGGATCCGCCGCGCCTCGTTCATGAACCGCTCTCCACCTGGCCATTCTCGCTCGATTCCTCCGCGGGCTCGTTCCCCGGCGGCTCGTTCCCGGGCGGCTCGTTCCCCGGCGGCTCGTACCCGGCGGCCTCTTTCCCGGCGGCCTCGGGGCGCAGGCCGGGGATCTCGACGTGAAAGGTGCTGCCCTGCCCCTCGCCGCGGCTCTCCACCCAGGCCCGGCCGCCGTGCAGGGCGACCAGGCGCCTCACCAGCGCCAGCCCCAGGCCGGTCCCGGGCTGGCGGCGGGTCAGCGACGAGTCGGCCTGCTCGAACATGCGGAAGAGGCGCTCGTGGTCCTCCTGCTTGATGCCGATGCCCGAATCCGCCACCGCCAGGCGCACCAGCGGCGGCGCGCCCCCGGGCGTCGGCTCGGCCCATGCCCGCAGCTTGATCCAGCCGCCGGAGGAGGTGTACTTCACCGCGTTGTCGAGCAGGTTGAGCGCGACTTGCTTGAGCCGCACGGGATCGCCCTCGACCTGCGGCAGGTTGCGGGCGACGTCCACCTCGAGCGTCAGGCCCTTGCGGCCGGCCGCCTCGGCCACCGGCACGGCGAGGTCGGCGAGCAGCGCGCCGAGGTCGAACGGCGCCCGCTCGAGCTGCAACCGCCCGGACTCGAGGCGGGTGAGGTCGAGCAGGTCCTGGAGCAGGTGGCGGAGCTGCTCGGCGGCGGTGAGGATATTGGTGACCGCCTGCCGCTGGCCGTCGTTGAGCGGTCCGAAGTGCCCGTCGACGAGCATCTCCGGGAAGCCGATGAGGGAGTTCAGCGGCGTCAGCAGCTCGTGGCTGATGCGCGACAGGAACAGGCTCTTCGCCAGGCTCGAGCGCTCGGCCGCCTCCTGGCTCGCCCGCCGCGCGGTGACGTCACGCTGGGTGGTGATGAAGTGGGTGACGCGCCCGGCGCGGTCGCGGATGGGCGCCGACCTGAGCTCCAGCCAGACCTCCGAGCCATCCTTGCGGCAGGCGGGGATCTCGCATTGGACGAACCGGCCCGCCGCCACCTCGGCGCGCAGGCCCGCGATCATGCGGCGGTCGGTCTTGGGGTGGTCGAGCAGCGGCACCGGCCTACCGAGAACCTCCTGGGCGGTGTAGCCGGTCAGGTCAGTGTAGGCCGCGTTGACGAACACCAGCCGCGGCTCGTCGACGTCGGCGACCGTGATCGACACCGCCTCGTTGGCCGCGCACAGGGCGGCGGCCAGCAGCTCGCGCAGCTCTTCCGGCAGGTCCGCGGGCGGCGATGCCGCGGCCGGGCCGACCGCGGCCCCACCGGTGGCGCCGGGGCGCGCTTCGTGCTGCTTCGACATCGTGCTTGCCTGCCTGCCGCGAGGCGCCGGCGCCGCGCATCCCCCGACGTCCTGCAGGGCCCCCGGCACGATTCGTGGGCGCCCTCGCATCGCCGGGTCACGGCGCTTCGAATTCTCGAGTCCGACGTCAACCGGTGCTCCACAGAATACGCCGGGCCGGCCCAGTCGCGCAACTACTCCTTCCCGGGGGTCCCGGGGGCGCCCCCCCCCCGGCGCAGCGGAAATCAGGGCCTGGCGATACCTGGCTATGCGGTCTCCACGGCAGAAGCATGCTCCAGGCGCTCCAAGTGCTCCACGGCCGCCGCCGGCCGCGCCTGCTGCGCGACCAGCTGCTCGAGGCGGCACAGCGTGTCGTCGAGGCGCTGCACGATCGAGGCGCTCGATCCCGCCTCCGCCGACGGCCATGGCCGCGATGGCGGTGACTGCAAGGGCCGCGATGGCGGCGCCGGCGCCGGCGCCGGCAGGCGCCGCGCGGCGCGGGACAGGCCCACCTGCTCCCAGAGGTCGCGCTCCTCGAGCAGCACGTCGCGGCGCAGGATGACGCCGTGGCGGGCGAACACCTCGGAGATCGCGTCGTGGTGCGCCAGCAGGTAGCGGCGGGTGGAGTGGTAGGCGTGCTCGCAGACGGCGCGGCGCTCGGAGAAGCCGAAGATGTTGGTGAACGCCATCAGGTAGTCGTCACGCTCGGGCTCGAGCAGGATCACGTCGGACTTGCCGTACTTGGCGGCGTAGGCGGCCATGCCGACCTCGAGCCGGGAGTGGACGATGGTGCGCAGGGTCTGCGACAGCACCGTCGGCAGGCCGAGCTCGACCAGGTTGCCGCCCTGCATGTAGCCCCGCTCGACGGCGTGCACGGTGTCGACCGAGACGATCGGATTGATGCAGATCACCAGCCCGGCGCCGGCCTCGAGCGCCACCGAAGCGTGCAGCGTCTTGAGCAGGATGCCGTCGACGACGTGGCGGCCGTCGATCTCGACCGGCGGGTAGAGCCCGGGCAGGGCGGTGGTGGCCTGCACCGCGCGCGAGATCGGGACGTGATCCATGCCCGGCTCGCCGAAGCACACCGCCTGCCCCGAGTCGAGGTCCGCCGCGACGATCACCAGCCGCTTGCCGAGCTGGCGAAAGTCGTCGGTGCGGGACTTCAGGCGAAAGATCTTCTCGACGTAGGCGCGGATCGGCTCGTTGTCGAAGACCGCCACCGGCAGCGCCCGCCCGAGCCGGGTCAACGACTCGAGCAAGGTGAGGTCCGCCCGCTTGCGGGCGTACTCCCGCAGCGCTTCCCCCAGCAGGCGCGGGAGGGCGCGCAGGCTGCGCCGCATCTCGCGCACGGAAGGTGTGAGGAAGGTCTCGGGGACGAAGGGATGCTCGCCCGGCTCGTGGGAGACGATGGCGCGGCACATCTGCGCCGTCGTGAGGTCGTTGGCGAGGCAGGCGTTGATGAAGCCGCCGGCGCTCACCCCGACGTAGAGGAACAGCCGGTTCAGGTCGAGGCCGTCGCAGCACTCGTCGAGGGCCCGGAGGGCGCCGATCTCGTAGATGGCACCCTCCGGAGCGCCTCCTGCCAGGGCCAGCGCGACCCGCGGCGGCGGCTCCACCTTCTCCGTCCGCCTCGCCGTTTGCTTCTCCGTCCGCCTCTCCGATGGGGCCCCGCTCGCTGGACCCGCGCCGGGCTCCCCCACTAGACGACTTTCGAGGCGCTCTTGACCGCGGGCTTGTGGACGACGGGCTTGTCGCCGCTCGCGGGAGTGACGCGCGGCCGCAGCAGCTCGACCTTGGAGTTGAGCTCCTCGACGCGCTGCGTCAGGGTGCGGATCTCCTCGCGGGTGGGCACGCCGAGGCGGTGCAGGGCCGCGGTGATGGTCTCGTCGACCTTGCTGCCGAGATCGTCCCAGGTGCTGCCGGCCTTCGCCTTGGCCTTGTCCACCACCTCGCTGGCCTTGTCGACGACCTTGTCGACCTCGACCTTGCCGCGCGACTCGACGTCGCGGCCGCGGTCGACCAGGCGGCTGAACAGCTTCGTGCCTTCCTCCTCGGCGGCGGCCAGGGCGCCCAGCCCGGCCAGCCAGATACGGTGCGCCGTCTCCTTCACGTCGTCCTGAAGCTTGCGCTCGTTGCTCGTGGTGTTGCCCGTGGTCTTGGTGGTCATGGTGCTCCTCGTTTTCTCCGGCAGCCGGGATCCCGGGGGAACGGCTGCCGCGTTTCAAGCGTCATCGGTGGATCCGCGGCGGACTGCCCGCCTCGGAGGCATCATCAAAGGCTGCGCCGGGGGCGATGGGCGCTGTCGGCGCCATGGGCGCGATCGGCGGTGGCCGGGGCCGTGGTCTCGGAGGCGGCGCCGGCCGCGCCGTTGCCGGCCGACTTGTCGCCGGGTCCGGGGCCTCCGGCAGCCGCGGCCACGCTGCCGGCGGAGGTGTCGGAGCCCGGCGCCTCGGCCAATCCCACCAACACCTCGGAGTCCAGCGCGGCCAGCGACTCTTCCAGCTGCTCGAGCCGGGTGCGCAGGCCCGACATCTCCTCGCGCGCCCGGCGCACCGGCGCGAGGCGATCGATCGACGCCTGCACCAGCCGGTCGACGCCGTGCTGGACCTGCTCGACACCGCTGTGCACCGCCCGCTCGCCCAGCCGCACCAGCTCGTGCAGGAGCTCGCTCGGCAGCGAGGAGGTACCCCGGCGGCCCTCGTCCAGGATGATCTGGGTCAGCGTCTGCGAGGTGACGTCGCCGGCGGTGGCGTTGTCGAGCACCCGCACCTCCTGCCCCTGCCGAACCCAGCTCGCGATCTCCTCGAGCGAGACGTAGCGGCTCTCCTCGGTGTCGTAGAGCTTGCGGCTTTCGTAGCGCTTGATGAGCCGGATCATGGGCCCTCCTTGCAGCGATGACGGGGCACCCCAGGGACCGTCGCGACGGCCGTCTCCAAGCATCCGGAGCACCGCCGGGGACCCCCGGTCCGCCATGCACGAAGGCCAGATTACCGCAGTGCGGCAAAGATGTCAAGAACTCTATGACGCGGTGCGGCAAGAGCCCCTGTGCTAGGTTCCGCCACTGGACACGCCCGGAACGGAGGTGTGCACGATGTCGGCGACCGGAAGGCGGTCTCTCTTGCGAGTGCTGCTCCTGTTCGTGGTCTGGAGCCAGGTTGCAGCGGCGGGCGGGCGGTCTGCGGCCCCTCCACCCGGCCCATCGTTCATCGTGCGGGGCACCCTGGTGACCCCTGATCAGGTCATCCGGAACGGGCAGCTCTTCGTCAGCGGCGAACGGATCGCGGACCTGGGTCCCAGGGTCTCGGCTCCCGCCGGCGTTCCGACTGTCGACGTCGACGGTGTCGTGTTCCCAGGCCTGATCGATCTCCATGACCACATCCTGTGGAACCTCCTTCCGCGCTGGAAAGCCCCGGAGCTCTCGGCGGACCGCTACGTGTGGCAAGAGCTGCCGGACTACGTGGCACATCTCGCGGGGCCGCAGGGCCAGCTCGTCGCGAGCGGCCATGGCTGCGACATGAACAGGTACGGCGAGTACAAGGCCATCGTCGGCGGCGCGACCTCCGTGGTGGGCAGCTTCGCGCCGACCGCGGAGGAGCCCCACCGTAACGACTGCATCAAGGGCTTGGCTCGCAACCTGGACTTCTACTCCGGTCTCTACGGCGGGGTGGTGAACGACGAGCCCGTGCGCTACGTCATTTTCCCGCTCGAGACGCCTGTCGCCGAGGCGAACGCCCTGCGCGAAGGCCTCGCCTCTCACCGCATCACGACGGTCCTCGTCCACCTGGCGGAGGGCAAGGACGCCAGCGCGCGTCGCGAGTTTGCGATGCTCAAAGCCCAGGGCCTCCTGCGGCCGGGAGTGAGCATCATTCACGGCGTGGCGTTGCACGAGGACCACTTCCGGGAAATGGCCGCCAATGATGTCGGGCTGATCTGGTCGCCGCGCAGCAACTACGAGCTGTACGGCGAGACCACCAATGTCGCGCAAGCGAACGCTCAAAAACTGACCCTGGCGCTGTCTCCCGACTGGAGCCCAACCGGCAGCAACGGCATGCTCGACGAGCTGCATTACGCCTACGAGTGGAACTCGAGAATGAAGGTGTTCAGTCCGGCGGAGCTGGTCAAGATGGCGACCACGCATCCGGCGCGGCTGGCGGCCATCAGTGATCGCCTGGGCTCCCTCGCGAAGGGGCTCTACGCGGACCTCCTCGTCGTTCGCGACCAGGGGATCTCACCCTACGAAGCCCTCCTCCTCGCCAGGCCGCAGGACGTGCGCCTCGTCGTGATCGACGGGCAGCCGATCTATGGTGACGCGGCGCTGATGAAGCGACTGGTCGCCGACGCCAAGCAACTCGAGCCGCTCAGCGTCTGCGGCGAAGCGAAGGCCTTCGATGCAGGGGGCCTGGGAGGAACCGCCGAGGTCTCCCTCGCCAAGACCAGCGCCCGCCTTGCCGCGGCCCTGGAGCATTTCGGGATCCCGCTGGCGCCGCTGTTCGAATGCCGGTGACCGCAGCCTCCTCGCGGATCTCGTGACCGGCGGGCACATAGGAACCCGGCTCGTCCTGCGCCGGACCGCCACCGAGCGACCGGCGCTTCGGTAACAAAGTCGGAATAGCGTCATAGCGATATGCAGATGTTGCTAATGCCTTGACGCGCGCAGGCGCTGCCCTTCATACTCCACCTACGTTGCCTACAACTCGTGCAGTGCCCGGGCCGGCCTGAGCGGCTCTATCCGGGAGGACATGGATCATGACCAGCCGCGTGTCGCTTTCGATCCTCGCCCTGCTCTGTGCTCTACCGTCTCTCTGTCCTGCGCCTCTTTTCGCGGCGGACTCAGACGTCCCGGGCGTCGCCACGGCGAGCCCGGATGGGGGCGCGGACAGTGCCAGCGAACCAGCTCCCGCCTGCCCGAAGGTGGACTCGCACGCCCACAGAGCGCTGCCAAAGGAGACCACTCCCGCGCCCGCCATCACGGGCCTCAGGATCGTGGCACTCACCGGACCGTCCGATTGCATGCTGCCGACCGAGAAGGTGCCGGCCAAGCCTCACTCCGCCAAGACGCGAGCCAAGACAAAGTCTCGGACTTTGCCGGCTCAGGACCAGAAGCCAGCCTGCGCCGGAGTCGCCGTGTCCCCCACCGGCCTGGCGCATTTCGAGCTGGCCATTGCCGGCACGCATCTGCTGTCCGGGAATTCCGGAGAGCCCACCGTCCAGCTGGAGACGGCGGACGCCGGCAGGCCGATCGTCATGGGCCCGCGGTTTCCTTTCAAGAGTGACAACGAGATCGACGTGATCGGCGATGCGCCGCTGGGGACCGTGATCAAGGTGGTGAAGGTCGGCTCCGCCTGCAACGACTCCTTCACCGTCACGTTCACCCCCAAGGCCTCGGGGCTCCAGAAGTTCCTGGTCAAGCTCGACCACGAGACGAACGCCCAGTTCCCAAACCTGCACAGCCTGGTGCTGACCAAGCAGAGCGGTGACGGAGGGTTCGCCGCCAGGCCGAGCCTGATGAGCGTCGATCTCCAACCCACCGGTCCGACCGACCTCGCCATCGTGCAGACCAGCGAGGCGCAGCTGGACCTCCACTTCGTCGCGGCGCAGGACTACGTGCCGGCCAACGCGGTGGTCACGGTCTACGACTCGAGCGACCTCGACGCCCGCAAGCCGATCGCGATCGCCGCGTCGGCGCCGGCGGCCGATCCCAATGCGCCGACGATCTCGTCCGTCGAGACGGTCTTCCTGGACCGCGGCAACGGCAACGGCCGCATCCGCATTCATGGCAAGGGATTCGGCAAGCAGGATCCAGCCGCCTTCCCGGTCGACGACTATCTGTGCGATTGCGTCGAGCGTCCGCAGATCGACGGCTACCGGGCCTGCCGCTTCCTCGACGATGTGCGGGGGCTGCCGTCATACCCGGGCAGCGCCCAGCGCACGCCGGCATCGACCGACACGGGGGCCGGCACCGGTGAGCAGGGCGCTGGAGCGGCGCTGTTCACGACCCAGCAGGAGAGCCATGCCAATAAAGATGAGCTCCAGCAGCGCAGCAAGACGGACCGGCAGCTGGACCGGCTGAGCGACTTGAGGAACCGGGCCGCGTACGACGAGGCGGACAGCCGGGTGCGCGGCGAGCCACCCATCGCCGGCAGCGACCCGAGCCAGATCTGCTTGCTCTTCGAGCCACGGTGGGTCGAGTTCCAGAAGAACCTGCGCGGCAAGGTGAGCGTCGGCCTCGACTCGGTGAACCCGGAAGTGCGCGTCCAGCGGGCCCAGATCGTGGACTTCAACGATCAGATGATCGATGTCTACTTCGAGTTCACCCGGCACCGCGGCTATGCCTGGCCCTTCCGGCTGGGCAACGTCACCGTCGCGGTCACCAAGCAGGGCAAGAGCGCTCAGCAAACCGTCAGCACATCCTCGGTGCACGGAGAGGTCGACAAGAACGGTCCCACGAGCTTCAGCGTCTCGCAGGTGGTCGGTCCGGCGCCGGACCCGAACCTCACCTACCAGTACACGGTCCTCAACGAAGAGCAGGCCAAGGTCCTGCTCGGCCGTGGTGTCGCCAATCACTTTATCGTGTGCGAGCTCTCGGTGGTCAACCACGGCAAGAGCGACCTCGTGGTGCCGCTGGCGGCCATCCAAGTCGAAGTGGAGTGGCTGCGGGGTAGGGCACCAGGAGCGACGACGTTCCGGCCGAACCCTCGATACTTCATCGAAGGCCCCGCGACAGTGGCTCCCTTGCCGGTGGCCTCGGTCTCGGCCTATTTCGGCAACGACCAGAAAACGGGGTGGCGTTCGACTTTCTTCAACGTGCTGACCGGCGTCGCCACCATGGTTGCGGCGCTGGTGCCGCTCTCGGGTCCGGCCTTGAAGGACGCCCAGGTGGTGTTCACCGGCGGATTCGTTCCTGCGGCGGGTCAAGTCTGGGTGGATCTTTCAGCACAGCAACTGGAGACCCTGACCTCGCTGAGCTGGGAGTCTTCCGAGACGGTGCCGGCCGGTGGATCGTTCCAAGGATACATCTACATCCAGCGGGGAGAGGAAGCAGTGGGGCTCCTGGAACCGACGACCGGCCGCAAGACGTTTCGCCAGATCTCCAACCTCATGGGCCTGAATCTGAGCGGCTTCGCGGTTTCTTCCACGTCCACAGGAGGCACCTCGTCGGCAAAAACGCCGGGAGACAAGGGCACGTCATCGACATCCGGCGCCGGCACGCCCACGTCGACAACTTCCACCACCACCTCGGGCACGGGGACGAAGGCGGCATCTCCCGCGCCGGCGCCCGCCTCTTCCTCGCCAGCCTCGCCTCCGGGCGGGCCCGGCTGAGACCCGGATGAGGGCAGCCACGTCCGGCGCAGGGCTGCCGGGTGGATGGACCCTGCAGGCCGGCCCCTTCGCCGCGCTCGCCGGCGCCGCGCTCTACCTCCGCTGGCGCTGGGCGGAGCTACCGGAGCACTTCCCGATTCACTGGGGCTTCGACGGCAGGCCGAACGGCTGGGCGAACCGCAACCCTGCCGGCGTCTTCGGCCCGCTGCTCATCGCCGCGGTCGTCGCCGGCAGCATGGCGCTCTTCGGCAGCCTCTTGCGCCGGGACCGCAACACCCGCGGCGCGGCGGCCGCCGGCGCCGCCGAGCGCCGTTTCCGCCGCGCCGTGCTGTGGTCCCTGCTGGCCACCGAATATCTCCTGGTCCTGGTCTCCATCCAGGTGAGCCTGCTGCCGCTCGCGGCCGCCGCGGCGGGAGGGACGGCGGGGCCGCCCAGGATCGCGCCGTTCGTCGCGCTGATCCTGCTCTTCGTCGTGATCGTGACGGTCATCCTGGCCCGCGTCGGCCGTGGTGCCCGCCTGGAGGCGGCGAGGGACCGCGTCGCGAGTCAGGAGCCCGGCGACTCCCCCGAGAGCCGCTGGAAGGCCGGGATCTTCTACGTCAACCCGGATGATCCCGCGCTCTTCGTCCAGAAGCGCCTCGGCATCGGCTACACGCTCAACTTCGCTCACCCGCTGTCATGGCTCATCCTCGGCCTGAGCATCCTGGCGCCGCTCGCCGTGGCCGCCTGGGTCCTGCACGCCGCCCGGTGAGCGGACGGAGGCCGGTCGCCATGGAGATCACCCAGCTTCCCTTCGGCGTCACGGACTGGTCGGCGGTGCCGACGGCGCCGAGCCCCACCGCTCCTCCACCGCGACCGGGGCGAAGCTGTTCATCGTGGACTGAGGCTCTCGCCCCAGGCTCTCACTCGCACTACCCACTTCACGTCCCGCTTGGCCGGTTGATCGCTACCATCCTCCGTAGTGATTCAAAGGCCGACGCAAGCTCGTACGGCTCGACGACAGCGGCCAGTCGATGCTCTCGACCGCTAGCCCGCAAGATCACGTCTCCGACGTCGAAGAACGCGCTCAACCCTGGTTCCTCGATCTTGACCAGCTCGATGGACCCATACGGAATGACCTCGCGTTTCCTGCCCAACACGCCGGACGTCCTTTCGAGGCCTGCAGCGGTCAGGTAGTCCGTCCGGAAGACTGACTCCGAAAAAGCGGCCGCGATGCCCACCAACAGCGTCGTTGAGAGGCCTATTGCTGTCCATCGATCGGATAGTTCCAGAAAGGTGCTGACGAAAAGCCACCCACCGGAGAGAAGAAGCGCGAGAGCGAACCCACGCCACGGCAATCCCGCGTAACCTGGGCCGAGCGGGAAAAACCCTCGCAATGCCGAGGATCGAATCCGATAGGGAAGGGCAACGGGAAGTCCCGCCGCCAGGTGCTCGCTATTCAAGCTTCGGCACGTCGGAGTCCACGAACGCCGCGCGCTCATCGCTCATGAAGCTTGTCTCTGGAGGGCCGGGGCCGGCCGAGATGGACGGGAGGCCGATCCAGGAGAGGCTGGATGCTCTCCAGGGCTACGCGCCGCCGGGACTCCCGATCCACCACCTGCTGCAGGTACTCGCGCACCATCTGGCCGACCGAAATTCGCCGCCTTTCCGCCACGGCCCGCGCCTCGCGAAGGAGATCTTCATCGATGACCAGAGTGAGGGTCTGCCATTTCATCGCGATTCCCTTCCCTCATACTCGCTCAAGATTGAACGGAAAGGAGTAGTCCTCCGCTGCGCCACGCGCCCTCAGCCCTCACGCCGCAGCTGCCGGCGCCAGTCGGCGAGACGGTCCTCGAGATCGGCGCCGAGGTCGGCCAGGGAGGGGAGATCGGTGGGCTCCTCGGCGCGCAGCGGGAGGTCGACCAGCGGCTGCGCGTCGGAGAGGAGCTGGGCCAGCTGGACCAGTCCCCGGCGGTCGCGCTCCCCGAGCCAGGTCAGGAGCTGAATCCCATCCACGAGACCCGGCACCGGCGCCGCCACCGACCCTGGCGCCAGCTCGGCCGTCGCGGGATGCCCGGGGCGCAGGGGCTCGTCGGGCTCGGGATGGACGCGGTTGACGACGATCGGGCCCAGGTGGTAGCCGGCCTGCCGGAGCCGGCGGGCGAAGAAGAGGGTGTCCGGGATGCGCTCCTCGCCGGGTCCGGCGACGAGGACGAAGAGGGTCTTCGAGGAGCGCAGGAGCTCTTCGACCTGGCTGGCGCGCTCGCGGAAACCGGCAAAGAGGGGCGAGAAGGCCTGGAAGAACTCGGCCATGTCGCGCAGCAGGTCGAGGCCGACCACCTCGTCGAGAAAGCGCTCGGCGCGGCGGCCCAGTCCCCCCAGGCGGGAGGTGGCCTTGAGCCGCCCCTGCTCGTCGAACCAGGGGCGGAGGGCGACGCGCAACGCGCCGCTGTCCAGGAAGCCGACGATCCGCGCCGGCGCCTCGAGGAAGTCCAGCGCCTGGCGGGTCGGCGGGGTGTCGAGCACGACCTGCCGGTAGCGGCCGGCGGCCGCCACCTCGAACAGGCGCTCGACGGCCATATACTCGAGGATGCCGCCCAGGCTGCCCGAGAGGTGCTGGTAGAAGCGGTTGTCCAGCACGCGGCGGCGCGCCTCCGCGTCGGGGGCATAGCGCTCGATCAGGCGGTCGAAGGTGCGGCGGGCGTCGAGCAGGCTGGCGTGCAGCTCGCCCACGGCCTCGAGGTCGACGCGGACCGCGTGCTCCTTCGCCTCCTGGCCGACTCCCAGCGCGTCCTTGAGCCGCAGCGAGGGGTCGAAGGTCATCACCAGCGTGTCGCGCCCGGCGCGCGCCGAGACCACTCCCAGGGCCGCCGCGAGCGTCGTCTTGCCGACGCCGCCGGCGCCGACGAAGATGACCAGTGGATGCTCGTCCGAGAGCAGGTTCACGCCTGCTCCGCCTCGGCGACCCCGGCGCCCCCGGCGACCCCGGCAATCGGCGGCGCCGGCGCGTTGGCGGCCGGCGCCGCCGCCCCCGCAGCGCCCGGCGCCAGGCCGGCGGCGAGCAGCTGCTGCAAGGCGTCGGTCAGGGCAGGCCCGCGCTCGAGGGCGAGCAGCGGCAGCTCGATCCGCGGCCCTTCCCACCAGCGGGCGAGCCGCTCCAGCTCGCGCTCGTTGAGGAACCGCCGGTGCCGCCAGAAGGTCAGCAGCTCGGCCCCGAGCGGCATCTCCGGGGCCGGCGGCGGCGCGGGCGGGAGCAGCGGCTCCACCGGATCGAAGACTTCGGGGCGCTCCAGGCCGGCGGGGAGCGGCGGGAAGAGACCGTTGACGATCAGCAGCTCGGGCTGGCGGCCGAGCTGGCTCGCCAGCGCCTCGCGCAGCTCGAGCGCTTCTTCGACCGGCATCTCCTCGGCCTGGGTCACCACCACGATGCCGCAGCGCTCGGGGTCGGCGACGAAACCCGCGAGCTCGCCGGCGAGGGCGCCGAACGGCCCGTCGCCGATCACCTCGGAGACCAGCCGCGGCGCCGCCAGCAGGCGAACGCCATGGCCGGTGGCGGGAGCGTCGAGGACCACGAGATCGAGCTGCGGCGCATCCGGCGGCCCGACGCGCCGCAGCAGCCGCAGGGCGTGTCCGAGGATGGCCAGCTCCTTGAGGCCGGGAGCGCCGGCGGAGAACTGCTCGTAGACGGGGCTGGCCAGCACCCGCCGGGCGAGCATCTCGACCTTCAGGCGCTCGCGCACGATGTCGTCGAGCACCTGGCCGGGCTTGAGGTTCTGGACCCAGAGGCGGGTGCCGGCGCGAACGATGGCGCCGCCCGAGGGCGGCACCGCCAGCATCTGGTGGACGTTCTCGCGCGGGTCCACCTCGAGCACCAGCACCCGCCGCCCCGCCGCGGCCAGCAGGCGCCCGAGGCTCGCGGCCACAGCGGTCTTGCCGACGCCCCCCTTGCCGGTGACCACCAGCAGCTGGAGGCGCCCGAGGCGCGCGGCGATGTCCATGGCGGGCTCCACTATACCGGAGCGACTGATCTCCCTCCGGGTCCCACGGAGGGAGATCAGTCGCGGGCCAGCACTTCGCTGCGGGCGTTGATCAGTACGTCGCGCGGCTTCTTGGGGGGCTTGAGCGCGACGTCCACGGGCACCGACGCCCGGCCGACCATCGGCAGCAGGCCGACGCGCACGAACTGGCCCTTGTCGAAGACGAGGTAGATCGGCACCAGGGCGCGGAAGTCGTCGGCGACCCCCTCCTGGGTGATCCTCCCCTTGATGCGCACCCCGCCGCCCGCCGATTCGAGGTGGAGGTCGGCGACGTAGTGCGGCGCCTCGGTGCCGTAGACCCACTCGCGGAAGAACCAATCCATCTTGGCGTCGCCGTTGGCGTTCATCGCCGGCACCATGTGGCGCTCGACCACCCGCTGGAAGTCGGCGGTCGAGGCCTGCTTGCCGGCGTAGGAGGAGGCGTAGTCGTGCATCAGCGCCATGAAGCGCCGGTCCGGGATCTTGTCGGCGCCGTCCCACATCAGCATGCGCAGCATGTGCAGCACGTAGGCGCCCTTCTCGTAGACCAACGAGCGGTAGGCGTACGGGCTGCGCTCGGTCTGGAGGCGGAAGCCCTGGGTGATCGGCCCGGCGTCGATGTCGGCGACGGCGCTGTGCGGCCGCTTCGCGAAGATCTCCTTGCGCGCGTTGCGCCAGAAGTGCTCGTAGGCTCCCCAGCCCTGGATGTGCTGCAGCGCGAGCGCCGCCGAGAACTCCGCGAAGCCCTCCTCGAGCCAGACGTCGCGGTAGGACTCGGCGGTCACCAGGTGGCCCCACCACTGGTGGGAGAACTCGTGCAAGCCGACCTGGTCCACGAAGTCCTTGGCGCCGGTGAGGCCCAGGCGCTGGCGCTGGGTGCCGTCGAGGAAGGAGATGTAGGGCATGAAGATCAGCGATGGCCAGGATTGGCCGAAGAGGAACTGCGACTGCTGGGTGATGGCGACGTGCTTCTCGGCGAGCGGTCCGAAATAGGTGCTGAAGACCCGGCTGGAATTGATGCCGTCGGCCAGCGCCGCCTCCGCGAGGCGGGCGGTGTTGACGTGGCCCAGGGTCGCCTGGGGAGTGTAGTTCTCGTAGGTGGTATCGATGCCGTCCACCGCCGCCTCGCGGCGCCCGGAGCTCTCCAGGATCGCGTTGATGGTGCGAATGATGTCAGGGGTCCCCGGGTTGGTGTAGACCGCGAGATCGACGCCGCTGCTGTCGTCGCGGCGCTCGAGCTTCTTGAACTTGCCGTAGTTGAAGCCGGCGACCCGGACGGCGCCGTCCGTCCTCCATTCCGAGACGTTCTGGGGACCGAGCACCCGCTCCGACACCAGCCGGCCGACCGAGACCACCTGGTTGCCCGCCGGCACTCGGTACACCAGGTCGAAAGGCGCCGGCTCCCCGAACACGCCGAGGTTCGGATACCAGCTGGTGCGCGCGGTGACGACGTAGTTCTTGTCGCCGGCGTCCTCGAGCACCGCGTCGCCGTGGTAGGCGATGCGCAGCAGCACCTCCGAGCCCTGGGCCGGCGCCTCCGGGAAGACCACGGCCGCATCCGCGCCGTCCTCCTTGGCATCCTCCTGGATCACCGCCGCCGCCCGGCTCGACTCCGGCTCGGGCGGGGGCTCGGCCCCCGGCTCGGACGCCCGGGTCGCTGGGGGCCCCCGCGGCGCCTGGGGTGCCTGGGGTGCCTGGCGGCTTGCCGCCGGGAGGGCGGCCGCGTCGGCCGGGGCCCCGCGCGGCGCCGGGCCGTAGATGGCCTCGTCGATGCGCAGCCTGGGCATCAGCTGGATGGGCAGCACGCGCAGGTCCGGCACCGAGACCGCGATACGGATGGTGGTCACGCCGGCCAGGTCGGTGTCGCGCGGCACGGTGGTCGCGACCCAGTAGTGGAGGGCGCGCGCGGGCGGTGCGACCGGCGCGGGCGGCAGGCCTGCCCGGCTCTGGAGCGCCGCGCGCCGGTCGCTCAGGTACCAGGCCCCTCCCCGATGCGGGTCCTCGACCCAGAGCAGCGCCGGTTCGTGCCCCAGGCGCAGCGGGCCGCGGACCAGCGATCCGGCGCCATCCGGGTCCAGCGCGATCAGCGCCGGCGGCAGCTTCTTGCCGGCGAACAGGGCGAGGAACACGCCGGCGCCGGCGGCGCCTGGAGACTGGGCCGGCGCCGGCGCCGCCCGTGCCGGCGCGGGGGCCGCGGCCGCCGGGGCCGGGACGTCGAGCAGGTCGCGAAGCAAGCGCAGCTGCAGGTTGAGCCGGAAGTCGCGGCGCTGGCGTTCGAGCCAGCGCTCGTAGACCTGCCTGGCCCGGGGGTCCGGAGCGTGCTTCTCGATCGGCGCCGCGAGAGCGATCTCCTGGGCGGTGTCGTCGCTGAACAGCAGCACCAGCTCGTCGAAGCTGTCGGTCAGGACCTCGAAGTCCTTGCCCTCGCCCAGCTCGAGCGCCAGCTGGCGCCTCTCCGCGGCGGTCGCCGGGCTCAGGCGCAACGTGCCACGGCCGAGGAAGACGGCGCCGACGGTGCGCCCCGCGACCGGTTCCAGGAAATGAACCGTGCCCGACTCGAGCTCGAAGTGGAAGACGTCGCGGTCGAGGACCAGGCCGTGCACCGCCGCGACGCGGCCGTCCGGACGAGCGGCGCGCAGCGCGGCATAGGTCGGGTCGGTCACCGCGCCGCCGCCGCCGCCGGAGCCGGCATGGACCGCGTTAGCCGGCGCCCGCGGCGCGGACGGCGCGGCAGCCGGAGAGGACGGCGCGGCAGCCCGCGCGGCCAGCGTCCCTGCCCTGACCGCCCCGACCGCCCAGACCGCGCCGAGCGCACAGACCGTCCAGGCCGCCAGGCCGAGCGCCGGGGCGACCTGCCGCGAGACGCGATGGCGCCGCGCCGCCATCCGCATGCTGAGTGGTCGATTCATCACGAGAGCATCTCCAAGCCTACCGGAGGTTATGGTATTGCACCATTTAAGAAACCCATGGCCTGCAAACAGCCTCAGCTTACAAGGCCTTTGGAGTGGTTGCAAGATCGAACATGCTGGTGTAGCATGAGGAGGCACCACGGTTCAGGCGCGCCTTGACGGTGCCGCCATCGGTCGGGATCGAGCCGGTGTGACGCGGTTCGATCCCCTCTCGAACGGGCCCGGACGCCCGGTTTCACGCATCCGAAAGGGGGGTCGAATCCCATGCTCTCGCAGCGTGCCTGTCTTCCGGTGCCGGCATCCCGCATCATCCTGGCCATCCTGGCAGGCTTCACGGCCATGGCGAGCCCTGGCGGCAACGCGCTCCTGGCCCAGACCTGGTTCGGCCCTCCCCAGGTGGCCTCTTGCCCCTTCTCCGGGCAGGGAAACGCCGGCCTGGAACATGGCTTCTACGTCACCGGCTACCCGGGCACCAACCTCTCGTTGGTCACGCTCGGATACTCCACCAGCACGCCCGGCGTGTTCTCCATCTCGCTCACCGCGCGCCGCAGCGCCTTCGACGGCCCCATGATCGGCGTCACCCAGACCGCCACCATCCACGTGCCGGCGCCCCCTGCCGAGACCCTCGTGACCTTCGACTTCGCCGGCGCGCCGGTGACCCCCGGCGACACCGTCACCTTCACCCAGACCGGCTCCGAGCTCCTCTCCGACAACGACTCCTTCGGCATCCTCTTCTACGACGCGGGACGGGGCTCCTGCAACACCTCGATCTTCGAGACTGAAGGCACCAGCCCTCCCTTGGACACCGTGGCGGGAGCCGGCGTCGGCGTCGCCATCTACCAGCGGAGCTCGCCGGTCGGGCCGACCGCGTGCGTCGCGAGCGACACCGTGCTCTGCGTCGACGACTCGCCGGGCGACGGGCGCTTCAAGGTGAGCGCGAGCTTCCAGACCGCCCAGGGCGGCGGCCGCTTCGGCAAGGGCCAGGCCATCCCGCTGTCGCAGCTCGGGGTCGTCCGAGGCGGGCTGCTCTGGTTCTTCGCCGGCGACAACCCGGAGATGCTGTTCAAGATCGTCAACGGCTGCGCGATCAACGGTCACTACTGGGCCTTCCTCTCCGCCACCACCAACGTCGGCTTCACCGTCACCGTCGAAGACACCCTCCGGTCGAGCTCCAAGACCTACACCAACGCGGATCTCATGGCGGCGCCGCCGGTGCAGGACACCTCCGCCCTGGCGAGCTGCGGCCCCTGCAGGACCAACGCCGACTGCCGGAGCCCGCTGCTCTGCTGCTCGACTCCCATCTTGACCACGGCCTGCCTGGCCCCGGCGCCAGGAGGAGGCTGCCCGCTGCTGCCATGACCTCCCACGGCGCGACGGAGCCGAGTGCGCGGGCATGCACCTGTCGGTCGTCATCGCCGCCTATGACGAGGTGGCCTGCGTCGAAGCGCTGGCGCGCCGCCTCGCCGACTCCCTGCGCACGATCCCCGGCTGCGCATGGGAGATCGTCTTCGTGGTCGAGGGCGAGGACGGGACCCGCGAGACGCTCGAGCGCCTGGCGCGCGAGATCGAGCCGCTCCGCATCCTCTACCGCTTGGAACGCACGGGACTCGGGGCCGCGTTCCGGCGCGGCTTCGCCGCCATCGCCCCCGATGCCGACTACGTGGTGACGATGGACGCCGACCTCAACCACCAGCCCGAGGAGATCCCGCGGCTGCTCGATGCGGCGCGGCGTTCGACCTGCGACGTGCTGGTGGGCTCGCGCTTCGTGAGCGGCAGCCTGGTCGTCGGCACGCCGCTGGCGAAGCGCCTGCTGAGCCAACTCATCAACCGCCTGATGTCGCCGCTCTACGGCCTGCGCGTGCGCGACAAGACCTCCGGCTTCCGCATCTACCGCGCCGAGGTTCTACGCACCGTCCACTACCGGGACAACGCCTTCGCCTTCCTGCCGGAGCTGCTGATCCGCGCCAGCGCCCGCGGCTATCGCATCGTCGAGCAGCCGATCCATTTTCACTACCGCGTCGAGGGCCGGTCGAAGATGGGGTTCTGGTCGACCAGCCTGAGCTACCTCACCCTGCTGGGCGGCGCGCTCCGCTCTCGAGATGGGCAGTGCCCGCCGCCCTGATGAGGATTCATGCCGGACAGGGCCGCACAGCAGCACGCCTCGACGACCTCCGGCCGGCTGGCGACCTGGTCCTGGTACGTCGCAGTCCTCCTGGCCGTGTGGTGGCTCTCCTTCAACCCGATGCGCAGCGCTGACTTCTGGTGGCACCTGGCCTCCGGACGGTGGATCGTCGAGCACCGGGCGATGGCCCGGCTCGATCCCTACTCCTTCTCCGCACACGGCCGACCCTGGTTGAACAACGAATGGCTCGGCGACGTGCTGTTCTTCCTCTGGACCTCGGTGGCGGGCCTGGAATCGCTCGTCTACTGGTTCTGGGGCATGCTCCTCGCCACCTACGGGCTGCTCTTCCACCTCTGCCGCCGGCTCGGCGGATCGCCCCTGAT
>Ga0209524_1000011_pt1 | contig 18706 bp, 15 predicted proteins | sample JacPinW_OM1H0_M1_FD_187956 | JGI IMG/M metagenome (GOLD analysis project Ga0209524, IMG submission 187956) | Forest soil microbial communities from Algoma, Ontario, Canada - Jack Pine, Ontario site 1_JW_OM1H0_M1 (SPAdes) (version 2) | ecosystem: Environmental > Terrestrial > Soil > Boreal... | reverse complement strand
CCGGCGATCCGCGAGGATGCCGTGAATGAAGACGCAAGCGGCCGCCACGTACGCGAGGTAATGAAGGCGTTTCCAGCGCCGGCGCCCCAGCCTGATCCGGTAGTAGGACGTGACGACGACCACCACGAGCAGGTACAAGCCGGCCGCGCCGTCCGGCCTATGACTCTCTGACCATATGACTAGCTTGTCTTATCATGGACGAGAGCGTATCATAGTCGTGCATTTCGATCGGACCCGGAATGGGAGAGCCGTCGTTGCTCTCTCTCCGGCACCGACTCTGCCGACGGACGTTGTTGGTCTTCTGAGTGCGCGGGGAGGCTGGCTCTCCCGGACCGTGAGCGGCGCACGCGCTCGGGGACAGATCGCGATGGCCAGGACCAGGACCAAGCAGTACAGCGTCAGCTTCTCAGTCAGGGAGATCGCCCGCATCGATGCCGCGGCGACAGACGCGGGGATCACTCGTTCCGCCTGGCTCCGCCACCACGCTTTGCGCGCGGTGAGGTACGTTTGGGTCCGCCCGGCTCCGTTGTCGGCCTCACCACCTCCGCGCCCCTCCGCCAGGTTCACCCATCGCAGGAGCACCTTCCTCACCGAGGAGCAGCTCGCGGCGCTCGAGGAGCAGGCCCGCACCTGCGAGCTCCCGCTCGCCACCTACATGCGCGAGGTACTCGTGGGGGGCAAGCCCGTCGCGCACCGGCCACTTGCGCGCTCCGCCATTGTCGCCGTCAACCGCGGGGTCAAGGAGCTGCACGAGTTGCTCCAACTGGCCAACGGCGGCACCCTTGTCGCGCCGGATCTCATGCGCACGGTCACCGGACTCTTGGCCGCATTCGACACGTTGCGGGATGCGCTGCTCGCGGCCGATGCGGCGGCCTCGAGTGCGCCGGAGCCCACCGCGTGATCATCTTCAAGGGCGGCTGTCGCTCCGCGAGCGGCGGCCGCACCGGCCTCGGCAAGGACTTCGTGAGTCTTGTCGCCTACCTGACCCGGGGACGCTCGCATGCCACCAATCCCGAGCGCGTCGCCTGGATCTCCTGTCGCAACATCGTCGGCCTCGACGACCCGGCGCGCATCGCGCAAGTCATGCGCGCTCATGCCAGCGAACATCTCCGTACGAAGAAGCCCGTCTACCACTTCGGCCTCAGCCTGCACCCCTCCGAGCATCTCCGCACCGAGCAATGGAACCAGGCTGTCGACCAGGTGCTCCGGCGGCTCGGCCTCGGCGGCCATCAAGCTCTGATCGTCGCTCACCGTGACACGGCCAACGAGCATGTTCACGTCGTCGTCAACCGCGCCGGCGACGACGGCCCGACGTGGCACCGGTACGACGACATCTATAAGATCCGCGACGCCGTGGGGCGCATCGAGCTGGACTACGGCCTGATCCCCCACCACGTCCGCGATCTGCCCGCCCCGGAGCTCACCTCCGGCGCCTACCGCGAAGCCCTGCACACCGGCCGCCAGCCCCTGGCCGATCGCGTCCGCGACCAGGCTGCCGCCGCTTTCGCCGAGGCGACCGACTGGAGCGATCTCGAGGCGCGCCTCGCCGTCCGCGGCTTCCGGCTCGCCGCGGCCGCCCGGGCCGGTGGGCTGCTGGTCACCGACGGCTCGCGCTTCGCTTCGCTCTCACGCGTGGAGCCGTCGCTCTCCGGCCCGCAGCTGGCCCGGCGCTTCGGCGAGACCTTCCTCGACCATCGCCAGCGCACCCCGAGCCGCCCGCGGTGCTGGCGCCGGGACAGGTCTACGCGCCGCGGCCCGGCGACAGCCTCGAGCAGCGTGCCGCGGTGCTCCTCGACCGCATGACCGCCACCCGCGCCACCTTCACCGAGTCGGACCTTCACCGTGCCGCGTTCTACCAGCCGGAGAGTGTCGCCCTGGTCCGCGAGGCCCTGCGCTCCGATCGCGTCCTCGATCTCGGCAGGGACGCCGGCGGCGCCGGCCGTTACACGACGCGCGACTATCTCGACGCGGAGGCTCGCCTCCTGGCCGCCGCGGAGAAGCTGGCATCGCGGGACCGCTTCCGCCTCGACCCCGCGGTCGTGGTCTCCCCACCTGCCCCCGACGAGCACGAAGCCCATCGACGGGCGGCGGGCGGCTTCGACGCCACGGCGCGCGATGCCGCAGCCCTCGCGACCGCATCCTCCGATCTCTCCGGCGGAGACCTCGCCGCCCGGCAACGCGCCGCCGTCCTCCACGCCACCACGGCAGCCGATCTCGCCCAGATCGCCGGTGGCGACCGCGCCGGCAGGGCCGAGGCCGCCCGCGCCATCGCCGCCGCCTACCGCGAGCACGGCGACGAGGTGCGCGGCGCCGCGTTGACCGCCAAGGGCGCCTCGGCGCTCGCGGCCGCCACCGGCGTCCGCTCCCGCACCCTGGCCACGCTTGAAAGCTCCTGGGCGGAAGGCAGCGGCCGTCTCCACGCGCGCTCCGTTCTCCTCCTCGAGGAGGCGGGACTGCTCGACGTGCGGCGGCTCGGTGGCATCCTCGCGGAAGCCGAGGAGCGCGGCGCCAAGGTCGTCCTGCTGGGCGATCCCGGGCGGCTCCAGGCGATTGGCGCCGGCGACGCGTACCGCGGCCTGCTCGAGCAGCATCCGAGCGCCTGCCTCGACCCCGGCAGCGCCCGGCTCCCGGCACCCGCCGTGCCCGCCGGCAGCCCGGTTCCCGCCATCCTCGACCGCTGCGAGGGCGCCGGCCGCCTTCATTGGTCCGGCGGCCACGCCGGCGTCCAGGCCGAGCTGCTCGCCGCCTACGCCCGCGACCGCCTCCAGGAACCGGCCTGCGGACGGCTCATCCTTGCCGGCAGCCAGGACGCAGCGACGCAGCTCAACGCCGCCGTCCGCGCCGAGCGCCAGGCCGCGGGCGAGCTCGGCCCCGGAATCCGCGCCGGCAGCGTCGAGCTCGCTGCCGGCGACCGCGTGGTCTTCCGGCGCGACGATCAGGAGGGCCTCCACGTCGTCGACCTCGATGCCGCCGGCGGCGGCGTGCGCCGGGGCGCCCTCGGCACCGTCGTCGTCGCGGAGCCCCGCCGGATCACGGTCCGCCTCGACGACGGCCGCGGCGTGGCCTTCGATCCGGCGCGCTACCGCTCCGTCGCGCACGGTTATGCCGTCAGCGTGCACGGGGCGAAGGACTTGCCGGTGGACCGCGTCTACGTCCTCGCCGACCCGCGGATGAACCGCCACGCCGCCGAGACGGCGCTGAGCCGTCATCGCCACGGTCTCGACCTCTTCGCCGACCGCGAGACCTTCCCCAGCCGCGAGCACCTCGACAAGGTCCTCTCGCGCCCGGGTCCGAAGGACCTGGCCGGCGATTACGCCGCGGCCGAGCTGCGCCGCGCCGTCCGCCGGCTCCAGGACATCGCCGCCAAGACGGCCGGAGTCACCCGCGAGGAGCAGCGCCTCGGCAAGGCCCTGGCCGCACACGCCGACCTCCAGCGAGCGCGGCTGCGGGTCGTCGACGCTCGCCGCGGGCTCGGGGCGCCGGCGGCCCAGGCTTACGTGGATCCCGCCAAGGCCCTGCGCGACCTGCTCGGCGATCCCGCGGCGGCCGACCGTCTCCGCGAGGGAAAGGCCCGCGCTTACGGCAACCTCCGCGGCCACGCCGTCCTCGGCGCCGCCAGCCGCGCGCGCGACGAGGCGCACCAGGCCGTGATGACCTTGACCGGTCGGCTCTACGCCTACCAACGCAGCCTGACCCAGCTCCGAGCCGCGAAGCAGACGTTCCGCGCCCAGGTCCAGGAGCTCGCCAGGCCTGGCGGCCCTCCCCTCGTGCCGGCCACAGGATCAGCCTCCCGCGGCGAGCTACCCGGAGTGGCCGCGGCCCACTCCCCGAGCACCGGCCTGCCTCGCCCCGCGGAGATCAGGCGCGAGCTTGCGGGGGTCACCGCGACCCTCCGCACCTACCAGCAGGCCTCGCACAGCGCACAGGACGCCGTCGAGGCCGCCGTTCGCCGCCTCGGGCCGGCAGCGGCCGACAGCGCTCTCCTCCTGCTGCCGGCGGAGGCAGCGCTCCCGGTCCAGCTGGCCGTGAGGGCCGTCGAACGAGCCGTCGAGCGCGGCTTCGGTCTCGGCCTCGACCTCGTTCTCGGGCGATAGGGGCTCGCTGCCGAGCAAGGGAGGGGCCCCGGAGGTCCTTCGGTCCCCCGTCCTGCCGCTACCCGGGCGGCCCGCGGCCTCACTGCTTGCCGATCTGCGCGGTCTGCTGCTCGAGCTGCATACGGCTCAGGGTCTCGATCGGCAGGTTGCGGAACAGATCGATGCGCCGGTGAAGCTCGGTCGCCGCCTTGCGGAACGCCTGCAGCTGTCCCTTCTCGGTCCCGACGTAGGCCGCGGGGTCGTCCGTCCCCCAGTGCGCAAGGATCGGCTGGCCAGGCCAGTAGGGGCAGCTCTCGCGCGCGCTGTCGCAGACGGTGATCACGAAGTCGAACCGCTGGCCGCGGTACTCGTCCCAGGACTTGCTGCGCGCGCCGGAGGCGTCGATGCCGAAGTAGTCGCGGAGCACCTCGATCGCCCTGGGGTGGACCCGGCCGGCCGGGTGCGACCCAGCGCTGAAGGTCTCGAAGCGATCGCCGTCGAGGTGTCGCATTAGGTACTCACCCATGATGCTCCGCGCCGAGTTGCCGGTGCAGAGGAAGAGGACGCGGAACTTGCCCGGGTGGTTCATGGAGGAGAGATCTCCTTCATTGAATCTATTTTGGTTCAATCTATCTTGTAAGGAGAGTCAAGTCAACTCCAGATCTCCCCCCTCCCCCCTCTGCGTAAGCGCACTCCTTGCGCGCGATCTTGGTTCAATCTAAACTGTATCAATATGACCAGCCAAGTCTCGCCGCCGCCCCTGCTCAAGCTGCTGGCGCATGAGCAGCGCTGGAACCTCGTCCGAGCCCTGAGCGGCGGCGACCTGCGCGTCCAGGAGCTCATGGAACGCGTCGGAGAGCCTGCCAACCTGGTGTCCTACCACCTGCGGCGGCTGCGGGAGGAGTCGGTGGTGCGGGAGCGCCGCAGCTCCTCGGATCGCCGCGACGTCTACTACAGCCTCGACCTGGACCGCGTGGCGTTCCTCTACAGGGCCGCGGGCGAGAGCCTGCACCCAGGCCTGTCGCGGGGCGCCGCCGACCCGCCGCCCGCGGTGGCGGCGGCGCCTGCCACCCGCGCCTCCGGGCCGCCACCGCGTGTGCTCTTCGTCTGCACCCACAACAGCGCCCGCTCGCAGATGGCCGAAGCGCTGCTGCGCCATCACGGCGCCGGCCTCGTCGAGGCGGCCAGCGCCGGCTCCGATCCGACCGAGCTGCACCCGCTCGCCGTCTGGGCGATGGCGCAGCAGGGCATCGACATCCGCGCCCAGCGGGCGAAGCCGCTCGCCGCGGTCGCGGACCTGCCCTGCGACCGGCTGGTGACCTGCTGCGACGTGGCGCGCGAGACCTGCGCGGCGCTGCCGGCGGGAGCCGAGGCGCAGCACTGGAGCCTGCCCGACCCGGCTGCCGTCGAGGGCAGCGACGAGGCGAGGCGGCGCGCCTTCGAGGACGTCGCCCGCGAGCTGCGGACGCGCATCCGCTTCCTCATCGCCGCGCTCGGAGTGAACCCCTGAGAGCGCCGGTGCTGCGCCGCGCGGCCGCCGAGCTGCTCGGCACCTACGCCCTGGTCACGGCGGGCTGCGGCGCCATCGTCGTCGACAGCACGAGTCACGCGCTGGGGCATGGCGGCGTCGCGGCCTGCTTCGGCCTGGTCATCCTCATCGCGGTCGCCGCCGCCGGTCACCTCTCGGGGGCGCACTTCAATCCCGCCGTCACGGTCGCCTTCGCCGGCTGCCGGCACTTCCCCTGGCGCGAGGTGCCGGTCTACGTGGCAGGCCAGCTGGCGGGAGCGGCGGCGGCGGCGTGGACCCTCGCCGGCCTCTTCGGGATGCAGGCCGGACTGGGGGCCACGGTGCCGGCCGGCAGCGCACTGCAGTCGCTGGGCATGGAGGTGCTGCTGTCGGCGGTCCTGATGTTCGTCATCACAGCGGTCGCGACCGACAGCCGCGCCGTGGGCGAGCTTGCCGCGGTGGCGATCGGGGCGACCGTGGCGCTCGACGCGCTCTGGGGCGGACCGGTCAGCGGCGCCTCGATGAACCCGGCGCGCTCCTTCGGTCCGGCCCTGGCCGCGGGCGTCTGGCGCCATCACTGGATCTACTGGCTGGGACCGCTGGCCGGAGCGCTCCTCGGCGCCGCCGCCTACGAAGGCCTGCGCGGCCCGCCTGCTGGTCGAGACCCGGACAGCGCGTAGGAGGGTGGGGCCCTATTCCTCTTCGACGAAGGTCCCGTCATCCTTGAAGGTGGCTTCGTGGCGCTTGCCCTGGGCATCCCTCCAGGCCAGCTCGTAGGTGATCGTGCCGTCGGGCCTGGTCTGCTTCGCGGCGCGAGTCGCCTTCATCTTGGGGTACTTGGCCTCGAAAGCCGCGGTCACCGCCTGGGGCACCAGGTCCAGCGCGGCTGTCTCCTCGGTCAGCAGGACGGCTCCTTCCGGGCTGATGTCGAGCTCGAGCTTCTTCGCCTCCTTGGTCTCGAGCTTGACCTCGTACTGGACCTTCCCTTTCTCCTTCTCCTCCTTGCAGCCGGTCACCTTCGCGGATGGATAGGCCTTGAGCGCCGCATCCTTCACCGCGGCCGGGCAGGCGGCAGTCTTCGCCACGAGAATGGCGGGCGCGCCGACGAGCAGCACGATGGCAAGAACCAGGAACAGAACCGTACGGTTCGACATGGAGGAACCCCTTTTTCCGTAAGTCAGCGGATCGCCTCCGCGTCCGCGGAAGCGCCTTCCCGCACAACATACACCACGTCGTCGTGCGCGAGAACCCGGCTCTCCCGAGCTCGTCTCCCCATCTCCAACTCAGGACGGCGGCGCGAAGCATTCCAGAGCCTTGACGCGCGAGCGCCAGCGACGGCGAGCGGCTGGCCTCCGTACAAGAAGAATGTAGAGAATGCCTTTGCATCACGAGGCTGGTCCCGGCTGGCGACCAAGGCTGGTTGCGGTTGGCGACAGGAAGCCGGCGACCGCGCCCGGCGCCGGCCGGACGGCACGATGCTGGTGCCAGGAGGAAGCCATGCGACGGACTGTGACCTGGAGACTTGCCCTGCCGGCGCTGGCCGGGATGCTGATGGGGCCGTGGCCGGCCGGCGGCGCCGCGGCGGCCGGTGTCGGGCCCTGGACCGCCATCGGCCCGCACGGCGGCACCGTGGTGGCGCTGGCTGCAGACCCCGCGCAGGAACAGACCGTCTATGCAGTGGTGGAAACCGCGGGCCTGCTCAAGAGCGCCGACGGCGGCGCGAGCTGGACGGAGATCGACCACGGTTTCGACCCGACGTTGCTGGAAACGGTAGCAGTCGGCCCTGACGGCGCGCTGTACGTCGCCGGGGAGGCTGCGGGCATCTGGCGCAGCCGCGACGGCGGCGCCTCCTGGAAAAAATTCAGCAGCCTGGTCGCCCTGCAGTTCGCTTTCGATGCCCGTCAGAAGGATACGATCTATATCGTCGACGGATTCGACCCCTGGAAGAGCGCCGACGGCGGCGCCTCCTGGACCCAGATCCGCATGGGGCTGGGACCGGAGGGGCCGGACCACTGCTACACGATCGCGGCGCATCCCAAGCGCTCCGGGGTGTTGCTGGTGGGTACTTCCGCGGGTCTTTTCCGGAGCGTCGACGGTGGCGCCACCTGGCAGCAGGTCGACCCAGAGTGCTCCGGCGAGGCACTGCTTTTCGATCCGCTCAGGCCGCAGCGGGTCTATGCCGGATGCATCGCCACCCCCTATGGAGGACCCCCCTTCAACGGCGTCGTGGAGAGCCTCGACGGTGGGGCAACCTGGCAGCCTGCCACCCCCGGCCTCGGCACGCAGGGAGTCTTGGCCCTGGCGGCGACGCGGGGAGTGCCTCGCACGGTCTATGCCGGGACCGCCGGCGGCGGCGTCTTCCGGACCACCGATGCGGGCGCGCACTGGCAGGCGGCCGCCTCGGGAATCGAGACCGCCACGATAGGCTCGCTGGCCATCAGCCCGCGCGCGCCGGCCGTGCTCTATGCCGGCAGCGGCAGAGGGGGCTCGCACCTCTTCATCGCAGCGGGTCTGGGGATCTTCGTCAGCGCGGACGCCGGCCATAGCTGGGCGCCCATGAACGACGGCATCGACGGCATCGGGACCGCCGCGGTCGTGGGCGACAGCGCGATTCCGGGACTGCTGCTCGCCGCCGCACCCGGGCTGGGAGAACCCGGGCTGGGAGTCTTTCGGACCCGCGACGGCGGCGCGAGATGGCGGCTGTTGGGCCCCGGGCTCGGCAAGGATGGTGTGGCCGACCTGTCCATCGACCGGCTGGCGGCAGCCCCGGGCAGGTCCTACGCCCTGGGCACCGGCAATACGCTCTATTCGTCGGCCGACCGCGGGCGGAGCTGGGCCGCACTGCCGGCGCTCCCGGCCGACACTTCCGAGGGCAGCCTGGCTGCCGACCCTGGCGATTCCTCTCATCTGCTGGTCAGCGGCAAGGGGATGACGCTCGACAGTCACGACGGCGGCGCGACCTGGCAGGTGGCCGCGACCGGCCTGGACCAATGGATCGTGTCGTTCGCCTTCTCGCTCTCGGCGCCGATGGTCGTCTATGGCGGCGGTTCGGTGCTCTCCTCCGGCTTGTTTCCACCCGACGGCCAGCTCTTCAAGAGCTCCGACGGCGGCGCGAGCTGGGTTGGCATCGGCCCGCCCGCGGCCGTGAATGCCGTGGCCGTCGACCCCGTGGACCCGGGCACCGTCTATGCGGCCACCGACGACCCGCTCGAGGGCTCCAGCCTCAGGGTCAGCAGGGACGGGGGGGCGACCTGGCGGGAGTCCGGGCTGGGCGGCGGGGCGAACGCGCTGGCCGTCAGCCCGACGCTCCCGGGGCTCGTCTTTGCCGGGGGGAGCCTCTATCTCACGGGCAGCCATGGCCCGGGCCCAGCCAGCCGCATATGGATGAGCGCGGACCGCGGCGCCACCTGGTCGCCGATCGACGGCGGCATTCCGCAGCAGCTCAGCATCTCCAGCCTCGTCTTCGACCCCGCCCAGCCCCAGGTGCTCTACGCCAGCACCACCGGCGGCGTCTTCAGACTCGACGTCGGGGGCGCCGAGCCCGGGACTTCTCCCGTTGACAGGGCCGGCATGGAGCGCTAGGGTAATTAAAACTCTGATTTGTTGAACCTCGATCGAGGAGCAGGTGCGCCGCTCTGGGAATCGAGGTTCTCACTGCCTACCTCGAGGAGGTGCGTATGTCGAACCGTTGGCGAAAGCTTCTCGTTCCGATGCTGCTGCTCACCTTCGCCGCCATCGCAGCGCACGCTGCAGCACCCCCGGAACCAGCCGCCAAGGCGGGGGCCGGGCCGGGCACTGGCCCCGTGAAGGCGTTGGGTGCGCCGTGTAAGGCCGATGCCGACTGCGGCAGCCCGAAGAAGTTCTGCCACAAGACGACAGGGAAGTGCGACGGCCCCGGCACGTGCGAGAGCCGGCCCGAGGTGTGCCCCTTCCTCTTCCTCCCGGTGTGCGGTTGTGATGGGAGAACCTACGGCAACGGCTGCATGGCCGCTCAGGCTGGGGTGAGCGTCCGCGCCAACGGGGCGTGTCCCACCAACTGCAGCAGCAACAAGGACTGCAAGAAGGAAGACTTCTGCCAGAAGGCGGTCGGCGCCTGCGCCAGCAAGGGTCTGTGCTCGCCAAGGCCGGAGATCTGCCCCGACATCTTCGACCCGGTCTGCGGCTGCAACGGCACGACTTACGGAAACTCCTGCTTCGCCGCCGCCAACGGCGTCACGATCTTGCACCAGGGGGTGTGCAAGAAGAAGCCGTAGCGGTCGCCCTGGCTCGGCGAGGAGGGACGGCGGGAGCTTCGCAGGCACCCCCGAGCCAGGGCCTTGTCTTGACTGCCGCTGCCGCCATCCGTAGACTACAGTTGTAGTCACAACGGAGAGCGCCCCGCCACTCCGGCGGAGAGGAGAGGGCTCATGAGCGGCATGCTGCAGGACCTCCGCGTCGCCATCCGTGGCCTGCGCCGGCGGCCGGGCTTCACGGCCGCGGTGACCCTGACCCTCGCCCTCGCGCTGGGGGCGAACACCGCGGTCTTCAGCGTCGTCGACGCCGTCCTGCTCAGGCCGCTGCCGTTCGCTCACCCGCAGCGGCTGGTGGCGCTCTGGGACACCAACCCCGAGCGCGGCCTCGACAGGTCCCGCGTCGCCGAGTTCAACTACCAGCAGTGGCGGGCGGGCAGCACTGCCTTCCGCCGCATGGCGCTGTCCGACGCGGCGATCTCCACGATCATCGCCGGCGGGGAGCCGCTCCAGGTCCGGGGATCGCGGGTCACGGAGGAGTTCTTTCCGCTGCTGGGCGTCCGACCCTTGCTCGGCAGGGTCTTCCAACCGGACGACTACCGGCCGGCGGCGCCACCCGCCGTGCTCCTCAGCCATGCGCTCTTCGTCCGCCTGTTCGGCGCCGACCGTGCGGCCGTCGGTCGTGTGGTGCGCCTCGACGGCCATCCCTACACGGTCGTGGGGGTGCTGCCGCCGCAGCTCTTGCCGCTCGACGTCACGGAGGCCGGCTTGCGGCTCGGCACCGCGGAAGAGCACTTCTGGGTTCCCCTCGGCGAGGTCAAGGCCCATCACGCCCACGTCTTCGGCGTCCTCGCCGAGCTGCGCGCAGGAGTGACCGCACGCCTGGCGGAGTCGCAGCTGAACACCATCGCCCGACGCCTGGCCCGCGAGCTTCCCGCCACCAACAAGGGCTTCCAGGTGAAGCTGGTGCCGCTCGTCGAGGAGGCGGTCGGCCCGGTGCGAACGGCGCTCTGGACGCTGCTGGGCGCGGTGGCCATGGTGCTCGCGATCGCCTGCGCCAATGTCGCCGGCTTGATGCTGGTGCGGGCCAGCGGCCGGCGCCGGGTGCTCGCCATGCGCGCGGCGCTGGGCGCCAGCCGCCTGCGCATCCTGCGGCAGTTCCTGGCCGAGGCGGCCCTGCTGGCCGTGGCAGGGGCCGGCCTCGGAGCCGCGCTCTCGGTCGGGCTGGTGCGCCTGCTGCCCGCCCTCACTCCCCAGGACGTGCCACGGCTCTCCGAGGTCACCGTGAATCCGCGGGCGCTGCTGGCGACGCTGGCCCTGTGCGCGGCCAGCGGCCTGGCGATCGCGGCCGCGCCGGCGGCGCAGGTGGGCAGGCGCCACCTGGAGAGCGCGCTCCGCGAGGGGGGAAGAGCCGCCAGCGAAGGGGTGCGGAGCCTGCGGCTGCGCGAGCTGCTGGTCGGCGTGGAGGTGGCGCTGGCCGTCACCCTGGTGATCGGATCGAGCCTGCTCCTGCAGAGCTTCCACCGCCTGGCGACGGTCGATCCCGGCTTCAAGGCGGACCGCATCCTGGCGTTCGACCTCGCACACACGGCGCCGCGCTATCGCGACATGGCCCGGCTCGACGGCTTCTACGACGAGCTGCTGCGGGAGATCGGCTCGCTGCCGGGGGTGGTGGCGGTCGGAGCGGCCTACGATCGGCCCCTGACCACCAGCTGGCTCCAGGCCTTCCGCATCGCGGGGACGCCGGCACCGAAGCCGGGCGAGACACCCACCGGGGTGTTCCAGACGGTGACGCCCGGCTACTTCAAGACCCTCGGGATCGAGCTGCGTGCGGGCCGCCTGTTCACCGCGTCCGACGACGTCCACGCGCCCGGTGCCGTGATCGTCAACCGCGCCCTGGCCGACAAGTTCTTCACCGGCCGCGATCCGCTCGGGCGCCGTCTCGAGATCACCACCACGCAGTGGCAGTGGGGCCCGGAGATCCCCGGCGTCTTCGCCATCGTCGGCGTGGTGGGCAACGTCAAGTCGGCGGGGCTCGCCAGCGAGGCGGAGCCGACGTTCTACGTGCCTTTCCTGCAGACCCCGCAATTCACCATGACGGTCTTCGTCCGCACCCACCAGCCACCGCGCACGCTCGTCCCGGCGATCCGGGAACGGTTGCGCCGGATCGACCCCGAGCTGCCCATCGCCGGGATCTCCACCGTGGCCGAGATCGTCGACTCCGCGGTCGCCCGGCCGCGCTTCAATGCCGTCGCGCTTGCCGCCTTCGCCGCGATCTCGCTGCTGCTGGCCATCGTCGGGCTGTGGGGCGTCTTGGCCGGTCACGTGCGGCTGCGCACCCGCGAGATCGGCATCCGCATGGCTCTCGGCGCCGGCCGGCGGCGAGTCTTCCGCTGGACCGTGGGTCACGGTCTACGACCGGTGTTGCTCGGCCTGGCCGGCGGAGTGCTCGCGGCCCTCGTCCTCGGCCATCTCGCCGCCAGCCTCTTGTTCGGCGTACGCTCGACCGATCCGCTCACCTACGCGCTGGTGGCGGTCGGCCTCCTGGCCGTCGCCTTCCTCACCTGCGCCGTGCCATCGCTCAACGCCGCGCACACCGACCCGATCGTCGTCCTGCGCGAGGAATGAGCCTCCCGGCCCCCGGTCGGGAGCGTTCGTGGTGAGCGAGTCAGGAGGCGCTACAGGAGGGGGGCAGGGGAGTAGAATGGTGGCGGAGACGGACTACCGCCTCCCACCTCGTCGGCAGCGCTACCCTCGGAGATTTCAGCTTACATCGGAGGTCCGAATGCGAAGAGTCACAGGCATTGGCGGCATCTTCATGAGCGCCAAGGATCCGAAGGCGCTATGCGATTGGTACAAGAAGCACCTCGGGATCGACGTTCAGGACTGGGGTGGAGCAGCCTTCACCTGGACTGACTCCGAAGGAAACCCGACCAACGGAACTACGGCCTGGTCAGTCGGTCCAGTGGACGGCAACCAATTCGCTCCGAGCAAGTCGACCTTCATGGTCAACTATCGAGTCGAAGATCTGGCGGCACTTCTTGAAGCACTGCGCGAGGAAGGTTGCGACGTGCTCGAGAAGACCGACGACTCGGAGTACGGAAAATTCGGATGGGTCATGGATCCAGAGGGCAACAAGGTTGAGCTCTGGCAACCGCTCCAAGGGCAATGAAGTTCGGTTCCTCGCGAGGAGGACCGACGTCTAACTCTCGCGCAACCGGACGCCCAACAGCCGCCTTCGCCACTTGTCGGTCGCCGGTCACGCGGACCCACTACCCGGCGCGCAGCCGCTCCTTCAGGCTCTCTTCGCCGGCCGGCAGCACCTCGCGGTGCAGTGGACGGTCCAGCAACGCCAGAAGCGCGGGCGGAAGGGGCGGCTCCAGGCCGTAGGCGGCGAGCACGGCCTGGAACTTGGCCGGGTGGGCCGTCGCCAGGAAGATGCCGGTCTCGCCGGGGCGCACCGCGCTCTCGAGGACGCCGCAGGCGACGGCGCCGTGAGGGTCGGCCCGATAGCCCCTCGCCCAGAGGCGGCGCAGGACCTCGACGGTCGCGCGATCGTCCAGGGAGCCCCAGCGCAGGGCGCGGCGCAGCGCTCCCCGATGGCGGCCGTAGAGGTGGACGATGCGCTCCCAGTTGCTCGGGTCGCCGACGTCCATGGCGTTGCTCAGGGTGGCGATCCCGGGCCGCGGCTGGTAGCGCCCGCCGTCGAGGTAGTCCGGCACGGTGCGGTTGGCGTTGGTGGCGGCCACGAAGCCGGCGGCCGGCAGGCCGAGCTCCCGTGCGTAGAGGCCGGCGCAGAGGTTGCCGAAGTTGCCGCTGGGCACGGCGATGACCGGCGGCCCGGCGCCGGGCGCCAGGCGGCGCAGCTGGGCCCCTGCCTCGAAGTAGTAGAGGACCTGGGCGAGGAGGCGCGCGACGTTGATCGAGTTCGCCGAGGTCAGGCACAGCTCGGCCGACAGCTCGGGATCGGCGAAGCAGGCCTTGACCAGGCGCTGGCAATCGTCGAAGGTCCCCTCGACCGCCAGCGCCAGCACGTTGCCGCCCAGGCAGGCCACCTGCCGCTCCTGCAGCGGCGAGATGCGTCCCGCGGGGTAGAGCACCGCGGCGCGGCAGCCGGGCCTGCCCCAGAACGCCGCCGCCACCGCCGCGCCGGTGTCGCCGCTGGTGGCGGTGAGCACGGTGCGGGGCCGGCGGGAAGGCAGGCGCGCCAGCACCGCCGCCAGGAAGCGCGCACCGAAGTCCTTGAAGGCCAGCGACGGGCCATGGAACAGCTCCAGGGCGAAGAGGCGGCTGTCGCTCTCCGGCGCCAGCGCTGCCGGCGACGGCTCCTTCGGCGTCGCCACGGCCTGAGCTGACCCGCTTGCATCAGGCGTGTCCGGAGGCAGCGTGCTCGCCGCATTCTTGGCCAGCGGCACCAGCGGCACCGGGAAGTCGAACGCCTCGCGCACGATCTCCGCCAGCTCGCGCCGCGAGTACTCCGGCGCCAACAGCCGCCCCAGGATCTCGGTGCAGCGCTCCGCCCAGGGCAGGCCGAGCAGCTCGGCCGCGTCCGCCCAGGGCGAGAGCTCGGCGGGCACGAAGAGGCCGCCTCCTTCCTGCGGCCCGGGAAGATTGCGCAGCACGGCTTCCTTGAAGCTCACCCGCAGCGCCGGGTTGCGGGTGCTGGTCAGCCGCACGCGCCCTCCGCATTCAGCATCCTGCCGGTCAGCCGCACGGATCGTCCTGTTCCAGCACCCGGGCGCCGCGGCGGTCGAGGACACAGACCTCGATCTCGCAAGCGACGCCCGCACCAGCCCAGGCGCGGCGCAGCGCCTCTCCGACTGCCGGCGCGGCGCCGGCCTCGGCGACGGCGAAGACGGTCGGTCCCGCACCGGAGAGGCTGCATCCCCAGGCGCCGGCGGCCAGCCCCGCCGCCTGCACGTCGCGGAAGCCCGGCACCAGCGCGGCCCGATGCGGTTCGGCCAGGAGGTCGCGCAGGCAGGCGCGCAGCAGCTCGCGGTCGCCCGCGTGCAGGGCGTGCACCAGCGCCGCGAGGTTCTGGGCGTGGGCGACCGCGAGGCCGAGCGGCACCGTGGCCGGGAGGGCGGCCCGGGCAGCGCGAGTGGTCAGGGTCAACGCCGGCACCGCCAGCACGAAGCGCAGGTCGTCCGGGAAGGGCAGCAGCCGCGCCCCGCCGCCGGGGTCGACCAGGCGCAGCCCGCCGAGCAGCGCCGCCGCGACGTTGTCCAGGTGCAGGTCGCCCGCGGCATACGCCTCCGCTTCGCCGGCGGCCGCGAGCAGCCCGGCCTCGTCGAGCGGCCGCCCCAGCAGCGCGTCGAGGGCGCGCACCACCGCCACCACCGTGGCGCTGCTCGAGCCCAGGCCGCTGCCCACCGGCAGCCCCTTCGTCAGGCGCAGCACGAGCCGCGGCAGCGGCCGGCCGCGCAGGATGCCTGCGACGGCGGCGCAGGCCTTGACGGCGACGTTGTCGGCAGGGTCGGCAGGCAGCTGGTGCGCGAAGGGGCCGTCACAGATCAGCGTGACGTCGGGCGGCAGCCCCGGCGCTGGCGGCCGCAGCTTGCCGATCTCGCCAATCTCGCCAATTTCGCCGCTCTCGCCGCGCTCGCCGCTCTCGGCGCTCTCGCCGCTCTCGCCGCTCTCGCCGATCTCCACGATGTCGCCCCAAGGCTCGCCGCCGGCCGGAGCCACGGCCGCGCCGAGGACGTCGAAGCCGGCTGCCAGGTTGCCGATGCCGGCGGGACCGTAGGCGCGGACGCGCTTCACGGGTAGACCCCCTGGACGAGGCGCATGACGTCCGCGAGCACCGCCGCGGCGGTGACCTCGGCGCCGGCGCCGTAGCCGCGCACCACCAGCGGCCGCGGGCTGTAGGCGGCGGTGGTGAAGCTGACCGCGCTCTCGCCGTCGCGGACGGCGAACAGCGGATGCTCGCGCCCGACCGCCACCGGACCCACGCGACAGCTGCCGGCATCGGCGGCGGCCACGAAGCGCAGCGCCTGGCCCTGCGCCCGCAGCTCGGCGGCGCGGGCCGCGAAAGCCGCGTCGAGCTGCGGCAGCCGCTCCATGAACGCCTCGAGGCCGCCGCCGGCGTCGAAGTCGGGCGGCAGCAGCCCCGCGACCTCCACCTGCTCGAGCTCGAGGGAGCCGCCCAGCTCGCGGTGCAGGATGAGCGCCTTGCGCGCGACGTCCATGCCCGAGAGGTCCTCCCGCGGATCGGGCTCGGTGAAGCCGGCCTGCCGCGCCCGCTCGACGGCCGCGTGGAGCGGCACCTCCTGCTCCAGCAGGCCGACGATGAACGACAGGGAGCCGCTGAGAATGCCCTCGATGCGCAGCACGCGATCGCCGCCCGCCAGCAGGTCGCGCAGGGTGTTGATCACCGGCAGGCCGGCGCCGACGTTGGTCTCGTAGTGGAAGCGGCGGCGGTGGCGGGCGAGCACGCCGCGCAGCGCGCGATAGCCCGCGAGCGGACCGCTGTTGAGCTTCTTGTTGGCGCCGACCAGGTGGAAGCCCGCCGCGGCGAAGTCGCCGTAGGCCGCGGCGAGATCGGCGGCGCTGGTGCAGTCGACCAGCACCGGGCATCCCGGCCGGCGACGGCGCACCGAGTCGCGCAGCGCTTCCAAGTCGAGCGGCCCGCCGCGGGCCGCCAGGGCGTCGAGGGCGCCTGCCGGCTCGATCCCGGCGGGGTCGAGCAGCATCCGCCGCGACGCGGCGACGGCGCACAGGCGCAGCTCCACGCCGCGCCCCCGCAGGCCGTCCTGCTGCCGGGCGAGCTGCACCAGCAGCTGCCTGCCGACCAGGCCGACGCCCATGAGGTAGAGCTCGAGGCGCTCGCAGCCGTCGAAGAAGCGGGCATGCACCGCTTCCATCGCGCGGGCGCCCTGCTCGCCGGGGATCACGGCCGAGATCGAGCGCTCGCTGGACCCCTGCGCGATGGCCACGACGTTGCAGTCCAGGTCCCCGAGCGCGCCGAACAGCGCGCCGGCGACGCCTGGCTGGTGGCGCATGCCGTCGCCGATCAGGCTGAGGATCGCCAGGTCGCGCCGCAGAGCCACCGCGTCCATCAGGCCCGCGGCGCGCTCCGCCGCGAAAGCCCGCTCCAGCAGGCCGGCCGCCGTCTCGGCGCTCTCTTGCGCCACGCAGACGGAGATGGCGCACTCGCTGGAGCCCTGGGTGATGAGGACGACATTGATCTCTCGCGCCGCCAGTGCCGCGAAGACGCGCGCCGCCATGCCCGGCACCCCGCGCATGCCGGGGCCGGAGACGTCCAGCAGCGCCGCGCCGCGCAGCAGCGAGAGGCCCCGCGCCGGCCGGCCCGACGCCGCGGCGCCGGCGTGGATCAGCGTGCCGGGGCGGTCCGGGGCGAGGCTGTTGCGGACCCGCAGCGGGATCCCCTGCGCCCGCACCGGGCCGATGGTGCGGGGGTGCAGCACCTTGGCGCCGAAATGCGCCAGCTCCATGGCCTCGTCGAAGCTCAGCTCCGCCAGGCAGGCAGCCGTCGGCACCACGCGCGGATCGGCGGTGAACACGCCGTCCACGTCGGTCCAGATCTCCAGCAGCCGCGCATCCAGGGCCGCCGCGGCGAGAGCGGCCGAGAGGTCCGAGCCGCCGCGTCCCAGCAGCACCGGCTCGGCCGGCTCGGCCGGATGGCCCCGCTCAGCCCGTGGACCTTTCGGCGCCCGGCCGCCGAAGAAGCCGGGCAGCAGACCGAGCGGGGCCTCGCCCTCCCGGAAGCCGGCCAGCCGCTCGCGGATCAGGGCGGGCAGCGGCACCGCCTCGAGCGCATCGCCTTCGCACGGCAGCACCGCGCAAGGATCCAGCTCGAGGCACGGCAGGCCGCCCGCGCGCAGCAGGCCGGCGAGCAGGACGCTCTCCGCACGCTCCCCCGACGCGCAGATCCTGGCCCGCGCGGCGTCGGGACAGCTGCGCAGGATGGCCGCCGCCGCCAGCAGGCGTGCCAGCTCGGTCCCGAGCTCCGCGAGCCGCCGCGCCACCGCCGCGAGCTCGGGGCCGAGGTCCGGCGCCAGCTCGTCGCAGACCTCGCGGTGCAAGGCCTCGAAGCGCTCCGCCGCGCCGGGGTTGCCGCCGGCCTCGGCGGCGCCGATCCCGGCGATCAGCAGGTCGGTGACCCCGGCCATGGCCGACACCACGACCAGCACGCGCTCCTCGGCGGCCGCGGCGCGCACCTGCCCCGCCACGGCACGCAGGCGCTCGCCGCCGGAGACGGAGGTGCCGCCGAACTTCATCACTCGCATGGCGCGACGGCGCGACGGCGAGCGGGCGGGAGAGCTAGCCTCGGCCACCAGCCACCGCGCTCAGTCGAACTCGAGAGCGGGAGGCGACTGCTCGGCGCCGACCCGGCCGGCGACGATGTCCGCGCGCACGAAGTTCTCGCCGCGCACCGGCGCGCCGGCGAGGCGCCGCAGCAGGGCAAGCTGTCCGACGTGGGTGAAGGCGTCGGCGATCGGTCCCTGGAAGAGCTTCTCGGCCGAGAACGTGGGCGGCGCACCGCCGGCCAGCTCCCCGTCGAGCGCACCGTCGAGCACACCGTCCAGCGCAGCAAGGGCGGCGAAGAAGCGCGCCTTCTCCTGCTCCCAGGGCAGCGATGGCGACGAGCGCCAGGTGGACTTGCCTCGCACCTGCGACGCGGCCCACTCGAGGAGGTCGCCGAGATGGGCGAGGACCTCCGCCGGCGTGCGCGTACCCGGCGCGGCGCGGAAGTCGGCGAATCCCTCGGGGCAACCGCGCAGCGGCTTGCCGCCGCGGTAGGCGAGGGTCGCGACGGCGTGACGGAGCAGCGCGATCTTGGGGTCGGGGGTGGCTGTCGTGCTCAAGCGATGTCTCCTCGTGCTCGGGCTCTGATGGTGGGCGGGAAGCTGCGGCCGGCAGTCGGAAGCGGCGGG
>Ga0209524_1000010_pt1 | contig 20234 bp, 15 predicted proteins | sample JacPinW_OM1H0_M1_FD_187956 | JGI IMG/M metagenome (GOLD analysis project Ga0209524, IMG submission 187956) | Forest soil microbial communities from Algoma, Ontario, Canada - Jack Pine, Ontario site 1_JW_OM1H0_M1 (SPAdes) (version 2) | ecosystem: Environmental > Terrestrial > Soil > Boreal... | reverse complement strand
GGAAGTCGCAGGAGTCGCGGCAGTCGCAGGCTCGTGAAGATCGATCCAGCCTCAGAACGAGCGTTTCACCAGCGCCAGGATCTCGCCCACGATGCCGCGCCGGAAGGCCAGCACGCAGGCCATGAAGACGCCGCCGGTGATGACGGTGACCCAGGAGCCGTAGCTCGCCAGGTAGTTCTCGAGGGCGACCACCAGGAGCGCGCCCACGAAAGGTCCCAGCGGCGTGCCCATGCCGCCCAGCAGTGTCATCAGGACGACCTGGCCCGAGCGGTGCCAGTGGACGTCGGAGAGCGTGGCCGACTGGAAGACGAGCGCCTTCATCGATCCCGCCAGGCCGGAGAGGCCGGCCGAGATGACGAAGGCGAGGAGCTTGTAGCGGTCGACGTCGTAGCCGAGCGACACCGCGCGGGGCTCGTTCTCGCGGATCGCGCGCAGCACCTGGCCGAAAGGCGAGTGAATGGTGCGATGGATCACCCAGAAGCCCAGCAGGAACAGGGCGAAGACGAAGTAATACATCGGGAAGTTGCCCGACAGCCCGAAGAGGCCGAGCAGCTTGCTGCGCGGGATGCCCTGCAGGCCGTCCTCGCCGCCCGTCCACGGCGCCTGCAGCACGAGGAAGTAGACCATCTGCGCGAAGCCGAGGGTGATCATCGCGAAGTAGATCCCGGAGCGGCGGATCGCCAGGGCGCCGAAGACCAGTCCGAGCAGCGCGGCCACCGCCGTGCCGGCGAGGATCCCGATCTCGATGGGCAGTCCCCAGACCTTCACCGCCAGGCCCGTGAGATAGGCCGCCGAGCCCAGGAAGGCGGCGTGGCCGAAGGAGAGCAGCCCGGCGTACCCGAGGAGAAGGTTGAAGGCGCAGGCGAAGAGCGCCAGGCACAGGACGTTCATGGCGAAGACCGGGTAGATGAGGAACGGCGCGGCCAGGCCGAGCACGATCAGCAGGGCGTACGCCCAGGCGGCGGCCGGCACGCTGCCCCGTGTCGCTCTCATCGTCTCATCGCTCTCGGTGCTCTCGGCGATCTCAGCGCTCTCATCGACCTCAGCGCTCTCATCGCTGCCTTCCGAACAGCCCGGCTGGACGCAGCAGCAGCACGATGGCCATGACGACGAAGACCACGACGTCGGAGGCGGGCGGATAGAGGAACTTGGTGAGCCCCTCGACCAGCCCGAGGCCGAGGCCGGTGACGATCGAGCCGACGATCGACCCCATGCCGCCGATGACCACGACGGCGAAGACCACCATGATGACGCCCGAGCCCATGAGCGGAGTGACCTGGTAGATGGGCGCCGCCATGACGCCGGCGAAGGCCGCCAGCGCCACGCCGTAGCCGTAGGTGAGGCTGAACATCAGCGGCACGTTGACGCCGAAGGCCTGCAGCAGGGCCGGGTTCTCGGTGCCGGCCCTGAGGTAGGCCCCGAGGCGGGTCTTCTCGATGACGAACCAGCTGGTGAAGCACACCGTCATCGAGACCAGGACGACCCAGGCCCGGTACCGCGGCAGGTACATGAAGCCGAGGTTGGTGCCGCCTTCCAGCGCCGCGGGCACCGGGTAGGAGTTGCCGGAGATCCCGTAGACGTTCTGGAAGAGCCCCTCGAGGACGAGGGCGAGCCCGAACGTGAGCAGCAGGCCGTAGAGCGGATCGAGGCCGTGGAGGCGCCGCAGGCAGAGCCGCTCGAAGACCAGGCCGAAGAGGCCCACGGCGAGCGGCGCCAGGAGGAGCGCCCACCAGTAGCCGACCCCCCAGTAATGCAGCGCCATCCAGGCGGCGAAGGCGCCCAGCATGTACTGGGCGCCGTGCGCGAAGTTGACGACGTTCAGCAGGCCGAAGATGATGGCCAGGCCCAGGCTGAGGAGGGCGTAGAACGAGCCGTTGATGAGGCCAATGAGGAGTTGGCCGCTCAGGACCTGGATCATGTGGGCCGGCGCCTCCCTCTTCCTTCCTTCCTTCTTACTTCTTACTTCTTCACCAGCGGGCAGGCGGGGTCGGGCGCCTCGAAGGCCTCGGCGGCCGGGATGGTCCGGATGATCTTGTAGTAGTCCCAGGGGTACTTGGACTGCTCGGGCGACTTGACCTGCGCGAGGTACATGTCGTGGCGATGCAGGCCGTCGGCGCCGATCCTGCCGTTCTTCGCGAAGAAGTCGTTCACCGGCATCTCGCGCATCTTGGCCATCACCTTGTCCGCGTCGTCGGTGCCCGCCGCCTTGATCGCCTCGAAGTAGTGCATCAGCTCCGAGTAGACGCCGGCCTGGACCATCGTGGGCATCTTGTGATGGCGCTCGAAGAAGCGCTTCGACCACTTGCGGCTGGCGTCGTCGCGGTCCCAGTAGAACGCCGTGGTCAGGTACATTCCCTTCGCCGTGGCCAGGCCGAGGCTGTGGACGTCCGACAGGAAGACGAGCAGTCCCGCCAGGTTCTGCTTCTTGGTGAGCCCGAACTCGTTCGCCTGCTTGATGGAGTTGATCGTGTCCGCGCCGGCGTTGGCGAGGCCGATGATCTGCGCGCCGGAGCCCTGGGCCTGCAGCAGGTACGAGGAGAAGTCGGTGGTGGGGAAGGGCGCCTTGACGCCACCCAGGATCTTGCCGCCCGACGCCAGGACCACCTTCGAGGTGTCCGCCTCGAGCGACTTGCCGAAGACGTAGTCGGCGGTGATGAAGAACCAGGTCTTGCCGCCCTGGTTCACCACCGCGCGGCCGGTGCCCGCCGCCATGGCGTAGGTGTTGTAGGTGTAGTGGACGTTGTAGGGGGTGCACTTGTCGCCCGCGATCGGCGTCGAGCCGGGGCCGGAGAGCAAGGTGATCCGCTTCTTCTCGGCGGCCACCGGCATGACGGCCAGCGCAGTGGAGCTCGAGACCAGGTCGGCGATGGCGTCCACCTGCTGCTCGTCGAACCACTTGCGCGCGACGCCCGAGGCGACGTCGGCCTTGTTCTGGTGATCGGCGCTGATGATGACGATCGGCTTGCCGAGCACCTTGCCGCCGAAGTCCTCCGCCGCCATCTGGGCCGCGATGACCGAGCCGGGCCCGGCGAGGTCCGAGTAGGCGCCGGTCATGTCGGTCAGCACCCCGACTTTGACGACGTTGTCCGAGATCTGCGCGGCGGCGGGAGCGGCGGCGCAGACCGCCAGGGCGACCGTCAAGACGCCGATCAGGGCGGCGGTCAGGGCGACGGTCGAAACGACGGTCCGAGCGGCGGTCGCTGCGACTGTCGAAGCGGCGGTCGCAGCGAGGTTCCGGTTGGTTCGTGCCATAGGTCCTCCCTTTCGTGGGTGAGTCGATGCGATGAGCCTCAGGTGCCCTCAGACGCCAAGGAATCGATGCAGCGTCTCCTCGCTCCCCTGCAGCCCGGCGCGAGGGATCATATCGACGATGCGGCCATGCTCGATCAGGTAGTGGCGGTCCGCGAGCGGCGCGACGAAGCGGAAGTTCTGCTCGACGAGGATCATGGTGAAGCCCTGCTCCTTGAGCGTCCGCACGACGCGTCCGAGCGTCTGCACGATCACCGGGGCGAGCCCCTCGGTGATCTCGTCGAGGAGCAGCAGGCGCGCGCCGACGCGGAGGATGCGGGCCATGGCGAGCATCTGCTGTTCGCCGCCGGAGAGGCGCGTGCCCTGGCTCCGGCGCCGCTCGAGGAGGTTCGGGAACATGGCGTAGATCGCCTCGTCGCTCATGCCGCCGGTCCCGACCTTCGGCAGCAGGGTCAGGTTCTCCTCGGCCGAGAGGCTGGCGAAGATACCGCGCTCCTCGGGACAGTAGCCGATGCCGAGCCGAACGACGCGGTGAGGCGGCAGGGCGATCGTCTCGCGGCCGTTCATCATGATCGAACCCGTCCGGCGCGGCACGAGGCCGAGGATGGACTTGAGCGTCGTCGTTCGCCCCGACCCGTTGCGGCCGAGCAGCGTCACGATCTCCCCCTTCCGCACCTCGAGATCGAGCCCGTGGAGGATGTGCGACTCGCCGTAGAACGCGTGCAGGTCGGTCACCCGCAGCAGCTCGTGATGCGGCGCGAAGGCGCTGGTCACGGCTGGACCCCGGCGGAGGCCCGCAGCGCGAAGGCGTCGGTCACGGCTCGGCTCCCTCGGCTCCCTCGACCCCGATATAGGCCTCGAGCACGGCCGGATCGCGCGAGACCTCGGCATAGCCGCCCTCGGCGAGCACGCTGCCGCGCGCCAGCACGGTGATGGTGTCGGAGAGATCGGCGACGACCGACAGGTTGTGCTCCACCATGAGGACCGTGCGCCCGGCGGACAGCTTGCGGATCAGCGCCACGACCCGGCCGACGTCCTCGCGACCCATCCCCTGGGTCGGCTCGTCGAGGAGCATCAGCTCGGGCTCGAGCGCCAGGGTCGTCGCCAGCTCGAGCGCCCGCTTGCGGCCGTACGACAGCTCGACGGTGTGCGCCCGCGCCTGGCCGGCGAGGTCCACCGCCTCGAGCAGCTCCATCGCCCGCTCGTCCAGCACCTCGAGGCTGCGTTGCGAGCGCCAGAAATGGAACGAGGTCCCGAGCCGCCGCTGCAGGGCGACCCGCACGTTCTCGAGCACCGTGAGACCCGGGAACACCGCCGAGATCTGGAACGAGCGCACCAGCCCCTGCCGCGCCACCGCCGCGGGACGGAGCCGGGTCACATCCTGGCCGTTGTAGACGATGGCGCCGGAGGTCGCCGGAAGAAACCGGGTCAGCAAGTTGAACACGGTCGTCTTGCCCGCGCCATTCGGGCCGATCAGCGCATGGATCGAGCCCCGGCGCACGCGCAAGTCGATCCCGTCGACCGCGACGAACCCTTGGAACTCCTTCCTCAGCCCTCGGGTCTCGAGGATCATCTCGTCGGTCATACCCGTCCATGCCGGAGTGGGCCAGGCCCGGCTACCTCCCACTCGATGTCGCCGGTGAGCTGGCAGATCTTGTCACCGGAGGCGGGCGGCTTCAAGGGGAGGCGGGGCGGGGCGGCGAGGGAGCGAGTGGCCGCACCGGGGGATGGCGGGGTCCCCTCGGGCCGACGCCGCCAAGTCGGGAGCTTGCTCGGCTGGACTAGACTGAGCCAATGACCATGCCCGCCGAGCTCAGAGCAGCGCTGAGCGGCGTCCTGGCAGGGCGACCAGAGGTCGAGCTCGCCCTGCTCTTCGGCTCGACCGCCCGCGGTCAGGCTCGTCCCGGTTCTGATCTGGACGTGGCGGTCCGCAGCCTCGCCGGCCATGCCGTCGATCCACTCGGCCTCGCCGCCGACCTCTCCGCCGCCACCCGGCGCGAGGTCGACATCGTGGATCTCGACGAGGCCGGCTATCCCATGCTGCGCATCCTCCTGCGGGAGGCGATCGAGCTTCACGAGGGTCGCCCAGGGGCCGCCGCCGACTGGCGAACCCGGGCCATCCTCGAGACCGAGACCGACCGCCCCTGGTTCGAGCGCATGCGCGATGCCTACCTCGCACATCTGGCGGAAGGCGGCGCAGGCATGGTTGACGCCGACCTCGCCGCCGCCAAGCTGCGCGAGCTTGCCGAGCGCATTGCGAGGGTGCGTGCCCGCGTGCCGTCGCAAGCGTCTGCCCTCGTGGCCGACCGCGACACCCTCGAGCTGGTCGCCTTCAACCTGATGCTCGCCGTCCAGAGCTGCCTCGACATCGCCAGCCACTTGATCGCGGACGAGGGGTGGCCGCCGGCCGTCACCCTCGGCGAAGCGTTCGAGCGCCTCGGCGAGCGAGGAGTACTCGACCGCACGACGGCGGAGGCCCTACGCCGCGCCACGGGCCTCCGCAACGTCGTTGCCCACGGCTACTCGGCAGCGGCGCCAGAGCTACTCCGTCAGGCTGCCACTGCGGGTCTCGCCGACCTGGAGCGCTTCTCCCAGCAGGTCAGCGCCTGGGTCGGCACCCGGCAGCCCTCATGACAGCTATGAACGGCGGCAAGAGGTCAGCGGAGAAGTAAGAACAGCAAGGAATCCGGCAAGGTCAGATCAGGCCTCGGGCTCGCAGCTTTGCCACAACAGGGGATTCGCCGGCCTCGGCGCGAAGCCTTTCAGCGTACTCTTGGCGCCGGGCCATATCCGCCTCGACCTCCTCGCGGTGGTCCCAATAGTAGGCAAGGGCCGAATGAACCTGCCCCATGGTCAGGTAGGGATGCTGGAACACCAGCTCCTCGGGACTCCAACCGTGCGCCTTGACCTCGGCGACGAGTTCCACGATCTTCATGTTGGCGGCCCTGATCCAAGGAATCCCCCGCTCGTCCAGGGCGATGTGCTCGTAGGTGGTGGGCGTCGCGGCAATCATGGCTCTCTACCTCAGCGCCGACTCCAGATTGAACCGATGGAATCGGGTGGTCAACGCGACTCGATCAGTTCGGCATGGGCCTGCTCGGCACGCTTCATGGCCGGGACCAGCTCGGGCGGATGAAGCAGCAGCTCGACGAATCGGCGCTGATCCTCGGCAGAGAGCCGGCTGAGGGAGGTCTCCTCGATGGTCCGGTGCGCCGCTTCCTGAGCCGCGGCGACCACGAAGTCACTCAGGCTGCACCCCTGGATCTCAGCGGCTCGCTTTACCAAGGCCAGAGTCTCCGGAGCGATGCGGGCCTCAATGCGGGCGTTGCGTTGCTGGGCCATTACGCCTCCTCTCGTCTCACTGTGAGGCGACTGACCAGACAAGTCAAGAGTCCTCAGAGCTCAGCCGCCCCGCCGAGTCGCGACGCATAGCTGCAACCACCGCGGGTCCGGCACCTTCTCGCTCGCCCTCCGCGGCCTTCAGCACCTGGCATGCAGGCTGATAGCGGCGACGTCAGAAGGGACTGGTAAATGAACCGGAGTGCTCGTCTTGCCTATCGGAGAGACGTTCAAGCCCGTCTCGCGCTGGTTCCCGGCGGCCTCCCGGGTGGGGTCTTGCAGACCACTGAGGCTCGACGCATCGCTACTGCCGGACGCGCAGGTCATGCAAACTGTCCTGAGCGTTGGTAAGGTCTGCTAGTGTCTTCTTGTCTAAGCCCATCCCGCGACCTAGTACTACTTCGTCAGCCATGGCACGCGCGGCTTTCCAGTCGCCTCTCTTCATGAGTGCCGACGCGGCAGCGAACGTTATAGTGACATCTCCAATCAGAGCCATTGGAGGCATAGCGACATATAGAGACGCTGTCTCCGCAATCTCTAGCTTAAGGATCCCTCCTCCGTAGCTCCGCCCGTGAAGCTCCGCACTAAGCCCAGTGAGACTAGAAATGAAAGACAGCGCGATAAGCCGCTGGTCAGCGAGAGATCGCGGTCGCGTCCACCAGAGGCGGTGGAGCGCGTTTGTGCAAAGTGCCCCAGCCGCGTTCAGTACTAATCTCGGAGCGCGGTGGTTAACGTAAGTCAAAACCGCCTCCGGTGCCGCAACATCCCTTAGGACATACCATGGTTTACGCCTTCGGCAGTGCCCCGCTTTTGCAGCAGCCTGGCCTTGCGGGCTTTCCACATACACGCGCGCATGCTGGGATACGAGCCTCGCGTTTGGTAGGAAGATCTTCACCTTCTGGCCATCGCGCGAAGCTCTCTCTAAGTCGCGCACCGTCACATCCAAGCCTCGCAGCCGACTACTACTATCAAGAACCCACCTGAGAACGGATTTCGGCAATTCGGCTCGGAGGAGATCCTTAGCTGACAGTAGAAAAAAACGGTTTGCCCCAGTAACAGTGCCAATCCGGATGCGCGCCAAGGTTCCAAGCCTCGCAACTCCGGGTCGGGTAGTAATGTCGCCGAATACGCTACGTGAAGCAGGCGACAGAACGCTTTGCCGCCAACCATCAGTACGAGGCGATAGTAAGAGAGGCGTTGCCATAGCCTCACCGCGGGAACACCAGGGCTCCAGGTCGACGGCCTTCTCCAATTGCGAGATAGAGCAAATAGCCGGGCCTCCGCGCCAGCCTTCAGCCAACACAACAAGTGCCGACTCATCCACGTTTTCGAAAAGTCTCTCGCGGACAAGCGCAAGACGCACCAGCCCAAAATGATCACTGAGGGCCGAGCGAACCGGAGCTGCGTAATTCGCATTCAGGAGTGCAGCAGGAAGCACTAGAGCCAATCGCCCACCTTCTTCGAGAAAGTGTAGCGCGTGCAAGACGAAGTATGCCCAATAACCGGCCTGCCTGTTCAGCACATAGTGTGACTCCTTAAGGGCATCACGCGCTGTCACGAGCTGTTCATCGCTTAGGGAGTGATGGCGCACGTACGGCGGATTACCCACTATCGCCTGCATGCGGCTAGGGAATGCCTCCGGCCGCACTCCCAGAAAGTCATCGGTGCGAAAATTTGAGGTATTCTTGCGTCCCTCAAGAACCGAGTCAAGGTAGCGAGCTGCTCCCGGGTCCACATCGACTCCAAAGATTTGGTTCTCGGGGTCTCGCGCTCCCAGCACTTTCAGCCGGGCTAAAGCAGCGACAAAAAAGGCACAAGCGCCGTAGCTCGGGTCAAGCACACGATCGCCGGAATCGCGAAGGGCCCACTCCGTCATCGGTCTGGCAACTGCGGTAGGCGTGTAGAACTTGCCAAGGCGCTTTTGCACACCGCGAACCTCACGCATGCTAGTCACGCCTATAGTTCTCCCCTCACAGAAAGCGCCAACACGATTCAGGTTAATCTCTTTCTTGGATTAGATTTGGTCACGGTAGCGGTGGACGGTAGTGGGTTCCAGAGATGGTTCAAGACGGATCTCGGAAGCACAGGCGATTGTGGTAGACTCAGCAGCTTGCGAAAATAGGGTTCAATATAGGCGGCCTGAGCACTCTGTACGGCCCCGATCCAGGTTGCCTCACCAGCTACCCTCTCGTAGTCGCTCGGGAAAAAGGTGCGTACGATAAACTCACATGCCGTGATTAAAGAGAGAGGGTAGTGAGGGAAACGCGGCAACTTCAGATTCTCGGGAAACCACGAAAATTCGTATCCATGTTGCGTACCACCGACTTGAAAATGGAACCGCGGGCCCTCCTGACCTGGGTTCGCGTGGTCGAAGTGGACACGCTGCATCACTCGCCGCCCACCTGCTGCCTGAATTCTTTGTCGAAGGCCGGGCGCATCCATACTCTCCCGATACCACAGCGATGCGTCTTCGGTCCAAACGCGAATCACTAGGCTGTGCTCGCCCAGCGGTATGCCATCTTCAGGCTCGCTAATGGAGCAGAAGAGGTCAATTGTCAGCCGGTGCCGAACAGCGGCAGATATAGATGTGGAACCAAAGCAGAGCGGAGTGCCCGGCGGGATTCGGAAGCTCCAAGGTAATCTGACCTTGCGCCGTCTCCGGCCAGTGTTTCCGGCCAGGCCCCGAAGTCCAACCAGATCCTTCCTCGCCTGTGCAATGGCGATTTTACCCTCTTCGTTCAGGAGACTCCCTAAGTGTTGCTCGACGACTACGACCTCTTGAATGATCTGCTCAAGGGTCATGCTTGCACCTAAGCGTCACTCTGTTCGCGCTGTACTTCCCGGGCAAGAGCGCGAGAGTCGGGTGCAAGAAGTCTCTCCTCGTAATCATCTGACTCTCTAATGGCGCGGAATGAGACGCGAGCCGGATCCATGATCGCAGGTCGCGTGTCGGGCCTGTATAAAAGCGAATGGCGCCGCATCACTGGCTTTTTGAGAATGAAGCACACAGAATCTGCCGGCGTTTCGTGTGACCAGATACAAACTGCCTGAGGTAGCGCAACGCGTCGCAGTTTGCGCCACGCGGTCGCGAAGTTGGTCAGCGGCGCATCCTGAAGGCCCGCATTACGCAGCAACTCTCTCGCGAGGCTTAGAAAGCGCCCCTTCCAGACTACCGCGCCAGATGCGAAAGGCCCGGTGTACCGAGCTTCCTGGAAAAACTGTTGTACTGATGGGCGCAAATAACTCTTGACATCGATCCCGAGCAAGGATGCCGCGTGCAGAGAATCGTAGAAGATGCCCGGGTATTTCAGGAGTGTCGCGCGAACCCAACGAGCGACTTCAGCTACACGCCACGTCTCGCCGTGCAGGACAGCTTCCGGAGGATCTGCAACGAGGAGTTGTTCGTCCTCCTCACGTGTGGCACCCAGTATGGTCCGCAGGTTAGGCCAATCCTTCCGCACTCCCGCGAGGAGCTTGAAACCCGTTGTTAGTAGCATCAACGTTTTCCCAACTGCTGCTGGGGTATCGTAGATCTCGCGTTTAATCAAGAGCTCGTCGAAGGCGCCTTCGACATCCCGCGCCGGGGCGAACCTGCCTGCAGACTTCAGTTGTGCGCGTGTTATGAGCACAATCGGATGGTTGGGCAGCTTCTCGCGGAGCAAAGCCGCAAGCGTAGAGCCTCTGTAGGATGCAGCGGGGCGGCCCTCTTCTTTGCCGCTGAGTTGATAGTCGACGAGTACCGCGTCCGGCGCCTGCTCAACAAGCGAGTGCCAGTCCATCTTCTCGGGCGGCGGAGCTGTATGCATGACGACACCTGGGACATGCCCTAACCGATCCGCAATTCGTTGGCGATCGTCGGCGCTGTCGTCGACAAGCAGCACCTTCACTCGCGCACTCATTAGTTCTGCTCCTCTGGGAGCGAGACCTCAACGCGTGTTCGCCAAGGCTCATGCGGTTCCACAAAGCGCGCCGTCCCACCATAGACCCCGACGAAGTCCCGGACGATCTTGAGACCGAGGCCGGTCCCCTCGCCGAGTATCGGGTCGGGTTCACTTTCACCCACGAAAGGCTGGAAGAAGTCTTCCCAACGGTCTTGGGCTGCGCCGACTCCGGTGTCGCTGACGCCAAGGACAACCGCCCCGTTCCTATATACACCTTGGATAGCAACGCGGCGGATTGTCTGCTCGCGAACGGCCTTGAATGCGTTTGTTAGAAGATTGATGAGTATGGCGCTGAGCTCCGCCTCGAAGACAGGCGGTGTCCTGAGATTCGCAGGGACTTCGTTTGTTAGTGTAATGCCGTAGTCACGCAGATAGCTAGCAAAGGCGCTGGCTATGGTCTCTACGAAGTGACGTACGACGAGCCTCCTCCGACGAGTTCGTGACTCTCGCGCTATCAGAAGTCCAAGTAACTCGCCCTGATGGCGGGCGCTAGTGATCCAAGTGTCAAGCCGTGATAACTCGACAGAGAAGCGCTGCCTCTCGGCGGTGCGCAGGTGCTGAAGCATTGTGGCTAGGGTGCGGTGACTCTCGCGAAGGCCATTTAGAATGCCGAGCAGCTCATGCTCGAAGACAGTGAGCATAATCCCAGTCGAGGCTAGGACGCGTAACATCGAAAGTTCGCTGATGAAGTCTTCACGCTGTGTCTCGACTGTCTGTCGTGCGAGGTCGATAGCCTGGAGGATCTGTGCGCGCTGCTCTGCTGGCATAGCCGCGGAGGCGGCAATGAACTGCTCCCGGGCCTTGGATAAGAGGGAGCTGGCATCATCGGATCGCCCTTGTTTCTCCTTTGCGCCCTTTCTCTTTGCCTCGTATTCGCGCGCATATGCCACGGTTAGATAGTCGACGCCTTTTCGAACGAACTGGCGGAGCTCTTGAAAGGCCCTTGTCTCGATCACGCCTTCTCTATTGAGCGTTTGACGCACATCGGGATTAGACTGTCGCGAGAGTAAGACTCGGCCGAAGAGCTGATTGTTGCCAGGCAGGAGAAGCATCGGCCGCTCTACACCACCAGCGTAACGGGCGAGGTCGTTGGGCGCTTTCACGAGGCGACGGCCTCTGTCTTCGTCTAACTTGAGCCAATCGTCACCCGGATCTCCATAGGGTGCAACGCGAAAGCGATCGACGTAGAGATGCACGCCTCCCTCCTCGCGTCCACGCTTCGCCACATCGCGCACGTTCAGATCTAGTCCTGCGAAATAGTCCTTCTTATAGACGAAGAAATGGATGCGAAACCGAGCTGCGCCGACATTAGGAAATCGGGTGGCTGGGGCGAAAGGTAACGCCTTCTTGACATCACGAAATTTAACGACGTAGGTAGCTTGCCCATCGGAACGAAGCCTTCCCTCCAGCACTGCGAGGGCGCCAGATAGCAACTGCTCGCGAACGTCACCGGACTGCGCTGGGAAGTCGGACGCTTCGATGCGAATGTCGAGACCAGGATCAGCGTAGCGCGATCGGTGTCCGTTCCTTGCAACGTGTCTGTCTTCGGTACGCGGCTCAGGAGGAGCTACCAAGCGCGTGAGATTCTGCATCAGGCCGCGGAAATCTTCCTCGTCCCACGCGTCCCTCACCCCAATAAGCCGCAACTCGGTACCAGTTGCGGATTTGCCTGATGATGGTGGTAGCTCGCGGCGGCGGTAACGAATTGGGACGTCTTGCACCTGGGTACCAGGCTTGAATTCGTCCCATTTGAAGTGGACAACGGTTTCTTCGCGGCTTCTTCTCATCTGCTCGGCAGCTTTCGCGACCGAGGTCATCACAAGCTGGCCCGCAAGCCTGCGAGCGGCGAATCTGCCTATTCCTTTGGCACCGGTACGCATCCTCTGAAACCGTGCGGAGACGGGCACAGCAGTCTTCACCGACGTTGCGATGCGCATCCACTCGTGCGCGATACTGTCAAAGCTCATCCCACTGCCGTTGTCGCTGATTGTGATGGTCCCTCCACGTGCCCGGATGTTCTCGAATGTAATGGTGACACGAGTGGCATCCGCGTCATACGCGTTTTTTATGAGTTCGGCAAGTGCGACGCTGTGTTTTGTGACCAGTTCTTCGCCGAGCTGAAACAGCAGAGCTGCGTCCACTGCGAAGTGAAGAGTCCCTTCCGTGGGCTGCGCTTCAGCCCCTGGGGCTTGTGCGACCGCTCTACCTGGCTTTGTCACCGGCTGAGAACCTCGGCCATGCGGGTGATGCTCGAGACGACAGGGGTGCAGGGCGAGATCCCTCTCGGAGCGAGGCGCCGAAGATTCGGGACAGTGGAATGAGAGGCTGGGCCTCGGATCGGCTTCCCTAGGGCGGTCATCGTCCGTAGGTTAGCGCGAAATGGGGGGACAAGTGCGCGTCGGTCCCCAAGGAAGTGCAGGGCCTCCTACAGCATCCAGAGCCCCTGCCGAACGCGAATCCTCGGGAAGGCGCCTTGAACAACGCTTCTGCCGCCGTTTACGTTGGAGCCGATTTTGGGTGCCAAGTGAGCTTGTGTCCACTGGCTGGGCGCGGCGTGCCGGCTCCTCCATGGCTTGAGCCGAAGAGACTCTGTAAATCACTGATGATAAACGACATACGTGGCGCCTTAGGACCGGAATCGAAGCGATCAGGTGACCCTCACTCGTACCGCAGCACCACCGTCGGATCCACGTCCGTCGCCTTCCGCGCCGGCAGGTAGATCGACGCCAGCGCCACCAGCGCCAGCAGCGGTGGCGTAGCCAGGAACGCCACCGGGTCCGTAGGGCTGATGCCGATCAGCAGCCCGGCGGCCACGCGGCTGAAGGCGTAGGCCAGGAGGATGCCGACGAGGAGGCCGGCGGCGACGAGCTTCATGCCCTGGGAGAGGACCATGGTCAGGACGACGCTGCGGCGGGCGCCCAGGGCCATGTGGACGCCGATGTCGCGGGAGCGCTGGGCTACGGAGAAGGACATGACGCCGTAGATGCCCATGGTGGCGAGGACGAGGGCCAGGGCGCCGAAGATGGCGAGCATGGAGGCGGCGAAGCGGGGGGCCCAGAGGGAGCTGTCGATCTGCTGCGCGAGGGTGCCGTTGACGACCAGGGGCATGCCGGGGGCGAGGGCGCGGAGCTGGCGCAGGACGCTGGGGAGGACGGCCAGCGGGTCGCGGCTGGCGTGGGCGACGAGGGTCACGCCGGTGGCGTAGGCCTGGGCCAAGGGTTGGTAGGCGTAGGGCAGCGGGTCTTCGGCGACGGCGTTGTACTTCGCATCGCGCGCCACGCCCACGACGACGACGGGCGGCTTGCCGTGGAAGTGGAAGCGCTGGCCGAGGGGGCTCTCGTTCGGCCAGAACTTCTCGGCCATGGTGCGGTTGACGATGACCACCGGCTGGGCGCCGGCGCGGTCGGCGTCGGTGAAGGCGCGGCCGGCGACGAGCGGCACGCCGACCGTGCGGAAGAAGGCGGGGTCGACCGGGTTGACCTCGACCAGCAGGCCGTTGGTGCTGGCGCTCTCCCGCCCCTCGAGGAAGACGGAGCGCAAGAAGGAGCCCTGCAGGGGACCGGCGTTCGCGAGCGCCACGGCATCGATGCCGGGCAGGGTGCCGACCTGCTCGCGCACGGCGCGGAGGAGCTGCTCGCCGCGCCCCTGGTCGAGGCCGTAGAGGCCGACGTCGAAGGAGACGGACATCAGGTGCGCCGAGTCGTAGCCGGTATCGATGCGCTGTGCCGCCGCGAGGCTGCGCAGGAAGAGCCCGGAGGCGATCAGCGCCATCAGCGACAGCGCCACCTGGCCGGCGACCAGCGCTCCGCGCAGCCCCATGCCGCCGCGGGCGGGAGGCGTGGTGGCCTGGCTCTTGAGCGCCGCGACGAGCTGTGGCCGCGAGCTCTGCAGCGCCGGCACCAGTCCGAAGAGCAGGCCGGTCGCGAGGGTCACCACGAGCGCGAAACCGAGCACGCGCGGGTCGGCGCCGAGGTCGAGGGTGAGGGTGATCGGGAAGGGCAGGGTGGGCAGGAAGGCCAGCAGCGCGTGGCTCGCCCAGGTCATCAGCACCAGGCCGAGGGCGCCGCCGAGCAGTGCCAGCACCAGGCTCTCGGTGAGCAGCTGGCGCACCAGCCGGCCCCGCCGCGCCCCCTGCGAGAGCCGGATGGCGATCTCGCGACGCCGCGCGGTGGCCCGCGCCAGCAGCAGGTTGGCGACGTTGGCGCAGGCGATGAGGAGCACCAGGCCGACCACGCCGAGCAGCACCAGCGAGGCGCCCACCACCACCTGGCGCACCTGCGGACCCACGGCCGCCTGCGGCAGCGGCACCAGCACCACGGTACGTCCCTTGTTGTCGTTCAGGTACTCCTGCTCGAGCCGACGGGCGATAGCGGTCATCTCGGCCTGCGCGGCGGCCAGGCTCACGCCGGGGCGCAACCGGCCGATGGTGTTGACGAACAGCCCGCGCCGGTTCTCGTACCAGTTCAGCTCGGGATCGCGCTTGATCTGGCGGTTCATCGCCATCGGCACCCAGAGCTCGGGCTGCACGCCGGTGTCGGTGCCGGTAAAGCTCTCGGGGGCGACGCCGATCACCGTGAAGGCGCTGCCGTTGAGGGTGATCGTGCGCCCGACGATTCCGGGATCGCCTCCCAGCTGCTGCCGCCAGAAGTGATGCGAGACGACCGCCACCGGATGTGCTCCCGGCTTCGTCGCCTCCTCGCCCACGAAGATGCGGCCGCGCGCGGCACGGATCCCCAGCAGGTCGAAGTAGTTCTCCGAGACCAGCTGCCCGACGACCAGGGTCGCCTCGGCGCCGCCCTTGGCGAAGCTCATCGGCGCCCAGTCGTAGCCGAGGATGCCGCTGAACGAACGCGCCTGCTCGCGGTAGTCCTTCCAGTTGAGGTGGGAGAGCGGGGCGGCCAGCATCGCCGGGTTCTGCGCGTCGCGGGCGTAGATCGCCACCAGGCGGCCGGGATCCGCGACCGGCAGCGAGCGCAGCAGCAGGGCGTTGACCACGCTGAAGATGGTGGTGTTGGCGCCGATGCCCAGCGCCAGCGACAGCACGGCGACCAGGGTGAACGCCGGCCGCTTCACCAGCATCCGCACGGCATAGCGCAGGTCGGCGAGCAGGCTTTCCATGGGGTGGATCTCCCGGCCGCCGGGGAGTGGAGTCGCCGGGGCCTCTCCATGAGGATACGTCATCGCCGCCCGGCATGTTTCACCGCCGGCGGCCCGCGGCGAGCGCCCCGTCTCGGTCGGCCTCAGTCGGCGGGCAGCAGGTGCTCGCCGGCAGGGGCGCGCATGTTGTAGTGGGAGCTCATCACGCGGCCGTAGGCGCCGGCGCCGGCGATGAGCAGGACGTCGCCTTCGGCGGCGGGCGCGAGCTGGCGCGAGCGGCCGAGGATGTCGCCGGTCTCGCAGATCGGGCCCACCACGTGCGCCGTCATCGTCGCCGGCTGGTCGAGCCGCGAGAGGTTGACGATCACGTGATAGGCGCCATAGAGCGCCGGGCGGATGAGCGAGTTCATGCCGGTCTCGATCCCCACCCAGGTGACCTGGCCCTTGCGCTTGACCTGGGTGACGCGGGCCAGGAGGACGCCCGCCTGGGCCACCAGGAAGCGTCCGGGCTCGAGCCAGAGCTCGTAGCCGGGGTTGGCGGCCTGGCAGCGGCGGAGGCCCAGGGCGACCTCCGCGAGGTCGAGGGCCGTCTGACCTGGTCTCTCTGGGACCCCGAGGCCGCCGCCGACGTCGAGCACGCGCACCTCCGGGAAGCGCTCGGCGGCGGCCGCCAGGAACAGCGCGATCTCGGTCCAGGTCTCGGGAGCGCGGATGCCGCTGCCGGCGTGGGCGTGGACGCCGACCACCCGCGCGTCGCAGCGCTCGAGCAGCGGCGGCAGCTCGTCGATCTGCGCCGGCGCCAGGCCGAACTTGGATTGCAGGCCGGCGGTGCGCACGTGCGCGTGATGGCCCATGCCGCGGCCGGGATCGAGGCGCAGGAAGATCTCGCGCCGGTGGAACAGCTCGGGCCACGCTTGCAACGGGTGCAGGTTGTCGACCGTCACGCGCGCCCCGAGGTCGAAGCCGCGCCCGACCTCCTCGCGGCCGGCGAAGTTAGGGGTGAACAGCAGCAGCTCGCGGTCGATGTCCGGGAAGAGCTGCAGCACGTGCTCGAGCTCGGCCGCGGAGACGCATTCGAACCCCAGGCCGAGAGAGTGGAAGAGGCGCAGCACGCCCGGGTGGTTGTTCGCCTTGATCGAGTAGAGCACGCGGTCGGCGGCGCCGAGGGACAGCAGGCGGCGCGCGGCGCGCTCCAGGGTGGCAGCGTCGTAGACGTAGAGCGGCGAGCGCTCGGCCGCGAGCGCCAGCAGCTCGCGCCGGCGCCGGCGCCACCACTGCCCGCCGGCGGCCGGGTCGCCGTCGCCGAAGTCCGCTCCCTCGTCCGCGTCCTCCGGCGCCGCGCTGGCAGCCGGCGAGCCGCGGCCGGCGGCGCGCCCGGCAAGCTCGCTCCAGGTCGGCCCCAGCAGCGCGGTCTCGGCGGTCTGCCCGAAGAGCAGGCCGTGAAGCTGCCGCACCAGCCGCTCGCTCTGCTCCTCGTCGACGAAGAAGGTGAGGTTGAGGTCGCTCGCCGACTGCGTCACCATGTGGATCTTCAGCTCCTCGAACGCCTCCAGCACCGGGCCGAGCTCGTGCAGGATGGTGCGGATGCCGCGGCCGACCAGCGACAGCGACGCGGTCGGCGCGATGAGCCGCGGCTCGCAGAGGCCCGCCAGCTCGAGCAGCAGCTCCTGGATCGCCGCCGGCTCGACGGCGTTGGCGCCGGGATCGAGGGACACCGTGACGTTGGTCTCGGAGGTGGACACCGAATCGATCGACAACCCGTGGCGCGCGAAGCACGCGAAGACCTCGGCCAGGAAGCCGACCTGCCGCCACATGCTGACGGTGTCCATCGAGACGAGGGTGATGCCGAGGCGCGACGACACGGCCTTGACCTCGGGGCCGCTCGCGGGGCCGACCCGAGAGATCACCGTGCCGGCAGCCTCGGGCCGGTCGGTGCACAGGACGTGCAGCGGGATGCCGTGCCGGCGCAGCGGCGGGATCGACCCTGGATGGAGGACCCTCGCGCCGGTGGTGGCGAGCTCCTGCGCCTCGTCGTAGTCGAGCCAGCGCAGCAGCCGCGCCGAGGGGATGAGCGCCGGGTTGGCGGTGAACAGCCCGGGCACGTCGGTCCAGATCTCGCACCGGTCGGCGCCGAGCTTGGCGGCGAAGATGGCAGCCGAGGTGTCGGAGCCGCCGCGCCCGAGGAGCACCGTCTCGCCGGCGCGGTTGCGGGCGATGAAGCCCTGGGTGAGGATGGCCGCGGCCGGCTCCGCCGCCAGCCGCGTCCGCAGCTCCTCGTCGCGCTCGTCGTCGCAGGAGGCGGCCAGGTAGGAGCGGGTGGAATGGGCCGGCTGCTCGTCGCGCGCCAGCAGCGCGGTGCGCGCGTCGAGCCAGGCGGTGGTGATGCCGCTGGCGTTCAGATAGGCCGCGCCGAGACGCGTCGCGAGGAGCTCGCCGAAGGCCATGACCCGGGCCTTCAGCGGGGCGCCGGCATCTCCCAGCAGGGCCGCGCCGAGCGCCAGCCGCGCCAGCTCCTCGAGGTCCGCCCGCAGCACGTCGCCGGCCGGCAGGCCCAGAGCCTCGCCGAGCCGCAGGTGCCGCTCGCGGATCTCGGCCAGTGCCTCCTGGTGGCTTCCTGCCACGGCGAGCGCGAGCATCTCCTCCAGCCGGTTGGAGACGCCGGCCAGGGCCGAGCAGACGACGAGCGGCCGCCGGCCTTCCGCCAAGCGGCGTTCCACCCGCCCGGCGATGGTGGCCCAGCGCTCCGCCGTGGCGACGCTGGTGCCGCCGAACTTGAGCACCACCCAGCCGAGGTCCCTGTCCATGGCGCGTCGTACGGTAACACTAGAAAGAAGCGTCGTCAGCGAGGGAAAGAGGGATGGGGTGTCCCCTTCCTCGGGGCCGCCTCAGGGGGTGGGCGCTGAGGCGCTTCCGCCGGGCGATCTGGCATGAAGACCGCATGCTTGCAGGCAGGGTTGAAAAACCGTCCCGAGCTGATTCCAAAGGACGGAACAGGGAAGGGAGGTCGGGCATGTGGACACTGCGAGTAAGTCCGTGGACGACGCGAGCTGGACGCAGGGCCGCTTTCGGGGTGGCTGCCTTGGCCTGCTGCGCGGTTCTCGGAGAGGCGAGCTCGTACGCCGCCGGCCGTTCAGGTTCCGGGAGCGAGAGCGGGGCCGCCCGACAAGGCGGATCCGGACACCAGGTGCTGCCGGAGAAGTTCACGGCCTTCGCCGTCAACCTCGGGACGACGGTGACACCCGGCCCCGGGCCGCGTCCCGGCAAGTCGGCCATCGTGCAAATCACGATCGACCGCTGGTCGACGGAGGAAGAGCGCGATCGTCTGGTCGCGGCGCTGCAGAAGAGTGAGCAGACCCTGCTCGAGACGCTGCAGGCCCTGCCGACCGTCGGCAGCATCCGGACGCCAGATACCATCGCGTGGTATCTGCACTACGCGCACCAGACCATCGCTCCGGACGGCAGCCGCCACATCTTCATCGCCACCGACCGCCCGATCCACTTCTGGGAGGAGTACTACCGGACCCACTCGGTGAACTACCCCTTCACCCTGATCGAGATGCAGGTCGACAAGAACGGCCGCGGTCAGGGCAAGCTGCTGTACGCCAGCCGCATCGTCGCCAAGCCCGAGCAGAAGCGGATCGAGATCGAGAATTACGCCACCGAGGCGGTGATGCTCGAGGACATCCACGAGACCAAGTAGCTGCGGCGGGTGGGGACCGGCTGGCGGTCACGGCAGGCGGACGGCGGCGGAGGCGCCCCGCGCGGCGGCGGCGCTGCTGGCGAAGGTGCCGGCGAAGCCAGTGCCGTCGGCCGACAGGCGCCAGCGGAAGCTGCCGGCGCTGTCGCGCCGGTTCCCACTCTCGGTGAACCGCACCCGGACCTCGCGCCCGACCATCTCTCCCGAGAGGTGGATCGGGGTCCGCTGCGCGGCCGGAATGCGCCGGCCGTTCTCCGCCCATTTCTCGCCGTCGCCGGAGATCCGCTCCCCGTCCTGATGGAGGACGATGCGATAGGTGAGGCGCAGCCCGCGGTAGGCGGGATAGCTGGTGGCGCTGACGACGTTCTGGATCTCCCACGAGCCGTTCAGGTCGCCCGCGCGTTGGGGCCGCATGGAGCCCAGGGTGGCCGTATGGGCATTCGGCGGGAAAGCGGAGGACGGCTCCGGCGGCGGCGGCGGGGCGGTGTCGGCATCGGGCTCGGCGGGGGTCGGGGGCCTTGCGCCAGGCCCCGCGGGAGGCAGGCCGGTGTCGCCCGGGGCTCCCTCCGGGAAGGTCGCCGCGCCGGAGCTCGCACCGGAGCTCCCGCCGGCGCTTGTGCCCGCGGCCTCCGCCTCATCCTCCTCGCCGCTCCGGCCGGCATTGCCGGACGGCGGCAGCGGCGGCGCCGGCAGCGGCGATGGCGGGGGTGGGGAGACCCGCGGCAGGCGGGAGATCGGCGAGGGCGGGGAGGCCGGCCCGAGCGGCGAAGAGGGAGCTGCGGGCTGCCTGCCGGAGAGGGGTGAGGTCGCCGCCGGCGCTGCGGAAGGGCCCGCCGTATCCGGGCCGTTCCGCGGCGGCTCCAGGGCCGCATCCCGGTCGCGCGTCGCCGGCCGGGTCGGGGTAGCCGAGC
>Ga0209524_1000009_pt1 | contig 21136 bp, 19 predicted proteins | sample JacPinW_OM1H0_M1_FD_187956 | JGI IMG/M metagenome (GOLD analysis project Ga0209524, IMG submission 187956) | Forest soil microbial communities from Algoma, Ontario, Canada - Jack Pine, Ontario site 1_JW_OM1H0_M1 (SPAdes) (version 2) | ecosystem: Environmental > Terrestrial > Soil > Boreal... | reverse complement strand
GTGCACGCGGCCGGGCAGGCTCCGCACGTGCACGTGACCAACTGGGCGCTATTCATCGTGATCCTGGCCCTCGCGTCGCTGCTGACCTCCTCGCTCGGGCTGCTGCTCGGCACGATCATGGATCCGCGCAAGATGCAGATGCTGTTCGCGGTGATCCTCCTGCCGGCCACCATGCTGGGCTGCGTCTACTACCCCTGGTCGGCGCTGCACCACATCCGCTGGCTGCAGATCGCGGTCCTGATCAACCCGATGGTGTACATGTCCGAGGGCCTGCGCGCCGTGCTCACCCCGTCGCTCGGGCACATGCCGATGTGGGGCGTGCTGCTTGCGCTCATCGGCGGCACGGTGGTCGTCAGCTACCTGGGTACCCGCACCTTCACCAAGCGCGTCCTCAACTAGGGCGCGCGAGATCGCGGGCCGGATCCTGGGGATGCGGCTGGTGACGCCGCAGACCGGGCCGGAGGGGCAGGTCGTGCGGCGGGTGCTGATCGAGGAGGCTCTCGACATCGCCCGCGAGCTGTATGTCTCGGTGACCCTCGACCGGCATGCGGGCAAGCCGATCGTCATGGCCTCGGCGGCGGGGGGCATGGAGATCGAGGAGGTGGCGGCGCGCGATCCCGGCGCCATCCTGCGCCAGGAGGTCGAGCCGCTGCTCGGCCTGCTGCCGTTCCAGGGCCGGGTGCTGGCGCGCGGGCTGGGACTGTCCGGCGCCACGGCCGGCAAGGCGGCGAAGCTGCTGTCGGCGCTGGCCGGCGCCTACCTGGCGACCGATGCGTCGCTGGTCGAGATCAATCCGCTGCTGGTGACGGGTGGCGGCGACGTGCTCGCCCTGGACGCGAAGATGACCTTCGACGACAACGCGCTCTTCCGCCGGCCCGAGGTGCTCGCCATGCGCGACCTGGCGGAGGAGAATCCGATGGAGGTCGAGGCCGCCAAGTACAACCTCAACTACATCAAGCTCGACGGCAACATCGCCTGCATGGTCAACGGCGCCGGCCTCGCCATGGCGACGATGGACATCATCAAGCTCTATGGCGGCGAGCCCGCCAACTTCCTCGACGTCGGCGGCGGCGCCTCCCAGGAGGCGGTGAAGAATGCCTTCCAGCTGCTCGTCTCGGACCCGGGCGTGCGGGCCGTGCTGATCAACATCTTCGGCGGCATCGCTCGCACCGACCGCATCGCGCGCGGCGTCGTGGGGGCGATCGAGGAGCTGGGCAACGTCAGCCTGCCGGTGGTGGTGCGGCTCGAGGGCACCAACGTCGAGCAGGGACGCGAGGTGCTGCGCCAGGCGCCGTTCCACTTCATCGTCGCCGAGCACATGGCGGACGCCGCCGAGAAGGTGGTGGCGGCGGCCAGGGAGACGGGGCACTAGATGGCGATCTGGGTGAACGGCGACACGCGCCTGGTGGTGCAGGGCATCACCGGCAAGGAGGGCACCTTCCACGCCCTGGCTTGCCGCGAGTACGGCACGCGGGTGGTGGCCGGGGTGACGCCGGGCAAGGGGGGCACCACGGTCGGCATCCCCGAGGGCAGCGAGGGCAGCGGTGGCGGCGAGCAGCGCGAGGGCATCCCGGTCTACGACTCGGTGGCCGAGGCGCGCGCCGCGACGGATTGCAACGCCTCGATGATCTTCGTGCCGCCGCCCTTCGCCGCCGATGCCATCATGGAGTCGGCGGCGGCGGGCATCGCGCTGACGGTCTGCATCACCGAGGGGATCCCGGTGTCTGACATGCTGCGGGTCAAGGCCTTCCTGGCCGATCACCCCACCCGCCTGATCGGGCCCAACTGCCCCGGTGTGATCTCCCCCGGGATGGCGAAGATCGGCATCATGCCGGGACACATCCATCGTCCTGGAGGCGTCGGCGTCATCAGCCGCTCGGGCACCCTGACCTACGAGGCGGTGTGGCAGCTCACCAACCTCGGCCTCGGGCAGTCGACCTGCGTCGGCATCGGCGGCGATCCGATCAACGGCACCAACTTCATCGACGTGCTGCAGGCCTTCGCCGCCGACCCGGCGACGGTGGGCATCGTGATGATCGGGGAGATCGGCGGCAGCGCCGAGGAGGAGGCGGCGGCCTGGATCGCCGTCAACTACGACCGCCCGGTGGTCGGGTTCATCGCCGGCCGCACCGCCCCCCCGGGGCGCCGCATGGGTCATGCCGGAGCGATCGTCGCCGGTGGCCGCGGCACCGCGGCCGAGAAGATGGCGGCGATGCGGGCTGCCGGCCTGCACGTCGTCGAGTCGCCGGCCAAGCTCGGCGAGGCCATGGCGCGCGCGCTGGGGGCTTGAGAATGGCGGCCACGGCGGTATCGCCGGCGGCGCCGAGGTGAGCGCGACTTGCATGGATTAGAGCGCTGCCCCGGAGACGGTTGGCTGGCGCTGCTGGGCGGCGGCGAGTTCAGCTTCGGCCAGACCCTCGCGGCCGATCGAGCGTGGCTGGCGCGCTGCGGGCCGGGACCGGTCGGCTTCGTGCCGGCGGCGAGCGGGTCGAACGACTACCCGCGGCACTTCGCGGCCTACCTGGAGGAGGCGTTCGAGCGCGAGGTCGAGACGGTGCCCATCTACCGCGCCCGCGACGCGCGGCGCGGGCGCAACGCCGAGCGGCTCCGCGAGGTCGCCGCGGCCTATCTCGGCGGCGGCGTCACCGACCATCTGCTCGAGGCGATGGCCGGCTCGCCGGCGGCCGCGGCGCTCGGCGAGCGCCTGGCCGGCGGCGGCATGGTGGTGGCGATCGCCGCCGCCGCCCAGGCCGCGGGAGCCGTGGCGCGCAGCATCGCTCCGGGCCAGACCCTGCCGGGCTTCGGCTGGCTGCCGGCCGGCGTGGTCGAGCCCAACTTCGACCCGGGGCACGACCGCCGGCTGCGCCGGCTGCTGCGGTTGCCGGGCGTGCGCTGGGGACTGGGCCTGCCGGCAGGATCGGCCGTGCTGCTCGGTCCCGGCAACGCGGGCGAGGTCGTAGGCACGGCGTTCCGACTCGACGGCCCCGACGCCGACCTCGAGGTGCTGTCCGAGGCGGTTGTTGGCAGCTAGGTATCGCAGCCACAGATCCATGGCTCGGGATCGGCACCAATCTAGACGAACGGTGATATCAGGGGGAGACCAAAGATGGCGATGACCTTGGCGATTCTCAAGCCGGACAGCATCGCGGCCGGCCATGCGGGCAAGATCCTTGCCCATTTGCAGGCGGAGGGCTTCGGCCTGCGCGGCATCAAGCTGCTGCGCCTCGGCGCGGCGCAGGCGCAATCGTTCTACGAGGTACACCGGGAGCGGCCCTTCTATGGCAGCCTGGTGGAGTTCATGACCAGCGGGCCGGTGATGCCGCTGGCGCTGGAGCGGGACGACGCCGTGGCGCACCTGCGCCAGGTGATGGGTGCGACCGACGTCGCCAAGGCGGCTCCGGGCACGGTGCGGGCGCTGTACGGCACCTCCATCGAGCGCAACGCCATCCACGGCAGTGACTCGCCGGAGAACGCCGTCGCCGAGATCGCCTTCTTCTTCTCGCGCGCGGAGCTGCTCGCCGCGCGCTGACCGCCCGTCACGGAGAACGCAAGGAGCAACCCATGGTCTATCGAGTCCCTCCCGCGGCGCCCGCGAGCCAGGTCCCGCCCGACCGGCGGGGCAGGGTGATGGGTCACTACTGCCTGGTCTGCGCCAGCCTCTACCCGCTGCACCGCGCCACCCACACCGGCAGGCCGGTCTACGGCCGCGATCACATCGCATCCCCCTGCACCCACGAGGGCGACGTCTTCGAGCCCGGCGCCAGCTGGTGGGAGCCGGGGGTCGAGGTGCTGCCCGTCGCCGCGGCGGCCGCGAATCCCTGAGGCTGCGCCGGTGGCTGCCGCGCGCCGCCCGCACCGCATCGACTGGGGGGCGCTCGACCGCCACCTCGCCGAGGTCCGCGGCTGCCGGATCTGCCCGCGGGTCGAGCCGGCGCCGGTCACCTGGCGGCCGGAGGTGGCGCCGCGCATGATCCTGGTGGGGCAGGCGCCCGGGCCGCGCGAAGCGGCGCGCGGCCGGCCGTTCGCCTTCACCGCCGGCGCCCGCCTGTTCTCGTGGTTCTCCCGCCTGGGGGTGCCGGAGCCCGAGTTCCGGCGCCGCGTCTACATCGCCGCGGTGCTGCGCTGCTTTCCCGGCCGCGCGCCCGCCGGCGGCGACCGCGTCCCGGCCCCCGCCGAGATCGCCAATTGCGCCCCCTGGCTCGAGCGCGAGCTGCGCCTCATCCGGCCCGCCACCGTCATCGCCGTCGGCCAGTTGGCGATCGCCCGCTTCCTGCCGGCGCCGGCCCCCCTCGGCGACCGGGTGGGCCGAGTCTTCACCGTCGAGCGCGGCGCCCACCTCTTCGACCTGGTGCCGCTGCCGCACCCCTCGGGCCGCAGCACCTGGCTGGTGCGCCCGGAGAACCAGGCGCGCCTCGACCAGGCCCTGGCCGCCCTCGCCGCCACCCGCGGCTGGAAGGAGACGTTCGGCGCCGGCGCGAGCTGAGCGAGGCGCCCAGTCATCTCGCAATTGGCTCGCCGCGAGCCGCGGCGTTGGCGACCCGGCGCCTGGCAGCTGACTCGTCCTGCCCGACGCCGCTCGCCCGACACGTCGCAAACAATATGCGGGCGCCACGCGGAGCGCCTCCGCAAGGTTATGCGCAGCGGGGGCGACCCGCGCCGCCTTGCTGGCCATCGATCGACTGGAAGCAGTTCTGGGATAGCCCCGCTTCCGTCAAGCTATGTGGCGGCTCTGTTTGGCATGACATAAGAGATTTCATGCTCGAGGTTTCATCTTGGTTGCCAAGGCCCTGGGTGAAATGTTGAGTCAGCCAGGGCCGAAGCAAGGCCAGTAGATGTCTAAATAAACAATTAGCAGCCAGACTAGATTACTCTCTGAGCCGGGCAATGGCCGGAAGCAAGGCGGACATCGCGCGCATACGAGAAGCACTGGACCAGCTCGTCGATCTCTCCGGGCTGAGTCGCCGCGAAATCGAGAGACGTCTGACGCATCTTGGGTCTGGATTCAACGTGAGTCGTCTGCTCGCCGGTCGCTTTGAGATCAAGTTGCGGCAGATGCTCGAGGTCCTCCGGGTGCTCGAAGTCCATCCTGTTGAGTTCTTCCGCCTGGTCTTCAAGGAGCCGCAGGCGCGGAGTCCTCTGCTGGCACGGGTAGAGGCCCTCTTTGCATCCGGCAAGCCTCTCGCCCAGCGTCACCCTGGTCCCGCCGAGAGGGATCTGGATGAGCTCCGCCGGCGACTCGAGGCAATGGAAAAACGGTTCGAGCAACTCCGGGTGAAGCCGCGGTAGACCAGACCTCCGGCTGGTTAAGTGTCAGAGCATCGCTGTCCCGACCCGGCCGAAGTTCTCGAAACAGAAAATTACGTTGTCACGCTTCTACGTAGAGACTGCACTACTACCTTGGAACGAGGTGCCTCGAAGGTTCTGACGCGGACTCCTGAGCCCGCGCCGCAGTGGATGAACGTTCGCCCTGACCGGGAGGGGACCTCGTATGACTTCGAGACGCCTGTGGCGGGACTCATGTAGGAGGTTTTTCGCGCGCTGCCTCTCCGGCGGCCTGCTGCCCTTTGCGATGCTCGCCCACCCGCTCCTCGCCGACAGCTTCTACACCGTGCCCCCGTGCCGGGTGCTCGATACCCGCACGACCAATACCCCCATCCAGACGAATACCCCCACCACCTTCGGCGTCGGCGGCATGTGCGGCGTCCCACTCGAAGCCTCCGCCGTGGCCTCCAACACCACGCTCGTGCCGCAGGGGACGTTTCTTGATCTCGCCGTCTTCCCTGGCGATCTCACGACGCCCACCACTTCCAATGTCGTGTCGGTGGGACAGAACCCGAACGCGCCCATCGCCGGCTTTGCGGTGCTGCCTCTTTCCAATGACGGCCAGGGAAGCGTGGGGGTCCTCGCGAGCTCCGCCCCGAGCGGTTCGACGGATCTCATATTCGACGTAGCCGGCTACTTCATGGCGGATTCCTTCACGCCGGGCTGGCCCGGGCCAAGCGACTACGATCCTGGGGTATCCGACAACCCCAACGTCACGTATACCGACAGCCTTGGCCAGCAGTCGGACGGCACGAGCTCCGCGCCGACGGCTACGGTGCCGGGTCAAGGCGGCGCCGGCTTCCACTACTTCGTGTCGAGCACGGGACGGCCGGTGCCCTTGGTCGGTGTCTCCGCCGACAACGGCTGCCACATGAATAAGACGGCGCCTGGACAGTGCAACATCAGCAACTATCAGCAGATCATGAGCGACGCCGCAAGCTACGGATTGAATGTCATTCGCCTCTGGGTGGATATCGGCGGCCAGCCGAACTCCGGCTGCGTGTATGATGCGGTGAACTCCGATCCGAACGACCAACCCTTCGAATATGACAGCAGCTCTACGCTCGCCGACAATCTAGGGCGCTGGCATCTCGATACGAAGAACCCAGGGTACTTCCAACGCCTCCAGAACGTCGTCGCCTATGCCGCGAGCCAGAACATGTATGTCGAGGTCACGCTCTTCTCGCCGCAGACGCCCTACCTCGCGCTTAGCCCGTGGTATCCGGGTCACGCCTATCTCAAGAATGGCACGCCGCTTACGGGCTTCACCGACCCGGCACAGTTCGTGAACGCCGCCTCGGCCCAATATCTCGCCATGGAGACGTACGTTTTCAATGTGGCCGACTGGACCGTGGACTATTTGTACAACTATCCCAACGTCTACTACGAGGTCGCCAACGAGCCGGAGTGGATCAACCCGCCACGGCAGCCGCTGTGCAGCGGCTGGAACACGCAGTCCACGACCAGCGCGGCCACGGTGGCTGCTTGGCAAAACGCCATCGCGACCGAGCTCAAAGCGCACATGGCCACGAAGGGCGTGAGCCAGCAGGTGGCGGTCGAGGCCTCCACCTTCACCGACGCCGACCAGTTCCGCAGCGGGAAGCGGCCCGGCGGCCCGACCGGCGCGGGTCCCTACGCGGCCGAGGCGAGCATCATCAACAGTCACTACACCCGTCTGAACCCGCTGCGCAGAACCAACATTACAGACGGCCTCGGAGCCATTCGCCTCGACCGCGCGTACTACTCGCAGGCAAAGATCCTCGGGTTCAACGAAACGAAGATCGTCGCCGGCGGCTGCAACCTCAGTCCGAACAGCATGGAGGGCGTGGCAGAGGGCAGAGCCGAGGCATGGGAGTTCATGGTGAACCAGGGCGGCGTCTATAACCAGTTTGGTTATGCCTGTCCCATCCCGACCTGCCCTCCGCCCTCGACGCCCTCAACCGCCTACTATTGCGAGACGCGCCGTCAGATGGGCGCCTTGCGGAGCTTCCTTGCCGGACCGGTCAATATTGGCCGGAACCTCATCACTTCTACGAGCGGGGTGGGGCCGAACGCTCCCCCGGATTGGATCAATATGCCTCCCTATCCCGAACCGCCGGTTCAACAGGGGGTCATCAACAAGTTCTGGGCCGCGGTCGAGCCCACCGCGACGGCTGCCGCGAAGCGCTGGCTCCTCTACATCCACCAGAGCAGGGATCGCAATTTGGTGCAGGATGGCTACCGGCAGCCGCTCAATCAACCACAATTTCAGGAATCGACCGCGGCATCTCCCCTTGGGGTCTGCCTGGGTACCGCCAGCGGCACCTACACAGCCTATTGGATCAATCCGGCCTTCCCGATGCAAAACGGCGCGGTGAAACCCATTGTGGTGAACGGCGTGCCGGCAACCCAAACCATCAACTGGACCGGCACGACGGGCTGCGTGCCGGGAGGAACAGGATCGGTGCGGCTCAATGCCTCGCCAGCGTATGCCTACGACATCGCGCTCTTCATCACGCAGTAGCGCCGGGAAGGGGCTGTCCCGACGAGGAGGTTTCATGCACAGAAGTGTTCTCTGTATCCTTGGCGCGCTGGTTGCGACCGGCGCGGCGGAGGGGGCGCCGGTCGCGCGTACCTTCCCTTTGACTCCAAGCGAGGTCACCTGCACCGAGATGCAGTTAGGCCGCCTGCAGCGTCGCATGGCTGCTGTGGCAAGCGGCCAGGCGAGTCTCGGCAACACCGCAGCGTGGAAGAGCGCGGGTCAGGGCACGAGCTTTACCGGCCTTGTGCGCCTTCCCGAACCCGACAGTTGGAACGACTTCGTGGCTGGCAAAGAGCACTTCGGCGAGATCGACATGGCCTTCGACCTCGTCGTCAAGGATGGGGTGAGCGTCCTCGACCCGCACGCGCCGCCTCAGCCGCAGGCCACTCTGGTGCGCAGAGATCCAGGCACGAGTCTCGTTGTGGATCACGTGGTCGCCAATGACACTGGTCCAGGTGGGTGCTGCATGAGCGTCGATCCGGAACCTGTATGTGCCTTCGATATCACCTGTCCTCACATTCTGAACTTCGATCTCGGGGCCGTACCGGGCGACTCAGTAAGGCCGCTCACGGCTCTCGTCATCAACAACGCGGCGCAGGCGACGCCAGCCTTCACCGGACTACCCGCAGAGTTTCTGCCAGCGGCCTCCGGCACGGGCCCGGGTATCGCCGCCGACGCACTGGATGAGCCGTGCGGCGGTACGATCACGGCATTCGATGCACACGTCTTCGAGATCATCGCGAGGACGCTCGTGCCATCCTCCTGTTACCTCCTTGACCTGAATGGCGCGGATTGCGGACTTGAGGCTTACAACACGACGCTCTTTCGCGGCAGCGACCCGCATGTCTATCGCGCCAACATCTACATCGTGCAGTACGTCTGCGACCCCGAAGGCGTCTGCTATTCGACGAGCGGCCCTTTAGCTCTTGAGTTTCACGTGAATTGGGATGGTAAGGGCCGCCTTACGACCGGGGACGTGAGCGTGCTCCCGGAGTGTCACCGTGGAGAGATCGTGGACTGCTCCGCCGATTTCAGAAGCGACTTCATGGGGATCTTTGTCTTGCCACCCATTTTCCCCGGCCATGGGGAGGAGGAGCCGACGGCCTTCCACGGCGCCCCCTACCTCGTCGTGACCCCCGTTCGCAAGGACCAGGTCCTAAGGGCCACGATGAATTGGGCGGCGATCCTGAGCGGCTCCGGACTCAACCAGCCCTGACGCTCGGGGATCCTTGATCTCGGCGCGTCGCCCGACGGCAGACTCTACGCTGCCGCCGCTAACCTGGGCGTCACGCACAGCGATGACGGCGGGGAGACATGGCAGCCACCCTTCGACGACCCGAATACCGCTCATTCGGCCCCGTGGGAGGACGAGGAGCTGATGGCTCGCGGAGGCGCCCAGGCACCCCGCGATTGGCTCGCCGCGAACCGCGGCGGTAGCGATCCCGTGCCGGGCGGCTGACCCGCGTGGGGCCGAGCGGAAGCCGCGGGCGTCCCTTCCTGCCCAGCCGGCGCGGCTTCAGGGGTGGCGGGCCAGCGCCAGGCCGAAGAGGCGGTCGGGGTCGGTGAACCAGGCGACCGGTTCGAGGCCGGCGCCGGCCAGCAGGGCTTCGGCGCTGGCGCGGTCGTACTTGGCGCTGATCTCGGTGCGGATCTCCTCGCCTGGTTCGAAATCGAGCTCGAGGCCGAGGGCCGGCAGGCGGACGTGCTGCCGGCGCTCGGAGCGCAAGCGCATCTCGATCCAGCGCGAGGCGGCGTCGTAGAAGGCGCGGTGGCTGAAGGCGGCAGGGTCGAAGTCGCCGCCCATGGCGCAATGGTTGGCGACTCTCAAGACGTTGCGATTGAACTCGGCGGTGATGCCGGCGGCGTCGTTGTAGGCTGCCTCCAGCCGGGCGACCGGTTTCACCAGGTCGACGCCGAGCAGGAAGTGATCGCCGGGCGCCATCTCGCGGCGGCGTGTCGCCAGGAACTGGCGCGCCTCCTCCGGCTTGAGATTGCCGATCGTGCCGCCGAGGAAGATGACCAGGCGTCTCTCCCTGCCATTGATGGCGCCGGCGCTTCCCGCGACCCCCGGCCACGCGGTGCCGCTCTCGGGGCCGGCGCCCTCCGCACCCGCCGCGCCTTCGGCCTGGACCGAGGTTTCCGGCCCGAACTGGGGCAGCAGCGAGAGGTCCTCGTTGAAGTCGGCCACGACCCCGTGGACGGCGAGCTCCGGGTACTCCGCGGTCAGCTCCTCGGCCACCCGGCGCATCGTGCCCTCGGCGACGTCGACCGGCACGTAGAGCTGCAACCGTCCCGCCCGGGCCATGGCATCGAGCAGCACGCGGGTCTTGGTCGCGGCGCCGGAGCCGATCTCGACCAGCTGGGAGGCCCGCGCCGCCGCCGCGACGCGATCGGCGATGGCGCGCAGCAGGGCATGCTCGGTGCGGGTCTGGTAGTACTCGGGCAGCTCGGTGATGCGCTCGAACAGCCGCGAGCCGCGGTCGTCGTAGAAGAAGCGCGACGGGATCTCGCGCGGCGAGCGCAGCAGGGCGGCCCGCAGCTCGGCGCGGTCGCGGGCGACCTGCCCGTGACGGTTATGGACCGTTACCAGGACGCGTTCTGAAGTCGCGAGTACCACGGCTGCTGACCCTCCAAAGCGCGCTGCATTTGCCGGCGCGGCCCGTGCGGGGCAGCCGGGTGCGGTAGGGCGGTGCCGTCCCTTTCCACCCCTCGCTGGAGAGGAAACGTCCCCTCCCCTTCGATCCATTCCGTCTCGAGCTCACGGTCCTAGCCCTCGGCGGCCGGCGCAGGCCCGGCGCCGCGAGCGCCGGAGACCTCGAGGCCGGCCGGGCGCAAGGCCCGCTCGACGGCGGCAAGCCCGATATCGACAAGCAAGGCCAGTGCCGCCGCCGGGATGGCGCCGGACAGGATCATCCCGGTGTTGGCCAGTTGCAGCCCGGTGACGATCGGTTCCCCCAGGCCGCCGGCGCCGATGAAGGCGGCGAGCGTCGCGGTGCCGACGGTGATCACCGCCGCCGTGCGCACTCCCGCCATCAGCACCGGGGCGGCGAGCGGCAGGCGGACCTCGCGCAGCACCTGGCCCGGGGTCATGCCCAGCGCGGTGGCGGCTTCGACCGCTCGCGGGTCGGCGTCGCGGACTCCGGTGTAGGTGTTGCGCACCATCGGAAACAGCGAGTATAGCCAGAGCGCCGCCACCGCCGGCAGCGCACCCACGCCGAGGAACGGGATCATGAACGCCAGCAGGGCCAGCGACGGCACGGTCTGGATCAGCCCGAGCAGGCCGATCACCGGTTCCGCGCCGCGCCGGTGGCGCTCGAGGTAGAGGCCGAGCGGGATGGCGAGCAGCGCCCCCAGGAGCAGCGCCATGCCGCAGAGCTCGAGGTGGGTCCAGACGCGCCCCGCCAGGGCCGCGCGGTCGCGCCAGAGGATCGCCGCGAAGCCGGCGGCTCGGCGGTTCGCGGGCCGGCCGGAGCCGGCGACGTCCGGGTTCGCCGGATTCGCCGGGCTCGGAGCGCCCGCTCGGCCCGCGCCGCCCGCCGCGCCACCCGCCGCCGTGGGCGCCGCCCCTCCTGCCGCGGCGCCGGGTGCGGACACCAGCCCGAGCGCCGAGAGGGCGTCGCGCGCCACCGTCTCCTCGCTCTCCTTGCCCTCTTGCAGCCGCAGGTTGAGGCGCCGCATGGTGTTCTCGTCGAGCGCGCCGGCAAGCAGCCCGAGAACGGCGCCGAGCTCCGGATGAGCGGCGAGCGTGGCCCCGCGCGCCAGCGGCGCCGCCTCGTAGGGCGGGAAGAAGCCGCGATCGTCGCGCAGCACGATGAGACCGTAGGTGAGCAGCCGGGCATCGGTGGTGTAGACGTCGAGCACGTCGGCGCCGCCGGCCCGCGTCGCCTGGTACTTCAACGTCTCTTGCATCGATTGCACCGAGCGGAAGTGGATGCCGTAGGTCCTGGCGAGCCCCGGCAGGCCGTCGTCGCGCTGCAGGAACTCGTGGCCGAAGGCGGCCCGCAGCCGAGGAGCCGCGCGCGCCAGGTCGGACAGCGTCACCAGGTGCTCGCGCCGCGCCAGCTCGTTCGGCACCGCGATCTCGTAGGCGTTCTCGAAGCCGAGCGGCGCGATCCACCAGAGATCCCAGCGGGTGAGGAACTCGGCCCGCACGCGCCGCAGCGCCGCGCTCGCGCCGCCGGTGCCTGCCGGCTCGCCGAGGATCGACACCAGGCCGGTGCCGGTGTACTCGGGATAGACGTCGATGGCGCCGCTCTTGAGCGCTTCGAAGCAGATCTGGGTGCCCGCCAGGCCGAGGCGGCGCTCGACCCGCAGCCAGGTGCGCGCTTCGATCAGCTGCGCGAACATCTCGCCGAGCAGCCGACTCTCCTCGAAGTTCTTGGAGCCCACGACGACCCGGTCCGCGCCGCCTCGCGAGCGTGGCGGGACCCCGAGGCGCGGCGTGCCGGCGCCGCGCGCCGCGCCGGCCGCAGCAGCCGCCGGAGCCGTACCGGCCGCGCCGACTCGTTCCGCCGCGCCGGTCGCGCCGCCGGCGTCCGCGATCCAACCGCCGCCGACCGCCAGGGTGGCAGCGAAGAGGGCTGGCTGAAGGCGGCGGCGCATGGGCGAGCGGTCGCGGCGTCCGAGCGTCAGCCAGGTCCGGGCTGGCAGGGCAGCCCGGTGCGCAGGGCGAGCAGCTCGCGCACGTAGTCGTGGGCGGGGGCGGCGACCAGGTCCTCGGGCCGGCCGAGCTGCAACAGCCGGCCGGCGCGCATCACGCCGATCCGGTCGGCCAGCCGGAACGCCTCGCCGAGATCGTGGGTCACCAGCACCGTGGTCTTGCGGAGCCGGCGCTTGAGGTCGAGGAACTGGCGGTGCAGCTCGAGGCGGGTGAGCGCGTCGAGGGCCCCGAACGGCTCGTCGAGCAGCACCACCGGCGGGTCGGCGGCGAGCGCCCGGGCAAAAGCGACGCGCTGGCGCTGCCCGCCCGAGAGCTCGGCCGGGTAGCGGCCGGCATGGGTGCCGGGGTCGAGCCCCACCAGCTCCAGCATCTCGCGCGTCCGTTCGCCGCGGCGGCGGCGATCCCATCCGAGCAGCCGCGGCACGAGCTCGACGTTGCGCTCGACGCGCCAGTGCGGCAGCAGGCCGCCGTCCTGCGGCACGTAGCCGATGCGCCGGCGCAGCGAGATGGGGTCGAGGTCCGCGGCCCGCCGGCCGGCGATGCGCGCCTCGCCGGACGTCGGCTCGACGAGGCGATTGAACAGGCGCAGCAGGGTGGTCTTGCCGCTGCCGCTCTCGCCGACCAGCGCCAGCGTCTCGCCGGCGGCGACGGCGAAGCTGACGTCCACCAGCGCGCGGGTGCCGTCCGCCCAGGTCTTCCCGACCTCGACGACCTCGAGCGCGGCCTCTGGGACCTCGTCAGGGGCGGGCACGCGGGTAGTGTATCCGCAGCCGGTGACGGTAGCGGCTGCCTCCCGGCCGCTTCCGGCAGGCTGCCGGCGTCTACAGCAGCTTCGTCACGATCTCGATACGCGAGCGCAGGGTGCGGTGGACCGGGCAGTGATCGGCGATTTCCGCCAGGCGGACGCGCTGGGCCTCGGTGAGCGGTCCCAGCAGCTCCAGCTCGCGATCGATGCGCTCGATCCTGGCGTCGCCCGCGACGCAGTTCTCGCAGTCGGCCTCGTGGTCGCGCGAGTGCCGCAGGCGCACACGGGTACCGGCCAGCGGCCACCCCTTGCGGTCGGCATAGAGCCTCATGGTCATGCTGGAGCAGGTCCCGAGGGCGGCAAGCAACAGGGCGTACGGGGTCGGACCGGCATCCGTGCCGCCGTCCGCCGCCGGCTCGTCCGCCACCAGGTGATGAGCGCCCAGCCTCACCTCCTGGCGCAGCGAGTGCGCCGTGCCGGTGACCTCGACCTCGCCGGCCGTCAGTGCCCGAGGCTCCGCCGCCGCGCCGGCCGCGGCCACCGTCGCGGTCGGCGCGGTCGGCGCGGTCGCCGCGACGCCCCCGCCGCCTCCGGCGGGCAGGTAGCGTCCGGCCCACGCCGCCAGCACCGCTCCGGCCTGTGCGGCGTCGCGCGGGTCGGAGAGGAGGTGGTCGGCGTCTCCCAGCGAGACGAAGCTCTTGGGGTGGCGGGCGGCCAGGAAGAGGCGCTCCGCGTGGTCGATGCCGACGACGCGGTCGACCGGCGAGTGAAAGAGCAACAGCGGCCTGCCCAGCGCCGGCAGAACTCCATGAAGGTGGTCGCCCGCCAGGTCCTCGAGCAGCTGGCGGCGGATGTGGACCGGCCGCAGGCCGCCGAGATCGAGCTCGTAGGCCTCCTCCTCGGCCGGGCCGGCCGCCGGGGCCGCGGGGCCGCCGAGATTGGCCACGCGAGCGGCCAGCTTGGCGCGCAGGTGGCCGGTATCGCTCGGCGCCCCGATGGTGGCCACCGCCAGCGCCTCCGGGATCCGCGGCGCCGCCGCCAGCATCGCCGTGCCGCCCAGGCTGTGGCCGACCAGCAGGGCGGGCGCCTGCCGCTCCCGGCGCAGGAAGTCGGCGGCCGCGACGAGGTCCTCGACGTTCGACGAGAAGTTGGTGTCGGCGAAGTCGCCGCCGCTCTCGCCGAGACCGGTGAAATCGAACCGCAGCACCGCGATGCCCCGGGCGAGCAGCTCGCGGCTGATGCCGCCCGCGGACTTGAGGTCCTTGGAGCAGGTGAAGCAGTGGGCGAACAGCGCGTAGGCGGCCGGCTCGCCCTCCGGGACCTCGATCCGCCCGGCCAGCCGCGCCCCCTGCGATCCAGGGAACTCGACGCGCTCGCTTACCTCGCGTGCCTCGGGTGCCATCGCCGGCGATGCTAGCACCCCCCGCGGGAGGGCCTCTGGGGAAGCCCTCCGGCCGGGCCGGGGCTGGCGAGATCCTCCTCCCCGCCTCCCTTGGGGCGAGGGGTGTTACGCGGGCCGGCGGAGGACTTCTGTGGCCTCGCCCCAAGGTCGGGGGGAGGAGGATCTCGCAGCCCCGACCCTCCTCCTCCCAATACGGCTGTGTTTCTCTCCGGTGGGCAGACCTCTGGAGGCATCACCGGCGTCCGCGGCAAGAGACGGGCGTTGGGGCGAGAACCTTCCCGATCCTGGCCGCTGAACCGACAAGCCCTCTATTTACAGTATTTAGATGGTCAGAGCGGTAATGGCACGATTCTTGGTTTACCCTCCGGCGGACGAGGAAAGACGCGATGACGACGCACCGCCAACCGACGCTCCACCGTGACCCCGACCCCAACCTTCCGGCGGCTTGCCGGGAGGGGGGCGCGGCGGCGCCGGCGACGCTGCGCACGTCCCGTCTTTCTCTCGCCCGATCTGGCCACGAGCTTTGCCTGCCGGCGATCACCGCCGGTTGAGCAGGGCAGGGCCGGACGAGCGCAACGACAGTCTCCTCTCCCAAGCGCCGGGGCGGGTTTCAACCCTCCGCCTGCCCCGGCCACTTTTTATTGCACCCGCGGCCAGAGGCGTCACCGGCGACCGCCGGAAGGCGCGGCGGCCCCATATAATCGACGCCGTGAGCGAAGACGCCGAGCTGGCGCCCCGGATCGTACCGCGTTCCGAGCACCCGATTTCCCGCACCGCCATCGACAAGAACGCGCTCAAAGTCCTCTACCGGCTGCACAAAGCAGGCTACATGGCCTACCTGGTGGGAGGAGGGGTGCGCGACCTCATGCTCGGCCGGCGGCCCAAGGACTTCGACGTCGGGACCGACGCGCGTCCCAACGAGGTGCGCCGCCTGTTCGGGAACTCGCGCATCATCGGCCGCCGCTTCCGGCTGGTGCACGTCTATTTCCAGGACGGCGACGTCGTCGACGTCTCCACCTTCCGCCGCGACCCCGAGCCCGACGAGCAGTCCGCCGCCCCCGGCGAGCTGCTGATCACCAGCGACAACACCTACGGGACGCCCCGCCAGGATGCCTTCCGCCGCGATTTCACTGTCAACGCGCTGTTCTACAACATCGCCGACTACACCGTCATCGACTACACCGGCGGCATCGAGGATCTGCGCAAGCGCTTGGTCCGGGCGATCGGCGACCCGGGCGTCCGCTTCCGCGAGGACCCGGTGCGCATGCTGCGCGCCTGCGAGTTTGCCGGCCGCCTGGGGTTCAGCATCGAGGCCGGCACCCAGGAGGCCATCCACCAGCACCGGCGCGAGCTCGAGAAGGCCTCGCCCGCGAGAGTCACCGAAGAGATCGTGCAACTGCTGCGCTGCGGCCACGCCGGCGCCGCCATGCAGTGGATGCTCGAGCTGGGGCTGCTCGAGGTGCTGCTGCCGGAGGCCTACGCCATGCTCGCCGCCGACGAGCGCGGCCTGGGCGACTTCGGGCAGATCCTGCCGGTGATCGACCGCCTGATCACCGCCGGCCGCGAGCTGCCCGACACCGTCCTGCTAGCGGCCCTGCTGATGCCCAAGATCATGCTGCGCCGCGACGACGTCGAGGGCATCGGCCAGCGGCCAATGAGCCGCGCCGCCATCGAGGAGCTGGTCGACGAGGAGAGCGCGCCCTTGCTGGCGCGCTTCACCATCTCGAACCTGAAGGCGCAGCAGATCCGTCGCGCCCTGGTCGGGTTCTTCCGCCTCTGCGAGCCGCGCTGGAGCTTCGCGGAGCGGGTGCGCTTCACGCGCCGGCCCCTCTTCGAGGATGCGCTGGTACTGTTCGAGCTGCTCGTGCTGGCCACAGGCGAAGGCGGACAGGCCCTCGCCGAGTGGCAGGAGGCGGCGCGCCGGCGGCCCCCGGCGTTGCCTGCACCGCGCGCCGGGCGCGCCATCCGGCCCGCTGCTCCGGCGCACCCAGTGGCCCCGACGACCCAGGCGACGACGGTGGCCACGACGTCCCCGGTATCGCCGGCGACCAACACACCACGTTCCCGGGCACGCCGGCGCCGGCGCCGCCGTGGGCAGGTGATATGAGATCTTGGACCTCTCCTGACCTCCCCGGGACCTCTCCTGACCTCCCCGGGACCTCTCCTGACCTCACCGGGACCTCTCCGGGACCTCTCTGGACCTCTCCGGACTCTCCCCCTAAGGCACGACATGGCCTGGTTCACTGACCTGTACCGGTCCGCGGTTGGCAAGAAGGCCGTGATGGCCGCGACCGGCATCATCCTCTTCGGCTTCGTCCTCGGGCACCTGCTCGGCAACCTCAAGCTCTACCTCGGGGCCGAAGCCCTCAACAGCTACTCCCGCTTCCTGCGCACCGTCGGCGAACCGCTCGTGCCGGCGAACGTCCTGCTCTGGGCGGTCCGCCTGCTGCTGATCGCCGCGGCCGTGCTCCATGTCTGGGCCGCCTGGCAGCTCAGCCGCGCGAGCCGGGCGGCGCGCCCGGACGCCTACGTCGCGGGCACCCGCATCCACACCACCTACGCGTCCCGCACCATGCGCTGGGGAGGTGTGATCATCCTGCTGTTCGTGATCTATCACCTGCTGCATCTCACCTGGGGAACGGCGCACCCGGCATTCGTTCCCGGCGACGTGTATCACAACGTCGTCACCGGCTTTCAGGTGTGGTGGGTGTCTTTCTTTTATATCGCCGCGCAGGTCGCTCTCGGGTTCCACCTCTACCATGGCCTGTGGAGCATGTTCCAGTCGCTCGGCTGGAACCATCCGCGCTTCAACCTCTGGCGCAACGGCTTCGCGCATGCGTTCGCCTGGCTGATCACCGTTGGCAACATCTCCTTTCCCGTGGCCGTGCTGAGCGGCCTGGTGCGTCTCCAATGAGAACATCGAGGACACCGAGGATCAAGTGACCACCGCGGAGATCAAGCTCGACAGCAAGGTCCCGGGAGGCCCGCTGGCCGCGAAGTGGCTGGAGCACGGCAACCACCTGCGGCTGGTCAACCCGAGCAACAAGCGCAAGTTCACCGTGCTGGTGGTGGGCTCGGGCCTGGCCGGCGCCGCCGCCGCCGCCAGCCTCGGCGAGCTCGGCTACCAGGTCGAGTGCTTCTGCTTTCAGGACACGCCGCGCCGCGCGCATTCGATCGCCGCCCAGGGCGGCATCAACGCCGCGAAGAACTACCACAACGACGGCGACAGCGTCTTCAGGCTCTTCTACGACACCATCAAGGGCGGCGACTTCCGCTCGCGCGAGGCCAACGTCCACCGCCTGGCCGAGCTGTCGGTCGACATCATCGACCAGTGCGTCGCCCAGGGCGTGCCCTTCGCCCGCGAATATGGCGGCCTGCTCGACAACCGCTCCTTCGGCGGCGCCCAGGTCTCGCGCACCTTCTATGCCCGCGGCCAGACCGGGCAGCAGCTGCTGCTCGGCGCTTACCAGGCGCTCTGCCGGCAGATCGCCGCCGGCACCGTGCGCATGTTCCCGCGCACCGAGATGCTCGACCTGGTGGTCGGCGACGGTGCGGACCCGCGGGCGATGGGCATCGTCGCCCGCGACCTGGTGACCGGCCGGCTGGAGCGCCACGCCGGGCACGCGGTGGTGCTGGCGACCGGCGGCTACAGCAACGTCTACTACCTGTCGACCAATGCCAAGGGCAGCAACGCCACCGCCATCTGGCGCGCCCACCGGCGCGGCGCCCTGTTCGCCAACCCCTGCTTCACCCAGATCCATCCCACCTGCATCCCGGCCTCCGGCGACTACCAGTCGAAGCTGACGTTGATGAGCGAATCGTTGCGCAACGACGGCCGCATCTGGGTGCCCAAGGACCCCGCCGACGACCGCTCTCCCGAGAGCATCCCGGAAGCGGAGAGGGACTATTACCTCGAGGTCAGGTATCCGGCCTTCGGCAACCTGGTGCCGCGCGACGTCGCCGCGCGCAACGCCAAGCAGGTGGTCGACAGCGGGCGCGGGGTCGGGCCGCAGAAGAACGGCGTCTATCTCGACTTCTCGGGCGCCATCGCGCGGCTGGGCAGGGCGGTGATCGAAGACCGGTACGGCAACCTGTTCGAGATGTACGAGAAGATCACCGGCGAGGACCCCTGGGTGACGCCGATGCGGATCTACCCCGCGCCGCACTACACGATGGGCGGCCTGTGGGTGGACTACAACCTGATGAGCAACGTCGACGGCCTGTTCGTCGCCGGCGAGGCCAACTACTCCGACCACGGCGCCAACCGCCTCGGTGCGAGCGCCCTGATGCAGGGGCTGGCCGACGGCTATTTCATCCTGCCGGCGACGCTCGGCAATTACCTGGCGGGGCATCTCGGCGAAGGGTTGTCGACCGCCGGCCCGGCCTTCGACGCCGTCGAGGCGGAGGTGCGGCAGCGTCTCGACCGGCTGCTGGCGCTGCGCGGCCAGCGCAGTCCCGAGTCGTTCCACCGGCAGCTCGGCCACCTGGTGTGGCACGCTTGCGGGATCTCGCGGACGGCGGCGGGCCTCGAGCGGGCGATCGGCGAGATCGCCGCCCTGCGCGAGGAGTTCTGGCGTAACCTGCGGGTAAGCGGCGATCCGGCGGAGGTCAACCAGGATCTCGAGAAGGCCGGCCGGGTCGCCGACTACTGCGAGCTCGCGGAGCTGATGTGCCGCGACGCGCTCGACCGCGACGAATCGGCGGGCTGCCACTTCCGCGAAGAGCACCAGACGCCCGAAGGAGAAGCGCTGCGCAACGACGAGGAGTACGCTTTCGTCTCCGCGTGGCAGTGGCAGGGCGAGGACCGGCCCGAGGTCCGGCACCAGGAGCCGCTGCACTTCGAATCGGTGGAGCTCTCCCGGAGGAGCTACAAGTAATGAACCTCACCCTCTATGTCTGGCGCCAGCCGGGTCCGGCCGTTCCCGGACGCATGGAGCGTTACGAGGCCGCCGACGTCAATCCCGACAGCTCGTTCCTCGAGATGCTCGACGTCCTCAACGAGCGCCTGGCCGAGATGGGAGAGGACCGCATCGCCTTCGACCACGATTGCCGCGAGGGGATCTGCGGCATGTGCGGCTTCATGATCAACGGCGAGGCGCACGGGCCGCGGCGGGGCACCACCGTCTGCCAGCTGCACATGCGTCATTTCCACGACGGCGACGTGCTGCATCTCGAGCCCTGGCGCGCCCGGGCGTTCCCGGTGGTCAAGGACCTGATGGTCGACCGCCGCGCCTTCGACCGCGTCATCCAGGCCGGCGGCTTCATCTCGGTGTCGACCGGCAGCGCGCCGGAGGCCAACCTGATGCCGGTGCCCAAGCGGATCGCCGACCGCGCGTTCGAGGCCGCCGAGTGCATCGGCTGCGGGGCCTGCGTCGCCCAGTGCCCGAACGCCGCGGCACAGCTGTTCACCGCCGCCAAGGTCTCCCACCTGGGGCTCTTGCCGCAGGGGCAGCCCGAGCGCGGCCAGCGGGCGCTGGCGATGGTCGAGGCGATGGAGCGGGAGGGCTTCGGCTACTGCACCAACCACGCCGAGTGCCAGGAAGTCTGCCCGAAGGGGATCTCGATCGATTTCATCGCGCGCCTGAACCGCGACTACCTGAAGGCCCGGGCAGGCGGCGCCCCGCGCGCGCCGCGGGCCGGGGCGCCCGGGACGGAGAAGAGGGCCTGAGAGGGGGACACGATGGCAGCCGACCGAGAAGCGGACAAGAAGAGCGTGGCCCCGGCGGCGCCGGAGCCGCCGGCGACGCCTGGGAAGGGCCGCCGCCGGAGCCGCTGGCCACTGCTGCTGCTCGCCTTGCTGGTGCTGGCCGGAGCCGGCTTCGCCCTCTACGTCTGGGCGACGCTGTCCTTCAGCTACTCGTCGGGCGAGCGCGCCGGCTACGTGCAGAAGTTCTCGCACAAGGGGTGGCTGTGCAAGACCTGGGAGGGCGAGCTGGCGATGGTCAACCTGCCCGGGGCGATGCCGGAGATCTTCCGCTTCACCGTGCGCGACGGCGCCGTCGCCGCGCGCCTCAACCAGACGATGGGGCAGCGGGTGGCGCTGCACTACGAGCAGCACCGGGGCGTGCCGTCGTCCTGCTTCGGCGACACCGAGTACTTCGTCACCGACGTTCGGCCCGTGACCCCTTGAAGCGTGCCGGAGGACATGGCATGGCGCATCTCGTGCTGCAGGACGTGGACCCGAGGGTGATCGAGAGCCTGAGCGCCCGCGCCGCCCGCCAGGGCCGCTCGGTGGAAGAAGAGGCGCGGGCCGTTCTCGAAGGCGCCCTCGGCCTCTCGCGCCAGCGCGCCCTGGAGGCCGCCCGGCAGCTGCGGGCCCAGTGGGCAGGCCGCTCGCTCGCCGCCAGCGACGAGCTGATGGCCGGCGACGGCGACCGTCCGTCCGAGGGCTCCGGCGGCCGCGCCCCCCAGGGCGGCCCTGGAGAGAAGGAGCGGTCCTAGTGCCGGCAGCGACCTATCGGCGGAGGAGCGGCGGGTGAGGCGCTG
>Ga0209524_1000008_pt1 | contig 22054 bp, 14 predicted proteins | sample JacPinW_OM1H0_M1_FD_187956 | JGI IMG/M metagenome (GOLD analysis project Ga0209524, IMG submission 187956) | Forest soil microbial communities from Algoma, Ontario, Canada - Jack Pine, Ontario site 1_JW_OM1H0_M1 (SPAdes) (version 2) | ecosystem: Environmental > Terrestrial > Soil > Boreal... | reverse complement strand
CCAGGATCATGCGGCCCTCGGCGTCGGTGTTGGTGATCTCCACCGTCTTGCCGTTGTAGCAGCGCACGATGTCGCCGGGCCGATAGGCGCCGCCGCTCAGCATGTTCTCCGCCAGCGGCAGGTAGGCGCGTAGGCCGAGGTCCAGCTCGAGCTCCGCCGCCGCGCGCATCGCTCCCAGCACGGCGCAGGCGCCGGACTTGTCGAACTTCATCTGCTCCATGTCGGCGGCGGGCTTGATCGAGATGCCGCCGGAATCGAAGGTGACCCCCTTGCCGACCAGCGCCACGGCCGGCCGCGGCGAGCGGTCACCGCCCCCGCGGTGCTGGCCGAGGGTGCCGAGGGTGTCACCCAGGGCCAGGCGCAACAGCCGCGGCGGATGCTCCGAGCCGCCGCCCACCGCCAGCAGGCCGCCCATGCCGCGCCGCGCCAGCTCAGCCGCGTCGAGCACCGTCAGCGACAGGCCATGGCTCGCGGTCAGCTCGCGCGCGCGTTCCTCGATCCACGCCGGCGTCGCCTCGTTGCCCGGCGTGTTGGCGAGGTCGCGGGCATAGGCCACCGCCGACGCCACCTTCGCGGCGGTGTCGAGGGCGGCGCGGTAGTCGGCGTCGGCGCCGGCCGGCGGCACCAGCACGACCGCTTCGAGGCGCCCGTTCTCCGGCTCGCTGCGGTAGCGCTCGAAGCGATAGCCACACAGCGCCAGGGCGCGGCAGATTCGCCCCGCCGCGGCGCCGGTGGTCTCGGCGTGGCGGGGCAGCACCACTCCCAGCCGCCGCACGCCGCCAGTGCGGGCGTCCTCGGCGACGCGCCCCAGCCAGCGCGCCAGCTTGGCGAAGCTGAGCTCTCCCGCCGCTCCCAGGCCGTAGAGCGCGACGACCTGGCCTGGCACCCCGGCGTCGGCCTGCCCGACCTGCTCCTCGCGGCCTTTCCACCCGGACCGGGCGGCGATCCCGAGCGCCGCCCGCCGCACTTGCTCGGGCAGCGCCTCGAGCTCGGGCGCGGCGCCCTGGAAGCAGCCGACCGCCAGCAGCTCGGCATCGGCGTGGCCCCCGTCGGCCAGCAAGAGCGATGGGATCTCCATCATCGGTTCGTCTCCTCGCGACCCGCAACGGCGCCAGAGTCTAGCAGGCGGTGCCCTAGATTGCCTTCATCTCTACCCGTCAGCCCCGTCAGCAGGCAATCCAGCCAGGACACTACCCGGGTACGGTTTCGGCGGGCGGGCCGGTATGCTATAGGTGACCGTTCAACACCTGACCTGTCGACGCCAGAGCTGCCGCGCCAGCGCATGAACCCGTCGTCGCTCCTTCCGCTGCTGCCGGGGCCGTTCAACTTCCTGCGCCGCGACCCCGAGGAGATCGGGCGCCTGATGCCCGATCTGCAGCGCTCCCTGCCGGTGCCGCAGCCGGTCTTCCTGCAGGACGAGGGCGCCACCCCGCTGCGCGGCTTCCCGGTGTTGCTCTCGGAAGGAATGCTCGCGCTGCACGCGGCGCTGCGCCAGTACATCCACTGCGAGGAGGGGGTGCAGCTCGCCATCCAGCGGCGGGACACCTATGACCGTAAACTTTACAATACTGCCTGGGAGCGTTACCGCGCCCTGCTCACCCAGGCGCTGGAGAACGCCACCGTCTCGAACTACGGCCGCCTCTACCCGGCCGTGTTCTGGCTGCATCATTCGACCGACGTCGCCCGGCTGCTCAAGGAGACGCCGAAACGCGTCCTGCGGGAGGACCTCGAGATCGGGCGCCGCCTGGGCGACGCCATCAAGTACCGGGTCTGCGACCGCCTGCTCGACCGGGTCCTCGCCTGCACCTACGACTTGGTGCAGAGGGTCGCCGGCGCCACGGAGGAGGCCGAGGAGGGTCTCTTCCCACACCTGCTCACCCGCATGCGCGACAACGTGCTGGTGTTCACCGAGGACCACATCAGCCCCGACCTGGCGGAGCTGGGCAGCTACTTCAACGGCTACCTGAAGATCGACGGCCGCGAGATCCGCCAGCGCCTGGGCGACCTGTACCGGTGGCACCAGGAGCAGCTGGCGTGCGATCCCGAGCTGCGCACCATCGCCTCCATGCTGCTCGCCGCCGACCCCGCGAACGGCGCCCGCGACCTGCTGAACCGCTCGGGATACCTGTCGTTCCTGGCCACCCGCCAGGCCTACAACCCGGTGCGCCTGCTGCCGCCGATCCTGGTGCAGGTCTGGGAGAGCCTGCTGATCAAGCTCAAGGAGTTCGAGCTCTTTCACGCCGTGCGCCGCTCGCTGCTGCGTGTCGAGCCCCAGGCCGACGGCAGCCTGGTGGCGCGCGAGGCGCTGGCGGTCCGCGGGGCGCACCGGGCGGCGCACGTCCTGTCGCCGGTCACCCGGCCGCTCGACTTCATGGCGCCCTGGGTGCTCGACCCGCGCGTCGAGCGCTTCGGATTGATCTACGACATCAGCGAGTTCTCGCAGACCGTCTCCTACCTGCAGCGCTCCGCCAGCGAGAGCCAGGACGAGGCCTTCCGCGCCATGTTCCGCTTCCAGCGCCGGATCAACCGCCTGGCCGGCGCGCGCCGCGTCAAGCTCGAGAAGTACCTGGGGGACGGTGCCTTCTACTCGAGCCGCGAGGCGCTCAACCTGCTGGTCTGCGCCATCCACCTGCAGCGCTACTACGAGCAGGCGGTGCGCGAGGGCTTCGCTTTCGATCGCGGCATGCGCATCGCGCTCAACTTCGGCGCTTACCGCCTGATCCCGATGGGCAGCGGCGGCAACGAGGAGGGGGAGCGCTACGAGTTCTTCGGCCCCGGCATGGTCGAGCTGTCGCGCCTGGTCACCGGCAAGGCGACCCAGGAGGTCGACGAGGTCAAGACCATGCTGATCAGCCAGGGCTACCCCGAGCCCACGGTGCACCGCTTCTTCGCGCCGCTGGCCGAGAGCGACCTCGACGTGGTGGACAAGCGCGAGGAGTCCCGCCGCTTCTACGCTTACATCAACCGCAACGGCACGCTGCTCAACAACGGGCTCGTCGCGACCGGCGCCTACGTCGCGCGCCTCGATCGCGAGATCGGCCCCAGCCCGCTGCACCGCGGCACCGACGGCGTCCGCTCCTACGTCCTCTTCCACGTCGACGACGGCGGCGAGCGCCTGCCGGTGGGTCTGCGCAAGCTCGGCACCGCGCGCCTCAAGGGGCTCGAACGGCTGCCGGTGTATGAGATCGTGGACGGCGCCAGCCTCGACCCGGCGTCGCTGCGCGTGCTGCGGGGCGAGCGCCTGGTGACGGCCGCGGACCGGGAGTCGACCCGGTCCCTGGCGCCGCAGGACTAGCGGGATCGCGGAACAGGAGGACACCTTTGCAGGAAGCCGTCTGGGCCACCGATCTCGCGGGGCTGCCGCCGCCCCGCCGCGGCAAGGTGCGCGACGTCTACGACCTGGGCGAGACCCTGCTGCTGGTCGCCACCGACCGCCTCTCGGCCTACGACCACGTGCTGCGTCCGGCCATCCCGGGCAAGGGCAAGGTGCTCACCCAGCTGTCGACCTTCTGGTTCGGGCGCCTCGGCGACAGCGTGCCCAACCACCTGCTGGCCACCGATCCCGCCGACTTCCCCGCCGCCGTCCGGCCGCACGCGGCGCTGCTCGCCGGGCGCGCGGTGCTGGTGCGCAAGACCGCGGTGGTGCCGTTCGAATGCGTGGCGCGCGGCTACCTGGCCGGCAGCGGCTACCGCGAGTACCGCCAGAGCGGCCGCGTCTGCGGCATCGAGCTGCCGCCGGGGCTCGTGCTGGCCAGCCGACTGCCGCGGCCGATCTTCACCCCCGCGACGAAGGCCGCCACGGGCCACGACGAGAACGTCGACTTCGCCACCTTCGCGAAGGAGGCCGCGGCGGCGGCCGAGTCAGCGCCGGAAGAGGTGGCGGCGGGAGGGACCGCGGGGACGGTTGCCGCAGGGACGGCCGTCGGTGAGGCAACGTTCCCCGAGCGCCTGCGCGACCTTACTCTCTTGCTCTACGAGCGCGCTGCCGCGAGGGCGGCCGAGCGCGATCTGATCCTGGCCGACACCAAGTTCGAGTTCGGGCTGCTGCCCGCTGGAGCCGCCGGAGGCGGCGATGGTCGCAGAGGCACCATGGGTGGCGCGGGCAGCGCAGGCAGCGGGCCGCCGCTCACGGATCGGCTTTTGCTCATCGACGAGGCCCTCACCCCCGACTCCTCCCGCTACTGGGACGTCGCCCACTGGCGGCCGGGAGAGGAGCCCGCCTCGTTTGACAAGCAGTTCGTGCGCAACTGGCTCGACGCCTCGGGATGGGACCACCAATCGCCGCCGCCCGAGCTGCCGCCCGACGTGGTGCTCGGCACCCGCGACCGCTACGTCGAGGCCTTCCGCCGCCTGACCGGCCGCGAGCCGGATCTCTGAGCGCGTGAGGCGCGCCGTCGGCCGCTCTAGATCCTAGCGATGATCCCGCTGCCCCTGGACCGCCTGGCCGCCATCGTCGGCGGTGAGCTGAGGGACGCCGCGCCGACGCCCGGCAGCGCGACGCCCACTCTCGCCGCCGTGATCGTCGAGGCCGTCGCCGTCGACTCGCGCCGCTTGCCGCGGCGGTCGCTGTTCGTCGCTCTGCGCGGCCGCCAGGCGGACGGCCACGATTTCCTCGGCCAGGCTGCCGCCAACGGGGCCGTGGCGGCGCTGGTAAGGGCGGACACGCCGCCGGCCGGCCTGGCGACCATCGCCGTCGACTCGCCGCTGGCCGCCCTGCAGCGGCTGGCTGCCTGGTACCGCCGCGCGCATCTCGGGCGGGTCGTGGCGATCACCGGCAGCAACGGCAAGACCATCGTCAAGGACGCCCTCTACGCGCAGCTGCTCGGCACCTTCTCCACCGCTGCCAGCCCGGGGAGCTTCAACAGCCAGCTCGGCGTGCCGCTCGCGGTGCTCGCCGCGGCGCCCGGCACCGCGGTTGCCGTCTTCGAGGCCGGCATCTCCGCTCCCGGCGAGATGGCGGCGCTGCGCGAGATCCTGGCGCCCGACTGCGGCATCCTCACCAACGTCGGCCTGGCCCACATCGCCGCGTTCGCGGACCGGCGGCACCTCGCCCGCGAGAAGCTGTCTCTCTTCGCGGCGATGTCCGGCAGGCCGGCGGCCACGGCCGCGACCGCTCGCTCGGAGCTCGGCTGGCTCCTGCTTCCCGAGGACGATGCTCTGGTGGCCGAGGAGGCCGCACGCCTTCCCTGCCGCGTGGTCGGGTTCCCCGGCGACCCCTCCCTGCCGCGGCTCATCGGGCGTCGGGTGGTCGACGAGATCGGCCGTCCTCCGGGGCCTCCGGGAGGAACTGGGGCCGCCTTCGGCGGCGAGGAGCTCGAGGTGCGTTTCCCGTCGGGCTCGGTGCGCCGGCTGCGGGTGCGCACCCGCTCGGCGGAGATCGTCGAGGACGTCCTGCTGGCGGTCGGTGCCGCCCGCCTCCTCGGGGTGCCCGAGGAGCGGATCGCCGAGAGCCTCCGCGATTACGTGCCGCCGCCCACCCGGCTCGAGGTCTGGCGCTCGCCCTCCGGCGTCGTCCTGGTCAACGACCTGGTGAGCGCCGATCCGATCTCGGTGCGCGCCGCCCTGCGCACCACCTCCGAGCTGGCGGCCGGCGGCGGCCGCAAGGTCTTCGTCTTCGGCGGCATGCGCGAGCTGGGGCCGGGCGCCGCCGCCGAGTACGCCGCGATCGGCGCCCTGGCCGGCGAATACCGCTTCGACGCCCTGCTGCTGATCGATCGGGAGGACGGCGGCGGCGGGCTCGCCCCCACCCGCGACGCCTACCTGGCCGCGCACCCGGGCGGCCAGGCGGCCGTGCTCGCCGACGTCGAGGCCGTGCGGCGGCGGCTGCGCGCCCTGCTCGCTCCCGGCGACACGCTGCTGCTCAAAGGGCCCCGCCACAGCGGCATCGCGGCCGCCGCCGTCGACCTGATGGAGGCGATGGCGCCCAACCGCCTGATCGTCGACCTCGGCGCCGTCGCCGGCAACATCGCCAGCTACCAGCGGGTCTGCGGGCCGGGCACCCGCATCCTGGCAATGGTCAAGGCCCTGGCCTACGGCAGCGAGCTGGTGCGGCTCTCCTCATGGCTGTCGGAGGCGGGCATCGATCACCTCGGCGTCTCGACCGCCGACGAGGGGGTCGAGCTGCGGCGGGCAGGCATCCACCTGCCGATCCTGGTGACCCTGCCGACCCCCGAGGAGGCGGCGAAGCTGGCGCGCTTCGAGCTGCTGCCCGCTGTCTACTCCTTCGCCCTGGTCGAGCCCCTCGCCGCCGCGGCGCGGGCCGCCCAGCCGCCGGGCCGCCCGCTCGCCGTCCATCTCAAGGTGGACACCGGCATGCACCGCGTCGGCGTCGCCCCCGGCGAGGCGCTGTCCCTGGCGCGGGCGGTGAGCGCCACCTGCGCGCTGCGGGTCACGGGCCTGATGACCCATCTCGCCAGCGCCGAGGATCCCGCCGCCGACGGCGACACCCGCCGCCAGCTCGCCCTCTTCGACCAGGCGCGCGGCGAGCTCGCGGCCGCCGGCTTCGGCGGCCTTCTCTGTCACGCCGCGGCCACCGCCGCCGCCGCGCGCTTCCCGGAGGCGCGCTACGACATGGTGCGCCTGGGCCTCGGCCTCTTCGGCCTCTACCCCTCCGCCGCCGTCGCGAGCGCCATCCCGCTGCAGCTCGCGGTCACCCTGCTCAGCCGCATCGCCGAGGTGCGCACCCTGGCGCGCGGCGACCGCGTCGGCTACGGCGGCACCCACACCGTCACCGCCGAGCGCCTGCGAGTCGGAGTGCTGCCGCTCGGCTATCACGACGGCATTCCCTGGTCGCTGTCGAACCGCGGCGCCGTGCTGGTCGACGGCCGGCCGGCGCCCATCCTCGGCCGCATCTCCATGGACTCGATGGTCGTGGATCTCTCCGCCGCCCCGGACGCCGCCGCCGGCAGCGAAGCGCTGCTCTTCGGCGTCCATCACGGCGCCGTGCTCCGCCCCGAGGAGGTCGCCGCCCAGGCCGGCACCATCCCCTACGAGCTCCTCGCCCGCCTCGGCCCGCGAATCCAGCGGGTGTACGTCGGGTTCTGACGCGGGGCCTTGGCGCGGCGGCGCCCCCGCGTCAGAACTTCGAAGCGGACCCCAACAGGTACTTCAAATTATCGTCCTTCCAGCGGATGCCGGCGCCGAGGAAGAGCGAGCGCTGCTCGAGCGGGTCGTCGTAGCCGCCGATCACGTAGACGTTGGGGTGGAGCTGCCACTTCGCGGTCAGCCGCAGGTGGGCCCGCTGATTGAGCGGGCGGCTGAAGTCGAAGGCCTCGAAGGACAGCCAGAGCGGGCGGTGCAACCCGACGTTCCACGGGTACTCCACCTGCACGCCGCCCTTGCTCTCGATCAGGCCGCCCCAGAAGCGGATATCGGCCCAGCGGCCGGTGTCGGGCTCCGTGCGGAAGCCCAGCAGGGCGTTCCATTGCGTCTTGTCCTCGGTGACCTGGTCGGTGGTCGTGGTCGTGGAGGTCTGACCGGCCTCGTTGACGAAGGTGACGCGGTCGATGCGGGTGCGATAGGTGCCGTTCGGAGTGATGGCAACGCCGACCTTGTACAGGCGCTGGCTGTCCTGGGGATCGATCAGGACGTTGAACGACGAATGCGAGTGCGAGAAGGTGCCCACCTGCTTCCCCAGCAGGTAGCCCTGCAGGTCGAGGTCCATCTTGAAGCGCTGGATGGCGCCGATCGTGCCGCTCAGGCTCTCGACGCCGGACTTGATGCTGTCGAGGGTCGAGACGGCGCTCTTGTAGGCCTCGTCGCTGTTCACCAGCTTGCCGACCGTGCCCTGGCCGCTGGCGATCTCGCCGGTGATCTTGTTGAGGTTGTCGACCGAGGTCTGCAGGTGGCTGGTGAGCTCGCGGATGTTGCCCATGCTGGCGGAGACGTCGCCGCGGTTCTCGGCGATGACGCCGGCCACCTGGTCGAGAGCGCGCTGCGTGTCGGCGGAGATGCGCGGCAGTTCGCGGGCGAGCGTGGTGGTCAGCGAGTCGAAGTTGCGCACCGTCGAGGCGACGTTGGCGCGGTTCTCGGCCACCAGGGCGCGGATCTCGGCGCCGGTCAGGCGCAGGTCCTCGATCAGGTTGTTGAGGTTGCCGCCCAGGTTGCCGCCGCCGAACGAGCCGGTGGCCTTCTCGATCGAGGTGCCGATGCTGTCGAGCTTGGCCATGGCGTCGTCGAAGCTGACCGGCGAGGTGCCGCGCAGCACCGCGTTGTCCGGCAGCGGCGGCGCGGTGGGCGGCCCCGGCACGATCTCGACGTACTTGTCGCCGAGCAGGCCGAGGTTCGCGATGCGGGCGGAGGCGCCCTGGGTGAGCGGCACCGGCTGCTCGATCAGCAGCCGCAGCTGGGCGCTGCGCCCGTCGGCGGCGAGACCGATGCCGTCGACGCGGCCGATGCGCACGCCGGCCATGCGCACCGCCGCCTTGTCGTCGAGCCCGGCGACGGTGGGGAACACCGCCCCGAGGTGCTTGCCCTGCTTGTGGAAGGGATTGATGTCCTCGATCTTCCAGACCAGGACCGCCAGGATCAGGATGCAGACGGTCGCGAAGACCCCGACCTTGATCATTTGCGCCATAGTGTCTCCACCGCGGCTGACTCGCGAAGCGCCCGCCACCCGGCGGCGCTTCCGGAAGCTTGCAGCCGGCGTCGATTATCGGTTCGCTGACGGTCGGCGGCCGAAGCCGCCCGCCTCCCCGCTGCCCGCTCCGCCCCCGGCCGGCTGGTCGGTGAGCGGGCCCTCCGCCTCGCCGTGGATGAACTGCTGGACCCGGGCGTCGGGCAGCTGCTTGAACTCCTCCGGCGGCGCCTCCGCGATGATCTTGCCACCGTCCAGCATGGCGATGCGATGGCCGACCCGGAAGGCGACGTGCATGTCGTGGGTGATGGTCACCATGGTCCTCTCGAGGCGCTCGCCGATGTCGCGGATGACCTCGCCGATCAGCGCCGCGGTGACCGGGTCGAGGCCGGTGGTCGGCTCGTCGAAGAGCAGGATCTCGGGCTCGTGGGCGATGGCGCGGGCGAAGCCGACCCGGCGCCGCATGCCGCCGGAGAGCTCGGAGATGTCTCTTCCACCCAGGCCTTCGAGGCGCACCATCGCCAGGCATTCGTCGACCCGCTGGCGGATCTCGCGGCGCGACTTGCGCGACAGCCGGCGCAGCGGGAAGGCCACGTTGTCGAAGACGTTCATCGAATCGAACAGGGCGCCTTCCTGGAACGCCATGCCGAAGCGGCGCCGGAACTCGGTGATGCCACGGTTGTCGAGCTGCTCGATCGCCACGCCGTCCACCACCACCGAGCCGGAGTCGGGCTTGAGCAACCCGATGATGTGCTTGAGCGTGACGCTCTTGCCGGTGCCCGAGGCGCCGATGATCACCATCGACTCACCTGCCGCGACGTCGAGGTCGAGCCCGTCGAGCACCCGCTTGCGGCCGAACGACTTGACCAGGCCGCGCAGCTGGATCGTGAGCTGCCCGGACTTCGGCGGCCGCTCGCCGGGGCCCGGGGCGGGGGCTGGGGTGGGCGCGTCCATCTCAGAACAGCAGCTTGGTGAGGAAGAAGTCCGCCGCCAGGATGGCGATGCTCGAGAGCACCACCGCCGCGGTCGTGGAACGCCCGACGCCCTCGGCGCCGCCGGTGGTGTAGAAGCCCTGCTGACAGCTGATGGTCGCCATCAGCAGGCCGAAGACGGCCGCCTTGATCAGGCCGGACAGCAGGTCGTTGAGGACCGTGTACTGGAACGAGGTGTTGAGATAGCTGACCGGGTTGGCGCCCATCAGCACCACCGAGACGAGATAGCCGCCGCCGATGCCGACGCCGTCGGCCATCACCACCAGCAGCGGCATCGTCAGGACGGCGGCCCAGACCCGCGGCACCACCAGGTAATGGATCGGATCGGTCGCCATCACCTCGAGGGCGTCGATCTGCTCGGTGACCCGCATGCTGCCGAGCTCGGCGCCCATCGCCGAACCCGCCCGGCCGGCCACGATCAGGCTGGTGAGCACCGGCGAGAGCTCCCGCACCATCGACAGCGCCACCAGCGTGCCGACGTAGCTCTCGGCGGAGAAGCGCTTGAGCACGGTGAAGGTCTGCAGGGCGAGGACCATGCCGGTGAAGAGCGCGGTGAGCAGCACCACCGGGGTCGAGGAGACGCCCACCTTGACCATCTGGCCCAGCAGCTCCCGCCAGTCGTAGGGCGGCCGCGGCGTCCAGGCGAAGACGCGGCCCAGCATGTGGACGAACCGCCCCATCTGGAGCAGGAAGCGCTCCACGAACGCCGGGAGGAGCAAGGTCTTGCCGCCTTCGCCGGCGCCGGGCATGCGGCTCGCCCCGGTCGCCGCCGCGCCCTCGGGTTCCATGCGGGCCTCCACCAAAGCTCGGGTCGCCTCCCTTCCTTCGCTTCCTGCGCTTCGTGGCCGTTCCTTGGCGCCGGGGCGCACCGCCGCCAGCGGCCCGGCGCCGGCTGGATGCCGGCCGGCGGTCGCTTCGCTTGCTGCTGCTTCGACCTCGCGGATCGTAGGCAGTCGGCGTGCCGCTGCCGCTGAGGGTCGAGGACCGCGGAGGCAATTCTACTAGACCAGGGTTCTTCTGGGCATCCCGGGAATGGCCGGGCGTGCGGTGGGGGCCTCGATTGCCCTTGACGCCCTCGGAGCGAGGCGGCGGCGCGCCTACTTGCCGCCCGGCGCCGCCGGTCCCGCGAGCTGCAACCGGCGGAACCAGGCCCGGCCGCTGGCGGGCTCGACGGCCACGATCGCCCAGATCAGGCGGTCGCTCTTCCCCAGGTCCACCTCCAGCGGGTCCGCGGCGGCGGTTCCCGCCTTCTCGTGCAGGTCGAACTTCAGCAGCCGGGGGGTCTTCTCGCCGCCAGCCGGCCGGGCCAGGGCCACGTTGTAGAGGTCCAGCTCCTTGCCGGCGAGCGCGGCCGGCCAGGCCGCCTGGTAGCGCAAGCGACGGCCGCCGCCGCTCTCCGGGCGGCTCTGCACCGTGCCGCCCAGCTGCTCGACGCTCAGCTGGACGGGTCCGTGCTGCGCCTGCGGACCGCCTGCCACCAGATCGAGGACCAGCAGCTTCTTCTCGGTGGCGGTCAGCGTCTCCCAGGTGTCCCGCAGCCTCAGGGCCGCGGGTGCCCAGGTCTTCGCGGCCGGGCGCTTGATCACCACCTCCACCGCCTCGCGCGCCGCCGTGGGCCGCCCCCGGAGGTAGAAGCCTGCCTCGTAACAGGCCGCGGTGGTGGCGGCGACGCGCTCGGCGACGCTCTCGGCGTCGGCGCCGCCGGCATAGAAGGCGCCGGCGGTCTGGGCCATCTGGCGGATCGGGCCGTCGGCGTCGGAACCGACCCCTTGCGGGGCGCTGGCGTTGACGAAGACCGTCATCGCGCCCGAGTCGCCGATCGCCCGGAGCGGCGCCGTGAAATGGGTCATCAGGGGGCCGTACCGCTGCCCGCCCACCACGTAGGCCTCGCCGGTCGCCGGGTTCATTCCCATGTCTCCCTGGAAGAAGAGATCGGCGTCGAGGCCGCGCCAGAAGACCAGGAAGAGCTTCGGCCCGCGCAGGTGGCGCAGCTGGGCGGCCATGAAGTCGAGCGCGCCGGCGAGCTCGCGGGCGACCCCCTCGTACTCGCTGCGGGCGGTGGTCTGCACGGAGTTGATCATGCCGTTCAGCTGCGACCCCCCCTTGCCCCCCGTGCCGATGCTGTATCCGAGCTCGGAGACCGAGCCCGTGTCGATCCGACCGACCTCCGGCGCCAGCTTGCCGAGGGCGTCGAGGAACTGCCGCTTGCCCCGCTGGTCGGCCTCGACCGACGCCACCTTCTGCTCAAGACCGTGCGCCGCGCTGTGGGACCACAGCGACAGGCGCTGCCCTTCCGGGACCTCGCGCAGCAGCTTTCCCGCCACCACGCGCGCATTCCGCACCCCGGCCGGCGAGGTGAAGGCGGAGTCGAGAAGGAAGACGACGGTCCGCGGCAGTGCGGGGGGCGTCGCCGAGCGCTTGCCGTCCGTGCCAGCCTGCGCGCCCGGCGCCGCCGCGGTGCGGTCCAGGGTATCGATGGTCACCGGCCGGCCGCCGACACGCAGCTCGATCTCGTCCTGCCGGAGGTCGGCGATCGGCTTGCCCGCGGCGTCGACCGCGCAGAACGGGACGATCCGGATGCTGACCTCGACCGTCTCCCCGCCGGCCGACGGGGGCGGCGGGGGCGTCGTGGGCTGCCGAGCGTCAGGCGCCGTCGCGGCCGCGAGTGGGAACGGCAGGAAGAGAGCCGGCGCGAGCTGGAGCAGGAAGCATGCGAGGCGCTGCGGCACGTTCTCCTCCTGGACGTCTCCGATGTCTCCTCAGGTAGTGTCCTGGCTAGATTGCCCTAGCCTCCCTACCTCCGTTTGGGCGAGGGTCCAAGTCCAGAGGGCAGCGACGTAGGACTGCGAACCCTCGCCCAAACGGAGGTAGGGAGGCTAGGGCAATCCAGCAATCTAGACACTACCCTCCCGGATGTCTCCTCGACGTCCTGTGACGGTAGCCCAACCGGTCACCCATTGTCAATTCCGCGACAGACCATCTCGTTGTGCCATTCCAGGGCGGCCAACGCGCAAAGGGCGAGGCGAGAACAGCCGCGCCAGCCGGCCCGGTCTCAGGTCTGCGGTGATAGGATCGGGCCGCGGATCGCTGCAAGACGAGGAGCTTCGGGCTCGCCAGCTCTCGGGCTCGCCTCGAACAAGATGAAGGATGAGACGCGGGCAGCTCCCGCCCGGCACGCCGTGGCAGGTTCCGCGGCGGCCCTGCCGGCGGCCGGTCTGTTCACCTGGGGGCTGCTCGTCGCCCTCCACTACGGCCGGATGGGCTACCTGCCGCTCGACCAGTCGATCGTCTTCGACGGCGGGTACCGGTTGCTGTCGGGCCAGCTCCCCTACCGCGACTTCATGACGCCGGCCGCCGTCGTGCCGGCGGCCCTGCAGGCGGGCTTCTTCCGGGTCCTCGGGGTCTCCTGGTTCAGTTACGTCCTGCATGCCGCTGTCGCGAATGGCCTGTTCGCGGCGCTGGCCTTCGCGCTGCTGCGACAGTGCGGGCTGCGCCCGGCCTGGGCTGCCTGGTGGGCGGCGCTGTCGGCGCTCACCTTCTACCCGCCGATCGGCGTGCCCTATGCAGAGCATCACGCGTTCCTCTTCGGCCTCGCCGCGCTGGCGGCGGGCAATGCCGCGCGACGGACGCGCGGCGACGCCGGCGCCCTCCTGTGGAGCGCCCTGGCCGCGATCCTCCTCGCCGCCGCCTTCTTCAGCAAATCCAACCCGGCGGTGTTTCTCGCCCCGCTCGCGGTCGCTCTACCCCTGCTCCGGGTGCCCGGGCGCCGGCGTCTCCGCAACCTCTGCGGCCTGCTCCTGGGAACGGCCGGCGCGCTCGCCGGCGTCTTCGCCTACGTGGCCCGCTGGGTGCCCGACCCCGGCGCCGCCCGCCGCTTCGCGCTCGCCATGCCGGCCGTGGTCGGCGCGGCGAGGATCCGGCTGCTGCTGGCGGGCCGCGGCCCCGGCTGGCCGTTCTGGCGCCCGATGCTGACGCTCTGGCCGCTCGCGTCGCTCGTCCTGGCCCTCACGATCGCGCTCCACTCGCTGCTCGCCAGGCATGGCGATGGCGAACGGCGGCTTGCCGCTTTCCTGGCCCTCGGCCTGACCGCCGTGTCGGCGGCGTTCGTGGCGACGACCCTTCGCAGCCCCGTCACGGCAGCGGCCTACGTCTTCCTGGTCGCCGGCCTCGCCCAGGCAAGCCTGGCCCGCGGCCTTTCCGGTGCTGGCACCGCGGCCGCCGACGAGCCATCGCCTGGCCGCCCGCCGGGAGCCGCTCCGCCGCCGCCGCGGGCCCGCATCGCCACGGCGATGCTCGCACTGCTGTTGACTGCGTCGGCCGTCGAGGCCGTGCGCTTCGACCTGCTCGTCAACGAGGCGCGGGCCGGAATCGACGCGCCGCCCGCCGCCGCGGCCGCTACGCTGCCCACCGCGCTGCGGTACCTGCGCTGGGGGGTGCCGCCCTTCGTCCACTACGGCAGCGGCGACCTGGCCGAGGTCGCGGGCTTCTTCGCCTCACACCCCGGCAACTTCTGGCTGCTCGGCGACTCCTCCATCCTCTACGGCATCACAGGCCGCCCGTCGGTCAGCCCGGTGCTCTGGTTCCACCCCTACCTCACCGTCCCCTTCGCGGGCCGCCAGCAGCGGGAGGAGTTCGATCGGCTGCTCCGGCGACACCTCCGGGCGTACGACATCCGCTACGTCGTGCTCGAGGGCGAGGCCACGCAGATGGGTGTCTCCCTCGCGACCTTCCCCGTCTTGAAGCGGCGGGTCGACGCCCTGCGCTGCGGCGAGGAGACCTTCGGCGGCTTCCGCATCATCACTCTCTGCCGGCGCTTCTGACGCCCCCTCCCTCCCCCGCGCTAGGGGAGCCTCTTGCTTACCGGCGCGCCGCCGCGCTTCGCCTCCGCGGCGAGGTCGCGGCCGAGCAGGTCGAACAGGAAGGCGTCGTACAGCGCGGTCTCGTGGAGGCGCTGGAAGCGCCCCGACTTGCCGCCGTGGCCGGCCTCCATGTTGACGTGGAAGTAGAGCGGGTTGGCGTCCGTCTTGCGGGCCCGCAGCTTGGCGACCCACTTCGTCGGCTCGTAGTACTGCACCTGGCTGTCCCACAGGCCGGTCGTCACCAGCATCGCCGGATACGCCTTGCGCTCGACGTTGTCATAAGGCGAGTAGGAGAGCATGTAGTCGTAGTAGGGCTTCTCCTTCGGATTGCCCCACTCGTCGAACTCGTTGGAGGTCAAGGGAATGCTCTCGTCGAGCATGGTCGTCACGACGTCGACGAAAGGCACCAGGGCGAGCACCCCGCGGTAGCACTCGGGGCACTGGTCGACGACCGCGCCCATGAGCAGGCCGCCGGCGCTGCCGCCGAGCGCGAAGACGCGGTCCTTCGCGGCGTAGCCCTGCGCCACGAGGAAGCGTGTGACGTCGACGAAATCGTTGAAGGTGTTCTGCTTGTGCAGGAGCTTGCCGTCGTCGTACCAGGCGCGGCCGAGCTCCTGGCCGCCGCGGATGTGGGCGAGCGCGAAGACGAACCCGCGATCGAGCAACGACAGGGTGTTCGGGTTGAAGACGGGATCGCTCGACGCACCGTACGAACCGTAGCCGGTCTGCAGCAGCGGCGCGCCGGAGCCGCGGCGAAAACCCTTGCGATAGACGATGGAGACCGGGATCCGCTTGCCGTCGCGGGCCGGCGCCCAGACGAACTCGGAGGCGTAATTCGCCGGATCGAAGCCGCCGAGGACGACGTCGCGCTTGAGGAGCCTCTTCGTCCCCGTTGCGAGGTCGAGATCGTAATCCGACCGCGGCGTCGTCAACGAGGTATAGACGTAGCGGAGAGTCGTCGAGTCCTGCTCAGGGTTGTCGCCGAGCTCGAAGGTGTAGGAAGGCTCGTCGGCGGCGATCAGCGACTCCTTGCCGTCGCTCCAGCGCCTGATGCGGATCCCGAGCAGGCCGTTCGAGCGCTCGCCGACGGCGAGATGGTCCGCGAGGAGGGCGAAGTCCTCGACGAACGCGTCCGCCCGCGCCGGCACGACGTCGCGCCAGGCGCCGCGGTCGGCGATCCGCGCCATCGGCACGCGCACGATGCGGAAGTTCGGCGCCTGCCAGTTGGTGCGCAGGACCCAGTCGTCGCCGAGATCCGCCGCCGAGTATTCGTGGTCCCGCTCGCGCGGCAGGAGGACATGGAACGCGAGCTGCGGATCGTCGGCCCTCGCCACCCACCGCTCGGTGGCCACCGTGCTCTGGAGCGCGATGACCAGGAAGCGGTCGCTCGGGCTCTTCGACACGAAGAGGTAGAACGAGTGGTCCTTCTCCTCGTACACCTGGGGATCGCTCTTCGGATCGGTGCCCAGCACGTGCTTGCGCACCCGGTAGCCGAGCAGGGTGACCGGGTCGTTCTCCACGTAGAGCAGCGTGCGGCCGTCGTTGGCCCAAGCGAAGGAGGGCGAGACGCCGGGGATGGCATCGGCGAGCGTCTCCCCGGTTTCCAGGTTCTTGACCCTGAGGACGTATTGACGCCGGCCGACGACGTCCTCGCCGTAAGCGATGAGCTTGCCGTCCCGCGTCACCACCGTGCCGCCGACCAGGAAGAAGCTGTGGCCGACCGCCAGCGCGTTGCCGTCGAGGATCACCTGCTCGGGAGCGGTGGGAGAACCCTTCCGGCGCGCATAGATCGGATATTCCTTGCCCTCCTCGAACCGCCTGTAATACCAGTAGCCGTTCTTGCGCGTCGGGACCGTGGAGTCGTCCTGCTTGACGCGCCCGAGCAGCTCTTGGAAGAGCAGCTCCTGCTCCGGCTTGGTGTGCGCCATCATCGCGTCGGTGTAGGCGTTCTCGCCCGCCAGGTAGGCGAGCATCTCCGGGTTCTTGCGCTGGTCGTCACGCAGCCAGTAGTAATCGTCGACGCGCGAGCCGTTCGGCGACTTCACCTCGTAAGGGCGCACGGCGGCGACCGGCGGCACGGGCGCCGCGGCCGAGGCCGGCGCTGCCGGCGCCGCTGGCGTGACCCCCTGCCAGGCGATGGCAGGGTGCGGAGCGTAAGCCGCGAGCGCGTACGCCGCGAGCGTCGACAGCATGAGGGGCAAGCGCTTCATCATTGTGGCCTCCGGTCCCGCCAGGGGGGACGCGCCATTCTACTGACAGGCGTGCTCGCGGCAAAGCTCCGGACACGTAGACCCGGTAGGCCAGCCGGAACCGCGGCGGCCCTCGTGGACTGGAGCGATAATGGAGGAACTAATCAGCGGGGGTGAGAGATGGCCAAGTCCGTGATACGTCGCGTGGGCGTCCTATCCGTAGCCAAGACACAGGGTACCCTGTATGCGCTCCTCGGCCTGATCGTCGGTGCCGTCGTCGCGCTCCTCTCGCTCTTCGGAGCGGCTCTCGGCAGCAGCATGGGCTCCGACCACCACGGCTCGATCTTGGGCGCTGCACTCGGGGTGGGTGCGATCGTCTTCTTCCCGGTCCTCTACGGACTGCTCGGCTTCGTCGTCGGGCTGCTGGTCGCCGCCCTGTACAACCTCGTGGCCGGCATCACGGGAGGCGTCGAGATCGAGCTGACCTGAGTCTCGGTCGCGGTGGTCACACCGGTCCAGGCCTCGCTTGCTGCTGCGAGTACGGCCGCTCCCTGAGCTGCACGAATCGGCGAAACACGCCGTCGCAGTGCATTGCCTCGAGCTCCAGGTCGACGACCGATCCCACGACCGCGCGGGGCCCGAGCAGGCGCGCCGGGCTGTGAACCGCGAGATTCAAGCCCCCGCCTCTCCTGACGGCGGCGGTGGCCGGCGCAGTGATTTGAACCCGCCGCGCCAGCGGGCATCGGGTGCGATGCTGTCCGTCAGAACAGCGAGTTCCCCCCCACCAGCATGTAGCCGACTTTACCGTCGGGTGTCACGCGCAGGGACCCGAATAGTTCCAAAGGGAGGGCCGGGGCTTGTCGGGACCAAACCTGCAAGTTTTCTTCGCCGAAAGCCACGACCCCCCGTGTTTCCGCTTCGGTTGCTTCGGAGTAAAGGACATCGAGGGACGCGATGCGCCCCGTGCCATCGGTTGTGGCCCGGAAATATACCGTCTGCGGAGCGCTTGGAACCTGGCCGACGAAGTGGCGGTTCTCGAGCGTCGACCGCAGACGATTGCATGCGCGCCGCGGCGCGACGAAGAGGACCTCCCTGCTGCCGCCGCCGAGAGCTACCGCCAACAGCTCTTTTTCCGAGTCTTGCCGGAGCTTCGCCATCTCCTCGTTTTCCAGTCGGGCCTCAGCCGCTCTGGCAAACTGTGCAAAGTCCTCCGAGGACGCCCGGACGGCAACCACGTGATCACTAACGATGGGCGCATCCGGCCGCAGTTCGTAGCGCAGGAGTGCCCAACCACTTTCGGGAGGCTCCGTCGATGAGTGCTGCCTAGTGGATGGTGAGGGGGGAGGAGGCCGGAAGTGGCAGTCCAACCTGCCGCCCCCTCCGCAGCTCTTAGGGGCGCTGTAGCAGTCCACACTGCATCCGCCCTCGATGCAAATGACCGCGCAGTTGTCCTGAGTGATGCTGCAACTGCCGTAACAACCTAGAGCGCCGTCGCAGTAAGCGTCACAACTACCGGCCAGAGCCGGGGCTGCGCCAAGGAGCAATGCTCCAACGGCACCCAAGAGAATTGGGATTGCCCGAAGCGTTCCTAGCATGACCTGCCTCCTTGGCAGCCGTATCTGCTGGCGAGAGCCATCAGCGCGAATCGCACTTCAAGCAGCATCGCATGGCCAGCATTTGCGTGTCAAACGTTGCGTAACGCTCACCGCTCCTGTGCCACTCGGCCCTGCACCGAGCACTACACCGGGTCCGTGTGGACGAGCACTCGCGAGCGAGGGAGGTCGCTCTCGATCGCCCTGCGGACCCGGGCTCCCCGGGCGTGGGCTTCTTCGAAGGTCACGGTGTGCGGGATCTCGAGATGGAGCTCGATGAGGCGGCGGCTGCCGCTGCGGCGGGTCTTGAGGTCGTGGAGGCCGATGACGTCCGGGGCGAAGGTGGCGACGAGGTCTTCGATGCGGCGCAGCTCTTGCGGCGGCAGGCCGCGGTCGGAGAGGTCGGCTACCGAATCCATGACCAGGAGCGCGCCGGCCCGGAGGACCACGGCGGAGACGAGCAGGCCCAGCAGGGGATCGGCGGCGGGCCAGTGGGCCCAGCGGACGACGAGCAGGGCCACGAGGGCGCCGGCGTTCACCCAGAGGTCGGCCCGGTAGTGGATGCTGTCCGCTCGCAGGGCGGGGCTGCCGCTGCGGCCGGCGGCTCTCCCCAGGTGCCAGCTGACGAGCCAGCTGCCGATCATCGCGGCCGCGAGGACGGCGATGCCGAAGTCGATGGCCCGCGGCAGCTGGCGCGACCGGAGGCGCTCGACGCCGGCGACGATCAGGCCGCCCGCGGCGCCGAACAGGAGGAGGCCCTGGCCAAGGGCGGCCAGGGTCTCGAAGCGGCCGTGGCCGTAGGCATGGTCGGCGTCGGGCGGCGCCGCGCCGCGGCGCACCACGAAGTAGCTGGCGCTCGAGACGAAGACGTCCACCGCGGAGTCGAGCGCGGCGGCGCCGAGCGCCACCGACCTGGTGAGCCAGGCTGCCACGCCCTTGAGCAGCATCAGGAAAGCGGCGGTGGCGACGGCCACCAGCTGCTCGCGGCCAAGCCCGCCGCCGGCAGCGGCGAGCGGGGGGATGCCGGATTGCGGCGCCATGGCGGGGATCGTCGAGCCGCCGCGGATGCGGTCGCCTCGCGGGAGCCTGATCTTAGTACGTCCCGCCCGCGGGGAGGTTCAACAGCGCAGGACCGGTAGTGGACCAATTTCCCTCGGAGTCCCTTTGGGCGAGGGGCCAAAGTCCGCCGCCGCTGCAGTCTCGGCCCCTCGCCCAAAGGGACGCCGAGGGAAACTGACGCACTACCGCAGGACCGAGGCGTGCCCATCGGCCTTGCCCTCTTGACGAGTCGGATACGCTAGTCACGCGCCTGGGTCGGCGTCCGACCCCGCCCGAAAGGAGGACTCATGCCCGCCACGGAATGCACCCATCTGGATCAGATTCGCGAGGTCACGCCCAGCGGCAGCGGCTGCAAGGAGTGCCTGGCGACCGGCGGCCACTGGGTCCACCTGCGGCTCTGCCTGACCTGCGGCCATGTCGGTTGCTGCGACTCCTCGCCCGGCCGGCACGCCACCAAGCACTTCCACTCCAGCCATCATCCGATCGTGCGCTCCTTCGAGCCGGGCGAGGACTGGGCATGGTGCTACGTCGACGAGGTGGAGCTGCTGCCCGGGTGACCCGAGCCCTAGATATGCGCCAGGTGCTGGTGGATGAACGAGACCGTGATCGAGCCCTCGCCGACGCCCGAGGCGACGCGCTTGACCGAGCCGCGGCGGACGTCGCCGGCCACGAACACGCCCGGCACGCTGGTCTCCAGCAGGAACGGCTGGCGGTCGACGTTCCAGCCCGCGGGCAGCTTGCCGTCGCGAACGAGGTCGCTGCCGGCGAGCAGGAAGCCGTGCGCGTCGCGCTCCACCACTCCGTCGAGCCACGCGGTGCGCGGTTCGGCGCCGATGAAGATGAACAGCGATCGCCCGGGCAGCGTCTCGACCGTGCCGGCTTTTGAGTCGGCGACGTCGATGGCCTCGAGGGTCTCGCCGCCATGCACACCGACGACGCTGGCGTGGACGCGCACCTCGATGTTCGGAGTCTGCAAGATCTGATCGACCAGGTAATGCGACATGCCCTTGGACAGGGAGTCGCCGCGTACCAGGATGACCACCCGCCGGGCATAGCGCGAGAAGTACATCGCGGCCTGTCCGGCCGAGTTGGCCCCCCCCACCAGGTACACGTCCTCGCCTTGGCAGGAGATCGCCTCGGTCATGGCGGCGCCGTAGTAGACGCCGGCGTCGGTCAGGCGATCGATCCCCGGCACCGCCAGCTTGCGGTAGGAGACGCCCGTCGCCACCACCAGGGCGTGGCAGCTCACCTCGCTGCCGTCGGACAGGGAGATGATCCGGTAGGGGTCCTCGCGCCGCAGGCCCGTCGCCTCCTGCGGGTTCAGGATCTCGACGCCGAAGCGCTGCGCCTGGGCCACGGCGCGGCGCGCCAGCTCGGCGCCCGAGAGGCCGGCCGGGAAGCCGAGGTAGTTCTCGATCCGCGAGCTGGTGCCCGCCTGGCCGCCGGGAGCGTCGCGCTCGACCATCAGCGTGCGCAGCCCCTCGGAGGCGCCGTAGACCGCCGCCGCCAGTCCCGCCGGCCCGCCGCCGACGATGACCAGGTCGTAGAAGCGGCTCTCGGCGCGGGTGCGCAGGCCGATCCGTTCGGCCAGCTGCGCGCGGGACGGCTCGATGAGGAAGCTGTTGTCGGCGAAGAACACCACCGGCAGCCGGCCGGCGGGGGTCCAGGCGACGGCGCCGTCGGCGGGAGCGCTCGCGGTCGCCGCCGGTCCGCCCGCCGCGGCCAGGCCACCCGCCGCGGCCGTGTCCGCGACGCCGGCGGCCGCAGGTCCGAGAGTCTCGCCCGCGGCAACCTCGCCGCCGTCGCCGGCGCTTGCCTGCGCGCCTTCCCCGGCGCCGTCGCCGCCTGCGGGCCCCTTCGCGGCCAGCGCCGCGAGACGCCGGGCCTCGGGCTCGGTCTCGACGTCCAGCCACTGGTAGGGGACGTGGTTGCGGGCGAGGAAGTCGCGCACCTCGAACGACCTCGGCGACCAGCGATGCCCCACCACTCGCACCCCTTCGAACGGCGCCCGGTACGACGCCAGCCAGTCGTCCAGCAGGTCGTCGAGCGGCGGGTAGAGCTTCTCCGCCGGCGGGTCCCACGGCTTGAGCAGGTAGTAATCGACGTGCGCCGTGTTGATGGCGCGGATGGCCGCGTCCGTGTCGGCGTAGGCCGTCAGCAGCACCCGCTTGGCGTCGGGGAACAGCGGTCGGGCCTCCTCCAGCAGCTCGACCCCGCTCATCCGGGGCATGCGCTGGTCGACCAGCATCAGGGCGACGGCATTGCGGCGTTCGCTCAGCTGGTGGAGGGCGCCGAGCGCGCTGGCGCCCGAGCTGGCGCGCATCACCCGGAAGCGGTCGGAGTAATGCTGGCGCAGGTCGCGCTCGAGCGCCCGCAGCACGTCCGGGTCGTCGTCGATGGTGAAGAGAACGGGCTTGGGCATGGCGTCAGTCGGCGAGTCCGGGCCGGAAACTCGCCAGGATCATACCCGAGCCGTCAAGGTGCGACCGGACTGAAAACCTCCGGCTCTCTGCAACTCTGCGCGCAGGGCGCCGTAACCCTCGGGAGAGAGCCTCTCTATGACGGACACCCGAACCGATCGCGCCGATCGCGCCGATCGCGCCGATCGCCGCCGGCGGCCGACCACCGCCGCGCTGGCGGCCGGTGCGCTGCTGCTGGCGCTCGGCGTGGCCCTGGCGCGGGCGAGGCTGCCGGAGTGGCGGCTCGGCCGGCTGCCCGACCGGCAGGTCCTGGCTCGAGAGTACGCGGCGATCGCGGCCCGCTGCGGCCTGCGGCCGGTCGGCGCTCG
>Ga0209524_1000007_pt1 | contig 22251 bp, 16 predicted proteins | sample JacPinW_OM1H0_M1_FD_187956 | JGI IMG/M metagenome (GOLD analysis project Ga0209524, IMG submission 187956) | Forest soil microbial communities from Algoma, Ontario, Canada - Jack Pine, Ontario site 1_JW_OM1H0_M1 (SPAdes) (version 2) | ecosystem: Environmental > Terrestrial > Soil > Boreal... | reverse complement strand
CGAGCTCGCCGAGCTCGTCCTTCGAGACCACCGGCACCACCAGGTCGAGGTTGCCATGCTCGACCTCGCGCACCGACTGCGTCAGGCGCGACAGCGGCAGCAGGATCGCGCGGCTCAGGAAGAGCACGAAGCCGACCGCCAGCGCCGCGCCGAGGCCGAGCAAGGCCATCATGCGGCGGCTGGTCCGCGCCGCCAGCGCGCGCGCCCGAGTGCTGGCGAGCACCATGTGGTCCTGGTTCATCTGCTGCACCTGGTCGGCCGCCTGCTTGATCTGCTGGAAGAGCGGCAGCAGCCGCCCGAAGTAGGCGGCACGGCGGGCGTCGAGCGGCCGCCCGGCGTCGAGCACCTCGACAAGCACCGGCGGATAGGCGGCATATAGATCGCGGATGCGGAACGCGGCCGGGCCTTCGCCGGGCAGGGTGATGTTGCGCAGCTCGACGTCGAGCGCCTTGTCGAACAGCGGCGCATTGGCGGCGGCGAGCTGGCGGCCCCGCTCCGGGTCGCCGGCCAGGGCGAACAGCGCGCCGCTGTCCATCCGGTCCAGCGCCTCCTTCATCTGCTGGCAGGCGACGACGCTGTCGTAGTTCTCGCGGAGGATGGTGTCGACCGAGCCGCCGAGACGGGAGATCCAGACGATGCTCTGCACGCCGACGATCGTCAGCAGCGCCAGCAGACCGCCGAAGCCGAGCACCAGTTTTCCGCGCAAGCCGAGCATGGGACCTCGTACGAAGACACGCAACGAAGACACGCCGAAGCGAGCCCCGCCGCAAAGGGGTGGCACCGCCTTCTGCCGAGCCGCCACCGGTGCGGCGATCGATGCCGCTTCATGAGCGGGCGGCGGGCGGCCGGGAGCCTGGGGAGTGCAGAGGCGGTGCCAGTGAATCAATGGAACTGTCGGCGGGCTTGCAGGCACGGCCCGGAGCTGGTGCAAGTCCCTGCGGGTGCTAAGCTTCCGTCTGCCGCTCGCAGCTTCGGAGGGCCACGCGCGCGACTTCCGGGCGTCGATGCCATGGCGATCCGATTGCGAATTGCAATGCAGCTCGCCGACACCCTCATTGCAAGTTGCAATGGCTGAGTGCGGCGCGGGCACCAATCCGGCCGCGAGAACCCATGCCCTTTCCCAAGAGCATCCTGCGCACGCGCCTGCCCTTGTTGCTGCGCCAGGTTCTGTACAACCTGCGCGGCGGCTTCCTGCTCCGCCCGCTGTTCATCGCGCTGACGCTGGGCGCCGCCGGCGCGCTGCTCTCTCAGCTGGAAGAGATCGCTCCCGTCCTCAGCGCCTGGGTGCCGCACGCGCTCTTCCCGTCGCGCGCCGACCCGCAGGTGGCGCAGGTCATCCTCGGCACCATCGGCGCGTCCATCATGACCGTGGTGTCCATCGTCTTCGCCATCCTGCTGATGACGCTGACGCTGGCATCGATGCAATTCTCGCCGCGCATCATCATCGGCTTCGCGCGCGACCACGTCACCCAGTGGACGCTCGGCATCTTCCTCGGCACCTTCTGCTACTGCATGGCGGCGCTGCCCGCGGCGCGCTCGCTGCCGCGGCCGTTCGCGCCGGTCGCCACGGTCGTCGGGGCGATGCTGCTCGCCCTCGCCTGCGTCGGGTGGCTGCTCTTCTTCATCCACCACATCTCGCGGGCGATCAGCGTCAACGAGATCGTGGACAAGATTGCCTCCGAGACCGAAGGTGTGATCGATCAGATGATGCCCTGGCCTCACCGGCCCGGCCGCGTGCCGGACGACGGCCAGCTCGACACCAGCGCCTGGGACACGGTCATCGCGAGCGAGGACTCGGGCTACATCCGCTTCGTCTACGTCGAGCGGCTGGTCGCTCTCGCGAAGTCCTACAAGGTCAAGGTCGCGGCGCTGCGCCGGGTCGGCAACTTCGTCCCGGCGGGGGTGCCGCTGCTGCGGCTGCACAAAGGCGAGCGGCTGCCGCCCGAGAGCCGTTCCGAGCTGCGCCGCACCTTCGACCTCGGTCCCTCGCGGACCTTGCAGCAGGACGTGGAGTTCGGGGTGCTGCAGATCGTCGACATCGCGCTCAAGGCGATCTCGCCGGCAGTCAACGACCCCTCGACCGCCATCAGCTGCGTGGACCAGCTGAGCCGCATCTTGATCCGCTTCGCGGGCAAGCAAGCCCCGAGCTCGGTCTTCTACGACCCGCCGGGGGTGGTGCGTGTCATCCTTCCCGGGATCGCCTTCGAACGCCTGCTCGATTCCGCCTTCGAGCAGATCCGCCTCTATTCGACGGCGGACGTGGCGGTCAGCCTCCGCCTCCTGCGCGCCCTGGGCGACATCGCCACGACGACCGCGGACCCGGCCTACCGCCGCACCCTCGCCGAGCGAGGCCGGCGCATCGTCGCCGGCTGCGCCGCCCGGCTCGGCGCCCAAGAGCTGGAGCCCCTGCGCGCCCGCCTGGCCGCGCTCGACGGCCTCGCCTTGCCCCCTGCTTGAAGCGGGCCGCTCTGCCAGGCTGGGTGCCGAGCTGCCACGGAGTCGTCGCGGACCCTGCATCAGGTCATTTGCGGTTGCGGAGCCTCCGGACCTGCGCGCGCCTCTCTGACCGAGGCGGCGAAGGCCTGGGACGCCCCTTTGCGCTGCGCGCACTCCACCCTACGCGAGACCGCCTCGATCACGTAGCCGCATCCCGGCCACCGCGCCACTTCCTCCCAACCGGACGCTATGAGGTCCTGTGCAGCGCCCGTCCCCGGCGCGCTCTCGGGAGACCAGGTTCCCCAGGAGCATCATCACTGCTTGCGCTGCTCCTCAAATTGTTATAGCGTCTCTTCACGCTTCAAGGAGACATGGTCTCGCTTGTATACAGCTACATGATGGCGGCCGGGCCAAGTCCATGTGGGAAAAACGCCGGGATAACACCATAAGAGCCAAAGACAGACCGAGGAGGAATCCGCGATGGACCGCAAGACCGCTCTGGTGAAGCTCTCCCATCTAACGCCGCTCTTCATCCTGCTCCTCGCCTGGGCGCCGGCCGCGGCCCACGCGTCGCCCGCCCCCGCTTCGTTCGACAGCGCCCAATCCGCTATGCCTGCTTCCCCGGTGGCCGAGGTGGATGCTGCCCGGGATCATCCGGACGATCCGCCGGACGCTCAGGTCTTGGAGGCGTGGCGTAAGGCTATGTTGAAGGTCCCCCTGCCGAAGAGGACGGGGTGCTTCATCGCCTCGCATCCCAGCACCGAGTGGATGGAGGTTGCCTGCGGAACCCCGCCACCCGTTCCGGTCGTGCCGGCGCACGGACACGGGCCCGCTACGGTGGGCAACGGCAACGACTTCTCGGCCCAGGTGTCGAACTTGCTGGTGTCGGCGTGGGGCACCTTCCCGACGGTCACGGGTCTGGCGAGCGAGAGCGACTCGCAGATGGGCTCCGGCTGGTTCACGGTGCAATTGAACACCAACACCTTCGTCACCCCCGCCTGCAGTCGCGGCGGCCCGTCTTGCAGGGGATGGCAGCAGTTCGTGTACAGCCAAAGCCCAAATGGGAACTGGCTTTCAGGTATTTACATGCAGTACTGGCTGCTCAGCTACAATACAACGTGCCCGAGCTATTGGAACACGTATTATCCCGGTGGTGGACAGACAGACTGCTGGATGAACAGCAGCGGCACGGTTTGGTATGGTGGACTCGGGGGACTGCCCTACGTTCAAGTGATAGGCACCGCCAGCGCAGGCGACGTGGACAAGGCCTATGTATATACGGGCACCAGGAATATCGGTGCGACTGCTCAGGACAGCGTTCTCGACCTCTCAAGCGGGTGGAGGGAGGCCGAGTTCAACGTCTTCGGCTACTGTTGCGGCTCCGAAGCCATCTTCAACAGCGGCACGACGTTCGAGGTCAGGTTGAATACTTATTATGGGTTGCTCCCGTATCACTGGAACCCCGCCCCCGCCACCTGCACGTCGGCCGGCTTCACGGGAGAAACGAACAACCTCTCGATTGTGGGGAGCTGCTCCGTACTGACCGGCGCCAACCCAGGAATCCAGTTCACGGAGAGCCATTGACGCCGCCGGCCGCGGTGGGCCAGTCCTGAAGGAGAGATGATCGGCGGCGGCGTGCTCCGCTTGGTTATCGGGCGGGGTGCCGGCGCGCGCGGCACGTGGTATCCCTGGTGATTTTGCGGTACGAGAAAGTTGAGGGGTAATGCCTCGCGGGTCACAGCCCGTGCTGCTTGCGGCGGCGCCAGAGGGTGGCCTGGTCGATGCCGAGGATGGCTGCCGCCTCGCGCAGGGAGCCGCCGCGGGCAAGGACGCGGCGGATGTGCTCCTGCTCGATCTGGGAGAGGGGGGCCAGGTCGCCTAGCTGCAACTCGGCAGGGGCGCCGGGGTCGCCCGCGGCTGGCGACTTGGACGCGGGGGATCCAGGGGCGGTGGCCGCCGCGGACGGCGCCGTCGGGGCTGGCGACGACGCGGGGCCTGGGATCGCCGACTTCGGGAGCAGCAGCTCGGGGCCTACCCGCGGGCCTTCGGCGAGCATGGTGGCTCGCTCGATGGCGTTGCGGAGCTCGCGGACGTTGCCGGGCCAGGGGTAGTCGAGCAGGAGGCGGAGGGCGTCGGCGGTCAGGGTCAGGCCCGGACGGTGGTACTGGCGACCGAAGAAGGCCAGGAAGCGCTCGGCCAGGGGGCGGACGTCCTGGCGCCGGTCGCGCAGGGGCGGGATCTCCAGGGTGAGGACGTTCAGGCGATAGAAGAGGTCCTCCCGGAAGCTTCCTTCGCGCACGGACTGCTCCAGATCGCGGTTGGTGGCGGCAAGGATGCGGACGTCGGCGCGACGCGGCGTCGGGTCGCCGACGCGCTCGTACTCGCGGTCCTGGATGAAGCGCAGGAGCTTGGGCTGCAGGGGCAGGGGCAGGTCGCCGATCTCGTCCAGGAGCAGGGTCCCGCCCTCGGCCAGGGTGACGCGCCCGGGATGGCTGCTGGTGGCGCCGGTGAAGGCGCCGCGGGCGTGGCCGAAGAGCTCGCTCTCGAGCAGCTCGGCGGGCAACACCGGCGCGGGCACCACGACGAAGGGGCGGTCACGGCGCGGGCTCCACTGGTGGATGGCGCGCGCCACGACTCCCTTGCCGGTGCCGCTCTCGCCGCGCAGGAGGAGGCGCGCGTCGCTGGCCGCGGCCTGCCGCGCCTGGCGCAGCATGGCCTGCATGGCCGGGCTCTCGCTCGCGAGATCGGCCTCGAGATCGCCCTCGCCGGCAAGGATGAGATCGACCTCGAGCGCCTGCACCTTCCGCTCCAGGCGGGTCAGCTCGGCGATTTTCTCCAGCGCCAGGTCGAGCTCCAGCGGACCGAACGGCTTGGACAGGTAATCGGAGGCGCCGCGCTTCATCGCCTCGACGGCGGTCTCGATGGAGGCGTAGGCGGTGATCACCACGGTCTTGAGCGCCGGGTCCTCGGCGCGCAGCCAGGTCAGCAGGTCGAGCCCCGAGCCGGTGCCGAGGCGCAGATCGATCAGCGCCACGTCGAAGCGGCGGCCGGCGGCCTCGCGCTGGGCCTCCTCCACCGAGCCCGCGGTGCGCACCCGGTGGCCGCGGCCCTCGAGCTGCAGCGAGAGGGTCCGCCGGATGTTCGGCTCGTCGTCGACCACCAGGATGTCGAAGGCAGGAGCGGGCATGGGATGGTCGGCGCCCCCTTCGCCGCGGGGCGCTCGCCGGCAACACCATACAACGCCGGCGCGGGAAGGGCGCCCTGGAGCGGCGATCTACCCGGCGAGCCCGAGGCGGGCCGGCGGCACCCCGCCGCTGGCGCGCGCCGCGGAGGGCCGATCCGGCGGGAGGACCGCTCAGCGGGCCGCGAGGGGCCGGGATGCCGCGCCGTAGATGGCCAGCGACTGCGGGTCCTGCATGAAGGCGACGACGTCGAGGGCGGCCCGGTTCCACCTGCTGTCGATCGGCAGCGTCACCTCCGAGGACCGTGCTTCGCCGGCGGTTCCGTTCGCACCGGCGGGCCCGGCGGCGGCGGTGGAGGGTAAGCTGAAGGCCTTGACCAGCCGCCTCACCACCTGGTCGTCGTGCAGCGTCGCCGCGGCGTTCTCCCCGGCGCCGACCGCGGTGGTCAGGCCGCTCTCGGTGAGCGCCACCCAGACGTCCACGCCGGAGCCGGGCACCGACCGCAGCAGGCGGGCGGTGACGGTCAACCGGGCGTCGCCGCCGCCGGCAGCTTCCGGCCCGGCGAGGCCGACCTCTCCGGCTGGCCCGGCGGCGAGCGCCTCGCCGATGCGGCGCATCACCTCGGTCTCCTCGGAGCCGACGCACTCGCTGCGGCCGTTGACCACCAACTGGGGCGTATAGACGCGGTTCGAGCGGAAGGCTTGGGCGTAGTCCGCCTGGCGCTGCGACCAGAGCGACGAGGAGAAGGGATCGCTCCACCCCAGGTGATTCCAGTAGTCGACATGGAAGGCCAGCGGGATGACCGCACCGGCCAGCCGCGGGTCGCGCCTCAGCCGCGACAGCAAGCGGTCGGCGGGCGGACAGCTCGAGCACCCTTGCGAGGTGAACAGCTCGACCACCACCGGTCCCTGCCCGGCCATCTTCCCCGGCTCCGGGGCCGCCTCGCGCCCCCGCACCCCGCCCGCGCCCATCGCGGTCACCGCCAGCGCCACAGCCGCCAGCGCCACGGCGACGATGCCCAGGGCGCCCCACTGCACCTTCGGTCGCAACATCTCTGCCTCCTCGGCGGCCGCTCGCCGCCCACTCGCATCTGACTATACGGCCGGCAAGGCCCGGCGGCTTGGGCGAGGGGGCTCTCAGTGCAGGAACATCGGCAGGTCCAGCACGCCGACGATCTTCGGGCGGTAGTTGACGCGGTCGTAGAAGCGCTCGACGTCCACCTGCTTGCTGCCGGCGCCGACGGTGCCGATGGGGACCGTGCTGTAGCGGCCTTCCACGATGGCCACCAGGCGGCCGGTCTCGCCGGCCAGCGCCAGGTCGGCGGCGAGGTTGGCGAAGTTGCTGGCCACCAGGCGGTCGAGCGCGTCCGGCGGGCCGGAGCGCATGAGATAGCCGAGGCGCTGGTAGATGACGCGGTTGCCGGTCGTGCGCTGCAGCTCCTGGCGCAGCAGGCGGCCGATGCCGCCCAACTCGCGGTTGCCCATGACGTCGGCGTCGCCGCTCTCGACCGGGCGTCCGCCCACCGGATGCGCCCCTTCGGAGATGGCGACGACCGCATAGTTGCTCGGGTTGGACCGCTTGTCCGCCGCCAGCAGCTCGACCACCAGGCCCGGCTCGAACGGCACCTCGGCGATCAGCGCGCGGTCGGTGCCGGCGAGGTACGAGCTGAGCAGGCAGGTCTCGCCGCAGTAGCGGCCGAACAGCTCGACGATCAGGAAGCGTTCGTGCGAGCCGGCGGCGGTGCGCAGGTCGTGGATGAAGTTGACCGAGCGGGTGATCGCGGTCGAGAAGCCGATGCAGTACTCGGTGCCGAAGACGTCGTTGTCCATGGTCTTCGGCACCCCGACCACCGGCACCCCCTCCTCGTGCAGCCGGCAGGCGAACGAGAGAGTGCCGTCGCCGCCGATGGCGACCAGCGTCTCGAGGCGCAGGAACTCGAGCACCTCGAGGGCGGCGCTGGTGAGGTCGAGGCGGCCGCCCGCGTCGCAGCCGGTCTCGCGGCCCTGCAGGTGCTCCGGGACCTCTTCCGGCTTCATGATCGCCGGGTTGATGCGCGAGGTGTGCAGCACCGTGCCGCCGCTGCGGTCGATGGTGCGGGTGTTGGGCCGGGTCAGCGGCACCAGCCAGGCCGAGTTGTCGGCTTGCGGCGACGGCACGATGTTGAGCAGGGCGTCCCAGCCGCGCTTGAGACCGAAGATCTCGTAACCGGCCTCTTCCATGCGGCCGACGAAGCCCTTGATCGCCATGTTCAGGCCCGGCACGTCGCCGCCGCCGGTGAGGATGCCGATGCGCCTGGCCATCACTGACCGCCGTCGACCTCCATCAGCCTGCCGATCAGGTCCACCACCCGGTTCGAGTAGCCCCATTCGTTGTCGTACCAGGACACGACCTGCACATAGCCGTCGCCGAGGGCGTCGGTCGAGAGGGCATCGAAGATCGAGGAATGGGGGTTGCCGATGATGTCGGAGGACACCAGCGGCGCCTCGCTGTACTCGACGATCCCCCGCAGCGGCCCGGCCGCCGCCTCGCGCACCGCCGCGTTGACGGCCGCGGTGTCGGGCCGCTCGCGCAGCCGCGCCGTGAAGTCGGTGATCGAGCCGTCGGCCACCGGCACGCGCAAGGACATGCCGTCGAGCTTACCCTTGAGATGTGGCAGCACCTTGCCAACCGTGCGCGCGGCGCCGGTGGTGGTGGGGATGATGTTCTCGGCCGCGGCGCGGCTGCGCCGCAGGTCCTTGTGCGGGCTGTCGGCCAGCCGCTGGTCGTTGGTGTAGGCGTGGACGGTGGTCATGAAGCCCTCCTCGATGCCGAAGCTGTCGTCGAGGATCTTCACCAGCGGCGCCAGGCAGTTGGTCGTGCACGAGGCGTTCGACACCAGGCGGTGCTCGGGGCGCAGGCCGCTGTCGTTGACCCCCATGACGATCGTGGCGTCGATCTCGTCGCTGGCCGGCACCGTCAGGATCACCTTCTTGGCGCCGCCGGCGAGATGCTTGGCGATCTGCTCCCGGCGCGTGAACACCCCGGTCGACTCGATCACGACGTCCACCCCGAGCGTTCCCCAGGGGATCGCCGCCGGATCGCGCTCGGCGGTCATCGCGGTCCGCCTGCCGTTCACGTAGATGGCCTCGCCGTCGTGGCGCACCTCCTGGCCGAACGTCCTCATGACCGTGTCGTACTTCAACAGGTAGGCCAGCTGCCCGATCTCGAACAGATCGTTGATCCCCGCCACCTCGAGGTCGTGGCGGTCGGACAAGATGCGGAAGACGCTGCGGCCGATGCGGCCGAAGCCGTTGATGCCGATCCTGGTCATGGCCTGAGCTCCTTGACGTCGCCGCCAGTCTCGGAATGGGCGGCGCGGGCGTCGATCTCCTGGCAGCGCCGGATGAGCTCGATCAGCCGGTGGGCGGCTCCCCAGCTGTTGTCGAACCAGGTCAGGGTCTTGGAGGCGTGGCCGGCCAGCGCCATGGTGGCCATGCTGTCGAAGGTCCCCGACGCCTCGCTGCCCAGGATGTCGGACGACACGATGGCGCTGTCCTCGTAGGCGAGAATGCCCCGGAAGGGCGGCGCGGCGACGGCCTCGCGCACCACGCGGTTCACCTCCTCGACGGTCACCGGCCGGTCGTGCCAGCAGACCAGGTCGACCACCGAGCCGTTGGGCACCGGCACGCTCATCGCCAGCCCGGTCAGCTTGCCGCGCAGCTCGGGCAGCAGCTCGCTCAGCACCGCGGCGTCGCCGGTCTCCCGGGGGATGATGTTCTCGGCGGCGGCGCGTCCGCGCCTGGGCTCGTCGGCCGGCACGTCGGCCAGCCGCTGCTCGTCGGTGTAAGCGTCGACGGTGGTGAGGATGGCCCGGCGGATGCCGAAGGCGTCGCGCAGGATGCTGGCGACCGGCGCCGCGGCCTGCACAGTGGAGCTGGCAAGGCAGACGATGCGGTGCTCGCGGCGCAACTGGCTGTCATTGACCCCCATCGCCACGGTGATGTCCGGCGCCCCGGCCGGCTGGGAGGTGAGGAAGACGCGCCGCGCGCCGGCCGCGAGATGGCGCTCGATCTCGGCGCGGCCGCGGCCGGCTTCGCCCGCGTCGATCACCGTGTCGATGCCCAGCTCCCCCCACGGGATCTCGCCCGGCGGCCTGGCCGGAAGCAGGCGCACCTGGCTCCCCTGGCTCACTTCGCTGCCCTGGCTGCCATGGCTGCGATTGTCGCGGCCGACGCGCAGGACGTCGCCATCCAACGAGATCGGCGCCGGGAACCGTCCGAGCAGGGTGTCGAAGCGCAGCAGGTAGGCGAGGGTGGCGGGCGGCGCGGCGTCGCTCACCGCCTCGAGCCGCAGGTCCGTGCTGTCGTGGAGGAGGCGGAAGACGTTCCTCCCCATCCTCCCCAGGCCGACCAGGCCGACGTGCGCCACGCGCTCGCCGCCGGCGGCGGCCTGCCGGGTGGCGCGGGTGGCGGGCGTCGCGGGGGTTCCAGGGGTTGCGTGGGCTGAATGGGCTGCAGGGCTTGCAGGGGTCTCAGGGCTCTCCGCCATCCGGGCTCCCTCCCAGGGACTGTCCAGGCCGGTCCGGCCGGTCTCGCGCCGCCCGTCCAGGCCTCAAACGTTAACACGGTAGACTTGCGGTTCCGGCGAGAGGGAGGTGCTGCGATGGGCGATGTCTGCTGGAGGCTCGGGACCGCCGCCCTGGCGTTGGGCCTGGCGCTGGCCGCCGCGACCCCGGCGGCCGTGGCGCAGAAGGTGTCTTTCAAGGATCCCAAGGATGATGACAACGGCCCGGGCGCGTACACCTACCCCACCGATCCGGTCTACAAGCCGGGATCTTTCGACATGACCGCCTTCACCCTCAAGGCCCACGGCGACAAGGTGGACCTCGACGTCGAGATGGCGGCGAAGCTCGAGGACCCCTGGAAGACGGGCAACGGCTTCTCGGTGCAGATGGTGTTCATCTTCGTCCAGACCCGCGCCGAGGAGCCGGCGGACGGCGGCAAGGCCGGTGCCGCGAAGGCGGGCGGCAAGAACAAGAACAAGAAGAAGGGCGGCACGCAGTCGGCCGGCGACAAGGGGGCTGCCGACAAGGCGGCGGCCGGCAACGCTGCCGGGGGCAAGGCTGCCGGGGGCAAGGCGGACGCCGGCAAGGCCGCCGACAAGGCGGCCGCCGGCAAGCCCGCCGCCGAGGAGACGGACGCCGCCGCCAAGCCGGCGAGCGCGAAGGCGACGAGCGCGGAGCCGGCGCCCGGGGGGACGGCGGAGCCGGCGCCGGCGCAGACGGACACGGAGCAGGCCGCCGGCGAGAAGGGAGCGGAGCGCAAGGCCGCCGGGGCGAAGCCCGCCGCCTCCGGCAAGGCGGCCGGCAAGCAGCACGGCTTCACCCAGGGTCTTCCCGGGCTGCAGGTCCAGTTCTCACCCGCCGATGCCTGGGATCGCTGCATCATCCTGTCGCCGGAGCCGGCCGCGCGCGTCCGGGCCGAGGTCGAGGCCAAGGCGGCGGCGATGAAGGACGCGATCGTCGTTCCGGCCCGGGTGAAGGGCTCCGGCCATGCCATCTCGGCCACCATCGACCGCAAGGCGCTGGGGCCCGGGGATCCCACCGACTGGGGCTACCAGGTGGTCATCGCGTCGAGCGACCCCTACCCGGCCGCCGACTCGCTGCTCGTCCGCAAGGTCACCGAGACCGAGAGCCAGCACCGTTTCGGCGGCGCCGGCGACGGCGACTGCGCTCCCAACGTGCTGGACGTCCTGGCCGGCGACGGCGAGGGCGCGCCCGAGGAAGTGGCGAAGCAGCACGAGATGCTGCATTACGAGTGCAACCCGGATCACGCGCCGAAGACGCTCGCCACCCTGACCATGGTCCGCGTGGACAAGGACGAGGACTAGAGGCGCCCGTGAGAAGTCCGGGTCCAGGGCCTGCGGGAGGTCCGGGAAGTCCGGGCCGGGAGGTCGGAGCGGCGTTGCGACCCGCGGGCGGCGCCGCGAACGGCGTCGGCCGGGGCCGCGTCTACCTGCGGCAGCCGGCGGCAAGCGACGAGACGGAGCTGGTGGCGCTGATGCGGGCCAGCCGTCGCCTGCACCATCCCTGGGTGTCGCCGCCGCTGGACCGCGTCTCCTTCCAGATGTTCCTGGCGCGAGCGCGGCGCCCGAACGCGCTGGCGCTGCTCGCCTGCCGCGCCGGCGGCGGCGCCATCCTCGGCGTCTTCACCCTCAGCGAGATCGTGCGCGGCGCGCTGCAGGGCGCTTATCTGAGCTACTACGTCGGCGCTCCCTATGCCAACCAGGGCTACATGACCGAGGGCATGGAGCTGCTGCTGCGGCACGCTTTCCGGAACCTGCGCCTGCATCGCCTCGAGGCCAACATCCAGCCCGGCAACGTGGCGTCGATCGCGCTGGTCAAGCGCTGCGGCTTCGCGCTCGAGGGTTTCTCGCCGCGCTACCTCAAGATCTGCAACCGCTGGCGCGACCACGAGCGCTGGGCCCTGCGCGCGGAGGTCTGGCGCCAACGCAGCCGGCGGTCTTAGAACGAGCTCCCATCGGAGAGGGGGCGGGGGGGCGGTGAGCTGGGTCAAAGAGTTGGCTCCTCCGGCGGCAGCTCCAGGGACGGCTCGTATGAGGCATGTCCCTTCGCCTCGAAGTCGAACTCGTAGAGGCACAAGCGGCCGAGGTTCTTCGCCAGCTGGCCGAAGAAGAACAAGAAGCCGTTGGGGGCCGAGATGAAGAGGTGCAGTCGGCGTCGGTTGCGATCCCCCGTGTGATCCTTGAGCCACTGCTGAAGCTGCCAGGCGAGCTGATGAGCATGGGCACCGCTCACGACCCGGTCCTTGCCGGGACCGCCGGCGATGGTCGCACAGACGAGCCGGCCGATCGTGGTTTCTCTCCGGGCGACATAGCTCCTGGCAGCCTCCGCAGTGCTCTGGGTGATCGCCACGGCAACCGCCACGTCCGGCACATCCGGATCGATCACCTGATCCTCGAAACACTCCCACAACACGCCCTGGGGACAGCCGCCCTCCTGCTCCGACCATCGAAGGACCGTCCCAGAGGTGACCTGCTGCAAGGTGATCTTGGTGGCGGTCTTGGTATGGAAGTAATAGCCGGCGGCAAAGGCAACGGTGCCGTGCGCGGCAAGGCTCAACGCCAGCGGGCGATCCTGCTCGACCGCATCCGCCAGGAATCGGTGGAGCCGCGGCAGGATTCGTCCGTTCCACGAGGCCGGATCGATGATGAACCGACCGGCGAAGAACTCTTCGAGCGCCAGGAGCTTCTCGCTGGTGGCCTCCAGCTTTTTCGCCCACCGCGAGAGATCGGGGAAACGCGGGCTCTCGACCAGCGTGCGGATTCCCAGCCTGAGCTCTCGTGGGCCCTCTCCACGAAGGACCGGCCCGTTCGGCTTGACCTCGAAGTCGAAGAGCTCGCTCGTTTCGCCCCTGAGATAGAGCACCGGCGTCGCCCACTCTGGAGAGGAAATGTCGATTGCGGACCGCCCGTCGGCCAGCGCGGACTCGATCGGCTCGCCCTCGCGCAGCGCACCGTAGAAGGCGCTGGCGAAGTCGATCGCCGCGCTGTCCGTCACCGCCAGCTGCATGCCGATCACCGCCGGCACGCCGGATGCAGATACGGCAGCGGCGATGCCGGCCAGAGGGTTGCCTCCCGCCTGATGGGCGAGCTGTCCCGTATGGCAGGCGTTGAAGACCGCCAGCCGGAGCAGGGGCAGGTTGCCGAGGCGATCGGCGAGCTGCTCTGCCAGGACCGGCTGGCGCGCGCCCCGCGTGCCCTGCGTGCCCTGCTCTTCGAAGAGCAAATACCATTCCCCGCTCTCGGCGTCATGATCGCCGTGCCCGATGAAATGGAGGACGTGAAAGCCGCCCCTTCGCAGGCACTGGAGGGTGGCCTCGAAGGAGGCGTGCTCGAGGACCTCGACCGTGGTCTCGGTGCGGGCCGCCAGCCCGTCCTTGATCCTGGCGACCTCCTTGTCCCAGCCGAGCGCGTCGGGGCCCTTCGGCTGAGCGCTGACGAGAAGGACGCGCAGGCTGCCGGATACTGAGAGCGGTCCCGCGACCTCGGCCACCCCGATCGTACGCACGATCGAGATGTACGGCCGGCGGGCCAGGTACCGCGGCTGACCCGGAGGAATGATGAGCTCGTGCGGCAGGCTCGAGACCGGGAGCATCGCCGCCGCGTCGGACTGCTCGCCGCTCAGGGCGTCGCCGAGGATCAGCCGCACGCGAAGGCCTCGCGGCACTCCACTGTTGCCCGAGCGAAGGCGATCCTCCAGCACGGTCACCTTCTCGAGGATGCTGGGCGCGGCCGAGGCGAACAGCGCCTCGAAGAGCTTGACGCCCGCCACGCGTCGCCGCTCGGCAATCGCTCGTAGCGCTGCTGGGGAAGCAGGGGGGCTGAACGACTCGAACCATTCCCGGTACAGCTCCTCCGCATCCACCCCGGCCGGCAGCTCGAAGCTCTCCTCGACGGGACTCGCCCACGCCGTACTCAACTTCACCTTGAAGCGGCCCTCCGGCGCCGCCGAGAGCGCGACGCGGACCTCGTCGTACCTCATCGCGCCGCACCGCGCTCGGTGCCGGGTCGCCTCCGCACTACGGGCGTGCCGCCGGGATCGGGCCGCTGGATCGGTGGTTGACCGCTGCCGCCGCTCGCGACGGGGGGATCGTCCTCGCGCTGGATCGGGGCGTCCTCAGCTCCCGACAGCTGATTGACACCCTCGGTGAGCCGCTCGACCGGTGGCTGCACGGACGACGAGGACGTGCATCCGTCCTCGCCCGTCCCGTCCGAAGCAACTCGGCCGCCACGCGTTGCTCCACCCTCTGCCGCCGCATCGCGTTGATCGAAACCCCCGAGATCCTGGTCTGGTTGTCTGTGCATGAGACGATCCTCCCGGATCGCGCCCCGCAACCTTGGATCTTCCCCTGGGATGAGGGTCCGGGCGGAGCGGCGATCCTGGACAACCCGGTCCGCGGCCAATTGTTGGGCTCGTGCTTCAAAAACCGCCTTCGACGACGAACCCAGCCCAGAAATATGGCCGGCGCCAGGATCTCTCGCGTGCCAGCGCTAGCTGCGCTTCCTCGAGCGCGCGCGCCGGGTCGAGGTGGCGGCCGAGGAGGCCCTCGTAGAACAGCCCCATGAGGACTGCGGTCGCCTGATCGTTGACGGCCCACTCACTGGCCACGACACGGGCGCTTCCCGCGGTGAAGAAGGCCTGGACGAGCCCGACCAATCCCTCTCCCGAGATGGCAGCTCCGCGACCGCTCTGGCAAGCGCTCAACACCACGAGGTCCGCGGGGAGACGGAGGCGCGCGATCTCGTGGGCGAACAGGATCCCGTCCTGGGGCTTGCCGCGGGCGTCGAACGTGGACAGCGCCACCGCCGAGAGCTCGGGATGATTCTCGTCGGGCAGCCCGTGGACGGCAAAGTGCAAATGGCGATAATCCGCAAGCTCGCCGGAGAGGACCCGCGCTTTCGTCGCTGCGTAACGCAAGGCTTCGAGGCGCGCCGCGGGAGCGGCAAGAGCAAGGATGCGCCGGGCTTCGTCGCCGGCGTAACGCAGCCGCGGCAGCCGCAGCAGGCTGTTGCCGGGCGACCGCAGGGCGCTGGAGGTCTCGCGAGGTGGCTCCACCTGGCGCGCGGCCCTCTCCAGCGGCGCCGAGCTCGCGGGCTCGTAGACCGGGTCGGCGAACATCGCGACTTCTCGCCGCGGCTTGCGTTCCAGGTGCCCGGCCCGAGCCGCCAGGCGCACGGCGACGGAGGCCGAGGGCGAATAGGCGACTTCATGCGTGGCGATGATCGGCTCGCCCGGGTTTGTCGGATTCGGCAGCGCCCCGAGCGGCAGCGCGTGCAGCACTCCGTCCATCGAGAACAACCAGCGACGCGACGCCAGTTCGGGCATCGCCGCGCCGACGAGCAGCCGAGACGCGGCGAGCAGCGTCTGCCGTCCCTGGACCGTCTCTGCCGCGATCCCCTGTGACGACAGCACGCCGAGAGCTCGGCGGGCGACGTTCTCGATCACCTCCTGCCGGGGAAGGCGGTGCACCACAAGCTGCCGGCGCGAGACGACCCACAGGTAGCTTGCATCTTCGCCAAGATGGAACTCGAGGAGGACCGTGTCCGGATCGAGCCAGCGCTGGATCTGGAGCAAGGAAAGAGGAGTCTCCTCGAGGCCCGGAGCCGTCGAGGCAAGACCCTGCTCCCGGCGAAGGTCGACCACAGCCTCGCGCACCTGCCGCTCGGCCAGCGCGACGACCGACGGCTCGGCCCCCGCCGCTCGGAGGACCCCCAAGCGCTCCTCGGCCTGGCTGAGCCTATTGACCGCGAAGTCGTCGACTGCCGGGTTGGGTGCGGGAGACAGCGAACGACCCGAGACCAGGAGATCCAACAGGCGCCGCGCCCGCGAACGCTCCGAAACCTCGAAGGCCTCGACGACCAGGGATCGGTCGCCGGTCCGGTCGAAGAGCTCGAAAAGCAGGTCCAAGGTGAGATCGAAATAGGATTGCTGTCCGGCGAAGACCGAGGTCTTGAGGTCCGTCCGCCCCACCTCCCGCCTCAGGAGTTCGACGCCGTCGAGCGCCCGGCGTGCAAAGCCGAGGGCCAGATCGAGATGCCCGCGAGCGCGCTCCAGCCGAGCGCGCCCGGCCAGAGCGGCCGGTTCGATCCAATGGTTCTGCAGTGGGCCGCCCTGGATAGGGATGCTCTGGAACAGCCGCTCGGCGGCCCCGAGATGACCACGCTTCAGCTCCGTCCACGCGAGATCCTGGCGTGTGGCGACGGCGCTCGACCGGTCCTGGGCCGCCTCGAGGGCGGTCAGCGCACTGCGAAAGCGTTGCGCGGCCTCGTCGAAGTCCCCGCGGTCGTAGGCGCGCCGTGCCAGCCGCCTCTCGAGCTGCGCACGCTCCGCTGGCGCGCCTTTTTCCAGCAGCTCGAGAGCCTTGGCGAGAGCGGTCTGGGCAGCCTCCCTCCGGTCGAGCTTGGCGAGCGCCTCGCCCTCCTGTGCGAGAACCTCGGCCATGCGGCTGGGCGACGCATTCTGCGGAAATCTCGCGATCCCCTGCTCTGCCGCATCGAGCGCCAGCTGCGGCTCTCCCGCCAGGTTGTAAACGGAGGCCAGGTTCCCGAGCGCCACTGCGGCGTCGCTGGCGCCACCGTGGTGCTCGAAGAGGCGCAACGCCCGGAGATAGAGACCTTCCGCTTTGGCCAGCTCACCGCGCTCGGCCGCACGATGCGCCATGTCGTTGATCACTATCGCTTGCCAGTCCGGCCGCTGCAACTGCTGCCACTGCCCGAGGGCTTCCAGGTCCGCGGCGTCGGCCGCGGCGCTCTCTCCAAGATCGGACAGCTGCTCGGCGAGCAGGGATGCGGCCCTTGCCCGGGTACCCGGCCTCTGCGTAAGGACGGGAAGCCCGAGACACCGCCGCAGGGAGGCAGCTGCCTCCAGCCTGCGGCCTCGCCTCGCCAGCACCCGAGCCCACTGCAGCCGGGCGTAGCCTTCGCCACCCGCCTCCCTAGCCCGGCCGAAGAGCCGAACCGCTTCTTCGTAGATCGGGAGAGATCCCACGTCGCTCGCCTCGTCGTTGTGCCGCCGAAGCTCTTCGGCCTCTGCCAAGCGATTCTGGGCATCGACGGCAACCTGGTCTCGCGTGGTGGCCGGGCGCAGCTCCGTAACCTCGAGGTGGAAGGGGCCCGCCCTGACCCTTCCCGCCGCGGCCACGTCCAGCGCGTAGCGGCCGTCGCTGGCGGCGACCAGCCAGAGCACCTCGGGCACGGGCAGGACCGTCTGGGTGTCGAGGGGCGCCCAGCGCCTTCCGTCAGGAGGGTGGACGGTCAACGCCACGTCCAGCGATTCCTGCGTCACCTGCAGAGCGGCGTACTGGCCGCGCCGGAGGTCGAACGCGAACCTCCTGACCGAGCCCGCCGCCAGATAGCTGGACATAGAAAGGCCGGGGCGGAGGATGACCGACGTCGGCCGCGCGTCGCGGCAGGCTACGAGCGCAAGCAAGGCGACGGCGAACCATCGTCGCCGGCATGTCGGCGGTGCAAATGCCATCGAGAGCCTCTCGACCCGGAAGGGTAGAGTCTACAGCTCTTCGAGGGCTACGAAAACCCTGACTTGGCTTATTTCTCGATCGCGATGGAGTAGTTGCCGAGCGGCGTCTCGCGGCCAGCGGCAATCTCATAGAGTTCCAGATGATACTTTCCTGGCGGGAGGGCGCCAGCCGGCAGCCCCAGGTGAAAGCCGCCGGTCGGTTCGGGCACGAGGTCCCCGGACTGCCAGACCAGCGCCGCGTCTCCGCGCCGGATGCGCACCCCGTGCTGCGCGGACGGCGCCGGGACCTGTGCCGGATTGAGGATGAGCAGGGCAGAGTCGACGGGCGCCCTGAAACGGATCGAGCTGAGCTTGGTCTCGTCTCCCCGCTGCGAGTTGGAAGACGTCAGGTCGTAGATCCGGACGTTCGCCTGCGGCTGCAGCGGCGGGCCTTTCCCACTGGCGGCGAACACGAAGAGGCCGAAGCTAACCGCGGCGAAGGTGGCCGCCAAGGCGTATGCGAAGGCCAGTGATTGGAGGAGCGGCGAGCGGGGAGGCCCGCCCAGAGCGAGCGCCGGTGCCGGCGGGCGCTCGTCCGAGATGCGCATCGCCTCGCAGATCCGCTGCCACGAGGCTTCGAGGTCCGCCGGCGTGGCCTCCTCGTCCTGGTCGTCGGCGAAGAAGTTGGCGGCGTCCAGCACCAGGCCGGTGCACTCATGGCAAAGCGAGAGGTGCTCCCGAATCGCCGCCTCCTCCGCCGGCGGCATCCTTCCGCGCTGGTAGGCGATGAGCTGTCTCGTCGACGGGTGCTCGGTGCCTCTGAGCACCTCGCGCGCCAGCACGGTCATCGCCTGCCGAACGGACTTGCCTGGTCTGCTCAAGAGATGGCTCTCCCGGCGCTCAGAAGTCGATCGGCCCGAAATGCGGCTCCAAGAGCGCCCGGAGGCGCCTCTTCGCCTGGTGGAGATGCGACTTGACGGTATCGATGGAGATTCTCATGACCGCTGCGATCTCGCCGTACTTGAGGTCTTCCCTGATGCGCATGGTCACGCACTGGCGCATCTGTTCCGGCAGCTCAGCGAGGGCGCGGCCAAGGATCTCCAGCTGCTCGCGGGTGATGGCGCTCGCCAGGGCATCCGTCGCGCCGGCGACCAGAGCGGGGTCCGCGACCTCCCTGGGGTCGCGACCGGGGCGAGGCTCGTCCAGCGAAACCACCGTCGCCGCACGTTTGCGCGTCGCCTTCGCCCGCAGCCAGTTGGCCCACACGTTCCTGGCGATCTCGAACAGCCAGGCCTCGAGCTCCGCTCCGTTGGCGAGCCTCACGTCGCTGCGGAAAACCCGCAGGAAGGTGTCCTGGGTGAGGTCCTTCGCCTCCTCGCGGGAAGCCCCTTTCCGCTCGAAGAAGCGTTGGACTCGCCGTTGATACTTGCAAAAGACGAGGCGGTTACCGTCCTCGCCGGCATGGCCGAGCTCCAGCCGCACGGGGTCGAAAACGGGTGCCGGCGCCTGGCCGGAGGTGGCGACCTCGACGAGCATCGGCCGGCTCGGCTCGCTATCGAGGTCCATGGACCAGCCTCTCGATCACCTGGCTGCGGATTATAGCGCACCGCGCGCGGGCAGCGCACGTCGCGCGGGAGCGGGAGCGAGAGACGGCCGCGGCGCCGAGCCAGGGGACCCAGGGAGGCAGCCGCCAGCGCTGACCATTTCTTGGCCGACGGGGTTCTTGGCATGCGAGCCCCGAGCGGGGCCCAGGCGAAAGCGCAGCGAACAAGACGTCGCAGGTGCCGGTGGCGCAGGCGAGGCTGATCGTATCGAGCTTGCGGCCCCAGCGAAGTCACGGGCGCTTTGACGCGCAATTCGATGGAGGTGCCATGTCGGTCAAGACCCAATACCGAGAAATCGTGAGGAACGGCACGCTGTCTGCCGGCGCCGTGGGCCTGCCGGGCGCATTTTCCTTCGGGCTGGACGTTTCTGCCATGACTGGGATCTGGATCGCGATGATGATTGCTGTCGCCGACAGGTCGGCGCACAGGTCAGATAGGGTGTTCGCCGCCAAGGTCGTGGCCAGTGTCCTGGCAGGAGTTGGCGCTTACGTGGGAGGAAGCAAGATCGCCGTCACCCTACTTCATCTCATCCCAGGCGCCGGCACCCTGGCAGCGATGGGCGTGAATAGCGGTTTGAACGCGCTCTTCACCTACAAGTTCGGCCATGCCATCTCCAACCTCTTCGACAAGGGTACTTTCGACGGAGGAGATGCGACCGCTGCCGCCGCGACGGTGCTTACGCTGGTTGCTTGCCTTCCGAACCTCGACGAGCTCTCGGACTTCCTTTCGATGCTGAAGGGAGCCTGACGCTCCGTGGCGTGCAGCGCTCGCCTGATTGGAGATTCACATGAACGGAGCGACCTGCAATGCCAGAACCCGATTCTGAACCTGGCATGCTGCGCGTCCGAGAGCTTCCTCACTGGGAGCTGGTCGAGGCACACATCGACCTGGTGCAGCAGCTGGTGCGGTTCAAGCACTACGACCGGCGCCGGCGAATGTGCAGCGGGTTGCTGCAGCTCGAGGCCGCCGACATCCACGTCCTGAACCGGGGAGGGTCGCTGGTGCTGCGGGACCAGTCGGGAAGAGAGATCGCCGTCAGGGCCGACGCGGGCAGGTAGCGGTGAATGCGAGCACCGAACGACTGGGCCTCGGGGCGGGAGAGCTCTCCGGGAAGACGAGAGGGGTAGACAGCGTGAAACCTGCCGAGCTGACAAGGGCGACACGGGATTACTTCCTGGCCCTTCACTTCCTTGTCAAGGACGTCCTGGGCACGTTGCTGCAGGCGAGCGGTACGCAGAACGCCGACATCCTCGCCACCGAGCAGGTGATCCAGGACTACCTGGCGACCGCCTTCCGGCCGTTCGTCGGCGCCACCCGGATTCCGCGCTACATCAGGGACCAGGTGCCGCTGGCGGTCGGGCAGCTCGAAGCGGCCGCCGGCACCGTCATCGCGGGCCGCCTCCGCTTCGGCCTCATCGGCGCGCACTACCGCAGCTCGCTGTCGGCAAAAGGGAGGCGCTCGGCGTTCGGGGTGCACCGGCAAAGCTTCCTCGCTTCGCTCCAGGACCTGCTCGGCGATGATCCAAGTCGTGAGCGCCTGAAGGCGGTCAAGGCCGACGTGCTCGAGGCAGTGTGGGAGGCCGTGTACCTCGAGCAGTATTTCGCGCTCTTCGACCGCAAGCTCACCCTCGGCGAGTGGGCATTCGAGCAGAAGAAGAAGGTGCCGATCGTCGTGCTCGCCGAGAGCAGCGCCGCCACCCGGCAGGCGGAGGAGTTCCGGTCGGAGCTTCATTTCCAGCACGTCATCGTGGTGCCGGAGCGGCTTACCGGGGTGCTGTTGAGCAAGAGCCTCCTGCAGGCGTTCGCGCGCGGTGTGGCCGCCGGGATCGTGGGTGCCATCGACAAGGAGCGTGCCTCCCTGTCCTATCTCATGCGTCACAACGAGGACTATCCGGACAGGGGGCGTATCGGCGCATGGAGCAGGTTGGTCCGTTCCGCGAATGCGCTGGCGCGAGATGCCATCGCCCAGAATTCGATCGACAAGGACCTCGCGCTGCGCCATTCCTACGCCACTGGCATGGTGCTCTACCAGCCGGCGGAGCACAGCCTCCGCGAAGAGCTGCTGCGCTTGTTCCCGGGCAGTACGGCCGATCAACCACCTGGCCAGCAACCATCGGAACGGGACCAGCTGGCGAAGCTCCTGCGCGTCTTGCAGTCGCTGCAGTTCTACACCATGCGTTACGGCGAGAACTGCGCCACGCTGCCGCACCGGAGCGGCGCTGCGATCCCAGGTAACCTCGAAGGGGGCGAGGAGTTCCAGTCGAGCATCACGCTGTTCTGGAAGGGCAGCAGGAACCTGGGTGTGCTCCACGAGATCGTGGAGGGAGCGCGCAAGGTGTTCACCCAGGTGAATACCCTGGTCGAAAACCGTCCGCGACATCCGCAAGCGCCCCCTGCGCGCGAGGACCACCGCGATCGCGAGGTGCTGAAGATCATCAGCGGAGCCTCGGACGGGCGCCTCGACAGCAGCGAGGTGCACGCGGTGCTGGTCACGGCGCGGGACCTCTCGCGGGCCCTGCACGAGGGCAAGCCAAGGGCGTTTTCCTTCATCCTGGGGAGCCCCGAGTGGCTCATCTCGGACCTCTCCGTGGTGCACGACCTGATGGGAATTGGTTTCCGCTATCGGGTCACCGGTGGCGAGCGGTACGACTACGACCGGACCCTGGCGCTCCTGCGCGGCAACTCCGCTTTCTTTCAAGACGATTCGCTGGCACTCTTCCTGCCCTATCCGGGCCGGCCGCTCGAGGTCACCCACGTCGTACGCCTGCCCAGGGAGGGGAGCGGCCGGCGCCAGCTGCTGTCCTCCTTCTCGAAGGGCAAGAAGGCGGTGATCGCGGTTGCCACCTACGGCTCGGGGTCGGGCGAGCTGATTCACCAAGGAGAGGTCAGGGCCGTCCTGTCGGCAGAAGGCCAGTGGGTGCCGGCAGACGGGTACCAGAGCCTCATCGGCGAGCTCGGGGCGAGGATCGCCGAGCTGGGCGCGACCGAGGCGGGCAAGATCGTCGAGCGGCTC
>Ga0209524_1000006_pt1 | contig 22357 bp, 16 predicted proteins | sample JacPinW_OM1H0_M1_FD_187956 | JGI IMG/M metagenome (GOLD analysis project Ga0209524, IMG submission 187956) | Forest soil microbial communities from Algoma, Ontario, Canada - Jack Pine, Ontario site 1_JW_OM1H0_M1 (SPAdes) (version 2) | ecosystem: Environmental > Terrestrial > Soil > Boreal... | reverse complement strand
ACCGGGAGGCGAGGCCTCCCACCCCGCCATGATCACCAAACGTCCACCGCACGCGACCTTCCAACCGTCTCAGTACACCAGTGCGTTCGCGGGAGGCTATTGCGGTAATTCCGGCTTCCGCAGGAGGGCTGCCGACGCCTTCGCTCGTGGGTGCGGGCACCTCCGCCGGCTCAGCCGGTTGTCATCGGTACGCTGGCTGGCGCTCGGCGGCTTGATCTTGGCCACCCTTGCCGGTCTGGGCTGCGCCCATGCCTGCAGAGGTCTCTGGCTGCTTGCCGCGCATTTCCCCGAGGCCCCCTTCCTGCAGACCTCCAGGCTCTACGGCGAACCCGTGGAGCTGGCCACCGGCGAGGCGGCGAGCACGGTCGAGCTGATGGCGGAGTTGGCGCGGGAGGGCTACGTGCCCATCTCCGCGGTGGCCTACGACCTCGAATCCGGCAAGCTGCCGCTGCGTCGCGGCACCTGGCGGCAGGAGGGTGACTCCCTGGCGGTCCAGTTGCGCCGCTTCCCGACCGCGAGCGGACCGGCCGGCGGTGGGCGGCTGGCAGTGCAAGTGCAGGGTGGACGCATCGCCCTCCTCACCCTCGGCGGCCTGGTGGTCCCAAGGGCCACCCTGGAGCCGCCGCTGCTCGCCTCGTTCTACGGGCCCGACGTCGCCGAGCGCCGCCCGGTCAGCGTCGCCGAGTTGCCGCGCCAGGTCGTCCAGGCCGTGCTGGCGGCCGAGGACGACACCTTCTTCACCCACTCCGGGGTCTCGCTGAGAGGCATTGCCCGCGCCCTGTGGGTCGACCTGCGTGCTCGCGACTTCCACCAGGGCGGGAGCACGATCACGCAGCAGCTCGTCAAGAACCTCTACTGCTCCCGCCGGCGCACGTTGCCGCGCAAGGTCAAAGAGGCGCTGCTCGCGATGATCATCGAACGGCGCTACGACAAACAGCAGATTCTCGAGGCGTATCTCAATTCGATCTACTGGGGCAAGAGCGGCGCCGTCAACCTCATCGGCATCGGCGCGGCCGCCCGGGCCTACTTCGGCAGAGATCCCGCCGAGCTCACCCTCGACGAGGCGGCGGCGCTCGCCGCGATGATCCGCGCGCCTGGCGCCTACGCCCCCGCCGACCACCCCAGAGCCTTGCTCGAGCGGCGCAACCGGGTGCTGCAACGCCTGGCCGACCTGGGCTGGGTGAGCCGGGGGCGCGTGCGCCGGGCGCAGGCCGAGCCGCTGCACGGCGCCCCGGGGCCGGCCGGGCCGCGCCCCTACGCCCCTTACTTTGCCGAGGTCGCCGCGCAGGAGGCACGGGTGCGCTTCGGTCTCGGCAACCTCGCCGACGGCGGTTACCTGCTGTTCTCGACCCTCGACCTGCGCCAGCAGCTGGCGGCGGAGACGGCGGTGACCTCGGGGCTCGCGGCGATCGAGGCGGCGCAGCATCGCGGGCACCACGGCCAGCCGCTCGAGGCCGCGCTGATCTCGCTCGACCCGCGGGACGGTGCGATCCTCGCCTACGTCGGCGGCCGGGACTACCGGCGCAGCCAGTTCGACCGCGTCTCGCAGGCACACCGCCAGCTCGGCAGCGCCTTCAAGCCAGTCGTCTATGCCGCCGCCTTCGAAGCCGGGCGCGCCACACCCGCCACCCTGCTCGACGACTCGCCGATCGAGGTCCGCTCCGGCGACACCGTGTGGAGCCCGCAGAACTACGATCGTCGCTATCGCGGTTGGATCACGGCGCGCGCCGCTCTCGAGCAGAGCATCAACGTCCCGGCGGTGCGCATGGCCGCCGCCACGGGCCTCGGCCGGATCGCCGCGCTGGCGCAGGAGATGGGCCTCGGCAAGCAGCCGCAGCGCGTTCCCGCGCTGGCCCTCGGCGCCCTCGAGGTCAGCCCGCGCGAGGTGGGTCAGGTCTACTCGACCCTGGCCACTCTGGGTTTGCGCTTCGCCTCGCACGCCCTCGCCGCGGTCCGCGACCGCGCCGGCGAGGCGGTGAGCGGAGAGCAGCTTCCAGGCCTGCGCCGGGTGCTCAGTCCGCAGAGCGCGTACATGGTGACTTCGATGCTGCAGGGGGCTCTCGACCACGGTACCGGGAGCGGCACCCGCCGGCAAGGCGTTCGCGGTGCGCTGGCCGGCAAGACGGGGACCACCAGCGACCGCCGGGACAGCTGGTTCGCCGGGTACTCGCCGGAGAGAGTCACGATCGTCTGGGTGGGTTACGACGACGCCAGGTCCACCGATCTGTCGGGCGCCAGCGCCGCGGTGCCGCTGTGGAGCCGCTTCACGGTCGCGGTGGCGCCGCGCGGAGGCTACTCCGACTTCGCGCCGCCGCCGGGGTTGGTCGAGGTCACCATCGATCCCACCAACGGCCTGCTGGCGGGCCTGGGCTGCCCTGGACGAGTGCGCGAGCGCCTCCCGTTCGCCAAGGCTCCCAGCACGGTATGCAGGCAGCACGAGCCGGACGGTGAGCTCATGGCCGCCGGCGGGCCAAGCCAGCCGCTGGCCGACCAGCAAGGAGTGACGCGACAGGCGGCAGGCGGAGCCGCGGCCGCGGAACCTGGGCTGCGATCACCCTCGTCCTACGCGATCCGGTCGGGAGGAGGGGCCTGGCTGCCGCAAGACCTGCCAGGACGCGGGCCGCTCCTGGCGCAGGGGCCCCCGCCAGCGGGGGCGTCGGCGAATCCCTCGGGCGCGATCATGATCCGTCCAAGCGTGGAACCCCCCAGAACGCCGGAGGGATGACCGGCCGCACGCCGCCGCTTCCTTGATCACATATGGGAGGCCGGCATGGCTCGGACCTTGCACTCTTCTAGAAATTGAAGCTCGTCATCACGGCGGGTCGGGTCGCAAGGAGACTGAATTATGGGAATCGGCAACGACGGTGCGAAGAACCAGGGCAAGGGCATCGCGAACGAAATCAAGGGCAAGGTGAACGAAGTGATCGGCGCGGCGACGGGCGACCGTGGCCAGGAGCTCAAGGGAACGGTTCAGAAGCACGCGGGAAGGGCGCAGCAGCACATCGGCCGCGCCGAAGAGAAGCTGGCGAAGTAGCGGCAGACATCCGGGGCAGGCATCCGGCAGGCATCGCCGCTGCAGAGGCCCTGTGAGGCATTCATAGGAAAAGGAGAAAGACCGTGGAGCTAATTCTGATCATACTCGTCGTTGTACTTCTGTTCGGTGGTGGTGGCTGGGGCTATAGACGGTATAGGAGGCGTTGACCCCCTGCCGGACTAGAAGTAGAGGTCGAGCCGTGGAAGCCGTTGCAGCGCACGACTTGCATTGCTCTGCAACGGTGACGTCACGCAGTCTGCTTGTCGGGCATGGGGTTGTGCCAGCCGCCGTCCGCCGCGATGAGCGAGTCCGCCGCCTTGGGTCCCCAGCTTCCCGGCTGGTAGGGTCGGACGCGACGGTGGATCTTCAGGACCCTGTCGACCGCCGCCCATGCCGCCTCGACGGCGTCCTCCCGGGTGAAGAGCGCTCCATCGCCGGCCATGGCGTCGGTTAGGAGCCGCTCGTAAGGCGCTTCCTCTCCCGGCTGATGATCGAGGAGGTAGAGTTCCCGCTGGTCGCCGACGAACTCCTTGCCGACGCGTTTGACGCGAGCGGCGAGGGCGAGGGCGGAGTTGGGGGAGAGCCGGATGCGCAAGTAGTTGGCCTCGCCGGCCGCCGGCGCCGAGTCGGCGAAGAGCCGTTGCGGCGGCGGTTTCAGCCGGACGAACACCTCGGCGGCCGTCGCGGCCAGCAGCTTGCCGGAGCGCAGGAACCAAGGCACCCCTTCCCAGCGCCAGGAGTCGATGAAGAGCCGCACGGCGCAGTACGTCTCGACGTCGGAGCTCCGCGCCACGTTCGGCTCCCTGCGGTAGCCGGCATACTGGCCGCGGACCACGTCGGCGGCCTGCAGCGGCCGTATGGCCTGGAAGACCGCCGCCTTCTCGCCGTGCACGGCTCCAAAGCCCCGGTAGGGCGGCGGCTCCATGGCCAGGAGGGCGACGATCTGGAAGAGGTGATTCTGGATCACGTCGCGCAGGCAGCCGGCCGTTTCGTAAAACGCGCCGCGCCCGTTCACTCCGAAATCCTCGGAGAGGGTGATCTCGACGCTGGCCACGTAGTTGCGGTTCCAGATCGGCTCCAGGAACGAATTGGCGAAACGAAAATAGAGGACATTCATGATCGCTTCCTTCCCGAGGAAGTGATCGATGCGGAAGATCGCATCCTCCGGGAACACCGAGCGCGCGACGCGATTGAGCTTGCGCGCGGAAGCCAGGTCGCGGCCGAACGGCTTTTCGACGATGACGCGCGCGTGATCCGCCAGGCCCGCGGTGCCGAGGCCCTTGATGACCGTCGCGAAGAGCGACGGCGGAATGGCGAGGTAGTGCGCCGGGCGCCGGGCATTGCCCAGCGCCTGCTTGAGCGCCGTGAAGGTCTCCGGGGCGTTGTAGTCGCCGGCCACGTACCGGAGCAGGGAGAGCAGATGGCGCAGGGTCCCAGCATCGTCGATCCGGCCCGCTTTCCGGATCCCGTCCGCGGCGCGCTGGCGCAGCTGCTCCAGGCTCCACGGCGAGGAGGCGACGCCGACCACCGGGACGTCGAGGACGCCCCGCTTCGCCATCGCGTAGAGCGCCGGGAAGATCATCTTGTGGGCGAGGTCGCCCGTCACGCCGAATAGCACCAGCGCATCGGACGGCGCGGCGCCGCCGGTAGTGTTCCGCACCTCGGCTCCCTTCTGAGCCCTCATCGCTCGATGATATTATGCTGCAATCGCGAGATGGTCGCAGGGATCGGTCTGCGCACCCTTGGCCGCGTCATCCACGCCTATCCAACCCAGGCTGAAGCGATCAAGAAGGCGGCGGACGCCTACAGCCGCACGCGTCTGACGCCGCCGATCCGATCGCTGCTGCGGCGCTGGCAGAGGTGGTGACCTTACAGCTTCACCTGCATTCCCAGCTCGATGACTCTGGCGGGCGGGATTCCCAGGAAGTCGGTGGGGTGGAGGGCGTTGCGTCCCAGGTAGGAGAAGAGCCGCTCGCGCCACATCCACATCTGCCGGTTGCGGCTCGGCACCAGCGATTCGCGGGCCACGAAGAACGTGGTCTGGTCCGGCTCGAGGTCGAGCCCCTTGGCCTTCGCCTGGTCGATGACGTCCTGCATGACTGGGCTCTGCATGAAGCCGTAGCGGGCGATGACGCGGAAGAACCCTGCGCCCAGCGGCTGCACCTCGACCCGTTCTGCCGTCGCTACCCTCGGGACCTCCTCGGTCTCGACCATCAGCGAGACGACGCGCTCGTGCAGCACCCGGTTGTGCTCGAGGTTGTGGAGCAGCGCCCGCGGGGTGCCCTGGGGACTGCGCGAGAGGAAGACCGCGGTGCCGGGCACCCGCAGCGGCTGGCCGGACCGCACCTGGGCGACGAGCTCCTCGAGCGGCAGCGTCTCCCGCGCCAGGTGATCGGCGAGCACGGTGCGGCCGCGGTTCCAGGTCGACAGCACGAGGAAGACGAGGCCTCCGACCAGCAGCGGGAACCAGCCGCCGTCCGCCACCTTCACCATGTTGGCGCCGAAGAAGGCGAGGTCGGCGGTGAGGAAGCCGCCAGTCACCAGCAGCGCCAGCCACCGGGGCCAGGCCCAGACGCGCCGGGCCACGGAGTAGGCAAGCACGGTGGTGATGACCATCGTCGTGCTGACGGCGATGCCGTATGCGGCGGCGAGGTGGGCGGAGGTGCGGAAGCCCAGCACCAGGCCGATGGTGGCCGCCATCAGCAGCCAGTTGACCCCGGGGATGTAGACCTGCCCGATCCGGCGCGCCGAGGTGTGAACGATGTTCATCAACGGCAGGTAGCCGAGCCGGACCGCCTGGAGAGTGAGCGAGAAGGCGCCCGAGATCACCGCCTGGGAGGCGATGACCGTCGCCACCGTCGCCAGCAACACCAGCGGATAGAGCGCCCATGCCGGCGCCAAGTGGTAGAAGGGGGAATCGTAGGCCTTGGGATCGTCGAGCAGCTGGCCTCCCTGCCCGAAGTAGTTGAGGACCAGCGAGGGGCCGACCAGGCTGAACCAGTCGATCTGGATCGGCAGCTCGCCGAAGTGTCCCATGTCCGCGTACAGCGCTTCGCCGCCGGTCGCCACCAGGAAGACTCCGCCCAGGGCGAGGAAGCCGTGGAAGCCGTTGCGGCCCAGGAAGTGGAGGGCGATCGCGGGGTTGAGCGCCGCGAACACGGCGGGGTGGCGGGCGATGCCGCCGATCCCGAGCAGCCCGATGGTGACGAACCAGACCACCATGATCGGTCCGAAGACGCTGCCGATACCGCCGGTACCGCGGCGCTGGAAGAGGAAGAGGCCGATCAGGATGGCGACGGTCATCGGCACCACGTAGGGGGTGAAGACGCCGGTCGCGACGTTGAGACCTTCCACCGCGGAGAGCACCGAGATCGCCGGCGTGATCGCGCCGTCGCCGTAGAGCAGGGCGGCGCCGAAGAGCCCGAGGCCGATGAAGAGCGCGACCCGCCGCTTGCCCGCGATCTTCCCGCGCACCAGGGCCATCAGGGCGAGGATGCCGCCCTCGCCGCGGTTGTCGGCGCGCAGTACGTAGACGTGGTACTTGAGGGTGACGATGACGATCAGCGCCCAGAAGATGAGCGACAGCACTCCCAGGATGTTCTCGCTGGTGACCGGGACGCCGTGGGAGGCGTGGAAGCACTCGTGCATCGAGTAGAGCGGGCTGGTGCCGATGTCGCCGTAGACGATCCCGAGGGCGCCGAGGGAGAGGCCGGCGAGCTGCCGCCCGGGTGGACGGCCGGGGCGACGATCAGGAGTGGCCGCGTGCTCCGTCAAGGCGTTCGCTCCCGAGCTCGACGAACCTCCGCAGGCACGGCACGGCGGCGCCGCGGGTCAGGGCGCGAAGAGGACCGGAGTGCCCTTCCTGACCAGGCCCGCCACGGTCAGGGCATCCCAGTTGGTCAGGCGCACGCAGCCGTGCGAGAACGAGGTGCCGATCTTCGATGGGCTCGGCGTGCCGTGGATCCCGTAGTGCTCTTTCGAGAGGTCGATCCAGACCCGGCCTACCGGGTTGTTGGGGCCGGGCGGGAGCGTGGCCTTGGCGCGCCCGGGATCGGCATTCCAGAACAGGTCGGGATCGTAATGGAACACCGGGTCCCGGACGATGCTGCGCACCTTCCAGGTGCCGAGCGGCAGCGGGTCGTGCTTGCTGCCCGCCGAGACCGGCGCGAAGAACAGGAGATGGCTGCCGTCGTCCACGGTGAGCTCGTGCCTCGACTTGGAGACCACGATCCGCACCGGAGCGGTCGTCGCCCGCGAGCGGGTCACGCCCTCGGCGACCTGGCGCACGTTGGGCACCCGGATCGCCTCCCCGGCCGTGAAGCGCGCGCCCGGGTTCAGCTCATGGAGCAGCTTCTCGGAGCAGTGGAACCGCTCGCCGAGCATCTCGAGCAACGAGGCATAACCGAGCGCGGGGAGCTTGGCCTGCTCTTCGATATCGCCCGGGATCTGGTAGAAGGGCCCCTTCTCGTCGTCCGGGCTGATGGTGTAGAGCGCCACGACCTGGTCGCTGCTCGCGCTGCTCGCCGCCAGGAGGCTCTTCCAGGTCGCACGGTCGACGTGCCCCGAGGCCGGAAGGCCCTGGGCCTTCTGGAAGGCGGCGACGGCCTTGCGCGAGTTGTTGCCCCAGCTGCCGTCGATCATTCCCGGCGAGAAATTGATTCGGTCGAGCAGGATCTGAGCGTCGGCCGGCGGCGGCGGGAACGGCGCCCGCTGATCCGCCGGCGCCGCCGCGGCAAGCTCAACGGACGCCAAAGCGATGGAAATCAGCAGGAGAAAACCGCACCTGCCGTGGATCTCCGTTCTTGCTCGCCTCATTTCAGTAACGCAGGAGGCGCGCGACCTTGGAAAACGACTTGTCCGCGGCGATCTGCGTCGGCGTGATACCGCTGTCGTCGGCGAGCGCGGGATCGGCACCGCGCTTGAGCAGCAGCTTTGCCAGCTCGAAGAAGCCCGCGTCCGCCGCATAGAAAAGCGCCGTCGCGCCGTGGCGATCCTGGCGATTGACGTCGGCGCCCGCGGCGAGCAGCAGGCCGGCCGAGTCGATGCGATTCATCAGCACCGCGGCGATGAGCGGGCTCCTGCCTCTCTGGTCCTGCAAGTTGACGTCCGCGCCGCGCTGGATCAGCCGCCCGAGGACCGCGATGCCGCCGGTGGCCGAGTAGAACAGCGCGGTCGCGCCGTGAACGTCGCACAGGTCGAGGTTGGGCGACAGGGCAAGCACCCGCTCCAGGATCTGCAGGTTGCCGGCGACCGTCGCGGCGAACAGGACGGTATGCCCCTCCCGGTCGACGGAGCGGAGGAAGGCCGGCTCGCTCAGGAAGCTCTCGGCGGCGGCCACCTTCCCCTCCATGGCGAGCTCGGTGAAGTGCTCGAGCTGATGGTCGAAGTCGGGAAGCTCCGCGGCAACCACGGCCTGCGCTCCATCGGCGCGAGGCGAAGCCATGCTGAGGAACGGCAGCACCACCAGGAGACCAAGCAGCTTTCGTTTCGTCATGGGAAGCCCTCTAAGAACCTGGAGGCGCGATTCAAGAACCGTGCCGCCGCGAGCCGGCCCCTCCGCGGGTCCTGGCGGCCTTCTTGCTCTTGACGTTCTCGATGAGGGGCCTTCCCAACCTCTCGGGAGAACGAACGTGACCGACGCGACGAAAGCCCACCCCAACGTGCCCAACATCGCTTTTCTCACGGGGACCTTCTTGATCGCGCTGGTGGGGACCCCTTGGTACGTCATCGCTCGCGGGCTCCGCTGGCCGGAGGTGATCGTCTTCGTGGCGATCTGGCTGGCCGTCGGCATCTCGGTGACCGCCGGCTACCACCGCCTCTTCACTCATAAGACGTACCAGGCGGCCTGGCCGGTGCGCCTCTTCTACCTGGTGTTCGGTGCCGCGGCCTTCGAGAACTCGGTCCTCAACTGGGCGGCCGACCACCGCGTTCATCACTCCAACGTCGACCATGACCGCGATCCCTACAACATCCAGAAGGGATTCTGGTGGGCGCACATCGGCTGGATCTTCTACGAGAACGAGCCGATCCCCCAGACCGTGGTCCGCGACCTGCTGGAAGACCCGCTGGTGCGCTGGCAGCACCGCTGGTACAAGGAGCTGGGGGTGGCCGTGGCCTTCGGCATCCCGCTCGCCGTCGGCCTGGCGACCGGCCGTGTGCTGGGCTGCCTGCTGATCGGCGGTGTCCTGCGGGTGGTGATCAGCCACCATGGCACCTTCTTCATCAACAGCCTGTGCCACATGATTGGACGCCAGCCCTACAGCCGCGAGCACAGCGCGCGTGACAGTGCGGTGATGGCCGTGCTCGCGTTCGGCGAGGGCTACCACAACTACCACCACAGCTTTCCCTTCGACTACCGCAACGGCATCAGGCGGTGGCACTTCGATCCGGCCAAGTGGTTGATTTATTGTCTTTCCCGCCTGGGCTTCGCCCGCGACCTCCGACGCGCCTCCGACGCCGCCATTCTCAAGGCCAGGATCGACGTGCAGTTCGAGTCCGCCAAGGAGAGGATGGCTGGGGTGGTCGGCGGCCCCCGCGAGAGCTATGAGCAGCGTCTGCAGGATGGCTATGCGAGGCTGCAGTCTGCCCTGCACGAGTTGCTCGCCCTGCAGCGCCGGCCGTCCCGCGACGCGGCCGCCGGCGACGATCCGCCGGAAACCCGGCTGGGGATGATCCATCACTCCCTGGAGCAGGCGCTGCGGGAGTGGAAACAGACCTTGCGCCAGACGAACCGCCTGGCGACGGCAACGGCAGCCTGAGCCGCCGGAGAACAACCCAAGAACCTGCGTTTCTTGCCCGCGGACCCGGGGCTGCGCCGGGGCCGCGCCGCCGTCAAGTTTTGCAATTTTTTGCAGATCTTGCGCTGGCGGCAATCCGATGGCGAGAGCATGTCGCCCGCGTGACGGGCTCGCCGGCAGACTGCCGGTGATGCCGCCGATGCGGTTCGATTCCTCGGGGGCAAAGTGGCATAGGAACTGCTCTTGTCCCGGTCGAGCGCCGACGATTGCCATGTGGGCGCGCCAGAGGCATCTGGGACGATGTATTGTCGCGAGAGCACGACGCGTCTCTTCAGCCTGGGAGCCATTGACTCGAGAGGGACAAGAAAGAGAGGTCGTCATGTCGCTACTGGTTTGGATAGTCCTCGGTCTGATCTCCGGCTACATCGCCAGCAAGATCGTCAACAAGACGGGCGAGGGGTTCTTCCTGGACATCGCCCTGGGCGTCATCGGCGCGGTCGTCGGCGGCTGGGTGCTTGGCTACTTCGGGAAGTCCGGCGTCACCGGGCTCAACCCCTACAGCTTCCTCGTCGCCATCGTCGGCGCGGTCGTCCTGCTCATCGCGTATCACGCCCTGCGCCGGGCAACGATGTCGAGCCGTAGTTGGTCGCATCGCTGAGGTCCCTGAGTACCCTTACCCTGGGAAGACCGAGCACGATCGGATGGCCGGGGAGGGGGCATGGGTGCCTCCCGACCCCACGTGAAACTTCACGGCCTTATACCCTGATTGACTTCGAGGGGGCTTCTCCCTTACCGTGGAGTCAACATCTGGCGGCAAGGAGGTCCAGTATGAAGCGCACGTGCTTGATCGTCTTGGTTCTGGGGTGCGCCGTGCTCCTGTACGGCCATTCCACGGCTCTGGCCCAGCTGAGTTCGTTCGCGGTGCTGGGTGGTTCGGCGGTGACCAATACGAACACGCCGACCATCGTCAACGGTAACCTGGGCGTCAGCCCGGGCAGCGCGGTCACCGGTTTTCCCCCGGGGATCGTGACCGGAGGGACGATCCACGCCGCCGACGCGGTCGCCGCCCAGGCGCAGAGCGACCTCACGAATACTTACGTCAACCTGGCAAGCGAGGCCTGCAACACCGATCTGACGGGCCAGGACCTGGGGGGAAAGACGCTCACGCCAGGCGTCTATTGCTTCTCGACCTCGGCCCAGTTGACGGGCACGCTCACTCTCGACGCGCAAGGCAACCCCAACGCCCTGTTCATCTTCAAGATCGGCAGCACGCTCACCACCGCGAGCGCCTCGTCCGTGCTCTTGATCAACGGCGGGTCGAGCTGTGGCGTGTTCTGGCAGGTCGGCAGCTCCGCGACCCTGGGGACCGGCACCGCGCTCCTGGGCAGCATCGTCGCGCTCACCAGCATCACCCTCAATACCGGCGCCAGCGTGTCGGGAAGGGTCCTGGCGCGCAATGGCGCCGTGACGCTGGACGACAGCCACGTCGCGGTATGCAGCGGTGGCCCCTTCAGTTCCGGCGGTCCGATTTTCCCGTCTTTCTCCGCTGCGATCCCCACGCTCTCGCAGTGGGGGATCCTCGTACTGACCGGCCTCTTGATCCTGTCTGGTTGGGCCGCGATGCGCCGGCGAACGGCGTAGTATCGCCCGATACTCCGATCGTGCCCGCACCAGTCGGGCGGGCGAGGGCACCATGCCGACCGGTCGGCAGCCGCCGTCGGGGAGGGGAGCGGATCGGAGCCACGTTGCTACACTTGGCCTCCGATGGCCGACGCCACCATCCCTGGTGCAGCTCCCCGCCGCCGTCCCCGTCGGCGCAAGGACGTGGAAACCGGGCGGCTGCGCGTCCATGACCCGTTCGAGCTGATCCGCTGGCTGGCGCTCTCGCAGCCCGATCCGCGCAAAGCGCTGGCGGAGCTGGTGCAGAACAGCCTCGACGCCGGCGCGCGCACGATCCGCGTCGTGCGGCGGCGCGAGAAGGGGCGGGCCTGCCTGGTGATCTGGGAGCGGCGGCCTGCCCCTGGACGCGCGCTGGACGGAGATCGTCGTCCTCGATCTCCACCGCCAGGCATTACCGGCGCTCCTCGCCCGCCGGGCCGCCGACTACCTGGGGTCGGAGCTGCGCGGCCAGCTCCTCGGCCGCGAGGTACGGCTGGTGGTCGAAGACCATATCGCGCGCGGCGCCGCGCAGAAGGTCGTGCATGTCCGGCCGCGCCGATTCCTCGGCGAACGATTGGACGGCCTGGGGCCGCTCGAGGTGCCGGGGCACCCCCCGGTCCAGCTCGAGCTCTACCTGCACGGCGACGGGGAGGAGCCCGCGGCGCCGGAAGGCGTGGCGGTCTACTCGGCCGGCACCCTGGTCGCCGAGACCTTTCACGAGCTGGCGGCGCTCGATCTCGATCACGACCCCTGGACCGACCCGCGCCTCTGCGGCCTCGTCGACTTCCCGGCCTTGCGCGTCGCTCCCGGGAGCCGTCGCGGCATCATCCCCGACGACGCGGCAGGCCTCTTCGCCCAGGCCCTCCGGGACGCCGAGCGGACCATCAGCGCCCTGCTCGAGAGCTTCGAGCGCCGGCGCGCCCAGGAGCTCGACCGGGAGATGGTGCGCGACCTGCAGCGGCTGTTCCGGGACTTCTTCCGCCACCGCCCGCGGTACGCCGCGCTGCCGGTGGAGGAGCGGGACGAAGGCGAGGCCGCGGGCAAGGAGGCGAACCAGGGCATGGCGGCGCCCGCCCCGGAACCGCTGCCGGAGGTGCCGCTCCCCGAGCCCGAGGCCGTGCTCCTCTTCGCCAAGGAGATGGTCCTGCGTAGCGGCGGCGACCCGCGCTTCGAGGCACCCCTCGAGCAGCTCGTCGAGGTCGCTGCCTATGCCGACCGCCGGCTCGCCGCCTCCCGCGGCCGGCGGCGTAAGGGCGAGCCACCGCCGCGGGGCGAGGTCACGCCGAAGCCGGTCCCGAACGGCCGCCAGCAGGTATAATCTTGCAGCGAGTGCTGTTGTGATCGACCTGCCAGGCGGCTATCGAGGCGGTGCTGCCCGCGTCCGCCGAACGGTGGACGCCTGTCCCTCCCGAGCCTTCTTGGAGGCGCACGAGCGAACGATGGCAGCTTGGAGGCGCATGAACGGACGATGGAGGTCCCGCTACGGACGCCGCGCGGTGTTCCTCGCCGGCGTCGCCCTGCCGGCGCTGGCGGCCCTGCCGGCGATGACCGTGGTGCCAGCGACGGCCGCGACCCCCGCACCCGCACCCGTGGTCTCTGCCGCGCCGCCGCCGCCGGGCGCCGTTCCCGCCGGCGACGCCTCCCCGGGCTCGGTGGCCGAGGCCCGGCGCCGGGTCTATCCGGCGCTGGTCAACATCTCGATGGTCAAGCGGTACTTCGAGCACGGGCACGCGCGGCGGGCGAGCGCCGCCGGCAGCGGCGTCATCGTCAGCCCTGACGGCTACGTGCTGACGAACTACCACGTCGCCTCCCATGCGACGCGCATCGTCTGCCGGCTGCCGAGCGGCGAGGAGTTCGAGGCCGGCGTCGTCACGGACGACCCGCTCACCGACCTCAGCGTCCTCAAGCTGCGCCTCGATCGGCGGAGCCCGCCGGGGCCGCTGCCGTTCGCCCGGCTCGGCGACCCGGCGGCGCTCGAGCCGGGCGACCAGGTGCTCGCGATGGGCAACCCGATGATGCTCGGCTCGTCGATGACGCTGGGCATCGTCTCGAACCCGCACCGGGTCTTCACCCGCGCCACCGCCGACGACATCCGCAACCTGGACCTCGAGGACGGCGAGAGGACGGGTCTCCTCACGCGCTGGATCCAGCACGATGCCCTGATCCTGCCGGGCAACTCCGGCGGCCCGCTGGTCGACATGCAGGGCGAGGTGGTCGGGATCAACGAGCTCGGGGGAGGCGGCGTCGGCTTCGCGATCCCGGCCAACGTCGCCGCCTCCGTCCTGGCGGCGGCACGAGCCACCGGCGAGGTCGAGCGCGGCTGGCTGGGGCTCGGCGTGCTGCCGGTCGGCAAGACCGGCCTGGAACGCGGCGCGCTGGTCGCGGACGTCTGGCCGGGGTCGCCGGCGCAGCGAGCCGGTCTGCTGCCCGGCGACGTCCTGCTGGCCATCGACGGCGCCCCGGTCCACGCCCGCTTCTTCGAGGAGGTGCCGCTGGTGTACCAGGCCGTCGCCGACCTCAAGCCCGGGATCGCGGTGCGGCTCGACCTGCAACGGCGCGGGGAGCCACGCACAGTCCAGGTCATCGCGGAGCGCATGGGGCGGTTCCTCGGCGAGGAGGAGGAGCTGCCCGACCTCGGCGCCACGGTGCAGCAGATCACCGCCGCCATGGCTCTCTTCCGGCGCTATCCGGACGCCTCCGGGGTCTTGATCACGGGGGTGCGCCCCGGCTATCCGTTCGAGAGCGCGAAGCCGCCGCTCGCCGCGGGTGACGTGCTCCTCGCGGTCGGCGACGCTCCGACCGCCAGCCTGGAGGCCCTGCGCCGGGCGATGCGCCAGGCGGGGACCGGGCGCTTCAAGGTCACGCTGCGGCGGCAGCGCGAGGTGCTGGTCGCGGTGGTGAGCGCGAACCGGGAGAAGCCCGACAGCTCCAACACCGAACTGCCGAAGGCCTGGCTGGGGGTCCGCACGCAGGTGCTCACGCCCGACCTGGCGGAGGCCCTGCATCTCGGCGGCACGCGCGGGCTACGCATCTCCGAGGTGCTCCCCTACACCCGCGCCCAGGCCGCCGGACTGCGGGTCGGCGACGTCCTGACCGCGGTCGACGGCCGGCGCCTCACCTCCTCCCGCCCCCAGGACGCGCAGGATCTGAAGCGCCTGATGGAAGAGCTGCCGGTCAACCAGGAGGTCAGCCTGACCCTGCTGCGCGACGGCCGGCAGCTCACGGTGCCGGTGCTCGCGGAGCCCGAGCCGAAGGGGGCCGACCTGGCGGGCAAGGCTCAGCAGCCGGAGCTCGAGTTCGCGGTGCGCGAGATCGTGGCGGCGGACCGCATGGAAGGCGAACAGCTCGTCGAGGGCAAGGGCGTGCTCGTCAGCGAGGTGATCGAGGGCGGGATGGCGAGCCTGGCGGGCCTGGAGATCGACGACGTGGTGCTGGCGGTCAACGACCAGCCGGTGGACGGCATCGCGACCTTCAAGTCGGCGATGCAGGGTGTGGTGGAGCAGCGTCCGCGCTTCGTGAAGCTCTTCCTCCGCCGCGGCTACAAGACGCACTTCGTGTTCATCGAGCCGGAGTGGCAGCGTCCCGATGGCCGTTAAGACGAAACTCCCACCGCAGAGTGGGCTGGGTAGTGGGTCAATTTCCCTCGGAGTCCCTTTGGGCGAGGGGCCGAGACTACAGGGGCGGAGGACTTTGGCCCCTCGCCCAAAGGGACGCCGAGGGAAACTGACCCACTACCGAGGGCGGGGGCGTCCCCTCCCCCGCGCCCTGTCACTGAGCGTTTTGAGCGTGCTGATCGGGGCGGCTTCGGCGCTGCCCGTGCATGGCGACGCGGAGGCGACGCGCTTCGCCGCGCTGCTGCGCGATACCGCGCCTGCCTTCGTGACCGTCAAGGTGGTGACCAAGACGTCGATGCAGATGGGGGGCAAGAGCGCCGATCAGGAGTCGCGGGTCGAGGTCCCGGGGGTCGTGGTCGACGCCGGCGGCCTGATCATGGCCTCGATCGTGCCCTTCGCCCCCGAGCGGCTGATGAAGCTGTTCGCCCGCGGCGCCTCCGAGAGGATGCTGCAGTGGAAGACCGTGCCGAATGACATCGAGGTGCTCTTCGAGCAGGACGAGAAAGAGCACCGCGCCTTCCTCGCGGCCACCGACTCGAACCTGGGCGTGGTCTTCCTGCAGCTCGAGGAGCCCGCGGGCCTGAAGCTCAGGGCTGTCGACTTCTCTCATCCCGCCGTCGCGGCGCTCGGGGATCTGGTCGTCGCCGTCTCCCGCCTCGGCAAGGAGTACGACTCGACGGTGTACTTCGAGACCACCCGGATCAGCGGCGAGATCAACCGGCCGCGCCGGGCCTGGGTGATCGATCACGGCTTGCCGACCCTTGGCCTGCCGATCTTCTCGCCGGCGGGAGGCGTCCTCGGCATCCTGGCCATCGTCGATCCCGGCCTCGAGGAAGCGGATGCCTCGACGGATCCGTCCTTCTCGGTGGTGATGTCGATGCTCACCGGGGGAGGCGGCGTGCGCCTCTTCGTCGTGCCGGCGCCCGCGGTCGCGGCGGTGATCGACCAGGCGCGTCAGCAGGCGGCGCAGAAGGCCGCCGAGCGCGAGGCGGCGAAGAAGAAGGCGGCGCCGCGGCCATCGCAACCATCGCAGCCATCGCCGCCATCGCCTCCGGGCCGGCGTTGACCGCGGCCTGCAACGCGGAGCACGCCGTGCAGCTCACGAGGGACCGCCCATGACCACTGTCCGCCGCCCCCTTGCTCTCGTTACCGGCGCCTCGAGCGGCATCGGCGCCGACCTCGCCCGCGAGCTGGCCCGAGACGGCCATGACCTGGTGCTCGCGGCGCGGCGCGTCGAGCCGATGCAGGCGCTCGCCCGGGAGCTCGCGGTGCACGGCGCCGTGTCCACGGTGCTTGCCGCCGATCTGGCGCAACCCGGCGCCGCCGCCCGGCTGGCGAACGAGATCGCCGGCCGCGGTCTGACGGTCGACGTGCTGATCAACAATGCCGGCCTGGGAGCCAACGGCCGCTTCGACGAATCGGATCCGGCGCGCAACGCCGAGATGCTGCAAGTCAACGTCGTGGCCCTCACCGAGCTGACCCGACTGCTGCTGCCCGGCATGGTCGCCCGCCGCCGCGGCCGCGTGATGCTGGTGGCCTCGACCGCCGGCTTCCAGCCCGGCCCGCAGATGGCCATCTACTGCGCCAGCAAGGCCTACGTGCTCAGTCTCGGCGAAGCCATCGCCTACGAGCTCCGCGGCACCGGCGTCACCGTCACGACCGTCTGCCCCGGCGCCACCGCCACCAACTTCTCCCACGTCGCCGAGGCCGGCAGCACCGGCCTCTTCAAGAGCGGCCTGATCCCGGTCTTGACCTCCGCCACGGTGGCCCGCAAAGGCTACCGGGCGCTCAAGGCCGGCCGCAGGGTGGCGATCATCGGCGCGGTCAACAAGATTGTCGCCGTCTCCGGCCGCCTCTCGCCGCGCTTCCTCGCGCTGCCCCTCGCCAATGCCATGATGTCCAGCCGCTGAACGCCGGCGGCGCCTGCCATGCCCGAGCCTGCCAGCCGCGCCGCGGCCCTGACGATCGTGGCGCTCGCCGCCCTCGGCGCCGGCGCCGGACCTGCCCCGGTCTTCGCGGCGCCCGGCACCGCTGCCGCTGCCGCTCCCACTGCCGCGGGCGGCGAGCCTGCCGGCGCCAGGGCGCCGGCGATCGATCTCATGGATCTCCGGGGTCTCCGGGATCTCCGGCAGAGCCTCGACCAGCTGATCGCCGCCAAGGGACGGGTGAGCGACGGCGAGCGGCTGCAGACGCTCTTCGAGGCGGTCTGGCGCGACACCCTGCGCGACAGCCCGGAGCTCGCCACCATCACCGGTACTCCGGGCTACGACGACCGCTGGTCGGACCTCTCGGCGGCGGCGATCGAGCGGCGCCGCGCGCTCCTGCCGAAGGTGCTGGCCGCCGTCGAGTCGATGGATCGGGCGGCGCTCGGCGAGGCGGCACGGACCGATTACGATCTCTTCCGGCGCCGGGCGCGAATGCAAGTCGAGGCCAGCAGGTTCCCCGAGGAGCTGCTGGCGGTCGACCAGCTCGGCGGCGTTCAGCAGGACGTGCCCGAGCTGCTGGCCCTGATGCCGGCCACCGACGTCGCCCAGTACGAGAACATCGTCGCCCGCCTGCGCGGCGTGCCGCTGCTGGTCGAGCAGACCATCGCGCTGCTCGAGAGAGGGCTCGCCGCCGGCGTGACGGCGCCGCGCATCGCCCTGCGCGATGTGCCGGGGCAGGCCGCCGCGCTGCTCGTGGACGATCCGCTCGCGAGCCCAATGCTCGCCGCCTTCAAGAGCTTCCCGGCCACCGTTCCCGCCGCCGACCAGGAGCGCTTGCGCCGGCAGGCCGCGGCAGCCTTCTCCGGCCAGGTGGCGCCGGCCTTCCGGCGGCTGCGGGACTTCCTGGAGAAGACCTACGTGCCGCGGGCGCGGGAGTCGATCGCGATGAGCGCCCTGCCGGATGGAGCCGCCTGGTATGCCTTCCGGGTCCGCCAGGCCACCACCACCGACCTGACGCCGCGGGAGCTCCACGAGCTCGGCCTCGCGGAGGTCAAGCGCATCCGCAAGGAGATGGACGGCGTCATCGCCGGTGCCGGCTGGAAGGGAAGCTTCACCGACTTCCAGCACTTCCTGCGCAGCGATCCGCGCTTCTTCTTCACCCGTGCGGAGGAGCTGCTGGCCGCCTATCGCGACATCTGCAAGCGCATCGATCCGCAGCTGGTCAAGCTCTTCGGCAAGCTGCCGCGGCTGCCCTACGGCGTGCTGCCCATGCCCACCAACGCCGGGCAGTCCCAGACCGTGGCCTACTACAGCTCGGGCTCGTTCGCCAACGGCGTGGCGGGTACTTACTACATCAACACCTACGACCTCAAGTCGCATCCGAAGTGGGGGATGGAGGCGCTGACCCTGCACGAGGCGGTGCCGGGCCACCACCTGCAGATCTCGCTGGCGCAAGAGCTCGAAGGGGTGCCGCAGTGGCGGCGCTTCGACAACTATGCCGCGTTCGCCGAGGGCTGGGCTTTCTACGCCGAGAGCCTGGGCGCGGAGATCGGGCTGTACCAGGACCCGTACTCGAAGTTCGGGCAGCTCGACAATCAGATGTGGCGCGCCATCCGCCTGGTGGTGGACACCGGCATCCACTCGCTGGGCTGGACGCGGCAGCAGGCGATCGACTACTGCACGGAGAACGCGGCGAAAGGCGAGCACATCGTCACGCTCGAGGTGGATCGCTACATCGCGCAGCCAGGATGGTCGGTGGCCTACAAGGTGGGCGAGCTCAAGATCAGGCAGCTGCGGGCCTATGCCGAGAAGGAGCTGGGGAAGGGCTTCGACCTCCGCGCCTTCCACGATCAGGTGCTGGACCACGGCGCGCTGCCCCTCGACCTGCTCGAAGCCAGCGTCAAAGACTGGGTACGCCTTCGGGGCAACCCTTGAGGGATTCTCCTCGTTCACGCTGGGGGATCTGCCGGATTCTCCGTTTCTCGCCTGCCGTCGATAGTCGGTACCTGGCAGTTAGTTCGGCGGCCTGCCGGTGGTGATGGACGCCCCCTCGCCCTCACCGCCGGCGGGTCGCCGGCTGCCTGGTGTTGCCGCGATCTGGTGCGCCTATAATTACAAGACGCGGATCTTCCTGGTGGTCTTTTTTCCGGTCCAGGGCCGGATTCGCAGAGCCGTAGCCGCAGGCACGACCGGTCGCCGGAGAGCCGCGTGGCCGGAGGGGCGGCCCAGGGGGATACCCCGGAGGCCTTCAGGCCTGAAGTTTGCTTGCATTGTGCGGTGGCCGTGGTGCGTCGGCAAAAGGCCAGCTGGTCCCGGCGACCCGTGGGGGCGCGCCGGCTCGAGTCGAGGGGGCAACGCTCATGCCGAGGGTCCTGGTCGGCTTCCTTTCCGTCCTTGTCAGCTCCGCCGCCGTCTCTGCCCAGGGGATCGCCAACCTCGCCATCTCGGGCAACCAGGTCACCGCGACCGTCGATCTGCCGGGGATCTCGGCGGACCTGGCGCTGACCTTCGAGCAGTCCGTCGGCCTCACGGCGTCCAACCTCGGCCTCTCGGCCCAGCTGGTCGACCCGCACGATCCCGGCCTCCTCTCGCGGCTACCTTCCGGGGGCCTGGTGACGCTTCCCGCCGCCTTTCCCGTGCTGCTGCGGGTGCAGCCGCCGCCGAGCGGCGGGCTCTCGTTCGGCGGCATCTATACTCTCGACCTCCATACCCACAACCTCGAGCTCACCGCGAACTGTCCGCTGCGCCTCTTCTCGGCCCCCGACGGCGGGCCTTTCGACGACATCACCGTCAACATGGGCACCGGCAGCTACCGGGTCCGCGGCACCAAGGGCAGCTTCTCGGACTTCGTCATCGTCGCCGACGCACGTCCGCAGGCCGGCGTCGTCAGCCAGAAGTTCGACGCCCTGGGCGGCCTGCTCTCCACCTATGCCGGCGCGATCCCCGGGCCGGTGCTCGACGATCTCACCCACCAGTTGCAGACTGCCCGCGCTTATTACCAGGCGGGAGACAACGTCGATGCCGCGACGACGGTCAACGGCTTCGCCGCGACCGTCCAGCGCAACAGCGGCTCCGGCATTCCGGACGTCTGGCGCGCCAGCGGCGACCTGCCGAACGTCGCCGGCCGGCTGCGCGCGGCGGCGGGCACCCTGAGCTTCAGCCTGAGCCTGGCGCCTGCCTCGCCCTGACGCGTCACCCGCGGGGATGCCAGCCCGCCTCACCGTCTATCTCGCCGACCGGCCGGCCCGGGTCCTCGTGCTGCGCGAGGAGGAGGAGTACGTCCTCGGCCGCGATGCCACGAGCACCCTGGTCGTGGACGACGACCGCGTGTCGCGCCGGCATGCTCGGCTGCGCCGCGGCCGCGAGGGCTGGGAGCTCAGCGACCTCGCCAGCAAGAACGGCACCCTGGTGAACGGCCAGCCGGTGGCCGGCCGCGCCCTGCTCGCCCACCGCAGCTGGCTCAGCCTGGGGGGGGTGCTGGCCTCCTTCGAGCCGCTGACCGAGGAGCAGAGGCGGGCGGAGAGCTCGGCGCAGAGCGAGCGCCGCCGCTCCACCATCGCCGCGCGCCGCCGCCTCGCCGCGGCCGACAGCCTCGACGCGATCCTGCAGGGCCTGCTCGAGTCGGTGGTGCAGCTCTCCCGGGCGGAGCGCGGCTTCGTCCTCCTCGCCCGCGGCGACGGTGATCTGGCGGTTGCCGCCGCCAGCGGCCTCGCCGCCTTCGACCTTGGCGCCGCCGAGTTCTCGGGCAGCATCGGCGCGGTCGAGCGGGCGCTCTCGACCGGCCGCGCCGTCGCCGTCGCGGACGCCCTCGCCGACCCTGCCCTGGGCGGCCGCGAGAGCGTCGCCAGGGGCGGCATCCGCGCCCTGGTCTGCATGCCCTTCTCGCCACCGCCGCCGCCGCCGCCGCCGCCGGCCCTGGCCCCGGTCGAGCGGGGAGCGGCCTTCGATCGCCGGTGCCTGGGCGCCCTCTACGCCGACAGCAGCGCGCCGGGGAGCGCGTTCACCGAGCTGGACGTGGAGATTCTCGAAGCGCTCGCCTCCCAGGCCGCGCTGGCGATCGCGGCCGCGCGCCTGGACGAGGAGGTGGAGCGGCTCCTGGCCGACGTCAAGGCCGTATCCGGGCGGGCGCCGGTGCTCTGGAGCGAGCTGCTGGCGACCCACGCCGCCGCGGCCTCCGGGATGGCGCCGTCGCCGTGAGCGCCCGCGTCGGAGCCGGCGTCACGGGAACCTGGCCGGCGGTGCGCCGGTGAGCGCCGAGCCGTTCCCGGCCGCGGCCTCCGGGTCGGACCCGGGGGTCACGCGCACCAATCTCGGCGGCGCCGGATGCCTGGCCGCGGGCAGCCTCGTCGCGGCGCGCTACCGCATCGTCGCCCTGGCCGGCGTGGGCGGCATGGGCATGGTCTACCGCGCCCATGACGAGCAGCTCGACGTCGACGTTGCCTTGAAGGTGCTGCGGCCCGAGGTCGCGGCCGATCCCGGGTTCCGCGAGCGCTTCCGCAAGGAGCTGCTGCTGGCGCGCCAGGTCAGCCACCGCAACGCGGTGCGCATCCACGACCTCGGCGTCGCCGGCGATCTGCTCTTCCTGACCATGGATTACGTCCCCGGCCGCTCGCTGCGCGCCCTGCTCGAGGAGGACGGGCCGCTGGCGCCGCGGCAGGCGGTGGCGATCGCCCGCCAGCTCGCCGCCGCGCTGGCGGCCGCCCACGCCGAGGGGGTGGTGCATCGCGACCTCAAGCCGGCCAATGTGCTGGTGGACGAGGGCGGACGCGCCTTCATCACCGATTTCGGGGTGGCGCGCTCGATGACCGCCGCGGGTCCCACCCAGATCGGCGCGGTGGTCGGTACCCCGGACTACCTGTCCCCGGAGCAGGCGCGCGGCGAGCCGGTCGACGGCCGCAGCGACGTCTATGCTCTCGGCATCCTGCTCTTCGAGATGCTCAGCGGCCGCCTGCCGTTCGCCGGCGACTCCTATGCCGAGCGGCTGGCGCAACGCCTCGGCGGCGAGGCCCGCGATCTCGCCGAGCTCGGGGTCGCGGCGCCGGCCCGCCTGCGCGCCGTCGTGCGGCGCTGCCTGCAGCGCAAGCCGGCGCGGCGCTACCAGGGCGCCGCCGAGCTGCTGCGGGATCTCGAGGCGTTGCCGGCGACCGCGGCCGCGGCGCCGCCTCCCCCTGGCCGCTGGCGCCACCGGCTCCTCACCCCGGCGGCCGGGTTGGCCGCCCTGGCCCTGGCCGCCCTGCTCGTCCTCGTCGGCTGGCTCGTCGGCCGGGCCGCCGGCTGGCTTCCCGGGTCCGCGGGCGGCGCCGGCGCCGCCGCCGGCCGGCTGTCGCCGCGGTCGTGGAGCGCCGCGGCCCCTGCGGCGGCGACCGCGCCCGGCACGCCCCCGCGGGC
>Ga0209524_1000005_pt1 | contig 22529 bp, 35 predicted proteins | sample JacPinW_OM1H0_M1_FD_187956 | JGI IMG/M metagenome (GOLD analysis project Ga0209524, IMG submission 187956) | Forest soil microbial communities from Algoma, Ontario, Canada - Jack Pine, Ontario site 1_JW_OM1H0_M1 (SPAdes) (version 2) | ecosystem: Environmental > Terrestrial > Soil > Boreal... | reverse complement strand
GCCAAAGGATCATACCCCCGACAACGTGAAATTGATACAAGAGGCAAATACAGAGGAAAGTAGCAGAAATAAGGAACATCAATGTTAATATGTGGCATTGGACTAGCCGTCCTCATCACCATCGGCGCGTGTATCATGCTCTACGAGCTGAAAGTGCAACGGCAACTCAATAGGTACAAGGATAGGGACTGGACATACGATGGCTAACAAGGACGGATACAGAATGAGCAACAGACAGCTTACCGAAAAGCATAAAGAGCTGTTGCCATTTCTCGCAGATGACAAGAGCGATAGAGAGATATCTAGCACATTAGGCGTCAACATCTACGCGTTCTACCAGCGCATAGAACGCATGATGGATATCCTGAAGCTTGCAGGAAGAGATGAGCTTGTGAAGTACGCGAAAGAGTACGTCAAGAGCGAGGAGCATCACGATGAATGATATCGCATGGCAAGACATGCTCATAGCTGAAGATGCGCTTATAGAGTCTCTGCAGCAAAAGCTACACGACGATCCTGAGCATGGGAAGTACTGGCAAGATCGGATTGCAACTGAAAATATCAGACGGCAAGAGATACACGCCCAGGCAGAGCAGGAATTCATGCAGTCAATTGCGGCTATTTGCGAGAATGTGTTGAAGAAGAGTAAGGAGAATGGAAGTGAATAGAAACGAGATTTGCGAGCATACGGGTACAATGCGAAAACGCTACCAAACTGGCCTAAAGTCTTGTATCCTAGGGTTGACACCTGTATGGCAAGGTGTTAAAATGTATGGCAAGGAAGGTATATATGATCCAAATGCAAGAAACCGAGCTGCAAGATATTCTGAAATCCAATGGATGGGCTATGATCAGAAGGAAAAGATACCATCAAAGGTATCTGTATGCTATGCAGCGCCAAGGGAAGAAAGTCCAGGAGGTCTATATCACGCCAGAGTCACGCCTAGAGCAGTTGACTCCAGAGCAAGTGCTCAACAAAATCAAAAAATAAAGGCTGGTCTTAGCCAGCCAACAATTGAAAATTCAGTAGCAGTTTTGCTTGTTCCCACGTGTTTTGGCGAACCCAGGAACAAGCACGGAACCCGCTACCAGCAGTACGCCTATGTCAATTATAGACAGGTTGCCAAACACCTGTCAAGGTTGTGCAACAGCCCGCATTTACATAGACGCGCTGGTTAGCAGTAGAAATGGAGCGCGTCTATGTATACGATTCCCCCCTTCATTCATCCCCTTATATCGCCATGCCCGGGTGGAAGTGAGGCTATGCCATGAGCAGTTTTGAAGGATTTGAACAGGCAAATACCACACCTGTTCCCGATATCCTCTTTGATGAACTTTTATCAGAACTTTCTGGGTCTGAACTAAAAGTCCTTCTCTACATTATTAGACGCACAAGGGGCTTTAAAAAAGATACTGATGCTATATCACTGAATCAATTTCAGTACGGGATAACCACAAAAGACGGGAAACAGCTTGATAAGGGTTGCGGAATCAAGCGCCGCCAGACCATTGTTGACGCATTAGTCTCACTTGAAAAAAAGGGCTATATCATCTCCTACAAGACAAAGACCTCGGAAGGGGACAATGATGTCACTGTTTACCGAATCCACTTTAAAGGAGTGGTTTCAAAACCGGACTACCCCCCAAGCTCAGATGGTGGTTTCAAAACCGTACCACCTAGTTTCAAAACCGGACCAGGGGTAGTTGCAGAAACCGGACTACCCGTGGTTTCAAAACCGGACCCACAAGAAACAGTAATACAAGAAACAGTAATACAAGAAACAGTAGAGAGTATGCCTGCCGACGATTCAGCAACTCAACCATTTGCTCCTAGCGTCGCACACTCTCCACTTTCAACTACCTCAACTGATCAATTCTTAGCTGAAGTCCACAAGAGAGAGTTAGAACAGTTGACCTCTTCAAGTAAATGTCCTATAGCCAATACGGATACACAGTCAATGGCTACAGGAAATACATCCTCTGAGCAGATAATAGAGCAAAAGCCTCTTGTAGCCAATACTAAACCTAAAGCCTCTTCCAAGAAAAAAGAGAGGCATACCGAACCGCTTATGCCTAAAGGTCCTCCGCAAATGCCGCCTGATGATATGGCGTGGGGGACAAAGAAGTGTTTGCAAATTTTTGATGCATGGAGAGGACATATTCTTATAGGCCACTACAAGCTCACACAAGCTAGCACGTGCGCAAAAGGATTGGCAGAGCAGTATACAGAGGAGGAAGTACGACGCGTCTATCTAGCTATGAGTGAGGATGAGTATTGGAAGGAAAGAGGGATAGATATTTGCAATGTGGCAAATAACATACACAAAGAGATCAAGAAAACCAAGACTGCAAAGAGTAGCGCTCCTGCTCAACAGCCCAAAGGATCGCAGCAACCAGCGGTTTCGGCCCGGCTTGATCCTGAGAAGGTACAAAGAAATTTAGAGCGTCAAAGGCAAAGAGCCATAGCTTCAGGAAACTATACAGATTAGGAGAAAGTCATGCAAAAAGTTAACATGAGTCTTTTGCCCCCAAGCCTTTTAGCGCGTTACTTAGCCCTTCCTCGTACTATTGCAGAAATAGACAATATGTGTGAGCACTGTGGAAATACTGTTGAGGTCAAGGAAATCACGATCAAGGATGAGGTCCGATACTCTCTTGTTAAATGCACATGCCGAATAGCTGAGGAAAAGCGGCTAGAGCAGGAGCAAATACGCAAAGCGATGCTTGATACAGCATCTCGACACACTTACACATGGCTAGGAGGACGTTGGACAGATGTTGCGCTCCGAGAGAAGACCTTTGAAACCTTCGACCAGTCTAAACAGCTAGCTGCTTACGAATCGGCGCGTATGTTTGCCAATGATCCGTATGGAGTACTTGTATTGCATGGAACGTATGGGACTGGAAAAACACACCTGCTAGCTGCTATCTGCAATACAGCACTGAGAAACAAAAAGCCTGTCAAGTCCCTTTTTACTACTTCTCCCAAGATGTTTGCTGCCATTCAAGAGCGTATACAGCGCAACGAGGAATACTATCCAATCATTGACAAGGCGATACAAACGCCACTTCTGGTCATCGATGACATAGACAAGGCAAAGTATTCAGAGTTTCGTGAGGAGATCTACTTCTCCATTGTTGATGATCGCATTAAAGCAGGAATGCCTATAGCGGTTTCAACAAACAGGTTAAGCGAACTGGCTAGTTTTGTTGGAGGCGCTGTCTGCTCTCGACTCAAGACGGGCCAAATTGAGGTTGAAATGGCTGGGGATGATTATCGAGAGGAGATGTAAGTGAACGCCTATCAGGATGATCTTTTAAAGCCATATGAAATAAAGAGGATATCATGCGCATTTGAGGAATGGTGTCATGATATCGCGACTGGACATGAGTATGTCATCTTGGATACAGAGACAACTGGTCTTCAGGGAGAAATCATTGATCTAGCTATCATCAATGGGCAAGGTGATGTGCTTTACAATAATCTCTTGCGTCCCAAGTGCTCTATTGAGTATGGAGCTATGAAAAAGCACCATATTACTGACTCGATGGTGAGACGTTGCAACACGTTTGCTCAAGAGTGGAGCAAGATCCATGATGTCATCAGGGGTAAGTCAATCATAACGTACAATGCGCGATTTGATGCAGAAAGGATTAGTCATACTGCAAGAGTGCATGGGGTTGACATAGGCAACATGGTCTTTTATTGCGCAATGGTTGAGTATGCTAAAGCTTATACTTCTAAGAGAAGTATCAAATTAGAAGTGGCATGTGAACAAAACGGCATTAAAGTTGCTCAAGAGCATCGTGCCTTACCGGATACTTTTGATACCTTAAACCTCATCAGGCAACGTGCTGGGGTTGAGTTGCTTGCCTGCATTAAATGTGGCGCTTCTGCTCGTCTGAGATCTCCATCGGGTACCAGATATTGCAGAAAACATGGGTATTGTGCTCGTAAGACATGCCTAAAGAGTGTTGAAAACTTTGTGTTACATCCACGGCTTGGGATATGGATGTGTTCATGTGTTGTGAACTTTGAGCGTGAAATGGAGGCTGCAGCGTGCGACTAACCGCCTATGACGTGCTCGGAGTACCTGAATACGCCACACCGGAAAATATCAAACGCCGCTATCATACGCTGGCGAAACGCTACCACCCCGATGTCTACAAGGCTACGGATGCTCATGAGAGGATGAAGACTATCAATCTGGCGTATCAGGCAATCCAAGACGGACGAGGTAGGTTCTGGACGCCTCCCATTGAGCAGAGTGCACCGGAAAAGCCAGAGCTGCCACCGATGGCGGAGATGATCGCCTTTGCCAATGAGCATGAAGTAGATGATGCGTACCTGCTCACGATCACAGTAGGCGGACGTGATGAATATTCGAGAATGTTAGATCTAGCGGAATTAGTAGAGTTAGCTGGACATGTAGTTACGGCAAAAGTAGTAGAGGCAATAGGATACAAAGCGCCACACTATCATCGTAAGCTGGTAAAGTCGGCTTTGCGGTGGTACTTGCGTGGGTTGAAAGTAGAGTTGGCAATTCGTAAAGCTTACATTGATGATCAGTTTTATAGATCTCAGGGGAGTAGGCAAAAGGATGAATAAACCGATTATATGGAGTTACGGCGGAGGCACGCAAAGTATTGCCCTGGCAATACTTGTTCGACAAGAGCGATTGCCACGCCCTGACAGGATCGTGATAGCCGATACCAGTTGGGAATTTAAAAAGACCTGGGAATACACAGAGCAGCATGTTGCGCCTCTGCTGGCAGAAGTGGGACTCAAGATAGAAATAGCCTCGCATGCGCTTTCAAAAGTCGATTTGTATAGTCTCAAAGGTGAAATTCTCATTCCAGCCTACGACGTGAGGCGCACAAACAAGAAAGGTGAGCACGCCAAACTCCCCACGTTTTGCAGCAACGAATGGAAAACCCGCGTCGTCCGTCGGCACATCGGGGGAGCAAAAGGCAACCCTGGGGGCATACGTATGTGGCTGGGGATGTCTCTCGACGAGGTGGAACGGTTGAAGCATTCAGGTGAGGACTGGTGTGAAAACTACTGGCCACTCTGCTTCGATGTGAAGATGACACGAGGCGGGTGTGCGCAGCTGGTGCGAGATTACGGACTCCCAGAGGCTATTAAGTCCCGCTGTAAGATGTGCCCAAACCAAAATGATGACGGATGGATAGAAATCAAACAAGAGCCAGAGGAGTGGAAAGAGGCGGTACGGATCGACAATCAGATATTCGCTTCTCATCAGGTCAGGTTGCACAAATCAGGCAAACCGTTAGACGAGGTAGAACTAGTGCCAAGAGGAGAGGATGAAGGTGGGTTGTTTGGCTGTGATAGTGGCTATTGTTGGACATAGAAAGGAAGTAGGGCAAGAGGATGATACAGGTAGAACAAAACATTCCAAGTGAATATAGTAAATTATACAGCGATTATGTAGCAAGTCTTGCAAGTAAGTTGAGCAACGTTATGTGGGTAGTTCTAGACAGAGGACACAAGATAATGCAGATTGAGAAAGAGAAGCATCAGGCGATGGTAGAGCAGCTATTGAGCAGTGGTGATGTACAGCGTGTGAGAGTGGCTGAGGAGGTGATGAGACGGAGTGTAGGGAATTGGGAGGCAAGGTAGAAATGAGGCAACAGGACTTCGAACAGCTCATAGCAGACGCTGGCCTCGTCCTGCTCTCGAACTGGCCGCCGCGGTTTCTCGTCTGTCTGTGTGTCGAGAAGCAATTTGGCATTCGCTTTCAAACGGACGTTCTAGCCTACGAGCCTGCTGAGTTTGTAGCACTCACACCTGAGCAAGCTAAGCAAGACGTAGCGCATTGCAAGGAGCAACTCGAGTCCGCTGCACATACACAGCAAGGCAGGACAGCGGACGAGCGTGCGCCCAAAACGGCACCTGTACAAAAAGTTGTGAGACAGCAGACGACTATCAACTACCCGGCGCACTGAGCAAGAAAGGATACATTTATGATCAAAGACCGACGTGGCGGGCCTGCCGAGTCGATGACAACACCAGAGAGCTTCGACGCGTTTTACACGAAGAAGCTTGAGGCGCTCAAGGTCGAACTCAAAGACATCATCAAGGACGCGATCGTTTTCGTCGTCGGTAGAGAGTACGCGTGTCCATCGTGTCAGGCGCGTCTGAAATGGCACAGAGACGGCCGCATGGGATGTTTTCTCTGCAATATGCCTCGCTGGTCTCAACCCGTCAGAATCGCGGCACAGTCGATCCTAGAGCGATATCCAAATCTGGAAGAATGTCGAGAGGAATGGGAAGCATCCCGGAGCAAGAGAGCCATGCCCCAACTAGCGATTAGATCAAAGAAAGGGGATGAAGCGCTAGGCAAGCAGATCAAGGAAGCTAGGCAATTGAAAGGATGGAGCTTAGAAGATCTAGCTGCTCAAATCACGACGATGAGAGGTAAACCGTTGTCTAGGAGTGGCTTGCAGCACTACGAAGACGGCTGGGAGTATCCGTCAGAGTATGTACTAGGACAATTGAAGGATATATTAGGATTGGAGGTATGAAAGAATGATGATTGGTGCGAGGAAGAGGATTTCATGGAAGGACTGTGTATAGATTGTATACAGGATCTTTGCCCAAGATGTGGGAAATGTTGCACACCAGCGTGTGAATCGGAGGAATGTGATTGTGTGCATACATGGTGAAATACGCGTTGATTGATAGCGGTGGATGTGTGAATGAGAGTAGGAAGGGTGGCTTAAAATACTATAAACTTGCCTGATAGGCGGATCTATGATATAATTTGAAGTAGACATTTGAATATGGTTTGTCCCTGGCGCTACTGCAAATAGCCCAGGGACATGACGCAAGAAAGGTGATTCTTACGTATGGCTACCTTACCACTTCATGGTGAAAGTGACAACCCTCTCCAGTATGCATTCAATTTTGATACCCTCAACTCCCATCCATATGAAGATCCTGTCTACGAAGTTCGGCCACGGTCTCATAAGAGATGCCAAAGGTGTCATCGATGGTTCCCACTTGACAAATTTCATTTTGATAACGGCAAAAGAGATGGATTAAACAAATGGTGTAAAGAATGTGTCAATAAGCACAGGAAAGAAAAAGTGCCTATTGAAAAGCAGCGAGCTTATGATCTGCATAAAGCGTATGGTATCACTAAAAAGCAGTATGATCAGATGCTAGAGGCCCAGGGAGACGTATGCTACATTTGCAAAGGTGAAGAGCAATCATTTGATACTAGGTCAGGGGAATTAAGGGCACTTTCCGTCGATCATGATCACGCTACTGGAGAGATTAGAAAGTTACTATGCCATAGATGTAACTGTGCTTTGGGTTGGGCAAATGAGGAACCTGAGCGACTAAGAGCTATAGCTGATTATGCTGAGTGGTGCAAGACAGTGAAACCGTCAGGGAATATTGTTCAGATAAATCTTATAGAGTAAAAAGATTTATAAGATAATAGGTATGTATCTGTATGTATTGATGATATATAGCCCTCCTTTCCCATTAGGTGCATAAATCGATGGGAAAGGCATACTAGCTTGACAAATCTGGTAGAATAGTGACTACAAATGACGGTTTGCGGACAGAAAAAGGAGTCAATCTTGAGCAAGGAATTAGCGCTATTTAAAGTACAAGCCATTGATGATGTGATAATAACACTCTTAAACCGTCTTCATTCAGATAGGTCAAAGGAGGTATATTATCAGGATACAAAAGCTTTTGCTTCGTTCTTGTTAACTAGAGGGAAATTGCATGCAAGAGATATCACATATGCTGATATGGTTGACTACCAGGACCATTTAAAAGAGAATGATAAAGGCGATAAAAGAGCTGTAAAGACGATTAATAGAATGTTTACTGTAGCTCGTAGCATTCTTGACGTTCAGGTGAAATTAAATCACATTCCGGTTAACCCCGCATTAAATGTCAAGAACCTGAAAGTAAGCGATATATCGTCACCCCATATAGCTCTTAAGGATGAACAAGCTAAGAAGTTACTTGACTCTATAGACCGATCGACAAAACGAGGGAAGCAAGAGTATGCAGTTATCTCCATTTTGCTTCGTACTGGATTAAGGCGTTCAGAGTGTGCAGCTCTCAAGATTAGAGATTTGGATCAAGATAGCGGTCACTATATCATTCGTGTCACTGGGAAGGGAGATTTGAAAGATATTGTGAAGCTACCTCCTGATGTGAAGCGCTATATCCAGGAATGGCTAGATGTATCTGGTAGACAGCTCACACTTGACTCACCGCTATTTGTGAGCTTCGATCGCGGGGACCATCCTACAGAACAGCAGATTAGCCCAAAGTGGATTGAGCGAACCGTGAAGCATTATGCTGAGGCGATAGGGCCAAGCTTCTCTCCACACTCTCTAAGGGCCTCGTTTATCACCCTGGCACTAGAAAAAGGCGCAACTCTTACGCAGACGCAATACGCGGCCAGGCACAAGGACCCAAGGCAAACAGAGGGCTACCAGCGACGTAAGCTCAATTTGGATGATAATGCTGTTGATAAGCTGGCATTCTTGAGTAGAGATTAGGAGTACTCAGAAAGGATACTACAATGGCTTATGGGAATTGGGGAGCTTTTGTCTACAAAAATGGAGAGCGTCAAACCGAATGGGAAGATAACACGCCCTACCGTGAAGATGAACTTATAGCAGGATACTGGCAAGCATTTGGGAGAAAGGAAGAAGGTGAAATAATTAGGCCACACCATGCAGTACTAGGTAAGGATAGAGTACGTGTTTGTGCGCATAAAGCCTACTTCAGGCTCTATCTTGACGGGAAAGAGATAGAAGGTACTGATCAGTACCTTGTAGACACAGATGAAGCAGACACAGATGAAAATTTTGATGTTGATGCACTCCATCAGGGGGAGATAGAAGGGTACAAGTTCCGTGTCCAAGAGTTTGACGGGAATATGATTGATCTTGAGCTGATAGAGCCTGATGGTACAGTCTGGCAAGCTCGTTGTGGCTACGCTTTCGGTGCTGGATGGCCTGAAGATTCGGAAGGTAACCGTTACTATAATGCAATGTCATGGAAGGAAGGAAAATGAACTTTGAAGAAGCAACTAGCAACATGTATGCGAATATGGCAGCAATGGAAGCTTGTAAGCCGACAACGCAGGAGTTTGTTGATGCTGTTATTGCCGCCGCACCAGCCATGCAAGCAGCTTGGGAGCAATGCCTAGCTGACGATGCAATTTGGGCAATGAGAGCACAGCGACATGGCAAGTTGCGGACATGGTGGTTGCGTTGGCAATTGAGAGAGAAGGGGAATAGTTGATGCCCAAACAAGATAAACTCAAAGTTACGCCTATCACATCTAATGAGAAGTTTAGTAGCAGTGTTGAGGCTACCCATCAACAGGTACGCGAATTTGTGCAAGCGTACCTGATAGAACATGATCTACCTCTTATTGTGACAACGATAGACAGAGGGTTTTTTGTGTGTGCTTTTAGACTAATTGAAATTGGGTATACAAAATCATTGACATTCGCTTTACTCTGCTATATAATGATTATATACATACAAAATCAAACAGCAGAAAGGCAAATGTCAATGACAGTTAACCATGAACAACCAACCGAGATCAAACTTAGCGCAGAGCAGGAAGCTCTGTTTAAAATTATGGAAGGTAGCCAACAACACCTTTTCATCACTGGCCGGGCTGGTACCGGAAAATCTGTTCTCTTGAGGCACTTTAGAGAGAACACAAAGAAGCGGGCTGTTGTCGCAGCTCCTACTGGTATAGCTGCTCTGAATGTGAGAGGGCAAACGATCCATTCCCTCTTCCGCGTTGCTCCCCAGTTGCAACGCAAGGGCAGACTCCCAAGAAATTCCCGCGTGTGCACTCTCCTCAAACGTATAGACACGCTCATCGTTGATGAGATTTCAATGGTCCGTGCCGATTTGTTGGATGCGATTAACGAGCGTCTGCAAGAGGCATTCGACAATAATCTCCCGTTTGGAGGAATACAGGTCATCATGTTTGGAGATGTGTACCAGCTCCCCCCAGTGGTTGAAGAAGGATTAATGTCATACTTCGAAGCGGTGCATGAGGGCTATTTCTTCTTCAATGCACTGGTGTGGCAACAAGCTGAATTTAAGATCTACGAGCTAACACAGGTATTCCGCCAAAAGGACCCTGCGTTTAAGAGCATCCTCAACGCAGTCAGAGACGGTACAGTCATTGATGAGCAGATAGAGCAGTTAAATGCTCGTCATGGCGTTCCCATGCCTGAGGAGGGAACGCTTACTCTAGCACCAACAAATAGCCTTGTCACAAACATCAACCAGAAACGTCTTGACCAGTTGGAAGGTAAAGCATACGAATACAAGGCTACAATCACAGGAGAAATGAAACGGTCAACATTTCCGACAGAAGAGGTTGTACAGCTAAAGGTTGGTGCTCAAGTCGTTTTGCTTCAAAATGATAAAGACAAAAGATGGGTAAATGGTACGATTGCCACCATCTCTAAGCTCAAAAAAGATGACGAAGAGAAGGGAATCACTGTCCATGTTGACAAGATAGATTATGACCTAGAGACAACAACATGGGAAGAAATCCGCTACGAGTATGATCCAGCAGAGGGGAAAGTGAAAGAGGAGGTGGTAAGTAGCTTCACCCAGTACCCTGTTCGTCTGGCTTGGGCCATGACCATCCACAAGAGTCAGGGCCAAACCTATGAGAGTGTAGCTCTCGATCTTACAACCGCCACGTTTGCTCCTGGACAGCTTTATGTTGCGCTTTCTCGCTGCACAAGCTTGGAGGGCCTTTACCTCAAGATGCCTGTCAAGCGAGGACATATCATTGTTGAGCCGAAGGTCACAGCATTTATGTTGAGGCGGGAAACCATCAAGGTTGAAGCGTCCGCGGATATCATTGAAACGTGTGCACAAAATCAAATTGAGATTGTTGAGCAACCTATGATTGAAGAGGTTCTGTGCACACAAAATCAAATGTCAGTAGAGAGCATAAAAAAACGTGGAGGAAAGCGAGAAGGCGCTGGGCGCAAACGTAAAGAGGAACTCAAACACGTCAGCGTCAAACTATCAGATGAGCAGATTGAAAAAACGAGTGGCATTGATCGTTCAGAACTAATACGAAGTTTGCTAGACGCAAATGGATATGGAGGTTAAATTATTTAAAGAAAGTGGGACCCACGGCCTGTATTTGGCACGTGGGCCGATGTGTATAGAAGGACTTTCATCCATTCTCAATTATAGCATCATATTTCTCGTTATGTATATCGATACACATCTATTTGATATGGTATGATACGCTATTCACAGAAATACGAATTACAGATATTTTCACTGACCATTCCCACTACCACCACAGGAGGCCCATATGCATACGTTCCTTTCCGGTGCATATGGGCCTCTCTGTCTTTATAAGATATTAGAGAATATAATTGCATGAATGAAGGAACGAATGAAAAAAGACGTGGGAGCGTGAGAATACACCTACAGAGCATCATGAAGGCTTTATATGGCAGTACAGACTACAAAGCAGTGAATATGAGGATAGACAGATATGATAAAGATATGCTCGTTATCACGGTAGATCATCCGAGTCTACCAATAAGCGGAAAAGGATATAGATATCCGATTATAGAAATTAAGAGGACTAAATTGAATGAGGAGAACGATGAGAAATAGATACATGACGCGTGATGATGATACAGACGTGGGATTGCTTATATTCACGCTTATCGTGCTTCTCATTGGAATTGCGATGGGGAAGAAGATACGATGATATGAGCGTCAAAGGGCCTCAGGTCGTGTCTGGGCTTCCAGGCAGTGAGATTGGCCAGCCTCGCAACATGTTCCTCAACGATAGGTCGTATGGTAGCCAAGATCAGGCCGCGGCTGCTCTGCTCTCACTCAAGATCCGTATGGGGGCTAAGCTTACACAGCAGGAATTGTATCAGATATAAGCAACCTTGTTATCGCATGTCCTATATGTAATCTCAGAAAAAGCAATAAGTTTTTGCATGAATGGGTAGAGGGAGGTAGGTTGCTGTGAGTAACATTGATTGGCAGGCCATTCGATCTGATTATGAGTCAGGAGGGATGTCTTTGCGTCAATTGGCTGCTACTTATGGTATTTCTAAAACTTACCTCATCGAAAAGCGCAACAAAGAAGGGTGGAATCGCCCACAGGCTGACCGACCGACCAGTGACCGACCAGGCCCTATCCCCATCTCTCATTTACCTGTTCCTAGTGATGCTGTATCCATTGCTCGTATTGGGTTAAGCCAACTGGCAAAGCATTTACAGTCAAATGAGATATTAGAGATTAAGGACCATAAGTCACTTTCTGATGCTCTTGCCCAATATGTCAAAGTCCTTCAAACAGCTCCAAAAGAAGATCCGCAAGAGCAACCTGAAGGCATGGTTATCCCAATGGGCAAGCTTTCTGAGGAGGCGCGTGCTAAAATTCGCCTTGTGCTAGCAGAAGACCAGAAATCAGGAGAAAGTGCGGGCTAATGGGAGTGACGTTGGTAAGGGATTTAAGCCTGCTAGAAGAGTTCGATGCCGAGAACGCACGCTATAACTTTAAGCAGTTCGTCACATCTGCTTGGCACATCATAGAACCTGGTCGTGCATTTGTTCCGGGCTGGCATCTAGATGCTATTGCAGAGCATCTACAGGCAGTCTCTGAAGGACAGATCAAGCGCTTACTGGTGAATATGCCTCCTCGGCACGGTAAATCGTCCCTGATATCTGCACTGTGGTCGGCCTGGTTACTTCTCAATAACCCCGCTATCCGTCTCCTCTGTGGTTCATATGCTTTAAATCTAGCAACACGAGATAATCTAAAAGTAAGACGAATTGTCAAGTCACCTTGGTTTCAACAGCGTTATGGGCATTTATTTACAATAGTTAAAGATCAAGATGCAAAGATGAAATTTGAAACAAACAAGCTTGGGTATAGAATGGTTACGTCAGTCGGTGCGGGTACTACAGGAGAAGGAGGGGATATACTAATATTAGACGATCCTCACAATATTGACGAGAAAGAGTCAGAGCCAAAGCGCGAATCTGCTTTAATGTGGTTTAACGATACATGGTGCAGTAGGTTAAACGACTTTCAAACAAGCTGTATGGTGGTTGTAGCACACCGTATTCACGAACAAGATGTGAGCGGTCATATCCTGGAAACCAACGATGGGGAATGGGCACATCTCAACTTGCCTGCTGAATATGACCCTGCCACGCCGTGTAAAACTTACCTTCCATCAGGTGACACATTTTGGGAGGACCCACGCAAAGAAGAGGGCGATTTGCTATGGGAGGAACGATTCCCGCGTGAGGCTATCGAAAAAGCCAAGCGCCGGCATGGCATCCTTGGCTACTCAGCTCTCTATGGGCAAAATCCAATTCCCCCAGGCGGCTTTATCTTCAATACGGCTAACGAGCGCCTCTTCACAATCTCACCTGAGGGAGATATGTACCTACTCATCACGCCGTCTGGTGTACAATCCTACCTCATTGCGAATTGTTGGGAACTATCAACCTCTGACGTGGCAGCCAAAGATAAAGAGATAAACGATTTCACAGTCTTCGCCCACTGGGCGGTCACCCCCGGCAATGATGTCCTTCTACTGGATTTGTGGCGCGGTCACTGGTCTATTCCCAAGCAAAAGGAAAAGGCACGTCAGTTCTACCAGACACACTTCTCAGTTCGGTACAGAGCGTTCTACTTTGAAGATGTGGCCTACCAGTCGGCTATAGCGCAGGATCTGCTACTTGAAGGTATCCCGTGCCTAAGCTTCCACCCCCAGAACAAAGGGGACAAGGTGGCACGTGCCGTGGGAGCTTCTATCTGGCAAGAGGCCGGCAAGGCTTACTTTCTCAAAGGTGCTGTGTTCCTGGTGGATTTCCGCAAAGAGATTTATAAGTTTCCCAAGGATGCAAAAGACGATCAAGTCGATAATTTCAGCATGGTATGCATGATCGTCCGATCACCTGAGATTGGACCTTTAGACGACGAAACAGCTAACGCAATACGCGGATATGTGGGGTTTTAGATGAGTATTTTTGACGGCTTTCTACAAGCGGGACAGTACCTCTATGCAGCAATGCGACGCGTGTTCGACAATCCTGCCAACGATTTCACCGAAGACACGTTCTACCAGCGTGAGCTAGATTATATGCTCCTGTGGGCGTACTACAATGGCTCTATGTTCGACAAATCAGCACGCCTCATCAATGGCTTCGGTATGACAGGGTGGACATTCAGAAGTTGGGATCGCTATAGGGCAAATTACAACCTCTATCGCAATATCCGCTTGATCTACAATCCCACTCGTCGCTTGGTAGATTTCTATGCAGGAACTGTCTATCCTGGCGTGCTCAGTGAAGACGGAGACGACCTCCCGGACGGTGTAACGCTTGCGATTCCCTTCAGCGAAGATACAAAACCTGAGCTAAAAGCAGCCGTTGCGCAATTCTGGGAGTGGTCAAATTGGCAAGCGAAAAAGAGCGTTGAGGTTCGCTATGGAGCTGCTTTAGGGAGTGTGCTGGTAGAAGTCGTTGATGATTTTGAAGCGGGCTATGTGTGTGCTGAAATTGTGTGGCCTGGCTTCGTCTGGGATCTCGAATTAGATTATAGCGGCAATGTTACCTCATATGTTATCCAATACAGCGCAAAAGATGAAGAAGGCTTCTATCTCTACAAAAAGGAAGTGGACATTAATTCATTCCGCTACTACAGAAACGATGAACCGTACGACTACGGTCAAGGTGCTATAGTTCCGAATATTTACGGCTTCATCCCTGCCGTGTGGATTAAGCACCAAGACAGTGGCAATGACCATGGTAGCCCCTGTATCGCCGGATCTATGGCAAAGATCGATGAGTTGAACAGCCTCGTCTCACATGTACATGATCAGATCCACAAGGTCATCGGAGCGCCGCTAATCATGTGGTCGAGCGGTTCGATAGCCAATCTCTTTCCAACTGCTAAGCGTGGGCCGACGAGCGAATTTGTCGAGCCGACGACTGACCAAGAAGCATCGCTCTTCTTGAAAGGGCCGCCTGATGGCAAAATGGATAGCCTGGCTGGCAATCTTGCACTTGGTGACACATTGCCAATCATTCAGCAGACGCTTGGTGAGATCGAGGACGACAATCCTGAGCTGACATTCTATAAGCAGCTCAGGGAGATGAGCCAAGTCACCGGGCCAGCCGCTAGCAGACTTGTGGGCGATGTTGCAGGCCGTGTTATAGAGGCTCAAGCGATCTATGACCAGTTCAACATTCGGCTCTTTCAAATGGCTGTCGCTATAGGTGGTTACCGTGCCAATAGCGGCGCGTGGGGACCACTCAGTGATCAACAGAAGAAGTTCTTACCATTCAATCTTGACAGCTACAAAGCAGGTGACTTGGCGATGGCTATCATGCCCAGGCCGTTGCTCACTCCAACGAAGCAAGAGAAGTCGCAGGAGTCGTTATTTATGTGGCAAGGCGTACAGGCTGCCGTGACCGCTGGCGTGCCTCTCAAGCTCGTCCTAGCGCAGGAGGGTTGGACTGATGAGGAGATAGCGGAGCTTGAGCAAGTGCAACAAGAGGAGGATGCTGCTAGTCAGCAGAAATTTGAACAGCAACAAAAGATCATCGCCCAGAACAATCCACCTCAGCAGTATGACCAGAACAACCCCATGCAGTCTAGCAATAATAATCAGCAAAACGGGCAAAATCAACAGAATAAGCAACCTGTAGGACAGAAAGGGTAGGATTTGTATATCGATCGTATCTCAACATCAGAGATGAATTATTTATACAAATGGGCTATGCGCTATGATGCATCTACGCTAAAGAAAAAGCGACGAAAGAAAATAATGCGTAATAAGCAGGAACGTGAAGCATCGCTGAGAAGGGCGATAGATTGGCCTATCGGTGCTCCGTTCGAGTTTGGCAAGCCGCTTTCGCCACAAGAAGCGCGACGGCATGCTATAGAAGCGTGGGAAAATCCATTTGCAAAGGAGGAAGGTGAGAAGGGATGAAATGGTCTGAACTGACTCCTGAGCAGAGGAATAGACTGGTTTATGACCAGATTATGAAACCTGTCATGTGTAACGGACCATGGCATATTCACACACTTCCTGATGGGGCGCGGCAAATTTGTAGATGCACTTGTGGATACGAGTGCGCTAACGAGCTTCCTGCTCAACCCGCAAGCCATGAGAGACCTGTATGGAGCTTGGTACCATACAGCACTGACATGAATGCTGCTTGGGAGATTGTAGAACACTTTGCTAAGTTGCCTGATGATCCTTTTGAGTCTCGTTGGAAGAAATATCAGTTTATACATGATCTGGGTATGCTTCCATGTGATAGTCCATCTTGGTATGACATTTCCTATGAAATATTGGCATCTTGGACACCAGCACTGATTTGTTTAGCTGCATTGAAAGCGTATGGAGTAGAAATAGATGAGAGCTGAGATAATCCGGTGCGATACATGCACAAAGATTATTACTGATGAAAAAGGGCGAAGATCCTGTGATAGCACTGCGATGTTCAAGGAAATATACGAGCCGATTGAGCAGGAAGAAAGGGCAAGAATGAATAAAGGCGAAATACTCGTAGCTATCCACAATATGAGAGGTGAGTATGCTCATAAAGCAAGTGAAGACCTCAAGAGGATTGGTAAGACTGCACTTGGTGGTACTCCAATTATGCCTACTTCAACCCTTGCAGTGTCCTACTATGAGTCGCAAGCTAAGGTGTCCGTACTAGACGAATTGCTTGAAAAGATAGACAAAACACCAGATGAAACAAAGCATAACCCATTCTGCAATCACAGCATTTACGACTCACAAGGCAATGAGATAGCTAGAGCAAAAGGAGGACTATGACGGAAGAAGACAAGCTAATACAAAAGATACTCAACATAGCGTATGATGCTATAAATGCATCGTCTAGAACTTGGTTCAGCTTCAAAAAGGCTCTTATTTTGATGAAAGCCATGGGAAGAATTATTGATCTTTGCTTAGAGCGAAGGAAGGAAGAAAACAATGCCGAGTGACTTCCTGGTAGACCTCATAGAACACAAGCGACGTGTAGGACTCTATCTTCAGAAAGTAGCTAACGCGCTATTTGGGCGTGCAGTTGTACACGATAACTCTAAATTCAGTCCAGAGGAATACGGGCCGTATGATTCAGCTTTCCCCAACTTGCAAAAGTACGCCTATGGGACTGAGGAGTTGAGAGCGGAGCTGCGCAAGATCAAGCCAGCTATCAAGCACCATTTTGCAAATAATGACCACCATCCAGAATGGCATGGGCAAGGCATTGACGGCATGGATCTCATACAGCTCATAGAGATGGTGTGCGACTGGCTAGCAGCTTCAGAGCGGAGTCAAGCGGATATCTTCAAAGGTCTTGAGATGAATAAGGAGCGTTTCAAGATTGATGATCAATTGTACTGTATTATTAAGAATACGATCATTATCCTGACTAATAGACATGATCCTCAAAATGATGGGACAACAGGCGGATGAAAGGAGACATATGAGCAAAAAGACCAAGAACAGTAAAGGACAGGTCAAACCGATAAAAGGAAAGGGGTATTAACATGCCAGGACATAGAGGAGCACAACCAGGCAATCATAACGCTGTGGGACATCATAGCTACCCGTCTGGGAGAAGTAGCGGAGGCCACAAAGCAGCTTCTAAACCAGAGCCGCATTCAGGTTCAGGCAAGGGACACGGGGATCATCACCATGGTCCGCATGCAAAGTCCGGTGCCACATAGAGGAATAGCATACTTCATTCATAACCATCAATTTGCATTATAGAAAGGTATCGTGTACAGTGAATAATAATACTCCAAATTCCAATCCAGGAGGCCAGGAGCCAAACGGATCGGACCCCAAGGGCCAGGAGCCCAACTCAAAAGGCCAGGAGCCGAATGAGCCACCAAAGCAAAAATTGTCTCTTGATGCATATGAAGCTATCATAGCCGAATTGCGCGAAGAGAATGCCAAAGCACGTGTCAAGCTACAAAAGCACACTGATGAGCAGAAAAAGCAAGCTACGGAAGCCCAGGCGGCTGAAGAGGCTAGACTCAAAGAGCAAAATCAGTTCAAAGAGCTTGCAGAGAAGTATGGAGCAAAAGTACAGGAGTTAGAGCCAGTACAAGAACGCTATACAGCTCTCTCGACACTTCTAGGAGATCAGATCAAGGCACAAGTCAAAGAGTGGCCCAAGGAGGTCAAGGATCTCTTGCCAGACAATGACACTCCTATAGAAGATCGCTATGCTCAAGTTCAGAAGCTGCAAGCTTTCGTTGATAAGCTTCAAGCGCAAGCTCGTCAACCTGGACACGGACCCAATCCGAAACCAGCGGGTGACCCAACTCAAGACGACTTGAAACAAAAAGAAATACAACGGTTACGCGCCACAAATAAGTACAACGCGTAAGAACGAACAAACCACCTTTTGACCGCTCTTTACAAGCGGGGAAGGACAATATGGCTAGTATACCCAAGGCGGGACAAGTCAGTGTAAGCACGTCTGTCCCCCCAACAAACTGCCAACTTTCAGGCTTATACGCGGGAAGCGCCCTTTTTGCCGGAGATGCCTGCTACATCAACACCTCAGACGGCAAGGTCTACCAATCCAATGGCTCGGCGGCGAATGCAGCGGCTGTTGTCGATGGTTTCACCCCCAGTGATGTTCCGATAGGCGAAGTCGTGACGCTCATGTGGGACGTCAACATGCGCTATGGTGCAGGGCTCACACCTGGAAGCTTTGCCTATCTCGACACAGTAGCAGGTGGACTAAACACAGTTCCAACTACAGGCGGACTGACTCCAATTGGCAGAATTGTAGACACAACACGTATCTATGTTCAGAAAAGCTATTAAGGCTCTATAGCAGAAAGGAGCCGAGATGGCTTACGGAACATTATCCATATTCGATACCATTGGTGGACGTAGAGCAGCCGCTAATGACTATATCGGATTGTATGACCCCGCGACGCTTTACCAGCAACTCAGCATCTTTCTGGAAGCGCACAATCACATCATGGATACCTTCAGTGAAGACCTGATGGAACCGACCACCGAGCGCTTCCTTACCTACGGATCAAATGATGAAACTCAGATGATCGATGGCGATGAAATGAGTCGGCCTGAAGTCCAGAAAGTCACTGTAAACCCAACCATGATGGGGTTTCCGCTCAGGATTAGGCAGGTGGCCTATGGGGTCACTCAGTTGTTCATGGAAACCAAGACAATTGGGGACTTGGAGCAGGTGGTTACCGCATGTACTGATGCCGACTTGAGAGACCGATTGGCAACGATACGAGCGACACTGTTCAATCCACTCAACAACCTGACATACCGTGATAGGTTTGTGGACAATATCACGCTTCCATTGCGTGCACTGCTCAATGCAGATGGTACCTACATACCTCCTGACTACTACGGCAATACGTTCAATCCGAATACGCACACGCACTACCTAGGAACCTCCTCATTTGCGAATGCTGACTTGCACTCGCTAGTTGACACGGTTGTTGAACACTTCAATACCGGATCTTTGAGAGTTTATATTAACCACGCGAATGAGTCTACTATACGAGGTTTTGCTGACTTTCTGCCGTATTGGGATGCAAGAGTTACCCCAAGTATCCAGATGACCAATGCGCTACAAACACCGTTGGATGTGCTTAATATCTACAATCGTCCTATAGGGATATTCGGTGCCGCAGAAATATGGACAAAACCCTGGGTAGCAGCAAACTATGCTTTTGCATTTAATACCAACGCTCCTAAGCCTTTGCGCATGCGTACAAGGCCGACTGCTGGCGTCAATAGGGGACAACTTCGTATCGCAGCTCAACTATCCATGTACCCATTGATGGCAACATACATGGAACGTGAATACGGTATAGGTGTGTATAACAGGCAGAACGGGGCATGTTTGTACATGGGAGGATCTTCTTACACAGCGCCTGCTGCATGGAGCCTCTAGCCTGATTTAGATCAGCTAGTCATAAATAGGAAGAGTAACTGAAATGCCTGAAATGCCTGAAAAGCCAAAGGGAGGGCAGGATAACACGCCTGCTCAGGACACCAGTAGCGAACAGCAACCATCAGACTTGCAAGCTGGGCCAGATGTGCCTAGACAAAAGCTTGACCAGACCATACCGGGCGGCAAATTCCTGAAAGACGGAAATTTGGTGAATGCGAATGGTGAGCGCATCGACGAGACCGGGCGAGTGCTCAAGTTGCAATGAATTGTGCGGAGAATGCGTAGATGTATAGAACAGATGCTATGACGTACTTGACCTCTGAATTCGGAGATATAGCTACAGATGCTAAGTTTGATGCTAATGCAACGGCATCAGCTTACAGCACGGCTATCGACAATTCTTTGCGGCACCTGGGCTATCAAGAAACGGATCTCCCAACGGTAAATGTTACGCAATCTCAAGTCATCAGCTATCTAGCTCTACTCGAATACTTCACACTCAAGCGCTTTATGCGCCTGTACAGCCTCAAATTCGATGTAGAGGCCGGCAACAAAGCGATTGTGGCTTCCAGGTCGCAAGCCTTTAGTCAAATGAAGTCGCTCTTAGGGCAAGCTGAAGCCGATTTAGCACGTCTGGGCATCCCACTCGGAGGCGTTGCAAGCTTCGAGATGGGACGAATTACTGATGATTTCCTTGAGCCAAGTACATTAGCGGAGTTTTAGAGGTAAGTATGGCAGATCAAGTACCAAGTATAGGAAGAATTGTCCATTTCGTATTGCCTGCTGATAGTCGGTATCCAGGGGCTCATAGACCAGCAATCATAGTCAGAGTCTGGGATGAAAATCCAACGATTGATTCGCTTGTGCAGCTTCAAGTCTTCACAGATGGATCAAATGATGGTGTGCCTTATAAGAGCGGTTTATTCTGGGCTACATCGGTTCATCATGCCGCTTCATCGGAGAATGAGCCTGCTACATGGCACTGGCCTGAATTTGTGCCTGCTAAGGGATAATCCATGTCAATTCTTGACGACACGGATCTACAAGGCTTAGCCGATCTTTTTGAAGATTTGGGGATGAAGGATAGTTGTGTAATCACACACACGGTCGGAGTGAAGGACCCATATGGCACATCAACAGCAGGAACGGTCACAACTCGTACCGTCAATTGTCTGGTAACGCCACTTCCCAGACCTGTTGTTCTACAGGCATTTAATGAGAGGATAGGCGCATTTGCTAAGTGGCACGTGGCTTTTCCTCTGAATACAAACCCACAGGAGGGGGATGCTCTTCTCATAAATGGACAAAAGATGATTGTGCAGATTGTGTTGACACCACAAACGTTTAGTGTCAACGACGAAGTCTTAGCAGGAGCAATAACGTGAAGAAAGTGCAGAACTTAACCCACGACTAAAGCGCGTGTCCAAAAAGGGGAAATGATGGCAGATGCATACAACAATTGGAGCAACATAGCCAACGTGCTCATACCTGCATGTGAACAAGCGGTTGACAGTGTTGCCAAAGCTGGTGCCAAGCACGTTCAGGACCAAATCACGGCTAACAACCAGATCCGCACGGGTTTCATGCTTAGCAGTGTCTACGCTAGCACACCGCTAGGCAGCGACTACTCAGGAGGTGTTAAGGCACTTCCTGAAGAGAAACCGTCAAGCAATACAGAAGCTGTTATAGGCGTAGCAGCCAGTTATGCACAATTTCCCAACTATGGTACAGTTTTTCAGGCACCCAAACCATTTTTTGAGCCTGGGATTGACCAAACCGCTTCTGACTTCGACACCGCTCTTGAACAAGTAAAGCTTCTCATTGAAGACGCAGGAAAGTAGGAAAGTATGACAGATATCGTAAACAATCGCGAAACAGCAGAAAATGACAAAGTGCATTATATCAACCATTTCGGACAAATATTCGATGCTGTTGTCAAGCGCATAACGCACCATGACGGTAACCACCATGCAGACCTGGAAGTGCAAAAGGACGGGCAAACTGAGACCGTAGAGGACGTACCGCACAATACCAGTCCTGAGGCGAATTCGTGGAACCATACGCCTAATCCTGAGGAAAGTGCGCTACATAATGCACCAAATTTCTACGGGACAGCGCCTACCGAGCAACCTGAGACACCTGCTGAAGTACCTGTAGTGCCACCTGAGCAGCCTGTGTCGTGAGCGTAAGCGAGGTAGCGATAGGGCTTTCCTGGATAACAGCGACTTTGCAAGCAGACTCGCAATGGCTAGCCCTTTCACCTGGAGGCGTCAAACGCGGTGCTTTGCCTGTAGGTACATCCACACCTGCTACCATCGTAGCCTTTCAGTCTGGCCCAGATGTTTTAACGGCTAATGCGATAAGACTGATGTCAAATGTACTTTATCAAATTAAAGGTGTGGGAAGTTCGGACCAGACACAAGCCGTGTTTGATCTTGCAGCTCGTATAGATGACCTGTTCAAACGAACACAAGGTTCGGCACCGGGAGGGATTGCACTCAGTTGCTACCGAGAGG
>Ga0209524_1000004_pt1 | contig 23566 bp, 23 predicted proteins | sample JacPinW_OM1H0_M1_FD_187956 | JGI IMG/M metagenome (GOLD analysis project Ga0209524, IMG submission 187956) | Forest soil microbial communities from Algoma, Ontario, Canada - Jack Pine, Ontario site 1_JW_OM1H0_M1 (SPAdes) (version 2) | ecosystem: Environmental > Terrestrial > Soil > Boreal... | reverse complement strand
TGGAGCGGCTGCTGTTCGACGACATCCTCGACGGCGACGAGGCGCGCGGCGAGCACGTGATGTTCTGCGAGGTGCTGCGGCGCGCCGGGGTCGAGGCCCTGGACGCCCAGGACCTGCTCGCAGAGGTGCTGGCCGGGGACGCGGTGAGGCGCGACCTGCTGCGCGAGCTCGAGCGCGACTACGCGGTGCAGCCGCCGGTGCTGCGCCAGCTCGAGGGGCTGGAGCCGGCGGCGCTGGCGGCGACGCTGATCGAGGGCATCCGGCTGCCGCCGAACGAGGCCGACGCGGGCCGGCGGCAGTTCTTCGCCCTGAACCCGGTGCCGAACTACTTCTTCCAGCGCGATCCGCAGGTGGTGCTGGGCAACCGCCTGGTGGTGTCGTCGATGGCCAACGACGCCCGTGAGCGCGAGCCGCTGCTGGCGCGGACGATCTTCGCGCACCATCCGGCGCTCGCCGAGGTGGCGGCGACCTTCGAGATCGAGGTGCCGCCGTCGGGGGCGCCGCAGCACGATCCGGGCTTCCCCTATCCGACGCTCGAGGGCGGCGACGTCGTGGTGGTCGACTCGGAGATCGTCATGGTCGGTCTCTCGGAGCGCACCAACCGCCGCGGCGTCGAGACGCTGGCCGAGTACCTGCGCCTCGAGGAGACCTCGTTCCGCCACATGGTGGTGGTCGAGCTGCCGCACAAGCGGTCGTTCATGCACCTCGACACCGTCTTCACGCTGATCGACCGCGGCCTCTGCCTGGCGCACCTGCCGGTGGTCGAGCCCGGCGGGCCGGAGTCGGCCCACGTCTACTCGGTGGATCTCTACGCGCGGGAGCTGACCTTCACCCTGCGCGCCGGGCTGCTGCGGACGCTCGCCGAGCTGGGGGTCGAGCTCTCGGTGGTGCCTTGCGGCGGCGCGGTGGAGGCCATCGACCAGCAGCGCGAGCAGTGGACCGACGGCGCCAATGCCTTTGCCCTGGCGCCGGGGGTGGTGCTGCTCTACCAGCGCAACCGCAAGACCATCGCGGAGCTGGCGCGCCGCGGCTTCCGCGTGCTGGCCGGCGAGGACGTGGCCGCCGGGCGCGAGGACCTGATGAGCGGGGGGCCGGCGGTGGTGACCCTGTGGAGCAACGAGCTGTCGCGGGCGCGGGGCGGCCCGCGGTGCATGACCATGCCGCTCGAGCGCGAGCGGGTGTGAGCGCCGCCAGGTGGGCCGGATGGCCGGCGGGCCGGCGGATAAAGATGCGAATCTCTGCGACGGGACACCGGGAGGGACGATGCCGATGGCGCGTCACCTGATCTCGATTCACGACCTCACGGCTGCCGAGGTCGCCGGGCTGTTCCGGCTGGCTGCCGAGGTGAAGGCACAGCCGCGCCGGTACGCCGCGGCGCTGGCCGGCAAGTGCCTGGGGATGATCTTCGAGAAGTCGTCGACCCGCACGCGAGTGAGCTTCGAGGCGGGGATGGCGCAGCTGGGGGGGCACGCCCTGTTCCTCTCCAGCCGCGACATCCAGCTCGGGCGTGGCGAGCCCATCAGCGACACCGCCAAGGTGCTGTCACGCTACATCGACGGCATCATGGCGCGCACTTTCGCGCACCAGACGGTCGTGGACCTGGCGCGCTTCGGCTCGGTGCCGGTGATCAACGGTCTGACCGACGACCTCCATCCCTGCCAGGCGTTGGCCGACTACTTCACGCTCGGCGAGGTGTTCGGCGAGCTGCGCGGGCGGAAGATCGCCTACGTCGGCGACGGCAACAACATGGCGCACTCGCTGCTGTTCGGCGCCGCCAAGGTCGGCATGGACGTCGCCGTCGCCTCGCCCGCCGCCTACACGGTCAAGCCCCATTACGTCGAGCTGGCGCGGCAGGACGCGGCGGCCGCCGGGACGTCGATCGTGCTGACCACGGACCCGCGCGAGGCGGTCGCCGGCGCTGCCGCCGTCTACACCGACGTCTGGGCCTCGATGGGCCAGGAGGCGGAAGCGCAGCAGCGCCTGCAGGCGTTCCACGGTTTCCAGGTGGACGCCGCGCTGATGGCGGCGGCGCGGCCGGACGCGGTCTTCCTGCACTGCCTCCCCGCCCACCGCGGCGAGGAGGTGGCCGCCGAGGTCGCCGACGGCCCGCAGAGCCGCATCTTCGACGAGGCCGAGAACCGGCTCCACGTCCAGAAGGCGATCCTGCTCTGGCTGATGGGCGGGGTGGAGTTGTGAGGTGCGCCGGGCCTTACCTTGCGAAGGTCGGCGGGTGCCCTGTCCGAAAGGCGATGGCCGCAGGATTGCCGAGGTTTTCGCGTCTATGTAGATAGGAGTAAACTGGCTTGACGCCCCAGGGCAGGGGAGGTCACGATGCGCACTGTTGGTGGACGGGTTGGCCGTGGCAGCCCGGCCGGTAGGTCCGGCGAAACCAGCACTGCGCCGACGAGGAAGAGGAAGAAGAGGAAGTACCGGGTGTTCATCAGCCATTCGTCGGCCGATACGTGGATGGCGCAGGTCATCGGAGAGAAAATTGGGAACCTTGGAGCCGCAGTCTGGCTCGATGCCAAGGACCTTTCCGGTGGCGACTTCGTCTTGCAGGAGGTGCTCAGGGCTGTGCACGACTGTGACGAGGCGGTCGTGTTGGTGACGCCTTTCAGCGTCAGTTCACAGTGGGTTACCGTGGAAATCGGCGCGTTCTTGGGCCAAGGTAAGAGAGTTACGCCCTTGCTGAACCATGTAGACCACCAGGCCATCTCTCCGATTCAAGGTGTTAAAGCAATTGAGCTGAATGACTTGCAACGCTTTATGACGGAACTGAAAAAGCGCCTGGGCCGGACTCGGGCCGGCGAGGAGTAGTGCGATGGCTCTTAGAATCTTCATCAGCTATGCGCGGCTTGACCGGGATCTGGCCGAGGATCTGAGATCTCGCTTGGAGCACGTTTCCGATGACATCACTCTCGTGAGTCCGGAGAGTGAGCCAGGACGCGACTGGTCGGCGGCACTGCTCTCGGAACTGAAGAAGGCGGACGAGATTCTGGTGCTACTGACTCCGAATTCTCTCCAAAGCTCGAACGTCCTGCTGGCAGTAGGGGCTGGAATTGGCTTGCAAAAGAAGATCATTCCCATTGTCGTCGGACTCGATGGAGCCGCCTTACCAGGCTGGGTTCGCGAGACACAGTTCGTCAGGTACTCAGACTTGAACACCTATCTGCTCGACCTGGTCCGGAAGGCCGGTGGGGACGCGCCTGCGGTCCACGGCGCTGCGGCCAAGGCTGGCGTCACCACCTAACGGGCGGCCGCGGCGAGGCTTTCGAGAAGCTGGCGCCAGGCCTTGCCGCGGTGGCTGAGGGCGTCTTTCTCGGGGCCGGCGAGCTCGCCGAAGGTGCGGTCGTGGCCTGCGGGCTGGAAGACGGGGTCCCAGCCGAAGCCCTGGTCGCCGCGGGCGGGGAGGACCAGGGTGCCGGCGCTGCTGCCTTCGGCGATCAGGGTGCGGTCGGCGTCGCGGTAGTAGAGCGCGGCGCGGGCGACGGCGCGGGCGTCGCCGAGCGCCAGGGCGGCGCGGGCGATGGTGGCGGCGCCGGCGGCCTCGAGCATCCACTTCACCAGCGGTCCGGGGAAGCCGCCGAGCGCGGCGAGGTCGAGGCCCGCTTCCTCGACGACCAGAGGGCGCCGCAGGCGGCGCCAGGCCTCCTCGCCCTTGTGGCGCAGCACCGCCAGCAGATCGAGCGACTGGATCTCGGGCAGGTCGATCTCGACGGCGGCCAGGGCGGGTCCGGCGAGGCGGCGGGCCTCGGCGAGCTTGCCGCGGTTGCAGGTGACCAGGACGTAGGGGAGCGGCGACGCGGTCACCGGCGGCTCGGCGGGTCGGGCGCGGCCTTGCTCGCGGCCGCGCGGCGGACGTCGGCGATGAGGGCGTCGACCTGGCGGCGCAGATCCGCGAGCGTGCCGTCGTTGTCGATCACGCGGTCGGCGCCCTGGCGGCGGCGGGCGCCGTCCCCCTGGGCGGCGAGGCGGGCGCGGGCGGCTGCCTCGTCGAGGCCGCCGCGCGCGACGGCACGGCGCAGGCGCACCTCCGGATCGCCTTCCAGGGTGACGATGAGATCGAAGCCCGGGCCGTAGCCGGCCTCCACCAGGAGCGTGGCCTCGAGGACGACGATCGGCAGGGTCGCTGGGGCCGGGGGCCCCGGCTGCCCCTCCGGCCCCGGGCGCCGGTCGGCGGTCGAAGCCGCGGCGAGCTCCTCGAAGCGGCGGCGCACCAGCGGATGAATGGCCTGCTCGAGGTCGCGCCGCCCTGCCGGGTCGGAGAAGACGCGGGCGGCGAGGGCCGCGTGGTCGACGCCTGCCTCGGAGGTCAGGACACCGTCGCCGAACAGCCGGCGCGCGGCTGCCGTGCCGGCGCCGCCCGGGCGATAGAGCTCGGCCACCAGGCGATCGGCGTCGATCACCTGGAAGCCGGCGTCGCGCAGCCAGCCGGCGACCGTCGACTTGCCGCTCGCCAGCCCGCCGGTGAGCCCGACGCGGAAGGCGGCGGCGGCTGGATCGGCCGCGGCGCTCCCGGCACTCACCGCGCTCACCGTGCCGGCACCGGGCTGGCGGCCGCGGCCTCCTGGCGCCGGCGCGCGGCGGCCAGGGTGTTCACCATCAGCATCGCCACGGTGAGCGGCCCGACGCCTCCCGGCACCGGCGTGATGGCGCCGGCGAGCGGCGCGACGCGGGTGAAGTCGACGTCTCCGACCAGGATCGAGCCCTTGGCCTCGAGCTGGCGCTGGCGGTCGGCATCGCCGGGGAAGAGGCGCTCGACCTCGGCAGGGTCGGTCAGGCGGTTGATCCCGACGTCGATGACGACCGCTCCCGGCCGGACGTGATCCGGGCCGATCACGGCCGCGCGGCCGATGGCGGCGACCAGGATGTCAGCCTCGCGGGTGACGGCGGCGAGGTCGGCGGTGCGGCTGTGGCAGATGGTCACCGTGCAGTGCTCGCGCAGCAGCAGGGCGGCCATCGGCTTGCCGACCGTGGCGCTACGCCCGACCACCACCGCGCGGCGGCCGACGAAGGGCACCTGGTGGCGGCGCAGCAGCTCGAGGATGCCGAAGGGGGTGGCCGGCACGAAGCCGGGCTCGTCGAGCCAGAGACGGCCGGCGTTGAGCGGATGGAAGCCGTCGACGTCCTTATCCGGCGAGACGCGGGCGATCACCCGCCGCTCGTCGATGCCGCGCGGCAGCGGCAGCTGCACCAGGATGCCGTCGACCTCGTCGTCGGCGTTGAGCTCGTCGACCAGGGCGATCAGCTCCGCCTCGGCGAGGGTCGCCGGGCGCCGCAGGGTGCGGCTGGCGATGCCCACCTCGGCGGAGGCCTTGATCTTGCTGCCGACGTAGACCTGCGAGGCCGGGTTGTCGCCCACCAGCACCGCCGCCAGGCCGGGCACACGTTTGCCGGCCGCCGTCAGCTCGCGCACGCCGGCCGCCACTTCGGCGCGGATGGCGGCGGCGGCGGCCTTGCCGTCGAGGATGTTCACGGATCGGACCTTCCTTTCGCGATGGGTGAGGTGGGCGAGATGGGTGAAGGGGGTGAGAGGGGTGAGCCGGGCGAGACGGGTGAGCTGAGCGAGACGGGTGAGCCGGGCAAGACGGGTGAGCTGGGCGAGACCGGCAAGGTGGACGACTCGGAGGACGTGGACGAGGCGGTCGAGACGGGTGCGACCGGGATGGCGCCGGTGTAGAGGCAGACGATGCCGGCGGCGAGGTCCTGCCAGGCGAGGTCCGCGAAGCCGGCGCCGGCCATGCGGTCGAGGAAGCCGCGGCGCTGCGGGAAGCCGAGGACCGAGCTCGGCAGGTAGTCGTACGCCGAGCTGCTGTCGGAGAGGCGCCGGCCGATCCACGGCAGGACGCGGCGGAAGTAGAACAGGTAGAGGGCGCGCAGCGGCGCCGCCCGGGGCACCGCGAACTCGAGCACGGCCAGGCGGCCGCCCGGCGCCAGGGCCGCCGCCAGCTCGCGCAGCGCGAGATCGAGGTCGGCGACGTTGCGGAGGCCGAAGGCCACCGTCGCCGCCGCGAAGCGCCCCGGCGGGAAGGGCAGGGCGAGGGCGTCGGCGGCCAGCGGCCGCGGCGGCCACGGCGGAGCGCCGGCGCCTGGCGGCCGCCGGCCGAGCGGGCGGGACCCGCGGCGGAACTTGGTCTGCGCGATGGCGAGCATCGGCAGGCAGAAGTCCGCGGCCGCCACCCGGGCGCCGCGCCGGCGCAGCGCAAGGGCCTGGTCGCCGGTGCCGGCGCAGAGATCCAGGACCAGCGCAGCCGGCGACCTCCCCGATCCGGACGGTCCGGGCGGCCCGAGTGGCCCGGGCGCCAGCTCGAGCGCCGCCGCGGCGGCACGGCTCCGCCACCACAGATCGAGGCCGGCCGACAGCAGGTGGTTCAGCAGGTCATAGCGCCGCGCCACTGCCGCGAACATGTCGCGGATGGCGCGCCCCGACTTGTCGAGCCCGGCGCCGGCCGCGCCGGTCGCCGGCGAGGCTCCCGGTGAGGCCGCCGTTGTGGATGGCGCGAGCGGCGAGTCGGAGGGCTTGGCGAACATCGCGCTTCAGTCTACCGAGAAAGGGTGCTGGGGTGCTCGCGGCCGAGAGCTGCCGCCGACCGGCCTGCCGGCCGCCCGGTGTCCTCGTTTCGGTGCCGTCAGCCTTGACAATCCAGGGTCCACCGCCTATCATTCGAGGTCCTTTGCGTCGCAGAGGCGGGGAAGGCTCGCCGTGGCGCTGGCTGCGATAGTCCGCGATGGGCTGCCGATGGACTGCCGCTTGACTGCAATGCTGCCGTCGGACCCGCTGCACAGGCTGCGTAGGGAATTGGGATGGAGACGTGATGAAGAGAACCTATAGCCCGAAGCTCGCCGAGATCGAGCACCACTGGCACGTGCTGGATGCCACGGGGGTGCCGCTGGGGCGGCTCTGCACGCTGGCGGCGCAGCTGCTCATCGGCAAGCACAAGCCGACCTATGCGCCGCACATCGACACCGGTGACTTCGTCATCGTGGTCAACGCCGAGAAGGCGGTCCTCACCGGCAAGAAGGAAGACGACAAGGTCTACTTCCGCCACTCCGGCTATCCCGGCGGCCTGAAGCGGGAGACGGCGGGGGAGCTGCGCAAGCGGCGTCCGACCCAGCTGGTCGAGCGCGCCGTGTGGGGGATGTTGCCGAAGAACAAGCTGGGTCGGCACCAGCTGCGCAAGCTGAAGGTATACGCCGGCGCGGAGCATCCGCACCAGGCGCAGCAGCCGAAGCCGATGAACGTACCAACCGCCGAAGGGCGCCGGGCCTAATGGCCGGTCCCGCGCGGACTCCTGAGGAGATGGCGTGAACCAAGTGCAGAATTACGGAACCGGCCGGCGCAAGACCGCCGCGGCGCGCGTCTTCCTGCGCCCGGGCACCGGCTCGTTGCAGGTCAACGGGCGCCCGCTGGATGACTACTTCCCGAATGAAGTGTTGAAGATGGTCATCAAGCAGCCGTTGCTGCTGACCGAGACGGCCGAGAAGTTCGACATCGTCGCCACCGTCGAGGGCGGCGGCAGCGCGGGGCAGGCCGGGGCCATCCGCCACGGCATCTCGCGCGCGCTGATGGAGTACAACTCCGAGCTGCGCGACCGGCTGAAGTCGGCGGGCCTGGTGACCCGCGACCCGCGGAAGAAGGAGCGCAAGAAGTACGGCCAGAAGGGGGCCCGCGCGCGCTTCCAGTTCAGCAAGCGTTGATCGCTCTTCGAGCATGCCCGACGCGGCGGCCTTGACGCGACGCCCTTGACGCCCATGACGCCATTGATTCGACCCGCGGCACTCTGTGCAGGCGCGAGCGCTGACGAAGGAGACCTGGCTTGGTAGAAGTCACCATGAAGGAGCTGTTGGAGGCCGGGGTTCACTTCGGCCACCAGACCCGGCGCTGGAACCCGAAGATGAAGCCTTACATCTTCGGCAAGCGGAACGGGATCTACATCATCGACCTGCAGAAGACCCTGAAGCTGTTCGAGCAGGTCGCGAACTTCGTGCGCGATCTCGCGGCGGCGGGCAAGCGCGTCCTGTTCGTCGGCACCAAGCGGCAGGCGCAGGAGGCGGTCGCCGAAGAGGCGAAGCGCTGCGGCGAGTTCTCGGTCACCAACCGCTGGCTGGGCGGCACGCTGACCAATTTCGTGACCCTGCGCACCTCGATCGAGCGCTTGAAGGACATCGAGGCGCGGCTGGGCGACGAGAACAGCCCGCTGACCAAGAAGGAGCGGCTGCGCCTCGAGCGCGAGCACGACCGGATGTCGAAGAACCTCGAGGGCATCCGCGACATGGACGAGCTGCCCGATGCGCTCTTCGTGGTCGACCCGAAGAAGGAATACATCGCCGTCGCCGAGGCCAACAAGCTCGGCATCCCGGTGATCGCGATGGTGGACACGAATTGCGACCCGGAGCTGATCGACTACATCATCCCGGGCAACGACGACGCCATCCGCGCCATCCGGCTCTTCGCGTCGCGCATCGCCGACGCCTACATCGAGGGTGCCGGCCAGCTCGAGGAGCACGCGATGGCGCGGCAGAAGGACGGCGGCGCCGGTGGACCGGGCGGCCGCGCGCCGGTGGCTGTGTTCGACAAGGACGCGGCGCCGCCTAGCGGCGCGGGCGGCGCGGGCGGTGCGAGCGGCGCCAGCAGCGCGGCCCCGGCCTGACCGGCGACAGGCAACCATATCGGGCGCCGGTCGCCGACGGGCGGCGGGGCGCGTTGCGAAGAGGTCAGTCGAACCCGCGTCGATCTGACCTTTTCTTTTGTCTGCGTGGTACGAGCAAAGGAGAGAGCGAGCATGGAAGTCACGGCGCAAATGGTCAAGCAACTGCGTGAGCGCACCGGCGCTCCGATGATGGATTGCAAGTCGGCGCTCACCGAAGCCCAGGGCGACATGGAGCAGGCGGTGGACCGCCTGCGCAAGAAGGGCCTGGCGGCGGCGGCCAAGAAGGCCGGCCGCATCACGGCGGAAGGCGCCGTCGGCTCCTACATTCACGGCGGCGGCAAGATCGGCGTGCTGGTCGAGGTCAACTGCGAGACCGACTTCGTGGCCCGCACCGACCCCTTCCAGGAGCTGGTGCGCGACGTCGCCATGCACATCGCGGCGGCCGACCCGCGTTTCATCCATCGCGACGAGGTCACCCCCGAGGTGCTCGAGCGCGAGCGCGCCATCTTCCGCGAGCAGGCGGCCGCCTCGGGCAAGCCGCCGGCGGTGATCGAGCGCATCGTCACGGGCAAGCTCGAGAAGTACTACTCGGAGTTCGTGCTGCTCGAGCAGCCGTTCGTCAAGAACCCCGATCATTCGGTGGGCCAGATGATCGCCGAGCGCATCGGCCGCATCGGCGAGAACATCCAGGTGCGCCGCTTCGCCCGCTTCAAGCTCGGCGAGGGGATCGAGAAGCGCCAGGAAGACTTCGCCGGCGAAGTGGCCCGGGCGGGCAAGTGAGCCAGCCGGACGGGCGGCCGTGCTACGGCCGCATGCTGCTGAAGCTCTCCGGCGAGGCGCTGATGGGGCCGCAGCCGTTCGGCATCCACGAGCCGGTGGTGGCGGCGATCGCCGACCAGCTGGGCGAGATCCACGCCCTCGGGGTGGAGACCGCGGTGGTGGTCGGCGGCGGTAATATCATCCGCGGACTGGCCGCCAGCCACCGCGGCATCGATCGGGTGACCGGCGACTACATGGGGATGCTGGCGACGGTGATCAACGCCCTGGCGCTGCAGGACGCGCTCGAGAAGCGCGAGGTGGCGACCCGCGTGCAGACCGCGATCGACATCCGCGAGGTGGCCGAGCCGTTCATCCGCCGCCGCGCGATCCGGCACCTCGAGAAGGGGCGGGTGGTGATCTTCGCCGCCGGCACCGGCAATCCCTTCTTCACGACGGACAGCGCCGCGGCACTGCGCGCCAACGAGATCCGCGCCGAGATCCTGCTCAAGGCGACGAAGGTGGATGGCCTGTACTCGGCCGATCCGGAGGTCGACCATGACGCCGTGCTGCTGCGCGAGGTCACCTACCAGGAGGTGCTGGAGAAGGACCTGAAGGTCATGGACACGGCGGCGATCAGCCTGTGCCGCGACAACGGCATCCCCATCGCCATCTTCAACTTGATGACCCCCGGCAACATCCGCCGGGTGGTCTGCGGCGAGCAGGTCGGCTCCATCGTGCGGGCCTGACCGGCTGTCAGGAGGCGGTATGAAGGAGGTCAACCAAGAGGTCGAGCGGCACATGAAGCAAGCGTTGGAACATTTCCATAATGACCTCAAGCACCTGCGCACCGGCCGCGCCTCGTTGGCGCTGCTGGAAGGGGTGACGGTCGATTACTACGGCAGCCAGGTGCCGCTGAACCAGGTCGCCAACCTGTCGGTGGCGGACGCGACGCTGATCACCGCCCAGCCGTACGATCCCAGCCAGAGCGCCGCCATCGAACGGGCGATCATGAAGGCCGAGCTGGGCTTGAATCCGTCGAGCGACGGCAAGATCATCCGCATCCCGGTGCCGCAGCTCACCGAGGAGCGGCGCAGGGAGATCGTCAAGAAGGGGCACGACATGGCGGAGCACGCGCGCAACGCGGTGCGCCTGGCGCGGCGCGAGGGCAACGACAAGCTCAAGAAGATGGAGAAGGACAAGCTGATCAGCCAGGACGACGAGCGCCGCGGTTTCGACGAGATCCAGAAGCTCCACGACCGCTACATCCACGAGATCGCCACCGCCCTGGAGCACAAAGAGCAGCAGATCCTGGAGCACTGAGGCCGGGGAGGCCTCCAGGAACGCGGTCCCGGCCATGGTCCTCTACGGCTACCATCCGGTCCGCGAGGCGCTGCGGCACCGGCCGCACCAGGTCGCCAGGGTCCTGGTCAGCGCCGCGCGGAAGGGTCGCCGCAGGGAGGAAATCGAAGATCTCTGCCGGCGGCATCGCGTAGAGATTGCCGTGGTCACCGACAAGGCGCTGGCGGCGGTGGCCGGACCCGCCCACAACGGCATGGCCGCCGAGATGCGGCTGGAGGAGGCGGGCGGCGCGGCGGCTGCAGTAGCTGGCGCGGCAGCCGCGCCGGCTGCGGCTCCGGAGCTAGGCGGTGCCCCCGATCCCGACCTGGTGGTCCTGCTCGAAGACGTCCAGGACCCGCGCAACCTGGGTGCCGTGCTGCGGGTCTGCGAGGGAGCCGGAGTGGGTCAGGTCCTGATCCGCGACCGCGGCTCGGCGCCGATCACCCCGGCAGTCGCCAAGACCGCCGCCGGCGCGAGCGAGTGGCTCCCGATCGAGCGCATCACCAACTCCGCCGCGACCCTGGAAGCCCTGAAGAAGAGCGGTTTCTGGGCCTACGGCTCCGACCCCGGCGGCGAGCCCCCCTGGCGCCTCGACCTCACCGGCAAGGTGGTCCTCTGCTTCGGCGGCGAGGAGAAGGGCCTCAGGCATCGCACCCGCACCCTCTGCGACGCCACGATAGGGTTGCCGATGAGGGGGCGGCTCGCCTCCCTCAATATCGCCACCGCAGCGGCCGCCATCCTCTACGAGGCCCTGCGCCAGCGCTTGCAGGGCTCCGGGGGCAGGGGCTAGACTGAAAGGCCGTTCCAGCGCTTGGCGGGCACCGGGCTTGCTCGCCTGCAACGCGCTCCCGCTTCAGGCCGCCGGGTCGCACTCCGGCGCCACCGCCTCCGCCGGCATAGCTCAGGGGTAGAGCTACGGTCTTGTAAACCGTAGGTCCCCGGTTCAAATCCGGGTGCCGGCTCCATACTCCCACCTAGCAGTATTTGAGTGTTGCCGTGCGAGTGCGATAGACTCAAATCCCAAGCCCCGCGAGAGGCCAGCGGATGCCAGACGACTTCGACGTCTTCTTGAGCCACAACAGCCAGGACAAGCCGCAGGTCGAGGAGAGCGGAGAGCGGCTCCGTGCCAGAGGGTTGCACGTCTGGCTGGAGAAGTGGGAGCTGGTCTTGCTTCCCGGATGATCAAGGAGAGTTGTACCGGTAGAGCCGCTCGTCGAGCCGGCGAAGCTCCGAGGCGGGCCCGAAGGCACGATCCTTCAATCGAGCAAGCGCTCGCCCAACGACGAGGACAACCCAATGAACCGTCAACGCAAGTCACCCGGCGCGCGGAGCACAATGCTGACGCTGGCCTTCACTGCCTTGCTCCTGCAGGCTCCCTGCGCCCTCGCCGATTCCTTTTGCGGCCCCCGCCTCATGGCCGACCTCAACGGTGACGGCAAAGCCGATATCGTTTCGTTCGGCGATGAAGGTGTCTGGACCTCGCTCGCTATCGGGAACGGCAACTTCGCCCCCGCCAGGCTCGTGCTTCGCAACTTCGGCCGCGCTCAGGGCTGGGACCCGGCCAAACACGTTCGCCTCATGGCCGACCTCAATGGCGATGGGAAGGCCGACATCGTGGCGTTCGGCGACGCCGGCGTCTGGACTGCTCTCTCAACGGGCGATGGCCGCTTCGCGACCGAGCAACTTGTGCTGGCCAACTTCGGCACTGCCCAGGGATGGACTCCCGCCAAACATGTCCGCCTCATGGCCGACATTAACGGCGACGGTAAGGCCGACATCGTGGCGTTCGGCGACGCGGGTGTCTGGACCGCCCTGTCCGCAGGCAACGGAGCCTTCGCCCCCGAGCAGTTGGTGCTCCAGAACTTCGGCGTTGCTCAGGAATGGACGCCCGCCAAACATGTCCGCCTGATGGCCGACATCAACGGCGATGGCAAAGCCGACATCGTCGCGTTCGGCGACGCCGGTGTCTGGACCGCCCTGGCAGCAGGCAATGGAACCTTCGCCCCCGAGCAGTTCGTCCTCGCGAACTTCGGCGTCGATCAGGGCTGGGACCCCGCCAGACATGTCCGCCTGATGGCCGACATCAACGGCGACGGGAAAGCCGACATCGTCGCGTTCGGCGGCGCCGGTGTGTGGACTGCCTTGTCAGCCGGTAACGGAGCCTTCGCAGCCGAACAACTCGTACTGGCCGATTTCGGCGTCGATCAGGGCTGGGACCCTGCCAAACACGTTCGCGCCCTGGCCGACATCAATGGCGACGGCAAGGCCGACATCGTCGCCTTCGGCGCGGCCGGCGTCTGGACCGCCGCATCGCCAGGCACGGGCGGTTTCCCAACCCGCAACTTCGTGCTGGCCGATTTCATCTGCGGCGGCAACTACATCCCCGCCACCGAAGCTTTCGATCACTCGCCCGTCTGCAGCGCCTCCGATCTCTCGAACGACCACGATCTGGCGCGCGCCAATCCCGAATGGAAAGCCGTGAATGGACTCACCATCGACCCGAAAAATCCCGTTCTCCACGACAAACCCACCATCCTCGAAGGGTTCGTCTCCCCTCAGCCCGCGAATCAAAAATCCGACGACCAGTCCACCTCGGAGGTCTCAGAAGAGGACCTTCCCTGGAACCACTTCACCCACGATTTCACCATCAAAGTCGTCCCGGACCCGCGTTACGAGCACCTCCTCTCTTCCTGGACCAGGTTTCCGGGAGCCACCTTCAAGAATGTCGACTCGGCCACCTGCGCCAACCTCGGCGGAGCTCTGAACGGTTCCGATTGCGTGGTGCCCCCGGAGCAATGCCCGAACGGGTCTCTCGATCCCGTCTGCCACCACACCGACATGGAGGTCGAGTGGGATAACTCCAGTCTCATGGATGAAAATGAAGGCTTCCAGCGCATCTGGGGCGCCGTGCCCGAGTTCGTGTGGGCCGCTGTGGGCGACCGCGTCCAGGTCACCGGCCGCTGGATCTTCGATTGCGGGCACCCCGGCGTGCCCGCCGCCGCGGCCGCCAAAGACTGGGTCAAATACTCAACCGAGATCCACCCGCCGCGCGCTCAGGTCACCTTCCGGCTCAACCACCCGGCGCTCGATTCTTTTCCACAACCTCGCGTCTCCGCGCCAAACTTCCCGGCACCGCAAAGTTATCTGCCCGTTACCGGAACGCCGGTCGCCCTGCCGCCCAGCATCCCGAACACTGGCCCTACCAACGTGCCCCTCACTGAAGCCGACGTCTTCATCACCGGCAACGGTGGCGGCGCGAACGACCTCTGCATGATTCTCGCCACCAGCGGTAACGACTGCGTCTTCGGGCATACTACGCCCGTCATCGCCGTCAACGACCGCAACTACGTTTTTGACATCTATCCACCCGGCACCGATTACCTGCGCCAGACAGACAACGGCAACTTCACCATCACGCCGCCTGTGCCGGACGCCTCGCTCCAGTGGCGCACGGTCGACCATTCGAGCGAGCTCCCCGCCCACACGTGCGGGGGCTCCGACACTTCCGGTTGCATCACCGTCGCCCCGGTCTTCTGCCTCATCGACGACTCCACTCCGCCCACGGACCCCGACCCGGACAACGCGCCGGCAGTTTGTCCGGCCGCGCCGGCCCACCCCACGCGCCTCCGCGTCATCATTCCCTTCGCGGGAACCAGAGCCAACTATTTCGCCCAAAGCATCCTGCTGGGATGGGACGACGTGCCCGCACCCCGCAAGACCCCGGCCGTGCGCACTTTCAAAATCACTCTGCACGCCTTCACGGTCGTCGAGAACGGCGAATCGTTCCTCCACGACGGCGATTGGCGCGTATTCGTCAACGTCGGCGGGCAGTACAGGTATATGAGCCAGCTATTCGACCGCAACTCCGATGGCAGTAATCCGTGCAACGGCGACGGACTGACCGAAAACGGCGATGGCGACTGCTTCCTCTTCGATGGCACCCCGTGGATCGTCAGCGTTCAGGATGGCACGCCGATTCATGTCGGCGTGGGGGGCTTCGAATCTGACCCGATCGATTCCGATTTCTGCAGACAGTTTCCTCCCGGTGGCAATTGCGATCCTTTCAGTTCGCTCGTCACCCTGGCAGTGGAGAATGACGACCGCATCGGCACGTACGAGTTCGATCTTCTGCCAGAGAACGACTACCGCTGGAACCTGCCGGGCGAGGCGCGATCTTTCATGACTGCCCAGACGAACGATGGCGAACAGTACAAGGTTGAGTTCCGGGTCGAGGAAATCCAATCCGGCTCTCCGCCCACCGCTTCGCTCACCATCGGCCAGCCGAGCCACAGCGGTCCGGCCGGACTCTACATCTCCGCGTCGACGCCTTTCGTTCTGCAGGCCCCGCCTGTTGTTGCGGGAGGTTTCCAGTACCGTTTCCACCGGGAGGGCCGACCCCTGCCCCAGTACCCATTCGTTCCCGCGCAGCCCTACCCGGTTCACTGGGAGCAGGCGCATCTTTCTCCAGGTGTCACGACTGCCCAGGTCTCGATCGGGGCTGTCAACACGGGCGATGGCGCTTACGACTTCCAGTATTCCGCGCAATCGCTCGGCAACAAACTCGAGCCGCGGCATACCACAACAGTCATTCTGGACTCCACGCCGCCGGTCATCACTGTTTCGCAGCCGCGCCAGACCAGTTATGCTCACGGCTCCCAGCTAACAGCCGCTTACTCGGCGCGCGACGGCAACGGCTCCGGCCTCGCGTCGGTTACGGCCAGCCTCGACGGCGTACATTCTGTGCAAAATGGCGAAGCGATTGACCTTTCTCATCTGACGCGCGGTCCGCATCGCTTTACAGTCAGGTCTGTGGACAACGTTGGCAATGCGAGCACGCATTCGGTGACCTTCCGGGTGAGGTGATACGGGGCAATCAAAGGGCCGATACATCGAGCCCGGGCCCGTTTCCCCCTACGTGAAGCCGTGGTTCATTCGATCTGGCCGGCGCAGCCGCCGAGCGCAGCGAGGGGAAGATCCGGCCTGGATGCCGGCGATCCCTTCGGAAGACCGCGTGAGGCTGCCGGCAAAGGCCTGGTCGTAGGCTCCCTCAGGCGGCGGCCTCGGCGGTGGACCCCTTCCCTACTAAGGAGGCACTAAAATGCGCGCTCGAGTTCTTGGATCGTTGTTGTTGGCCGTCACGGCCGCCTGCGTCGCACACCCGCTAGCGGCCTCTTCGTGGGGCTTGGCGTCATGCGACCCCTCAGGTGAGCCGCGGTGGCGCGACTTCGAGAACGCCGTGCGGATGGCGAAGCCGGGCTCAACGCTTTACGTGCCGAAGCCCTATCCAACGACCGATCAGGACGTCGTTGCCGACTACCTTTTCCAATTCACGGCACTGCATCAAAAAGCCCAGAATCCCAAGAATCTCCCCCCTCATGAAGATCAGGCGCTCAGTGCGATCAGGGGCGGGAAGGTCTCCTACCAGGTGATGCGGGTCGAGAATTGGACGGGCATGCGTTGCGGCAGGCAGCACAAGCGGGACTTTTACCACTTGGTGGGGGTCTTCGAGATCGGGGGCGGCATCGAGATTACACGAGCCCTTATCGCCGACAGCGGCCATCTTGTGACCTGGATGAACTTGCCGGCTTCGGCGGCCGGCCCGGTGGAGCCTTCGGCCCGGGTCTTGACGGCTGCCACGGTGGCTTTGGAAAAGATCAATCGAGAGTTCAGCATCGAAGGTGTCGATCCGGAGTACGTCACCACGTACGGGACGATCGACTGCTACTTCGTCTTTCCCTGCCTTGCCTTTCATGAACACGGCCTGTCCTACGTGGTCTACCGCCACGAGCTCTTCGAGGTGTCGCCAAGGGGACCGAAGCTCACGGGTGGCAAGGACGTGGGGACAATGGCGGCTAACGAGAAGCTGCTCCCGACGCTAGGTGCGGACGAGCGCCTGATTTCCCTGGGCGGCCGTGCTTGGACAGTTGCTCGCAAGGTGAGCGCCGCTCAGATTCGGCACGGGATCTCGAACTTCCGCTGATACCGCTGCCCGGTCAATCGGCGAGCCTCGCCGCCGGATTGGACAGCGCAGCGCCGGCCTGGTGGTAGGGCAGGGCCACCGTGGCGCCGCGGTGGCCGGAGAGGGCCATGGCGTCGCCAAGGCTTACGCCCTGGCGGCCGCGTCCTTGGGGGCCACGACGGCCATTCGGAGGTTCTTGGTATGCGTCGTTCGTTCTTAGCATGGCTTGGGGTGATCGCTGGTTTCTTGGTGGGTGCCACCTCTGGTTGGCTGGCGCATCAGCGGAGGGCAGAGCACGACGTCGCTTCAGCCGTTGCTTCAGAGGAGTTCCTAGCACGCATGTTTGATGCGTCGTACTGTGGCATTCTCTTACAAGTCGTGGATCGTGGCCGACTCGACCTCGTGCGTAGCATTCTGGAGAGCAATCTCGCGTCGGCGGCGAAGGAGATGGACGAATTGAGCGCATCCGGTGCGCTTGAGCATTTCAGGGCGCCGGTGATGCCCGATATCGTCGCAGGAGTGAATAAGGCGCGTAGCTACGCTACGACACACGCTGTCGAGCCCGGCACTGGTGAGAGACTGTATCGAGCGCTGCTTGTGATTTATGGCCAAAGGGCACACCAGAAGGATGAAGCGCACGATCTGGAACGGAAGAAGCCCCCGCCATGATGGCCCCTCGCTGCGGTGCCCCCGGGCCGGTGGCGGTCGCGAGACGAGCGTGCGGGCACTGGGCCTACCTGACCCCACCCTGACCCCACCCGGCGGGGGTAGGTGGCCGGTGGTAGGTACCCGAGAGGTCAGGTGACTGCCGCGTACAAGTCCGAGGTCCACCGATACCATGGTATAATTGACACTGGGTTTCACGCGGTCTATTGTCAGAGATGCTATGCCGCGCATGGCAATTGCGGACTTGGGGTTCGCCCAGGCCCTCCTTACCGGTGAGAGGCGGCTTCTCGAGCTGGTCGCGACCGGCGAGCCCCTCCCGGTCGTCCTCGACGCGCTGTGCACGATCGCAGAAGCCACCGGGAGCGGTCTGCATTGCTCGATCCTGCTCGTTGATAGGCATGCGAGGTTCCATTTCGGCGCAGGCCGGACCCTGCCACCCGGTTTCGACCGGGCCGTCGAGGACGTACCCGTTGGGCAGGACGTCGGGCCGTGCGGAATTGCCGCGTCGCTCAAAGCGCAGGTCGTCGTTGCCGATCTGGTCATCGATCCCCGGTGGCAAGGGCTCGCTTGGCGTGAAGCTGTGATCGACTCCGGGCTGCGCAGCGCCTGGTCGACGCCGATCCTGTCGCGATCCGGAGCCGTTCTCGGTACCTTCGCCATATGGCACGAGCAGCCAGGAGCTCCTACCGCGCTCGATCAGACCATCATTGAGCAGTTCACGCACATCGCGAGCATCGCCATCGAGCGATCGCAGCGTGAAGCTGACCTGCAGCGCAGCGAGGCGGCGCTCGACGAGGTGCGGTCAGAGCTCGCACGCGTCGCTCGGAAGACGACGTTCGGCGCGCTCACCGCCTCGATCGCTCACGAGGTGAACCAGCCGCTCGCCGGCATCGTCACCAACGCGAGCACGTCGTTGCGGATGCTTGCCGAGGATCCACCCGACGTCGAGGGCGCTCGCGAGACTGCGCGACGCACCATCCGCGACGCGAACCGTGCTTCGGAAGTCATCGCGCGCCTCCGTGCGCTCTTTGCCAAGGGCGCCACTTCCCCCGGGCTGCTCGAGCTGAACGAAGCGACTCACGAGGTGATCGCGCTCTCGGCGCAAGAGCTGCAACGCGAGCGCATCACCATCCGCTGCGAGCTCGCTCCCGACCTGCCAGCCGTCCCGGGGGATCGCGTGCAGCTGCAGCAAGTCGTGTTGAACCTCCTCCTCAACGCGAAGGAAGCTCTCCTCGACGTCGTCGAACGCCCGCGCGAGATCACGATACGAACGCGACGCGACGCCGAGGGCGTGCTCTTGGCCGTGACGGATTCGGGGGTGGGTTTGGACGGACAGGATCCGGAGCGCCTGTTCGATGCGTTCTACACCACGAAGAGCCAGGGAATGGGGATCGGTCTGTCCGTCAGCCGGTCGATCATCGAGAGTCACCAGGGCCGTCTGTGGGCCGCGCGCAACGAGGGCCCGGGAGCGACGTTCGCATTCTTCCTGCCCATCGCGAGCCACTGATCTCCGTCGTCGACGACGACGAGTCCGTTCGCGAGTCGCTGCCGGACCTGCTGCGGCAGCTCGGATTCGCGGCGGAGGCGTTCGCCTCGGCGGAGGAGTTCCTGGATTCAGAGGCCTGCAGTTGCACGCGCTGCTTGATCCTCGACCTCGCGATGCCCGGCATGTCCGGGATCGAGCTCCAGCGCGAGCTCCGCGCCCGGCGGCGGTGGATCCCCATCGTCTTCATCACCGGACATGCGGACGCGACGACGCGCCCCAGCCTGCTGCGCGAGGGTGCGATCGAGTGCCTCTCGAAGCCGTTCAGCGACACTGCGCTGCTCGCGGCGGTTGAGCTGGCATTGCGGGGGACGGGGACATGAGCTCGCCCGGGGGGATGGTGTTCGTGCTCGACGACGACGTATCGGTGCGCGAATCGCTCGAGCTGCTGATCCGCACCGCGGGATGGGAGCCGCGGCTCTTCGCGACGGCGGCGGCCTTTCTCGCCGAGCCACCGCAGGCCGTGCCGAGCTGTCTCGTCCTCGACATGGCGCTGCCGGACCTCGGCGGCCTCGACGTACAGAAGCGCATCGCCGGACGCCCTGGCATGCCGGTGATCGTCATCACGGGCTGCGGCAGCGTGCCGATGACGGTCGAGGCGATGAAGGCGGGAGCCGTGGAGTTTCTGACCAAGCCATTCCCGGACACCCTGCTTCTCGACGCCATCGCGAGCGCCCTGCAAGAGAGTCGACGGGTCCTCGAGCGAGACGCCGTGGACCAAGAGCTAAGGCGTTGCTACCGGTCGCTGACGCGGCGCGAGCGCGAGGTCATGGGCCTCGTCGTCTCAGGCCTCCTCAACAAGCAGGTCGGCGCTCAGCTCGGGACGAGCGAGATCACGGTCAAGGCCCATCGCGGCAGGGTCATGCGGAAGATGGGCGCCAGGTCGCTTGCGGACCTGGTGCGCATGGCGGATCGCCTAGGTCTCCCCTTGGCTCCTCGCGGCGATACCAAGGTATCGATCGATACCTTGGTGTGATGGACCGCGTGCTTCCGTCTCCTCTAGTCTCGCCACGAGCGAAAGGAGGACGTATGAAGCTGATGATGGTTGCCCTTCTCGCGGTCGGCTCCGTCGCCGCGGCGCCGCGACCCAAGCCGTCGATCGTTCTCGTCCACGGCGCGTTCGCGGACGCCAGCAGCTGGGCGAAGGTGATCCCTATCCTCGAGCGCGACGGCTACGAGGTCTTCGCTGTCCAGATCCCCCTGACGTCGCTGCCTGACGACGTCGCGACGGCGAAACGTGTCATCGACGCACAGAAGAGGCCTGTCGTGGTGGTCGGGCACTCTTACGGCGGCGTCGTCATCACCGGTGCTGCGGCCGGCAACTCCAACGTCAGGTCGCTCGTCTACGTCGCCGCATTTGCGCCGGATGCGGACGAACCCATTACCGCCACCGCGTCCAAGTTCGCTGCACCGCCGGCGAATGCGGCCTTCGTTCCCGACGCGGCTGGCTTCCTCTACATCGACCGTACAAAGTTTCACGACGTGTTCTGTAACGACCTGACCACGCCCGAGGCGCGGATTCTTGCCGTCACCCAGAAGCCTGTCAACGGTTCGGTGTTCGGCGCCACCGTGGCTTCGGCGGCGTGGAAGACGATTCCGAGCTGGTACATCGTGTCGACCCAGGACCGGGCAATCAATCCAGACCTCGAGCGTTTCTACGCCAAGCGCGCCAATGCCAAGACGACGGAGCTCATGTCCAGTCATGTAGCTTTCCTTTCGCGTCCGCGCGACGTGGTGAAGGTGATCGAGGAAGCCGCGCAGTGAAGTGAGGGGGCCCCGCGAGGAACATGCCGGACGTGCAGCCCAAAGTTAAGCGGTGTTCCTGGGTCAACGTCGACCATGAGCTGATGCGGGAGTACCACGATCGGGAATGGGGTGTGCCGACCCACGATGACCGCAGACACTTCGAATTCCTCATCCTCGAAGCCGCGCAGGCGGGGCTCAGTTGGTCGATCGTGCTCAACAAGCGCGAGGGCTACCGCCGCGCATTCAGCCAGTTCGATCCGAAGAAGGTAGCGCGATACTCCCAGGCGCGAATCGACGAGCTGACCGTCGATCCGGGGATCGTCCGGAACCGGGCGAAGATCACGGCCGCCGTGAGGAACGCTCAGGCCTTTCTGGTCGTGCAGGAGGAATGCGGGAGCTTCGATGCATATTGCTGGCAATTTGTCGATGGACGGCCCCGGCAGAATCGCTGGGCCTCTCTCCGCGAGATTCCTGCAACGACCCCCGAGTCGGACGCATTCAGCCGCGATCTCAAGCGCCGCGGGTTCAGCTTCGTCGGATCGACGGTGATCTACGGGCACATGCAGGCGGTCGGCATGGTCAACGATCACCTGATCGATTGTTTCCGATATCGAGACGTCCGCCGTCTAGGCAGCAGCGGCGAACCCAGGTCAACAAGGAGAGCGCAATGAAGAAGCCAAGCGTCGTTTTCGCGCACGGGATCTGGGCCGACGGTTCCAGCTTCCAGAAGGTGGTGGGTCCACTGCAGGCGGAAGGGCATGAGGTGATCTGCGCCCAGCACGGCCTCGACACCCTGAAGGGCGATGTGGACGCCGTCAGGCGGTGCTTCGCGCGGGTAAGCAGTCCGATCGTGCTCGTCGGCCACTCCTATGGCGGCACCTTGATCACGCATGCGGGCACGGACGATCGCGTCGCCGCCCTGGTCTACATCGCGGCCCTCGCGCCCGACGAGACCGAGACCTCACAAAGCCAGCAGGAGAAGTTCCCCGTCACGGACGTCTTCTCCCACATCGAGGTCGCCGACGGGCGGATCTGGATGCTTCCCGGCGGGGTGGGCTCCTTCGCGGGAGACCTGTCCCCGCAGGAGCAGAACATCGTGTGGGCCACCCACAACGCGCCCGCGGCCGATCTATTCACCCAAAAGATGGACGGTGTCGCCTGGCGGTCGAAGCCAAGCTGGTATGTCGTGGCCACGCAAGACCACACTGTCCAACCCGAACTGCAACGCTTCTTGGCGAAGCGCATGGGCGCCACGGTGGTCGAGACCGCCAGCAGCCACGTCCCCATGCTCTCGAAGCCCACGGTCGTAGTCGAGGCGATCCGCAAAGCCGCAGACGCGGTTGCCGCGAAGGCTTAGCCCGCCTCGGTCTAGCCCCCCGCGGCCCATGGGAACGGTGCCGGCGCGCGTCGCCGCGCCGGCGCTGACTCGCGTACAGGATCGATGACCCTTGATGCGTCTCGGTTGCGTTTTCCTCACCCTAGTCGGGTGGTGCTGGGCAGGGGCCAGCTCCAGCTCCGCGGGCGCCGCTCGCCGCACCGAGCCTCACCACGAACACGTCTTCCCCGCCGGCATGTGCACGCACCGGCTTGCTGCTCCAAGGGGCGTCGCTCAACCCGATGAGGTAGACGTTCGCGCCGCCGTCGACGGCAACGCCGTACGCGAAGTCGTTCCTCTTGCCGCCCAGGAAGGTGTGCCAGAGTAGCGCCCCGGTGGTCGTCTCGAGCTCCGCGGCGAAGGCGTCGTTGAGCGCCGCATACCCGTGTGCTGGACTCCCCCACGAGGCATCGCTCGAGCCCGCCAGGTAGAGGTTACCGAGTCGGTCCAGAGCGATGCCGATGCCGTCAATGCCGTCGTTTCCCTTGCCGCCCAGGAAGGTGTGCCAGGCGAGCGCCCCGGTTGTCGCGTCGAGCTTCGCCGCAAAGGCGTCCATGGTTCCGGTGAAGCCGCGCACCGGGTGGTCGCCCCACCCGGCGCCGCTCCAGCCCGTCACGTAGACATTGCCGCTGCCGTCCACCGCCACACCTCGACCATGGTCGTAGCCCGGCCCACCCAGGAAGGTGTTCCATCGCAGCTCCCCGGTCGCGGCGTTGAGCTTCGCGGCAAAGGCGTCTCTGCCCGCTGTATAGGGCCGCACGGGTGTGGCCCACGTGCCCTTGCTGGTTCCGGAAATGTAGAGGTTCCCGGTCCCGTCGACCGCGATGCCATGGCCCGTATCCTCGTCCTTGCCACCGAGGAAGGTATTCCACACCAGGGCGCCGCTCTTCGCATCGAGCTTGGCGCCGAAGGCGTCGCGGTCTCCCGTGTGCGCCCGTACCGGGCGGCCCCACGTGTTGTCGCTCCGCCCTGCAACATAGACGCTCCCTCGAGCGTCCACCGCGATGCCGCGCCCCTCTGTTCCCTTGGTGGGGGGAAGCCTGAGCCCCAGCCGCTCGGCTGCGTGGCGCTCCTCCTCGGTTGGAGGCCTCGGGCCACCCAGGAACGTGTGCCACTCGAGCGTACCCTTCGCCCCATCGAGCTTGGCAACGAACGCATCCAACCCTGGCGAGAAGGGCCGCACCGGACCGCTCCCCCAAGCCGCCCCGCTCGCTCCGGAGACGTAGACGCCTCCGCTGCGGTCCAGCGCGATGGCGTGGGACTCATAGTCCACCCGCGGACGGCGGACGTGCGCGGCGGGTGAGTGCTCGAGGAGTTCCTCTTCGACCGCGTACTTGTAGAACCCGGCGATGGTACATAGCCGGCAGGTGACGGTGGCGCGGGCATGGCCCCTGGCTTCCAGGTCCCCGGCAAAGCCTTCAATATCGGCGCGGCGGACGGCGAGCAAGGCCAGGGAACGGCCACGGCAGCAGGTGGTGAACTGACGCGGGTCCAGCGCGTACGCCTCCCTGGTCAGCCCGCGGTACCCG
>Ga0209524_1000003_pt1 | contig 24449 bp, 16 predicted proteins | sample JacPinW_OM1H0_M1_FD_187956 | JGI IMG/M metagenome (GOLD analysis project Ga0209524, IMG submission 187956) | Forest soil microbial communities from Algoma, Ontario, Canada - Jack Pine, Ontario site 1_JW_OM1H0_M1 (SPAdes) (version 2) | ecosystem: Environmental > Terrestrial > Soil > Boreal... | reverse complement strand
GAGGACCGGCGGGTGCCGCGAGCGCGCCGCCCCGCGGAGGTGCAGCCCGAGGAGACGACGCCGCCCCGCCTCGACCTCGAGCTCTGGAACGGCCTCGGCGGCTTCGACGCCGACGGCCGCGAGTACGTCGCCGTGCTGGGCGAGGGGCAATGGACGCCGGCGCCCTGGATCAACGTCATCGCCAACCCCGGCTTCGGCTTCCAGGTCTCGGAGTCCGGCGCCGGCTATACCTGGGCGGTCAACAGCCGCGAGAACCAGCTCACCCCCTGGTCGAACGACCAGGTCAGCGATCCACCCGGCGAGAGTCTCTACGTCCGCGACGAGGAGAGCGGCCTGGTCTGGGGGCCGACCGTGCTGCCGATCCGCGAGGAGGCTTACTCGTACGTCGCCCGCCACGGGCAGGGGTACAGCCGCTTCGAGCACGCCTCGCACGGCGTGACGCTCGAGTTGCTGCAGTTCGTGCCGCTCGCGGACCCGATCAAGATCTCGCGCTTGACCATCGTCAACCGCGAGGACCGGCCACGGCGCCTGGCGGTGACCGCGTACGCCGAGTGGGTCCTCGGCAACTCGCGCGACGCCGCGGCGCCTCACGTCGTCACCGAGATGGACGCCGCGACCGGAGCGATGCTGGCCCGTAACTCCTGGAACGAAGAGCTGGCAGGCCAGGTCGCCTTCGCCGACCTCGGCGGGCGGCAGACCGCCTGGACCGGCGACCGCTGCGAGTTCCTAGGACGCAACGGCGCGCCCGACCGCCCGGCGGCGCTCGAGCCGGACCGCCGGCTGTCAGGCCGGGTGGGCGCCGCTCTGGACCCGTGCTGTGCGTTGCAGGCGGCGGTCGATCTGCCGCCCCGCGGCCGTGTCGAGGTGCTTTTCCTGCTCGGCCAGGGCGCGGGCGCCGAGGCGGCTCGCGACCTCGTGCGGCGCTACCGCACGGCCGACCTCGACGCCGCGCTGGCGGAGGTGAAGCTCAGCTGGGATGACGTTGCCGGCGCCCTGCAGGTCAAGACCCCGGACCGCTCGATGGACCTGCTGCTCAACCGCTGGTTGATCTACCAGACCCTCTCCTGCCGCATCTGGGCGCGCTCGGCCTTCTACCAGGCCGGCGGTGCCTACGGCTTCCGCGACCAGCTGCAGGACGTGATGGCGCTGACCGCCGCCCGGCGCGACATCGCCCGCGAGCACATCCTGCGCTGCGCCGGCCGGCAGTTCGTCGAAGGCGATGTCCAGCACTGGTGGCACCCGCCATCCGGCCGCGGCGTGCGCACCCACATCAGCGACGACCTGCTGTGGCTGCCCTACGTCGCGCTGCACTACGTCGAGGTCACCGGCGAGCGCGAGCTGCTCGACGAGCAAGTGCCCTTCATCGAGGGGCCGCCGGTGCCGGAGGGCAGCGACGACGCGTATTACGTGCCGGCGGAGTCGCGGCAGCGCGGCACGCTGTTCGAGCATTGCGCCCGCGCCCTCGACCTGCGCCTGGCGATCGGCGTTCATGGCCTGCCGCTGATCGGCACCGGCGACTGGAACGACGGCATGAATCGCGTCGGCCGCGAGGGCAAGGGCGAGAGCGTCTGGCTGGGGTGGTTCCTGCACAGCCTGCTGTGGGAGTTCGCGCGGCTCGCCGACGAGCGCGGGGAGGGCGAGCGGGCGGCGCGATGGCGCGGGCACGTCGCGGCGCTCAAGACCGCGCTCGAGGAGCACGGCTGGGACGGCGACTGGTATCGCCGCGGCTACTTCGACGACGGCACGCCCCTGGGATCGGCCAGCAACGCCGAGTGCCGCATCGATTCGATCGCGCAGTCCTGGGCGGTGCTCTCGGGCGCCGCCGACAAGCAACGCGCGGCGCGCGCCATGGCGGCGGTGCAGGAGTACCTGGTGCGCCCGGGAGACGGCCTGGTGCTGCTGTTCACGCCGCCCTTCGACCGCTCCCCGCTCGACCCGGGCTACATCAAGGGTTACCTGCCCGGAGTGCGCGAGAACGGCGGGCAGTACACGCACGCGGCGATCTGGTGCGTCCTCGCCTTCGCGGCGATGGGAGAAGGGGACAAGGCCGGCTGGCTGTTCTCGGTCCTCAACCCGATCAACCACGCCAGCACGCGCGCCGGCATCCAGCGCTACAAGGTCGAGCCCTACGTCGCCGCCGCCGACATCTACGCCGAGGCCAATCACATCGGCCGCGGCGGCTGGACCTGGTACACCGGTTCCGCGGGCTGGATGTACCGCGCCGGGATCCAATGGATCCTCGGCATCCGCCTCCGCGGCACCACCCTGTCGATCGATCCGGCCATCCCCCGCGCCTGGCCTGCCTACGAGATCATCTTCCGCTACCACTCCGCGCGCTATACCGTCAACGTCGAGAACCCCCACGGCGCTACCCGCGGCGTCTCCCGCGCCGAGCTCGACGGCGCCGAGCTGCCGATCGGTCCCAATGGCGTCGCCGACATCCCCCTGGTCAAGGAAGGCGTCCACCAGATCCGGATCGTGCTCGGGTAGGCAGCACACCGGCGAGAGGGGAGCCGGTCACGGCTCGAGCTCCCAGGTCTGGAAGATGCAGTCGGGGCCCCAGCTGCTGTGCGGTTCCTCGTGGACCAGCCGGAAGCCGGCGGCTTCGTAGAGGTGACGGGCGGCGTTCAGCTCGGCATCGGTGGAGAGAGTGATCTTGTCGTAGCCGCTATGCCGCGCGAAGCGGATGCACTCCGAGACCAGACGGCGGCCGAGGCCCAGCCCGCGCGCCTTCGGTTCGACGAGCAGGAGGCGAAGCCTGGCCACCCGGTCGGTTTCCTTGACCAGGCAGACGGAGCCGACGATCTCGCCGTCACGCTCGGCGATCCAGCAGCGCTCCCGCGCGGGGTCGAGGTCGCGGAGGAACTTCGCGGCGATCTCGGCGACCAACGCCTCGAAGCGCTCGTCGAACCCGTACTCCTGCGCGTAGAGGACGCCGTGACGGTGGACGATCCAGCCCATGTCGCCGGGCTGGTGCTGGCGTAGGAGGTAGGGCTCCCGGGAGTCGGGTTGCGAGTCGGGTTCGGCGGCCAGCATGGCCTCGACGGTCGCCATCGCCGCGACCAGCCGGTGCTGGTCCGGCGCCGGCAACCGGCCGAGCATCGCGCCGATGGCCACGCGGGCGCGGGCGTCGAGCGTGTCGAAGGCCTCGCGGCCCTGCGTGGTCAGGCGCAGCAGGTTCTGCCGCCCGTCGGCCGCGGAAGGCGTGCTGTCGACCAGGCCGCGCTGCTGGAAACCGCGCAGGATGCGGCTCAGGTAACCCGCGTCCAGCCGCAGCGCCCTGCCGACCTCGGTCGCGGTCGGCCGCTCGCGGTGCGCCAGCTCGTAGAGCACCCGCGCCTCGGTCAGCGAGTAGGGGCTCGCGAGCACGCCCTCCCCCAGCACGCCGATCTGCCGGGTGTAGAAGCGGTTGAAGCGCCGCACGCTCTCGACCTGCCGCTCGACGTCGATCTCGGTCACGGTCATGTCTCCTTACAGAGATCCATGACAGTGTCACCTATTTGCTTGACCGAGTCAAGCAAAGGATCCGAGTCATGGCGTGGCTGGGTGTGGATCGGGCCGCGGCGGATCAGCCGCTCGGCGGGCGCGGCGGCAGCGCCATCACCGCTCGGGCGATCGCCGCGGCGGCGCAGCGGTGACCGGAGGGGGAGGGATGGAAGTTGTCGCTGCTGATCGGCTCCGCCGAGGCCCGGCGGCAGTCGCTGAACGGGACCAGCAGGTCCACCAGCGCGAAGCCGTTCGCCTTCGCCAGGTCGGCCACGAACTGGTGCTGCCGGCCGAAGGTGTAATAGCTGAAAGTGCGAACGAAGCGCGGGAAGACCGCGATCAGCACCTGGAAGTGGTGCTGGCGGGCGAGGTCCCGCAGCACCCCGAAGTAGGGCGCCACGGTGTCGGCCGAGACCAGGTCGAGATAATGCTGGGTGGGGGAGGCTGCGGCGGGGGCGGTGCCGGCGGCGTCGGGAGTCACCGTGGTTGTCGCGGTCGCCGCCGGCGCAGCCGGTGCCGCGGTCGCCGTCGCCGGGGTTCGCTTCACCGCCAGCACGCGAAAGCGCACGAAGCGGTAGAGTGCGCTCTTGACCAGCCAGGAGCTGACGCGCGCGCTGCTGACGCCGCCCTGCCGCTGCTCGGCCTCGAGCAAGGTCTTCAGGATGTCGCCGTCGAGGTGCTCGCGCGAGCTCATCGTGTAGGCGACGACCACCAGGTCAGGGTGGTACTGCAAGCCCTTCTCGCGCAGCATCTCGACCTCCTGCTGCGTGTTGTAGCCGGAGACCGCGAGGTTGATCACCTCGGCGCGCAGGCCGTCCTGGACGAGCAGCCGCTCGAGGATGGGCGGGAAGACGTCCTCGTTGCGCTCGACGTGAAGGCCTGCCGCGATGCTGTCGCCGAGCACTACGATGCGGTAGACGTTCGCCGGCTTGGCGACGGCGTGCTCGCGGTCGCGGAAGCCGAGGCTGTTGCTCGCGCCCAGGTAGTCGTAGAAGCTGAGCTCGCGGCCGGCGTAGACCAGCGGCACCGGCTCGTAGCCGATCTTCGGGTTGTGCGACAGCTGGAAGCGGCCCTTGCGGATGGCATAGACCTTGGGCGCCGCTCCCGCCGCGCGCACCAGCAGCTCGGCGGCGACCAGCGCCACCAGCACTCCGGCCAGCATCAGGGCGAGCTTCTTCGCCATCGGCGTCATCGGGCTGGCACGAGGGTCATCCAGGTCCGCCGCGTCACCCGCGCCACTCGCGTCGGGGCGCCAGCCGCCTCAAGGGAGGCAGGCGTAGCGCGAGCGTGCCAGCGCCCGGGCATAGATGGCCTGCGCCGCGGCGTTCGGATGGGCGTCCTCGTGACTCACCCAGTAGCGCTCGCCGGAGCCGGGCGGGAAGTCGGGCGCGGGGTCGATGACCTCGAAGCCTGCCTCGCGGCCGACGGCGGCGACGCGCGAGAAGGCCTCGGCGATGCCGGGGTCGTGCGGGTCGTGCAGCTCCGGCATCAGGAACAGCGTGGCGGCCACATGGTCGGCGCGCAGCAGGGCGCCGAGCTCGCGCATCGCCGCCTTGGTGCGGTCCCACCCCGCCTTGCCCTCGCGGAACAGGCCGACGTAGTAGGCGTTGTAGTTCGCCAGCTTGGGATCGGTCTGCTTCTGCATCCGGGCGGCGGCGAGGGACAGCAGCGCCGAGTGCCAGTAGAGAGGGTTCGTGTCCGGCACCGCGTCGGGCTCGGCGTCGTTGAACGAGAAGCCGAGGATCACCCAGTCCGGATGCATGTAGGGACGGATGCGCAGCTTGTAGCGATGCACCTCCATCGAGGTGTTGCAGTTGCCGATGCCGGCATTGGCGACGGTGACCGCGCGCCCGGCCGCGGCAGGGCAGCGGGCGGACAGCAGCCGCTCGAGCTGGTCGGGAAAGGTCTGCCCCTCGGGCACGCCCCAACCGAAGGTCAGCGAGTCGCCGAGCGCCACGGCGAGCCGGTTGCCCGGGCGGCGCCGCGCCTGGGTCTCCGGGTCGGGCAGGCGAAAGCCGTGCTCCTCGGTGCGCACCCTGGCGCCCATCAGGAAGGCGCTGGCGTTGGGGCGCTGCTCCTCGACCACCCCCGGGTAGCTCGAGAGCGTCTTGATCTGGCGGGCGTAGCGCCACATCTCGACGTCGTAGACGGTCAGCCAGTACTTGGAGATCAGCCGCAGTCCCACCTCGGCCGCCGCCAGGGCGACGAGCAGGGAGGTGCCGAGGACGGCGGCGCCGAGCAGACGTTTGTTCATGGACGAGACACCACCTGATCGAGAGCTCCCGGCGGGCGGGAGGGTTGGTAACGCCGCGCGGGCGGCACGCGACGGAAGCCGCCAGGCGGTGCGGCGCCCGGGGACCCGGGCGGGCGGCGCACGACTGTATCACCGTTCGGGCCCGCGCCTCGCGACCCGCTGGCTGGTGGGTCAGGTTCCCGCTGCTTCCCTTTGGACGAGGGGCCGAAGTCGTCCGCCCTTCAGTCCCAGCCCCTCGCCCAAAGGGAAGCAGAGGGAACCTGACCCACCAGCGGCTAGCCTCGAAGGCCAGGACGTGGAAGGCGTGCGATGCGAACGCGAGCGAGGGATGCGGCCAGGACCGCGCCGAGCGTGAGCCAGCACAGGCGGAGACCCCACACCCAGCCGGCAGGCCGGTACTCGAGCGTGGCGCGATGCCACCCTGCCGGGACCAGGAAGCCCAGGAACCCGGCGTTGACGCGCAGCAGCGCGGCTGGCCTGCCGTCGAGCGTGAGGCGCCAGCCGCGGCAGAAGGTGACGCTCGACACCACCAGGCCGCCGGTGGCGCCGCCTGCCTCGAGCTCGAAGCCATTGGCATGGAGGCGGCGGAGCTGGACCCGGCCCGCTTGCCGGTGGACGTCTGCCGCGGGTGTCGCCTGGGCGGCCGCCCCGCCGGCCTGCCCGCCGCCGCCGGTGTCGAGGACCTCGCCGGGCTCGGCCACCGCCGAGGCGGCGAAGTCCTCGTTCGCCACGGTGGCGAGGAGGGCGTCGCGGGGATCGTGCGCGGGCCGCCACGCGGCGGGCATGAAGAACAGCGGCAGCGCCTTGGGGTTGCGCCAGAGCTTCCCGCCCTGGCCGTCCCAAGCCTCCTCCCAGGGCGGGAAGAGCTCCGCGCGGTGCCGGGTCAACATGAGGCGCACGCCCAGGTAGCCGAGGAAGGGGACGGGGTAGGGCCGCTGCACCAGCAGCATCGGCTGGCCGATACGATAGCGCTCGCGGAGCACCCTGCCGACGACGAAGGAGGCGCGCGCCGGCTGCATCGGATCGTTGGAGCGGGGATCCCACAGCCCGTACAGCGCGGCGAGGTTGGGGCGCAGCGCGTCGCCCTCCGCGGCCACCCGGAAAGCCGCGCCGGCGCCCGCGCGGGCCCGCATCTCCGCGGTCATCGCCGCCACCGCGGGCGGCGGCGCCAGGTCGAAGTCAGCGGGAAGGACGGGCAGCAGGCGGCCGTTGAGCAGCCCCAGGTCGACCGCCAGGCATGCCGTCGCCAGCCAGGGGAGCCAGCGGGCCGCGCCGGGGCGCCCCGCTGGCGCGAGGCCGCCGGCGGGGTTGCTGCCTGGTCTGCCGCCCGGATCGCCACCCGAGTCGCCGCCCGGATCGCCACCCGGGCCGCCGCGGGCCACCGGCTGCGCCTCGGCTTCTTCCAGGCCTTCCCGGGACGGCGCGGCTCGGCCCTCGATGTTGCTCCGCGCCCGCGCCGCCGCCCACCAGAACGCCACGGCGGTCAGCGCGGCGCCGCCGGCCGTGGCCAGCCACCATGCCCGCTCCCAGGGCATCGCCGGCGGCCGCTCGCAGGCTAGCCCCAGGGCCGCCACGGCGGCGGCGGCGCCGGCGATCCAGCGCCCCGCGGGCCGTACGGCGAGGCGCTCGAGCCCCAGGCCGGCGGCGACTGCCACCGCCAGCACCCAGACCAGGCGCAACCGGCCGTTGGCGGCGTGGTCGAGCAGCGGCAGGGCGCGCACCAGGTCCAGGAAAGGCGGGATGGCCAGGGCCGCGGCCAGCGCCGCCGCGCCGCCGGCGAGGATCGCCAGCAGCCGCCCGCCGAAGGTCAGGGCGGCCGCGGCGGCGAGGGCCAGGGCGAGCAGCCCGGCGTAGCCGCTGCACAGCTCGTTGAAGTTCGACGGACCGGTCCAGGCGCTGCCGCCGGGGCTGCCATTGGCCAGGGGATCGATGGCCAGGTTCAAGATCGCCGGCGTGAAGGGCGGCGGCTGGACTCCACGCGACGACCGCGCGATGAGCTGTGCGCGCACCGTGTCCGGGAGCGCCTCGGCGAAGGGCAGCAGCGCCGGCGCCGCCAGCCCGGCGCTCATCGCCGCCGCGGCCGCCAGCCCGCCGGCGAAGCGCCAGCGCGCCGCGCCGCCCCCGCTTCCGTCAACCCGGCCGAGCAGCAAGGCCCACGCCACGACGCCGGCCGCCAGCGCGGCGTGGGCGAGCGTCTCGGGATGGCCGGAGAGAGCCATGCCGCCGGCACAGGCGACCAGCCCGGCGAGGCCGCCGCGCTCGCCGCGGCGCAGCAGCACCAGGCCGAGCACGACCCCCGGCAGCCATGCCGCCGCCATGCCCAGCGGGTAGAGGGCCCAGCAGATCGAGTACACCGAGAAGGCGAAGGCGATGGCCGCGAAGCAGGCGCCGGCACGTCCCGCGCCGAGCGCCGCGAGCAGCGCGTCGGTCAGCAGCAGCGACACGAAGAGCTTGAGCGCCGCCATGACCGGCAGCGCGCGCACCGCCGGCAGCGGCAGCGCCAGCAGACCGAGGGGCGAGAAGGGTGCCGACTGGGCATTGCCGAGCAGCGGCTCGCCGGTGCCCATCTCGCCCGCCCACAGCGGCGCCTCGCAGCGCAGCAGGCGGTCCCGCACCAGCGCGCGGAACGGGATGATCTGTAGCGGGACGTCGCTGAGCAGCCCGTTGGCCGGCACCACCGGTTCCGGCACCATCTCCCGCCACGGGCGCCACTGGTAGGCGATGTCGGAAGGCACCTGCAGCTGCGAGGTGAGGAGCGGCGCCGCGAAGAAGGCGCCGGCCGCGAGCCAGTAGGCCGCGATCCAGCGCCAGCCCGGGCGCGGGCGCCACCAGCGCATCAGCGCGCCGAGCAGCGCCCCGCCACCCAGGTAGACCAGGAAGCTCATGGAGCGGCGATTATGCCGCACGCCCCGGCGCCCGGTCTCGCCCCGATGCTCCGGTCTCGCCCTGCTATCCAGTGACCTGCGTCACCGTCCAGTGACGCATGTCATAGCGCGGCCCGGCGGCGCCGCTCTACCCTGGCTCCCACAGCAGTCCGAATGCGGAGAGAGGAGGGAGGCGTGAACCAGCACGATGCCGTCCGCAGGCCCTGGCGCGGGACCCCGGCCCTGCCGTGGATCGGGCGCCCTCGGCCCTTCGCCGGCCCGCTGGCGCTGGCCGCCATGGCGGCGCTCGCGGCGATGTCCGGCGCTCTGCCGCTGGCGGGTCAGGGAGCGAGCTTCTACACCGTCCCGCCCTGCCGCCTGGTCGACACGCGGAATGCCACCGGCCCGTTCGGTGCTCCGGGAATCCCCCCCGCCGGCGTGCGCGCTTTCGACGCCGCGGGCCAGTGCGGCATCTCGACGCGCGCCGTCGCGATCTCCGCCAACCTCACCGTGGTCGCGGCGCCGGTTCCCGGTTACCTGGTCCTCGGCCCCGCCGGCGCGGCGATCCCCGCGGCCTCGACGCTGAACTTCGCTGCCGGTCAGACTCGCGCCAACAACACCGTCATCGAGCTCGGCACCGCCGGCGCGTTCCTCGTCGCCGGCAGGTACCTCAGCAGCCCCGCCAATGTCATCGTCGACGTCAACGGCTACTTCGCGAACGCGGCGCTCGAGCAGAGCACCGCCGCGCCGCCGGCCTTCAACCCGCCGCCGGGAAGCTACCTCGGCGGCCAGCAGGTGCAGATCCTCAGCTCGACGCCCGGCGCGCAGATCTTCTACACCACCGACGGCTCGACGCCGAGCAGCTCGCACGGCACGCTCTACACCACCGCGGTGACCCTGCCCGCGACCACCACTCTCTCGGCTATCGCCACCGCTCCGGGGCTGGCCGGCAGCCCGGTGACCAGGGGCCAGTACATCCTGTCGGGCACCTCGACGCTGTTCCTGGCGCAGATGGTCCCGCAGGGCGCCTCGCTATCGCTCGGCTTCGGCTCGGCCAGCCTGGTGCTCGCCGCCAACCAGGCGACCGCCGTCCTGCACTACACCTACTCGAACCTCAGCGGCCCGATCGTCGCCCAGCACATCCACGGCCCCGGCGGCCCGATCCTGTTCGACATCGACACCTCGACTCCCGACGCCATGGGCGGCCGCACCTGGACCATCGTGCCGGCGGGCGGCTTCACCGTCCCCCAGATCCTGGCGGCGCTGTTCGCCGGCCAGTGCTACATCAACCTGCACACCGCGATGTATCCGTCCGGCGAGATCAAGGGCTTCTTCAACGTCTCGACCGGCAGCCAGACCTTCGTGCCGCCGCCGCCGCCGCCGGCGCTGCCGCCGCCGCCGGCCACCCAGACCGACGCCGCGCGCTTCCTGATGCAGGCGACCTACGGACCGACCTCGCCTGCCGACGTCGCGGTGATCACGGGCGAGCCGACCGGCTTCGGCCCCTGGCTCGCCGGCCAGTTCGGCCAGCCGCTGACCTCGCACCTCGCCTACATCGACGCGGCGCGCGCCGCCGGCGAGTCGATCTCGAGCAACCAGGTCATGGAGTCGTTCTGGCGGCAGGCGGTGACCGGCCCCGACCAGCTCCGGCAGCGGGTGGCGCTGGCGCTCTCCGAGATCATGGTGATCTCCGACCAGAACGCGAACGTCGATCCGGAGGGGATGGCGCGCTACCTCGACGTGCTCGAGAGCGACGCTTTCGGCAACTTCCGCCAGCTGCTCGAGGACGTGACGCTCGACCCGACGATGGGCGTCTACCTCAACATGCTGCAGAACGACCAGGGCGATCCCGCCAACGGCATCAACCCGAACGAGAACTATGCCCGCGAAGTCAACCAGCTGTTCTCGATCGGTCTCTACAAGCTCAACCCCGACGGCACCCTGATCCTCGACGCGAACGGCCTGCCGGTCCCGACCTACAGCCAGGACGTGATCAAGGGCTTCGCCCAGGTCTTCACCGGCTGGACCTGGGCCGGCGGCGACCACAGCGATCCCAACAACTTCTACAACTACGCCCCGAACTGGCGCCAGCCGATGGAGGCCTGGCCGGAGCACCACTCGCCGGGCGCCAAGACGCTGCTCGACGGCGCCGTCCTGCCGCCGGGCCAGACGCCGCAGCAGGACCTCGACGCGGCCCTCGACCTGATCTTCCGGCATCCCAACGTCGGGCCGTTCATCTGCCGCGAGCTGATCCAGCGGCTGGTGACCAGCAATCCCAGCCCGGCCTACGTCTACCGCTGCGCCCAGGCCTTCGCCAACGACGGCCACGGCGTGCGCGGCAACATGCAGGCGGCGCTCTCGGCGATCCTGCTCGACTACGAGGCGCGCGCCACCACTTTCCTGCCGCAGCCCGGGTACGGCAAGCTGCGCGAGCCGATCGTGCGCCTGGCCCACCTGCTGCGCGCCACCAACGCCGTGCCGCCGGCGGACGGCAAGTGGCGGATCTGGGACACCTCGGACAGCGGCTACGGCCTCGACGAGAACCCGCTGCGCGCGGCGACGGTGTTCAATTTCTTCGAGCCCACCTACGTGCAGCCCGGCCCCATCGCCCAGGCCGGCCTGCTGTCGCCGGAGTTCAAGATCACCACCGACACGACGGTGTTCGGCGCCGCTGACTTCCTGCACGACGTGATCTACTACGGCGCGGCCTTCGATCCCTACACCATCTTCCCGAATTACTCGAACCTGATCGGCCTCGCCGACTCCAACCTGCTCGACGACCTCAGCCTGGTGATGATGGCCAACTCGATGTCGGCGCAGATGCGATCGATCCTGGCCACCGCGCTCGCCGACCCGAACTTCTCGGACCCGAACGATGCGACCACGCGGGTGAGGAACCTGCTGTACCTGATCGAGCTGTCGCCCGAGTACGTGGTGCAGAGATAGTCACAGGAGAGGAGACTACGATGAGCCCACAGCAGCCTCCGGCAGAGGCGCCTCGCGGTGCGACCCGCCGCCAGTTCATGCGCCAGTCGGTCTGCGCCGCGGTCGGCATGACCTCGCTCGCGTCGACGCTCTTCGACCTGCGGCGCGTGGCGGCGGCGGTGGCCCCGGCCAGCGGCACCGACTACAAGGCGCTGGTCTGTGTCTTCCTCTATGGCGGCAACGACAGCAACAACATGCTGGTGCCCTACGACGCGACCGACTACGCGAGCTACGTGTCGGTGCGCCAGGGGCTGGCGCTGCCGCAGAACACGCTGCTGCCGATCAACCTGCTCGCCGGCGGCGACGGCCGCTTGTGGTCGCTGCACCCCACGATGGGCGGCCTGCAGAGCCTGTTCAGCCAGCAGAAGATGGCGATCCTCGCCAACGTCGGGCCGCTGGTGGCGCCGGTCACCATCGACCAGTGGAACAACGGCACCGCCGCGCTGCCGCCGCAGCTGTTCTCGCACAGCGATCAGACCCTGCACTGGCAGACCTCGATCCCGGACCAGCCGCCCGCCACCGGCTGGGGAGGCCGCGTGGCGGACATGCTGCGCGCGCTCAACGGCACCGCGCAGATCTCGATGAGCATGTCGCTCGCCGGCACGAACACCTTCCAGGTCGGCAACTTCGTCTCGCAGTTCCAGGTCCAGCCCGGCGGCACGCCGGGCCTCGCGAACTACACCACCGACCCGACCGACCCGCAGTCGAACGCGCTGCGCGCCCTGCTGCAGGCGAGCTACGGCAACCTCTTCCAGTCGGGCTACCGCGACGTCTTCCAGCATGCGCTCTCGAACGACCTGCTGCTGCAAAGCGTCTTCGCCAGCCTGCCGCCGCTGCAGACGCAGTTTCCGCAGACCGATCTCGGCGTCCAGCTGCAGACGGTGGCGCAGCTCATCGAGGCGCGGACGCAGCTGTCGCAGCAGCGCCAGGTGTTCTTCGTCGCCACCGGCGGCTTCGACACGCATGGCGGCCAGCTGCCGGCGCAGGTCCAGCTGCTGCAAGAGGTCAACGACGCGCTCTCCGCCTTCTACGCGGCGACGGTCGAGATGCAGGTCCAGAACAGCGTCACCGCCTTCACCGCGTCCGACTTCGGGCGCACCTTCCTGAGCAACGGCGACGGCAGCGACCACGGCTGGGGCAGCCATCACCTCATCGTCGGCGGCGCCGTCCAGGGCGGCCGCCTGTTCGGGCGGGTGCCGACGCTGGCCATCGACGGCCCCGACGACACCGGCGACGGCCGCTGGATCCCGAGCACCTCGGTCGACGAGTATTCCGCCACGCTCGCCAAGTGGTTCGGCGTCAGCGCCACCGACATGCCGACGGTGTTCCCGAACCTCAACCGCTTCAACAACCCCGACCTCGGGTTCATGGGCGCGTAGATCGGCCCGGTCCGGCGTCCGCGCACCCGCGGATGTCTGGAGACGAAAAAGGGCCACCCGCGAGGGTGGCCCGTCTCAGACCCGCCCACCGGCCGGAGCCGGGGGCGGGGGATCGATTGGAGGGGTGGATCGAACGAGCGGTGGGGGGCGGAACGATCAGGCAATCTTGGTGACGTTCGCGGCCGCGGCGCCCTTGGCGCCCTGCACGACATCGAACTCGACACGCTCACCCTCGGCCAGGCTCTTGAAGCCGTCGCCCTGGATCGCCGAGTGGTGGACGAAGCAGTCCTTGCTTCCGTCTTCCGGCGTGATGAACCCAAAACCCTTGGCATCGTTGAACCACTTTACTCTTCCCGTGTTACGCATTCTTCTTTTCTCTCTTTCCTCGCCAAAAAACCACAAGGACCCGGTTGTGACCAGGCCCTATGCGTAGTTCTCTGGCTTATAGCTGGGGAGCCAACCGTTGGCACCTAAGCGAGAGCGACTATACACGGGGTCGTGGCCCGAGTCAAGGGGCAGGCGGAGGGAACGGAGGGAAGGGGAGGGAGGCCCCGCCCGGGACAAGGCCGAGAACGCCAGCTCGAACCGGCTCGAAGGCCAGCTACGGAGCGGTTGACACCCCCGCCGCCCCCCCCTAGGATCTCCTCCTGGCCAACCCAGCGGCCGAAGTGGCGGAATGGCAGACGCAGAGGACTCAAAATCCTCCGCCGGCAACGGCGTGCGGGTTCGACTCCCGCCTTCGGCACCAATAGAATCAGCAGGTTAGGTCAACTCCCTCGACAGCGATAACCCTTTGTGGTGCACTGCCGGTGGAACTCAGGAGGGACTTGGCGATGGCCTACATCCAGGAGAGGAAGAGCAAACACGGCACGAGCTGGCGGGTCCAGGTGAGGCGTGAGGGGACTCTAGCGGAAGCACCGGCCGCGACATCGCGCCGCACCACCCCGCTGGCGACCGAATCTGGATCTGCCAGGTCTGCTTATGCGCAGGAAGCTCGGGATCCTTCGGCCAGAAGAGGCCACTGATCTGCACCGCGATCATGACGTGGCAGTCCGGCGGAATCGCGGACAGCGAGCCCTTGACCGTGAACGCTTGAGTTATCTGCGCGCGCCTCTCCGGCGCGAGAATCTTGCCCGCCGGCAGCCGGCTAAGCAGGTCGTCCCTTATTGTGGTCCGCGACGCATCCGAATCGTGAATCGGCACGCCTTGCGGATGCATAAGCGCGCCGTACAACTCCCATCGATGAGGCGCGCTCGAAGAATCGAGCATACGCCGCGCGAGTCGAAGCGGATGGTACTGCTCGAACGGCGAGCGTGCATTGCGGATCGCCTCGATGGCCAAGGCCATATGTTCGGGATACGGGTTTAAGCCGTCGCGGAGCAGTCGGAGCGGCGAGCTGCTACTTGAGCACGAGCTCCCGAACCTCGTGCAACGGCTTGCTGCCGGGGACTACTTTAAGGCCCGGATAGTCCCCATTCTCCTGCCCGCGCTCGAGCCACGCCGAGATCTGCTTATGGCCTTCGGGATCGACCAGCAGCAAGGCAAGCGAGAACCTTCTCCCCGGACCGCTTTCACGAATCTGGAGCTCCCAGGTCTGCTTCTGCGCAGGAAGCTCGGGATCCTTCGGCCAGAAGAGGCCACCGCTCTGCACCGCGATCCTGACGTGACAGTCCGGCGGAATCGCGGACAGCGAGCCCTTGACCGTGAACGCTTGAGTTACCTGCGCACGCCTTTCCGGCGCGAGGATCTTGCCCTCCGCAGGCCACTTGCCCGTGACTGCCCAGATCAATCGCTTGATTCCCTGCTCCGTAAGCCCGCCGCGTAGGTCGACCCAGTTAAAAAGGCGCAGGAAGGGTGGCAGCTGAGACTGGCGGGGTGCTCCCCGCAGCAGCACCGGGATGACCCGGATTTTTCGGTCCACGGACTCCTCCAGAAAGGCCTGCATCTCCATGTCTTCCCATCGGCCGAGCCCATCGCGACCCACCAGCACCGCGACGGCAGGAACATCGGCGATCCGCTCTTCCAGGGCCTCTTGCCAGCGCTGGCCCGGGGCCAGGTGCTTTGCTGCGAGCCAGGGGCTCAAGCCGCGCTCCTGCAAGACCAAGAAGAGCTTGTGCGCTCTCGCCTCGTCCTTGCTGTTGTGGCTGAGGAAGACGTCAAAGGTCTCCATGACCAACCCTCCCGGTCGCCCGCCAACTCTGTAGGAGTCGGAGTTGTGGCAGGCAAACATACGCCATTATAGCAAGTTAGAGCCACGGAGGGTGGACCGCGGCATCGCTGCTGGCACTCTGGGGGTGGCCTACCGCGGCCCCTGCCCCGGCGGCGCCCGTGCTCGGGCGACCCGGCGTCGATGGCCCCTGATGATCGCGGTTGACGCACTCCATCATGAGACGAGACGGTGCCGGCGTCCCCTCGAGGCCCGTAGGGGCGTCTGTGCTGCTCGCTCGCCGAGCGGCGTGAAAGCTCTGCCCGGAGGAACCCGGGCAACGCCGCGCCAACCCGAACCGGATTCCCATGGGAGGCTGACTCGATGCGAATCGCCCTTCGTCGTCTGTTGCCACTGCTGCTCGTTGCTGCCCTGATTGCCCCCGCGGCGAACGGCCTGTCGCCGGCCATCCCGCCTGCCAAGGAGGCGAAGATCCGCAGGGTCCTCCAGCTCACCGGCTCAGCACAGCTCGGCACGCAGGTCATGAACCAGTTGCTGGGGAGCTTCAAGACCGCCATGCCGCAGGTCCCGGCGGCGTTCTGGATCGACGTCCAAAAGGACATCCGTCCCGAGGACCTCGTCAATCTGGTCATTCCTATCTATGCCCGCCATTTCTCCGACGGCGACCTCGACGGCCTGATCGCGTTCTACTCGAGCCCGCTTGGTCTGAGAGTGACCCATGAGATGCCGGCCGTGACGTCCGAGTCCATGGTCGTGGGGCAGGAGTGGGGCAAAAAACTCGCCGCCCAGGTCCTCGCCCGCGCCAAGCAGAAGGGGTATCAGCCGGGGAGCTGAGACGGGCGTGGCCGCCCGGCGCCCGGCGCCGCTGCGGCCGCGTATAGGATCGCAGGATGGCTTGGATCGATGACCAGATCGGCGACCCCTCGAGGCAGCGGCAGCGCCGTCAACCGGGGATGTGCGGCGGTGCTCTCGTAGAGGGTACCGCCGAGCACATAGATCGTCGTGGGCGTGACGGGATCGAGTGGTCCGGCCGCGGTTCGCGATCATGACCGGCCGCGTCTCAGTCCTGTGCATGGCATTCCTGGGGCTCGCGGCTCTGAGCGCGGCCGCGACCGCGAAGGTCGCCCAGGAGTCCTTCACCTCCGGCGGCCGCAACCGCATTTACTACGTGGCGGCCTCGAAGCGGCTCGAGGTGGGGAAGCCGGCTCCTCTGGTGATCCTGCTTCATGGATCCGGCCGTGATGGCTCGTCGCTGGTGGAGAAGTGGGTGCAGCTCGCGGCGGAGGAGGGCTTCATCGTCGCCGGACCTGATGCCTCGAACGCTGCCTACTGGGAGGCGCCGCGGGACGGCCCCGCCTTCCTCCGCGACCTCGTGGATCATCTGCGTTCGCGGTATCCGATCGACCCGCGACGGGTCTATCTCTTCGGGCACTCGGCCGGGGCGTCCTTCGCGCTGCAGATGGGGCTGCTCGAATCCCGCTACTTTGCGGCGGTGGCAATCCACGCCGGCGCCTTCAACGAGGGCGAGGAGAAGTGGCTCCTGGCGCGGGCGAAGCGGAAGATCCCGTTCCACATCGCCGCCGGCGACCGCGACGAGCGTGTGCCGCTGGCCGCCGTCCGCGCCACCCGCGACGTCCTCAGGGCCGCCGGGTTCCCGGTGGAGCTGGTCGAGATGCCCAACCACGACCACTGGTACTACGACCTGGCGCCACAGATCAATCGCGCAGCCTGGGCCTTCTTCGCCGCCCATCCGCTCGCCGAAGATCCGGTCTACGAGAATCTCGACCTGCGTTAGCCCGAGCCAGACCTGCAGTGGTGACCCACCTCCTCGCCGGAGAAGCCGGCCACCGGCGCGGGAATAAGCGAGCCCGCCAGTGGTCAAGGACGATGAAGGCGACGAGCGGCGCCGCTGGAGGCCGGTCGCCGAGGAGGCAGGCTCATGGAGCAGGGTTTTCTGGGCAGTGCCGCCCCTTGGGGCACGGACCTGACCCTGATTCTCGAGATCGCCATGGGCGTTGGCCTGCTGATCGGTGCCCTGCTCGCCCGCCTGCGGCGCTTCGGTGCTCACGCCTGGTGCCAGTCGACAGTGGTCCTGGTCAACCTGGCGCTCATCGCGGCGACCATGGTCCCGTCTTTCCGCAGCCTGCTCATTCCCGCGCTGCCTGACAAGCTCGGCAAGTCGTACTATGCCCTCGCCGCCGTGCATGCGGCGCTGGGCGTCGTTGCCGAGTGCGCCGGTCTGTACATCCTGTTGGCCGCAGGCACGAAGCTCTTGCCCGAACGACTCCGCATCACGCGTTTCAAGCTCTGGATGCGCAGCGTGCTCGTGCTGTGGTGGGCTGTGCTCGTCCTGGGCTTGGCAACCTACATCCGTTGGTACAGGCCCCATTGGCTGAGCTGATCAGCGCGCCGCAGCGCTGAGTGAAACTCCCGGCGCCGGCTGAGGGAATTCCCTCTTCCCGCCGGTGACCGCCGGTCCCTACTCTGGGAACGGCTGGCAGGCTGGCGGGCTTGGCTCCCGAGCGCGGTCACACGGTTCAGCCCAACCATACAACGCCGAGACGCCCCGCGGCCTCAGCCGCCCGCCAGCCGTCGCAGAAGTTTGCACCCCACAGCGGCCGGCGATCGAGCTGTTGGATCACCACACCGCCGGAGGCAGCCGATGTCAGATCGAGCTCGCGTCCATGTCCCGCCGGCCCGCCGGGCCTGGCGGATCGCCTTGCCGTTGGCCGCCATCCTGGTCGTCGTTGCGACGCCCGCCCTCGGCGCCGGCCCCGTCGGCAAGTCCGTGCTGCTCGGCCCACCCGCCGTGCCGGTGTCGACTCCGCCGCTGCGCGACATCACGCCGATCACCACGACCTCCGACATCCAGGTGCTGGTGCCGAACCCCCGGACCGGCATTCGCTTCCCGCTGCCGGCACAGCCGCCGACGGATGCGATCGTGCAGCGAGCGGCGGGCCCCAGCCAGCCGAACCCGGCCCCGGGCGGCACGCCGGTCAACTTCGAGGGCACTCCGGTGAACAACGCGGCGCCCCCCGACAGCGACGGCCGCGTCGGCCCGAACCACTACGTCCAGTTCGTCAACACCCGCTTCCAGATCTGGGACAAGGCCGGGAACCCGCTGTACGGCCCCTTCCTGGGCAAGACGCTGTGGCAGTTCCTGGGCGGTGTCTGCGCCGTCCACAACGACGGCGACCCGATCGTCGCCTACGACAACCTCGCCGACCGCTTCATCCTCACCCAGTTCACGACCGCGATCCCCGCCGGCCCGGACCAGGGATCCCACCAGTGCTTCGCGATCTCGAAGACCGGCGATCCCCTCGGGGCCTACTACCTCTATGACTTCCGCACCTCGACAGATCCCGCGCTGTTCGAGGACTATCCGCATCTCGGCGTGTGGCCGGACAGCTATTACATGACCACGCGCGAGTTCAACGGCACCAGCTTCAACCAGGACAACATCTACGCCTTCGAGCGCGCCGCCATCCTCGCCGGCATGCCGGCCAGGCTGCAGGTCAACAAGTCGTTCGATCCCAACCTCGGCGACGGCGCCCTGCCCTCCGATCTCGACGGCTTGACGCCGCCGCCCGCGGGCTCGCCGAACTACGTCGTCCGCTACGGCTCGCCCTTCAACGACGGCACGACGGCCGATACGCTCGACATCTGGAAGGCCGCCGCGACCTGGGGCGCGACGCCGAGCCTCACCGTGACCGGGCCAACCCTGGTCTCCGTCGCCACCTTCAACGACATCTTCTCGTGCGTCTCGGCGAACCGCGCCTGCATCGAGGAGCCGGTGCAGCCGATGAGCCCGGCCACGCCCCAGGACTATCTCGACGTCGTCGGCGACCGCGTCATGTTCCGTAACGCGTACCGCAACTTCGGCGATCACGAGTCGCTGGCCCTCAACCACACCGTGAACGTGGGGGCCTCCGGCGCCGACGTGGCGGGCATCCGCTGGTACGAGGTGCGCAGCCCCGGCGGCACCCCGGTGCTCTTCCAGCAGAGCACCTACTCGCCGACCGACACCAACGATCCGACCGCCAGCCGCTGGATGGGCTCGATCGCCATGGACAACGGCGGCAACATCGCCCTGGGCTACAGCAAGTCCGGACCCATGACCTTCCCCACGCCGATGGTCACCGGCCGGCTGGCGAGCGATCCGGCGAGCACCATGGGCTCGGAGCTGGTCATGTTCGCGGGCGCCGGCAGCCAGGTCGGCACCGGCAACCGCTGGGGCGACTACAGCGCGATGACCGTCGACCCGCGCGACGGCTGCACCTTCTGGTACACCAACCAGTACCTGCCGGCGAGCGGCTCGTTCAACTGGCACATGCGTATCGCCGCCTTCCGCTTCCCGTCGGACCAGTGCGGCCCGCAGCCGCAGGGAACGCTCTCGGGCACGATCACCAACTGCGCCTCGCACGCGCCGCTGTCGGACGCCCTGGTGACGCTCGACAACGGCTTCTCGGGGGCCACCGACGCGAACGGCCACTATGCGATCGTCACCCTGCCCGGCAGCTACATGGCGACGCCGTCGTCGCCGCTGCGCGGCTGCACCGCCGGCTCGCCGGTGGCGGTGACCATCGCCAACGGCGTCACCACGAGCAAGGACTTCTGCATCGACGGCGTCCCACAGTACGCCTTCGTCGCCGCCGCGGTGGACGACACCAGCGGCAACGGCAACGGCATCCTCAACCGCGGCGAATGCGACAACCTCAACGTCACGATCAAGAACGTCGGCTGCCACGACGCCGCGGGAGTCACGTCGGTCCTCAGCACCCCGACGTCGAACTTGACGGTCGCCTCGACCAGCTCGGCCTTTCCCGCCCTCGCCATCGGCCAGTCCCAGGTCGAGTCGATGCCCTACCAGGTGAGCGTCGGCAACAACTACGTCTGCGGCACTCCGGCGGCCTTCTCGCTGGCGTTGTCGGACACGAACGGCGGCGCGGGGACGCTCGGGTTCTCGCTCCCCACCTGCGGTCCGAGCAGCTCGCCGGTCGTCTTCGCCAACCAGACGCTCGACACCAACAGCTCGGCCCAGGTGTCGCGCCTGGGACGCGATGGCTCGCCGAGCGACTGCAGCGCGGCCAAGGCATGCCCCGGGCCGCTGCAGACCGCGACCGGCAGCCGTTTCTACAACGCCTACCAGCTGCACACCCCGCCGGCGACCGCGCCGGTCTGCGTGGACGTCACGATCAACGCTCACTGCGGCAGCGGCAACGAGATCTTCAGCGCCGCGTACTCGGGCCTCGCCACCGGCTACGACAAGACGCAGCTGTGCGGCGGGTACCTGGGCGACGCCGGGGTCACGGGGCTCGGCGACACCTTGCCCAACGTGACCTATTCGGTCGTCGTGCCTTCCGATCAGGACTTCTTCGTCGTCGTCGACACCATCAACTCGGCGACCGAGACCTGCTCCGGCGCCGGCAACAGCTACTCGGTGACGGTCTCGGGTTACTACGACACCTCGACGATCGCCTCGCGGCTGGCGCTGACCTGCCCGTCGCCGCCGGCGGTCTGCGCCCCGCCGGGCACGCCGTCGGCCAACGTCACGTATCCGCCGCCGATGGTGAGCGGCAACTGCGGCGCGAGCGCCACGCCGAGCTGTGCGCCGTCGTCCGGCTCCGCGTTCGCCGTGGGCTCGACGCCGGTCAACTGCTCGGTGAGCGTGGGATCGGCGACCGCGAGCTGCTCGTTCACGCAGGTCGTGAACGCGAGCCCGGACGCGACCATCACTGCACCCTCGTCCGTCAAGGCGAGCTCGACCGGCAACGTCGCCTCGGTGCCGGAGGCCGCCGCCGGTGCGACCTACAGCTGGTCGATCGCCAACGGCACCATCACCGGCGGAGCGGGTACGCGACAGATCACTTTCTCGGCCGGCATCGCCGCCCCGGTGACGCTCGCGGTGCAGGTGCAATCGAACGCCGGCTGCGCCACCAGTGCGAGCGCCGTGGTGCCCTTCGACGCATCCGCCGGTCCGCTCGGCTTCTACACCCTGGCCCCCTGCCGGATCGTCGATACGCGCCGCGCCAGCGGGACCTTCGGCGGCCCGTCGCTGCAGGGCGGCGGCGCCCAGCGCGTGTTCCCGATCGCCGGCCAGTGCGGGATCCCCGCCGACGCCAAGGCGGTGGCGCTCAACTTCACCGTCGTCGCGCCCACGGCCGCCGGCGACCTGCGACTCTTCCCGACGGGCATCGGCACGCTGAACATCGCCGCCATCGATTTCCGGGCGGGGGCCATTCGCGCCAACAACGGCGTGCTGAGCCTGGCCGGCAACCCGGCGGGCAGCCTCACCGCCGAGAGCGACCTCAGCGGCACGACCGATTTCGTGATCGACGTCAACGGCTACTTCAAGTAGGGCTCCAGCCTGCCAAACCCACGACGGCGCCGAGGTGAAGCGCCTTGCGCTGGTAACGGGCGTCGGCGGTGACGAGCAGCGCTTCGCGCTCCAGCGCCACCGCGTGGTAGAGCGTGTCGAACAGGTGGTGACCCAGCTCACCGGCCAGGCGGACCGCTCGCCGGTAGATCGCGGCATCTGCCGCGACAGGCAGCTCGATGGCGTCGAGGATGTCGAGCGTCGATTCGGCGATCTCCGGGCGAAGACGGGCCAAGACGGCGGCGACCTCCGCGAGCCAATGCGGCGGTTGGATGGGCTCCACGTCTCCTGACCGGATGGCATGCAGCAGGGCCAGGGCCTCGTCGGTCATGGCCTCGCGCTCCGGGTCGGGCAGGACCCATTTCACCACGACGCTGGCGTCGACCACGACCCTCATGGACGTCCCGCACGGCGGGCCGCGGCCACCTTCGCCGCGGTGACCGGGCGCTGCGTCCGCCGGTGCTCGAGCAGGGCGTCGATGGCGGCGGCACGCCGAAGTCGCTGCTGCCGCTCCTCGATCGCCCGCTCCATGAGGCGGGCGATCACGGCACTCTTGTTCTCCCCGGCGAAGGCCTCGTTGAAGGCCTGCTTGACCTCTGCCGGTACGCTGAAATTGACGGTGCTGGTCGGCATGAGACGTCTCCTCATGTTGAAGTTTTCAACATCTGCCAAGCCTAGCAGGGTTTCAGGTCGAGTGGTCCAGGGATCGAGGGGGTCGACGGAGGCGACGGCCTGCCCTTTGACAGCCGCGCGATGTCGAATTACCATACCGTCGATTACGCAGATGTCGACGCTCATCGACGCCTACCGCCGGCGGCGTGGCCATGCCGCCCTTCCCTGGGGGATCGATCTCCTCCTCACCGACGCCTGCAACCTGCGCTGCAGCTACTGCCCGATCTGGGGCGACGACGCCACCGTGCCCGCCCCGGCGCACTTCATGGACACCGGCGCCGCCCTTCGCTTGATCGGCCAGGTCGCCGCGTTCCGCCCGATGATCCGCCTCTTCGGCGGCGAGCCCTTCATCCATCCCGAGTGGCGGCGGGTCGTGGAGCACGCCCGCGAGCAGGGGCTGCAATGCACGGCCGTGAGCAACGGCATGCGCCTCGCCAGGGAGGCCGAGGACGTCGTCCGCTCCGGGCTGCTCGCGGTCGGCATCTCTCTCGATACCAACGGTCCGGTCAACGACGCGGCGCGGGGACGCGACACGCTCGCCACCGTGCGGCGCGGCCTGCTCGATCTGGCCGCCGCCAAGGAGCGCCTCGGCTCGCGGACGCCGCTGGTCGAGATCTACACCACGGTCCACGAAGGCACCTACGCTCACCTCGCCGAGTGGGCGGACGAGCTGGCGACCTGGAGCGTCGACAAGCTGCGCTTCCAGCACCTGATCTGGTTCTCCTCCGCGCAGCGCCGCGAGTCGTTCGAGCTGCTGCGCGAGGCGATGCCCGACCCCGTGTTCTTCCGCTCCGAGGATGCCTCCTACACCCGCGACACGCTGCCGAAGATCGACGGCGCCGTCCTCGCCGCTCAGCTGCGAGCCATTCGGGGCCGGCAGTACCCGTTCACGATCGAATCGCACCCCGACCTGCCGGTCGAGGAGATGGTGCGTTACTACGGCGAGACCGAGTACCGCCGCCACGATCGGCTGGCCTGCACCACGATGGAGAACTACGCCTTCGTCGATCCGCGCGGCCGCCTCTATCCCTGCCTCACCCTCGACATGGGGAACGTCTTCGAGGAGGGTTTCGCCGAGGTCTGGAACGGTGCGCGCTTCCGCGCCTTTCGCCGCCTCATCCGCCGCGAGCAGCGGCTCCCGCTCTGCCACCGGTGCCCCGACTCCTGACTCTCGCGGGCAGGGGTAGTGCCCGCGAGCCCACCGGGCGGGCTGGCGTAAGACAGGCGGTAGTTGGCGCCTTCCTGCGGTAAAATAGCCGGAGACGGAGCTGCCGTTCCCGGGGCGGGCGAGGACCCGCGCGGGCCGCCGAGCGCGGGGCGAGGTTGACGAAGCGCCCCGGATGGTGTATAACTTACACTCGTAAGCGTTGGTCCCTCAGTGACTTGCTACTACAGCTCCGGCGTTCTTCCTCATGCAAGGGGGCACAGGCGTGACATTTAGGATCGGTCAGAAGGTGGTTTACCCCAACCATGGCGTCACCCTGGTCGAGAAGATCGAGGCGGGCCACATGGACGGGGTGGAGCAGCTCTATTTTCATCTTCGCCTGCTGTCGAACAATTCCAAGGTCATGGTGCCCAAGGCGAACCTCGACCTCGTGGGTCTGCGGCCGCTTTGCCACACCCGCGACGTCCGGGCGCTTTTCGACATCCTCGAGGACGGCAACATCGACACCTACAAGGATTGGAAGGGGCGCTACAAGCAGAACCTGGACAAGATGAAGACCGGCCGCCTGACGGAGGTGGCGGAGGTGCTGAAGAACCTCCGCCTGGTGAGCCAGCGCAAGAGCCTGTCGTTCCGCGAGAAGAAGATGTACGAGCGCGCCAAGTACTTCATCGTCAGCGAAGTGGCGCACGTCAAGAGCATCTCCGAGCGGGAGGCGGAAGACCTCGTCGAGCAGGCCCTCACGTCCAGCCTGGAGAAGCGGCAGCGGACCAAGGCAGCGAGCTAGTTTCCCGTTCGGGACATTAGCATCACGCTCGCATCACGCTCGCGGGCCGGCGCCTCGTGAACAAAGACAACGCGATCTCTGTCGTCATGGGCCTGCTGGTCGGGTTCATCGTCGGCTACGTGCTGCACGACGTCATGGTGGCGCATCAGCCGCTGCGCCGCCTGCCCGGCGAGGGAGCGGTGGTGACCTCCGCGGCCGCTCCGGACGCCGAGAACGCCGGCGCCCCTGCGAACGATGCCGGCGCGGCGGCAGCGGCCGGCGGCGGCGCGGCGGCCGGCGCGGAGGGTGGCGCGGCGGGCGGCGGCACGGCCGGGGGC
>Ga0209524_1000001_pt1 | contig 50052 bp, 73 predicted proteins | sample JacPinW_OM1H0_M1_FD_187956 | JGI IMG/M metagenome (GOLD analysis project Ga0209524, IMG submission 187956) | Forest soil microbial communities from Algoma, Ontario, Canada - Jack Pine, Ontario site 1_JW_OM1H0_M1 (SPAdes) (version 2) | ecosystem: Environmental > Terrestrial > Soil > Boreal... | reverse complement strand
AGCCCCTGAGGCGCGATGCCCTTACTGAGAGCTGGCCTGCCCACCGGGCGGATTCGAACCACCAGCGCCGGATGCCTTACTGCGCCGTCCTGGCGCCCCCAGCCATGGCGCCGCGAGGACCGTATTCTACCTCACATGCGCACCGCCTTGCACAACCGCTCGAAGCTCGTCTGTGCCAGCTCGATCGGCAGCCTCGCCGCGCCAGGCGGTACCTCCTCCGGCTGCCGGGAGACCATCACCGCATACCGCAGGATCGTCGCGATGAGGTAGCAGCCGGCCATCCCGAAGTGGGAGTTGTCGTCGTGCCGCGGCTTCACCCGCTCAAGGTTCAGCCCTTCGAGCGAGATCCCGTCGTCCACATCCCGCTTCCACTCCCGCAGCGCCTTGACGAAGCCTCGACAGCGCCGGTGCACCATCAGCAGCCCCATGTCGAGCAGGCGCTGGACATCACGAATCGTCCACTCCCGACCCTCTTCGCTGTTGAACCAGACCGGCAGACAGACGAGCGGGATCCCGGCCGCCCGGAGGTTCGACTGCCAGCTCTCCATGTTCGACTCCCGGCTGATGCCGGTCGGGTCGCCGCCGTCCAGGCGCGTGTTCCCGTAGCCGTTCCGCTGGTGCTGGTTCCAGACGTCTGCCGCGGCGCCTGTCCACTCCCGGCTGTGCCAGGAGAGCTCATCGTCGAGCCAGACCTTCGGGGGCCGCTTGCTGCCTTTGGGCGCCAGCTCGAGGAGGGCGTGCAGGCGCACCAGGAGCGAGGGACCGGTGCCGAAGTCCCAGCCGCCGATGCCGATGTGCTTGCGGCGGGTCTCGGCGGCGATCGACTTCCAACGGGGGTCTTCTTCGTCGTAGAGGCAGCTGGCCCACGCTGCGCGCGGAGCGTTCTCCTCGAGGCTGCCGGGAACGGTCCAGATCGGGAAGCCTGGCACTACCTCCTGGCTGTTCCAGTTCCCCTCGAGCAGCCGTTCGCCCTCGACGGGGTCCTGCAGCAGCAGATTTCCGGCGTAGCCAGGGTCTCTCTGCACCAGCGCGGGATTGTCCTCGAGCTTCGCCGGGATGAAGGTCACGCTCTTGGGCGGTCCCTTCCACGCCAGGTCTGGATTGGCTGCCGCCGCCTCATCGGCGGTGTCGTACCAGCACAGCACCTTTTTACGCCGGTAGAGCCACCGAATGACGCCGCTGCGCTCCGGGATCGGCAAGCCAGTCTCGAGGTCGATCCACCAGGCGATGAGCTTCTTGACCCAGGAGCGGCTATCCGGGTTGACGGTGGCGCGGCAGTAGGGCTTGATGCCGCAGACGGAGCGGTTGCGGGAGAGGAGATACCACCAGGTAGCCTCCGCGCGGGCTTCTTCCGCCTCGCGAGTCTTGCCGGCGCCGCGGCCAACGAGGGTGAGCTCGTCGTAGCCGAGATAGCAGATCTGCGCGCCCTGGTGCTCGTAGCGCTCCTTGGCGTGATTCAGGTGGCCAAAGCTGATGGTGTTCCTGTAGGGCGCGAAGGTGAAGCTCAGCTCATCCTCTCGGGGACGGCCGCCGAGCGGGATGTAGAGCCCGCAGGCCTCGTCCCACAGGGCGCCTTCCTCGGTGATCTGGGTCGAGGTCTGGCGGAAGATCTTGCCGCCGAAGCCAGGGATGGTGAAGACGTGGCGCAGGGGCTCGAGGAGCAGCCCGTAGGACTTGCCGCCGCCGGCAGCACCACCGTAGATGCAGATGTCGGCCGGCGTGGATAGAAAGCGCTCCTGTGGTCCTGGGTGGGGTCTGATGCGGGGGCGGTCTACGGCGGCGATCACCCGCCGATTCTACGCTGCTGCGCCTCCACGGCGACAACCGCGCGCAGTAATCCCTTGTCGTCGATGACCATCCACCAGCCGCCGCGGGTGTGCTGGCTCCATCCCTTCGGCATGCGCATCGTCATCTCCTCTCGCTCGTCTGAGCGTCCACGCTGACCCTGCGCCGCTGGCCTGGCGCAGGGCTGGCGAAGGCGATCAGGCGGCTAGACCCGGTAGAGACCAGGGTTGTCTCCGTCAAGGTAATCCGGCCACTCCACGCCCGGGCAGGCCGCCGACAGGTTGGCGGCAAGCTGGTCGAGGTCGGCGCCGTCCTCGATCGGCTCGGCATCCGGCGCCGCGGCGTAGAGCAGCCGGAGGCGACCATCTGCCGACCGGGTGAGGATCGCGGGGAGCGGATTGCCGCTCGGGGTGAGGAGGGTCGTAGGCTGCTCGGTCATCGCTCTCTCCTTGGCCTCGCGGCCGGTTGACTGTGGCTATCGTAGCGAACCGGAGAGCCCGAGTCTGTAGGACAAGCGCTCGACTTTGTGAAAGGAAATCACCTACAAATGCAGGGGTTGCTACGCTGCTCTCTTGCCGCAAGTACCACACACCAGCTCAGCCGTGGCCCTGCCGATCAGCGGCACCTTCGCCGCGGCGGCCACCAGCTCCGACACGCCGCCAGCCGCAGCGCCGATGCCGTACCGCCTCACCACCCCAGCGAACTCCTCCGCATCGTGCCCCAGGATGCGGAAGACGGGCCGCTCGTCGCGGGTGAAGCGCGGCGCGCCGTACTCATCGACCGCCTGCGCGCAGTGATACAGCTCGTGCTCGCAGCCAGCGCACCAGGTCAGATCATCCGTGACCATCGCCAAGGTGGCGTCGATCGTGATGATGAAGTCCGGCAGCTCGCCGTCGAACTCCGGGAACCATTCGCGCATCTGCTGCCGCCAGCGCGCCCGCTGCCACTTGCCGACTCCTGGCGGCGGCATCGGCTTCTCGGCTGTACCCCAGACGCGGCGCCCCTTGGTGACGTTCTCGGCGTTGGTCCAGAGGGCGCCGAGTCGCGCATCCGCAAGGTGCTCGTGGTCCAAATTGCAGAGCGACGACGGCAGCACAAAGGTTGCTCGCAGCCACTCGACCAGCTCGGGCGCCGGCAGAAAGGTCGGCGGCGTGTTCTCGTCCTCGAGCAGAGGCGATGGGAGAGGACGGGGCGAGAGGATCACGCGACCATTCCGTAGGCGATACCCGCGACGTACCGACGATCAACAAGCGGTCCGCTTGCGGCGGTGCACTTAGCGCAGCGGTCGCGCATGTCCTCATCGCTGACATCGGAACAGGGGACGGCAATCCAGGAAGAGCCTTTCTGCAGAACCGGGAAGAACCGACCGCAGGTATCACACTGCGGCGCCGGCCATTTCACTTCTCATCCCTCCCGTTCGCCGGCAACTCCACGACTGGCTGATACGTGGTCACCAGCGGGCCGCCGCCGGCTCCGGTCAGCTCCCGCCGGTTGGTGAGGACGCCGCCGCTCTCCTCGGCCGCCTGGCGGAGGAGCTGCGCGGCCAGGCCGTAGCGCTTCGAGGCCATCGCCGCCTGCACGCCGATAGTGAGCTGCCGCATGCGGTACGCCTTGTGGTTGACGGCGATCGAGTCGACATCGGCGAGAAACTTCGCCCGCTCCTCCGCGAACAGCTCCCGCCACTTCCGGGCCAACGCCTCGCGGTTGCCGGGTACGTATTCCCATGCCTGCTGCGGCGTGATCGTGATGCCGTAGACCTCGCCGACTCGCTTCGCCGCCTCCGAGGGCGTCTCGAAGCGCGCAAGCTCTTGAATCAGCATGACCTTCTGCTCGTGGGTGAGGTTCACGGTGACCCGCTAGACGCGTCGGTGCTGTTCGTGGTCGTTGACTCGCCGTTGGTCGCCATGATAGCCGTGCGCGCGCCTGCCTGCGCGGGGTAGTACTCTACCCCTCCCTCCCAGGAATAGAGTCCGCATTGCCCACGCTCGCGGGAGGGCGCCCACCGTGGAGGAGCAGCTGCGCCGCCGTCCGCGCTCTCTCGGTCGGACCGTGGAAGCTGAAGCGCGACCAGCCGGCGATCGGGAGGATGCTGCCGCGCCGAGTCAGCGAGAGGCGCGCCTCGCCGATCTGGATGGCGGAATGAGTGCGACCGCGCTGATAGCCATAGCCCCAGCCCATCGCATCGAGCAGCTTTCCAGGATCGAGGCCGACCTCTGGCGAGAAGATCATGCCGTCCTCCGTTGCCAGCGGGTGAATCCGAGCGCCGCCAGGACGGCGAGAGCGCCGCCCATCAGGCCTCGCTTGGGCGACGCCGCTACCTGCACCCGCTGCACCTCAAGCGTCGGCAGGAAGGATGAGAAGGCCGGCGGATTGCCGGTCTGGATGCCGCGTCCGCGACGGCACTGCGTCTCGACGTTGCCGCCTGCGCGGCGCCGCATCTTCGAGGGGAGGAAGGGACCGTAAGTGCGGCTCACGCCACCACCACCACGCCGTCCACCAGCAAGAACCCCGTCTTGCCCTGCACCTGCCAGCTCTTGACCGCGCCGCTCGCGATGTCCGTCAGCACCAACGTGATCGCCGCCGGCGTCAGCCCCCCGATCCACAGCTTGCCGGCGTCGTCGACCAGGACCGACACCAACGGCTTGTGGACGCCGGGACCCCAGAAGCCGGCGCCCGAGGCGATGACGCCGTTCGCGTCGTCCTCGCGCCGCCAGACGATGATGCCGGCGCCGGTTGCATCCCGCCAGCGACCAGAGAGGTTCTGGGGCTGCGGGATGTACGGAGGCGCCGTGTGCAGGCCGAGCGGCAGCGCCTGGTCGAGGACGTTGGGCGTGCCGGGGTGCACGGCCTGCGGAGCCGTGTTGAGGGCGGCGTAGGTCAGCGCCTCCGCCTTCGCGTCGGCGAGGTCCTGCGCGGCGAGCTCGGCCGAACTCTTGCCTGGATCGGATACCGGCGCCGAGAGCTGCCGCGGGTGCCAGGTACCGTCCGAGAGCACGAAGGGCGAGACGTAGACGCCGGCCGCGCTGGTGGCCGCGGTGACGAAGCTCGCGAAGCTGCCCCACTGCGCCCAGCCGGAGGCGCAGAAGTCGATCCACTCCTGAGCGCTCGTGCTGACCGTGATCGGGGCGCCGGTCGGGTTCCCGGCCCGCCTGTTGCCCTGGCGACACTTGAGCATGTCCCGAAAGTCCTGCAGGGTCCAGACGTAGCCGTCCGGGAGGGCGTCGAAGTAGCCGCCAAAGCCGCCGGTGTGGTGCACCATGCCGGGGACGAAGATCTTGTCTTCGTCGGTCCCGCCGGCGCACGAGTAGCGGAAGCTCGGCTGGTTGGGCACGGGCGGCCGCCCGGCGCCGATGCCGTACCTCTGGACGTCGGCTTCCGCGAGGATGCTCGCGACCGTCAGCGCGGGCAGACCGGCGAGGCTCGCGAGGTCGGGCGGCATCGCGCTCGGGTTGAGGGTCCCCTGCCACCAGACGAAGCCGGGCGCGAGGCCGCCCGGACCGCTGTTCGCCGGGATCGGCGAGCCGTCGTGCTCGAGGTAGTCGGCCCACTCGGTGATGGCATCGCCCTGCTGGATGTAGACATCGGCGGCACTCTTGGCGGTCTGCATTCAGGGTTCCTTTCGTGCCGGCTGGTTGCCGGCGAGTTCGAGCGGCCTGCGGAGAGAGGCGGCGATCTCGTTCAACCGGTCAGCTATGCGCCAACGGTCAGCCTCGCAGACCCGAAGGCGTAGCGCTCTCGCGAGGCTATCAAGGCTCATGGCGTAATCTGCTAGATCAAGAGGCTTCACCTCCCGCCCTCCCGCTTCAGGTGATGCCCCGCCCGCTTCCCGCCGCGCACAAGGTGGTGGCCGGGGCCCTGCGCCTTTTTCGGCTTCTTGGGCTTCGGGGTGGGGTGCTTCGTGGACCAAGTCATCAGGCTGGCCTTCTCGTGGTGAGCGTTCCCATGGGAGTTCTCCGCATTGCGACGACAACCTGTTCGATGAGCGCACGTGCATGCTCGGCCGGCAAGCTCGTCGAGACGGCTACGTGCTGATTATCGGACTGAATGAAGACCAGCACGTAACCATTGGGGCAGGCGCCCTCCAGTGCTTCGCAGGCGTCCCGCACTTCAGCCACCTTCGAGCCTCCCGACAACGCGCGCTCAGGCGCCAGTGGCTCGCTCATCGCCCGCTCCCGAGCGGCGAGCTACCAAGCCCGCGGCGGCGCCTGATCCGCTCGACCGCAACCGGCGCCGCATCGGCATCCGGCTCGCTCACGGCCGCGCTGAGAAGTGGGCCACCACCGCCGTGGCGCAGGCAATGCGTCTGGCCCTTGCGCGTGGGCTCGAAGATGCCGGAGCCTGGACAGTCGGGGCAGGAAGGAAGGCCGGCGGCTGGCGGCCTGGTGTCGTCAAGGTGGCGAGCGTGGAAGAAGGCGACGCTCACGGTTTGGCCTCAAGCTTGGCGATCAGGGCGAGCCAGCGCACCAGCTCCGCCGGGTTGTCCACCGCGCCGTAGGGGCCGGCGTTGGCGACTGTCATCAGCGCCCATGAATGGGGTTTGTTGAAGAGAAACTGCGTCCGCAAGATCAGCGGGCATCCCGTGACTTTCTCGCCCCAGGGTCGCAGCTCGATGTAGTGAACGCCGCTCCCTGGCGCCCCTTGCTGCGCGAAGTTGGCGATCGGCACGAAGCCTGCCGCCTTCAGCAGCTCACGGACCTGATCCAGCTCCGCGAGGCCGCCGATGATGCGCTGCTCCTTCGCGGTGATCTCCTCGGCGCTCACCGCCCATCGCTCGATCACGCCCTGCGAGTCCCCGGCCTCATGGAAGTCGGCACCAAGCTGCGGGCTCGGCGGCTGCTCGTGGCCCTTGAAGCGGCGGCAGAGGGCGCCGGTGCGCGGACCTCGCTTGCCGCAGGCTTCGGACTTGGCGATGGCTGCGAGGGCGGGGCTTTTGACTGGCGGCTCGACAATCTCCGCGGTGAAGAATCGGCTCGTCTTGCCGGTGACAGGCTGCACGCTCGCGCCATCGAAACCGATTTCGCTCCCGAGTGCTGCCCATGCGTCGTTCGCGTTCTCTTGTTGGCTGCGAAACATCGGCTGACCACCAGAGAGGTACATCGCCGGAACCGGCTTGCAGGCGTCCAGCAGCTTCGCGTGCTGCTGCTCCGTCAACTCGAATTCCCGGCGGCTCATCGCGCACCGTCCTGGTTGCAGTCAGGACACGCGATGGTCTGCGTCGCCCAAGGCTCGCGGTACGCCTGCCCTGCCGAGTTGCGCTGCTGGACCTCGATCTCGCCGGTGTCCTCACAGGTGAGGCAGGAGAAGGGCAAGTCGTCGGGATCTTCGGGCGGCAACTCGGGGTCGCGGGGCTGCTCCTCATCGGGCGGCCAGGGCATCGCGTGGAACGGGTCGCGGCAGATGTGTACCTCGCCTTCGTGCTGAACGGCGGGGTGGAGATGCGGTCGCGGCGAGCCGCAGGTGCGACAAGCCTCTGGTGGCTTCGCCAACGCCCGTTCCGTGGCCTGCATCGCGATCTCGAAGCTCCGGCGCTGAAGCTCGGCGGTGGCGGGGGTCATTGGCGCACCGCCTTCGGGAGGCGAATCGGATCGATCGCGTGGGGCGGCAGCTTCTCGGCGAACGCGTACTTGCCGGGCTCGTGATGGCAGGAGAGCGTCCGCACTTCCTCGAAGGCGGCGGGTTGCGTTGGGCTCGTCCACCAGCCGAGCTTCCAGCGGCGCACCTTGCGCGCGCTCTTCAGCGACCAGCAGGGACCGGCGGCGGCGCCACGGTGGTTGTAGAAGTCATCGGTACAGCCGCGGCAGAGCTTCAGCTTCTCCGCGACCGTGCTACTCTTGCTCTCGCTCATGAAGTCACTCCTTCGTGGGCAGCGGCCCTTGCGGCGTTCCCGACGCTTCAGGGGCCAGTTTCTTTTTGGTCTGGCCGCGGCGTCGCAGCCCGTTCTCTCGGCGAGCCCTGATCTGCTCGGGAGTGTGCCGGCTGCCACCGCGGCGGCCAAGCTCGGCCATCACTTCCCGGAGCTGTTCTGGACTGACCATGGAGGGATGATAGGCGAGTGCAAGCGGCTTGTCAAGCCCCATCTTCAGGCCGGCGGAACGGACTCGGCATTCCCTGCGCCAGGTACTCCCGCTCAAGGCTCTGCTCGGCCGGAGTGAGCCGCAACGTTCCCTGTTTGCCATTCCCGCCATGGCCGTTCCCCTGCGGCTCCGGGATGCCCTGGTAGCCGTTGGCGATGGCGAGCTTGATTCGCTCGACGGCGACGGCAGGCCCCCAGAATTTTAATCGCTCGAACTGTTGACGCATCCCTTCGTCGGTGTACGGTTTGATCCTGCGGCGCCGACGCTCAGCAAGAAAGTTCGACCAGGCATCCACGAAGCCTGGGGTGTCCAGCTCGGGAGGAATGCTGGGCGGTGCGCTCACCCCCTTCGCCGCGCGAGCGGCGACGGTGGGGGGCGGGGGAAAGGGGGTGGAGGGCTCCTGCTCCTTCTTCTGTTCCTGCTCCTGCTCCTCGCGCGCGCGGGGAAGATCCCCCTTCGATACCCTATCTGATACCCTATCGTCTAGGAAGCGCGCTACCGAAGGGTAGACGCTAAGGAACTTACTGATAAGAAAGGAGTTGTGCAGCGTTCCAAGTTGGGTCGCAGCGGCCCTCTCGTTCTTCTCTCCGCGGCCTTGGTGTCGAAGCATGCTCCGTACGAAGACGACCAGGCATTTCGAGTCGAACCAAGCCAGTTCTGCCTTGGATAGGGTATCCCATAGGGTATCCACGACGCGCAGCGGCAGCCCCGTCTCGGCGGCGGCAGTCACCGGGAGGAGGTAGTAGATCCCCGAGACGTGGGTGTGCCGGTTGGTGAAGAGGTAGAAGAAGAGGAGCTTCGCCTGCGGTGAAAGCGGCCTGACCTCGGGGTCATCCCAGGCCCCGGTCTCCACAGTCCGATACACGCGCACCCGCCTTTCTGACAGGACCGCTGAAAACCCCGCTCCCCGTGCCGGCCGGGAGGCCGCCAGGCTGCGACCGACGCCAGGGAGCGGAAGGAAAGCCTTGTCCGGGGTGCTGGCGGCCTCCTCCGGTACATCGAAACTTACCCTGATTCTACGCCCTCCCGAGCGCCCCGTCAACCGCCGCCAGGGCCTCCGCGATCGAGGGGAACGTCCCGAGATGGAGCCGTCGCCCGCCAAGGCTCACCCGCGCCTGGTAGCCCTTCCCGGAGCCGTCGCCGCGGTTGGGCTGGACGCCAGGCGGGAGGCGCCGGCGGGAACGCCTGCCGCGGCGCTTGCGGGCCATGTCCGCCATGTTCTGCGCGTGGGTCCCGGCGCGGAGATGGCCCAGCTCGACGCAGGGGCGGCAGTCGCAGGTATGCCGGAGTTCGGGCCGCTTCTTGGTGATCCTGCGGCCGGCGAGCTTCCAGGCGAAGCGATGCGCGACCTCTCGCCGACCGCCTGGATGCCGGACCTCGCCGTACCCCCCCCCACAGCGCGCGCCGCAGTAGATGAGACAGCCCGTCTTCGGATCGCGCCGGCAGCGAGCGAAGAAGGCGGCGGGGGTCACGGTCGCGGAGGCGTCCTCCTTGCGCCTCCCGGATCCCAATCGTGATGCGCGCCGCAGAGAGCTTTCCAGGGTAGGTACGGCCCGGAGATCTCGAGGAAGTGAATCCTCTGTCCATGCACCACCCGGAACGGCGCTAGGCCAAGATCGGCGTAGAGCCTGCCGGTGTAGAAATCTTTCACCATGGAGGCAGGCGCCTCGCTGCGACTGCGCAGCGCTTGCAGGGTTGACAGGCTTCAGTAAACAAGCGCGCCGAGAGCGTCACCTCGATTCCGCAGAGCGAACGCCTCTCGGTCCGCACAGAATTGGCCGGCCAGTCGTCGCGTACGGCGTGCTGCTTTCCGAGCGTCTTATCGCTCGCGCGGAGGACGAAGCCAAGCAGGAGCCTCACGGCGGGAGTCCTTGCGCGGCTCGCGCCTGTACCTCCGCCTCTTCTCGGCAGTGCGGGCAGAAAGCACCGAAGCGCGCCGGGCGGTAGGGATTCGCGAGGAGAACGTGTCCACACTCGAGCGTCAGCAGCTCAGTCGCCTTTCGGCGCCAGATCCGCCGGTATGGACCGGGGCATTTCATAGCAAGCTCCCCTGACTCCCCGGCGCCGGTTCCTGCGGCGAGATCCCGCGCGGCACGCCGGCCTTCTCCTCGTTCTGGGCCATGGCCTGCCGGTGCGCTTCCGCCTGGTCATCGCTCTCTTGGCGCGCCCGCTGAAGGAGCGCGAGGCCGTGCTCGAGCTTTTCGCGCGGGAGGGCCTGGGCTTCCTTCCAAGTGGAAACCTCGAAAGCCGCGGCCATCGCGTCCTTCTTCGCCTTCTGGCTCGGGAGTACGGCCAGTAACGCGCCGGCCTTCTCTAGGAGGTCGTCCATGGACAACTCGAAAGGCTCTTCCGGCGGCGCATCGCCCTCCGCCGCGAAGGCGTCGAGCCTGGTCAGCGGCGCCGGCTGCGGTGCGCTGCCGTCGATCGCCGGAAGCTGCTCGATCACCAGGTCTCCCTGCGCGTCGATGTGTCCATGGCGCCCGAGATCGTGAGCATCCGAAAGGGCGATGGCCTTCTGGACGTCGAGCGGCAGATAGTTAGAGATCCGCCGGATCCCGGTCTTGCGGGCCATCTGCGGATAGTCGGTGTGCCATGGGTTCTCTTTGATCTTCGCCGCCTTGTACGCCTGCCATCCCTGGCTCCTGTCGCGGATCGCATCGACCTCACGCCGCAGCATCACCTCGAAGTAGGGAGGGCCGCCGCGCTTGAACCACGCGAGCGCGTAGACGTGGGTGATCTCGCCGCGGTCCTCGGCCTCGCTCGGCTTGTGAAAGAGCCTCTCGTTGACGCCGTACTCGTACTCGAATTCATCCGCGGCATAGACGATGTTGGCAAAAACCTTGGTCACTTCACCGCTGTTGACGGCGAGGTCGATCAGGCCCTTATAACCCGCGATGAACTGCACCTTGTCGCGGAACGGCACCAGGTAGGCGCGGCCGAGAATCGGCTCTAGGCCAAGCTGCGCGCAGGTCATGATCGCGGCGAAGAGGCTCTGCCGGTCGCACTCCAAGAGCTTCGGAGACTGCTGCACCGATGTCATCACCAGCCGCACCAGGCGCTCGGGTGTGAGGTGCCGCGGCAGAGCAGCGCGGAGCTGCTGCGTCATCGCCGGCGTCGTCAGGACCGCCCGCACGGAATCGGCCTGCGCTCGGATGGCGAGAGCTCGCCCTTCAACTGCCGTTCTCGGTTGCGTCGGTTCCGTTGCCATACTCCACTCCCCTAAGGGTCAACACCCTGAAGCTGCGATAGCCTGCGCGCTCGCTGGCCGCGACTGGTCCGCCGGGCACCTCGGAGGCGCAGACTTTGAATCCATCGGTGATCGCGGTCTCGGTGTCGCGGATGTGCTCCAAGATCCGCGCCTTGGCCGCGCCCTTCTTCGCTTTCGTCGCCTTCTCGTCGAGCTGCGCCTGCGCGTAGTCGGCGCACAGCGCAGCGAGCTGCTTGTCACCGCGGAAGTCGCGGATGCTCCCCTCCGTCGCCGTCCCGTAGAGCTGCGCGACCGTGAGATAGTCGCGCTCGAAGTCGGGCTCTGGCGCGGTGCCGGCCTGGACGCTCTGCCAGAAGCGCGAGACCTCGATCTCGATGCGCTTGATGGCGCCGGCGTGGCGATGGTAGGTCAGCACGAGCGGCGTGTTGCCGCCGACGAGAACGCCGAGCGCCGCCCAGGTGCGCCGCGGCAGGCAGGCGAGCTGATGCTGCACCTGAAGCTCGAAGTGCAGCGGCGCCGCGCCATCCGGCCAGCGGTGATAGACCATGCGGTCGACGTTCTTGATCTCCAGCAGGCCGGAGAACGCCGGCACGGCTTGGCTCTCGCTCACCTCGAAGTCGGGCGAGCAGCCCATACCGATCAGCCAGGGATGCGGACAGTAGCGGCGCACCTTTCGCACGGCCCATCCCTGCTCGCGGGCGATGGCTTTGGCGATGACGGGCTCAAGGAGATCGCCCCAGGGCGCCCACTTGCCGCCCTGCGCCTCCGGCAGATTCCCGGCCTTGCGGTGCCACAGCTCGAAGCGGGAGAGGTGCGGATGGCAGTTGAAGAGAGCCGCGACCTCGGAGGCGCCGATGGCATTTGCGCGCGCGGCGGCTTGCTGCTCAGAGAGAGGCACGCGCAAACTCCACGAGGCGCCGGCACTCGGGGTCAGCGCAGACCGCGATGCCGGCTCCCTGCATGACCTTCTGGCCGGCGACGACGCTCTCTCGCGGCATGCCGCTGCTGAGAATGGTTTGAGAGGTGGACTTGCAGACGAAACAGCCGCCGTGCTTCATGGTTCGCTCTCCTTTCGATTCGCGTGCGGGATGTCGTCGTAGAAGCCGGTGGTGGTCATCCTGGCACTTCCACGATCGCGTGGGATCGGCAGGACGGACAGACCCGGAGGCCATTGGTGAGCGACCAGAGCGGTGCTGTGTAGTGGCAATCGACGCAACGACCGGTAGCGACCTGCCGATCGCTAGAAGCGGGCGGCCTGCTCAGCCCGCGGACCTCGCTGAAGATCACCTCAGCGGCAAGCGCGGTCTCGGCCTTGGACCAGTCGAAGCACCCGGCAAGGCGGTCCGCTGCCCGCCGGCAGTCCTGGCGCGCGAGGTCCGCGAAGGCCTGCGCGAGGACATCGCCGACTTCCTGATCGGCCTCCTTGCGGATCTCGACCAGCTCTTCGGAATCGCGCTTCCAGGCGCGGACGCGCTCCAAGACCAGCCGCCCGAATTCATCCTGAGTGGCGACCGCAGGAGCTTCGTCGAGCAGCTCAAAAATCTGGCGGAATGAAGCGGCGAAAGCTTCCTCGATGGACTGCGGCGACTTGGCGCCGAAGTGCGCATTCCACGCCTCGACCAGGAGGGCTGCGAGGTCGGCATTCCCGTCGCCGTAGGGCGGGGAGGACAGGCAGACGATCACCGGCCGGCTCTCGGGGAGGTCCTTTAAGGGACCGAGGTAGAAGGGTCCGTTGAGGTCCGCAGCAGCCCACGGCGCCGGCCATCTCTTCAGCAGCTCTTCTCTTCTTGCGGGGTCCATCAGGCGCCCTCCTTGTTTATGCGCGGCCGCGGCGCCGTTCGTTCCAGATGGTCGCGGAGGAGCGACCGCATCATCTCCGCGAGACTGGTGAAGCCTCCGGCCTTGCGGGCCTTCTCCGCATCCGCAGCGAGCGGCCCCAGGTCGATTGTCTTCCTGCCGGTGCTTGGTTTCGCCATGGAATCGTAGTTCCTTTCGCGGAGAGTCTACAGCAGGTCGGTGGCGAGTTGCAAGCAGGGGGCTTGACAGCCGGCACGCGGCGGGTGTAGATTCAGGGCATGGCCGAGTCGCACTCGGCTAGTGACCGGCGATTGCACGTAGGAGCCGTCCCACTTCAGCGGATCGGGGCAACGCGCGTAACCTTGAGGAGCGAAAAGCCCATACCCATGGAAGACGACGCGCAGGACCGGATGGAGAAGCTGTTGGAGCGCATCGCGACCGCGCTCGAGACCCTTGCGGGGTTCGCCAAGGAAGTGCTGGACGCGGCGAAGAAGACCGACGAATGAACCCGCCGCGCACGGTCATCATCAGGAAGGAAGTGCCGATCCAATTGACCGTGGCCGATCTGGCCGCCGCCTTCTGCGAGCTTGACGACGATAGCCAAGCGCGGTTCTTTGTTGAGTGCGCAAGGATTGGTCGCACCTTCGAGCAGAGCGCCAATTCGCCAGGACGGGGCGATCTCTGGCAGTGGAGTGCGATCGGAAGGCACCTCGCGACCTGCACCTGCGCCACGGACGGTGCCCGCGAGATGGTTCGCATCATCGCCGAGAACGCTCAGCGAGACTGAGATGCCCGGCGCCTCCCCAACGCAGCTCACCCTTCGCTACCTCCGCGAGCAGGGCTTTCTCGCGCAGGTGGTAGAGCGGTGGGTGCTGACGCGCGATCCGCATGCGGAGGGAGAGCGCGCCGGGATGCTGTCTGCCATCACCTACTTGCGGGAGAGCGCGAATCTCAGGGCCACCGCTCGGCCCGTGGAGGCTGAAACGATTCGCCACCTTGCCGGAGTCATCGAGCGATCGCTACCACAATTGCCGCAAGGCTCTCCCGGCCGCCGCGTAGACCTCTTCGGCTTCATCGACGTTCTGTGCCTGGACGGGAAACCCGGTTGCCTTGGAGCGCAATGCTGTGCCTACTCCGGCGTCAGTGCGCACGTCAAGGAGATCAAGGCGGGGAGCGTAAAGTTTCCTGCGGCCGGCAAGAGACGCGCTCACGAGGAAGCTAAAAGAAGCCTCGCGCTGCGCTGGCTTGCGCACGGCAACCGCCTCTCCATCTTCGGCTGGCGCAAGGTCGACGGGAAGTGGACTCCGCGCATCGTGGAGATCACCGCAGAACTTCTAGGAGGATGAGCATGTCCTCGAAGCCCCCGCAGCACAGCAAGCCGCCCGCAGGCAAGAAGGCCGGGCCCGCGAAGAAGGCGCCCACGCGGCCGCCCACGCATCCGCAGCCGCCCAAGAAAAAGCCGACGCCGCCGGGAACTCCGGCAGGCTTCAACATGAAACCAGAGCAGAATCTCATCTGCTCGCTCTTGAACATCCTCCGGGTCGCGCCGCCCCATACCGTGCCGCACCCGTTCAACCCGCACGCGCAGTGGCAGGGCGGCCAGGTCGTGCCGTTCGGGGACAAGCCTTGGGACGCCTACGAGATCGCGCAACTCGAGGACGCGGCTCGGCGGGGCGGCTCCTTCAATCACATCGCCTTGCGCCTCGGCTGCGGTGTCGCCGCCGGCGAGCCCGGCGCCGATGCCGCTGCAATCGCCTGGCTGACCGAGGAGCGGGACACGCTCGGCCTGGACGGGCTCGAAATCGGCTGCGGGAACGACTATTGGGCGATGAGCCGGGGCGCCGATTACGTGTTCGTCCGCTTCGGGCCGCCGAGCTTGATAGGGCTGGCGTTCGACCGCCTGGACTCTTACCGCTTCTGGGCTGTGTCGGGAGCGCCGATCAGAGGGCAGAGGACCGCCGTTGGTGGTCGCGAGCAGCGCGGCTTTGTCGATGAGTGGTCGGACCTCATCTCGAGACGCAGCGCAAAGCTGACGCTCACTCCTCCCACCTGGGACCGGATGCTGATCGGCGCTCTCATGCCGCAAGTTCAGGTCGGAATGCTGCGCCCACTCGCCAATCCGAAGACGGTGGTCGCCACGCCGACGACGCTGTACATCGGCGCCACGAAGAAGATGGTGATCCAGGAGAAAGAGGTCGATCCGAACACCCGCGCCGTTCTCATCAGCGAGGAAGACGAGATGGCCGAGAGAGAGTTCGCGCCTGCGCCTCCCTGGGGCCGCCAGCGAGAGGCGGGTGACCATGCTGCAGTGACCGTCAGCAACGGCGTGGCGCACTACCATGACACCAGCGGCGTCTTCAAGGACGTGGACATCGCGGTCCCGAGCGATGCCAAGGTCTACCATCTCGGGTCGGGGTCTATGGCGGCGGAGGCGGTCGAGGCATGAGCGACATCCTTCACCGCTGGACCTCGGGGCGCGGCGCGCAGTTTCGGTATCAACTCACATCGGATGGCGTGATCGAAGTCTCTAAGGGGGGGGCGCCGTGGTCTCGCCATCAGATCAACGACATCTCACCAGCGCTGGTGCGCGAATTCACCAAGTTGGCGCGTGCGGCGCGAGAGGACCAGGGTAACTAATCGCGGCTGAGCCGCAAGGGAGGAAGCATGGCAAGGAAAGGACTGCCCGCAGAGGGCAACGAAGGAGCAACAACCGGAACCACGAAGAAGGGTCGCGGCCCCATCAAGGCCGGCGTCTTCGTCGAGTTCGCGCCGGAGCTCGCCAGTGAGATCAAGGCGACCGCCGCGCGCTTCGGCAACGGCAACGCGGCGCACACGAAGCTCGCGCACGCGGACATCACCGGCCTGGTCGCCAAGACCCAACGTGACTTTGCCGCCGGCCACATCGGGAAGATCGGCGCACTCTACTTCGAGGAGCTGAAGCGGCGCGCCGGGAACCCGCTCGAGGACGCCGTCAAGTAGGGCGTCCGTCCACCAACCAGCACCGACCAGGAGATCCGCATGAGCGAACCCGTAGGCGCAGCACCCGCAGCACCGCCCAATCCGGTAGCCGACATCGAGAGCAAGCTCGACGCCATTGACGGGCTTCTCGGGCAGTTGGTTCGCGCCACGGAGGGTCTGGCAACGCAGGTCGGCAAGCTCGCGTCCGCGCCGCCTCCCGCCATCCTTCCTCAACCGGCCGTGTCGTCCGGCAACCCAACGGTCGACTCCATCCTGAACGGCTTGAGCACCGCGCTGGCGCTCTACTCCGAGATCCACGCGGCCACCGCCAAGAAGTAGGCCATGGGTCTCGACGTCAAGCAGTTGGGACTCTTTGTAGTGCGCCCGACGCTTGCGGCTCTCGCGGCCGCGGCGCCGGGCATAGACGGCCCTGTCGCTGAATGCCTCCTGCTCGGGACTGCCGCGCAGGAGAGTCAGTTCCGGTTCCTGCACCAGGAAGGAGGACCGGCGCTGGGGCTCTGGCAGATGGAGCCGGGAACGCTGCTTGATCTGCGCCTTTGGCTCGCGCAGGGGAAAAACGCCGCCCTGCGCAAGGCGGCTGAGTGCTGGCGCAATGACCAGCGCAGCGACCTCGTTCACGAATCCCTGGTCGGAAACCTGAATTGGGCCTGCGCCATGGCCCGACTGCTGTACTGGCGCCATCCGCAGCCGCTGCCGCTCGCGAACCTACTTACGGCCGAAACAGTCGCATACCGTCTCTGGCCCGTGTACAAGCTTGCATGGAACACAGAGAAAGGTAGAGCGACCGAGCAGGAATTTGTGAGTAACTACGCCAATCTAGTGGCCCCGCACTGGCCGCCATCGGAGTCCTGATGTTCCACCTCGCTCTACTCGCCGCCGTCCTCGCCGCTGCACCAGCGCCGGCCGTGCCACCCACGGCCGGCGCCTCACCTTCTCTCGCCGGAGTCACCGTCTGGATGGGCCTCTCCGGCACTCTCGCGGAGGGCGCAGCCATCCCGCTCGCGAAGTGGCCTTCCCTTTTCGGCAAGGGGAGCGCTGGCGAGTTGGCCGCCCTCGTCGGCAAGGGCGCCACGGTCGAGATGGGCCTCGCGCTCGGCCATTGCTTCCCAGACGTGAAGGTGCCGATGGGCGGCGTCACCATGGGGTCCTGTGTCGGGCTCGGTGGAGTGCTACCATTCAGTCAACCTTGCGCGGGCAGCGCGTGCCGCACCGGACTGCGAGCTGCACGTCCGGTGCTGTTCGTCACGCTGCCGCTGTCATCGAAATAGCCATGCTGAACGCTCGGCAACAAGAGGTCGGGGCCTTCGAGCTTGGCGGCGAGATCTGGTTTGTGATCGCGCATGGCGCTATGGGTTCATTCGCCCACAACGGCACCTCGGCGCGCCTCTTCCAACCGGAGGCGCTGGCGGAGGCAAAGCCTGTAAAAGACAGACACCTCGATCAGATGCGGGCGCTGGCCGCCGCGCACGGGATGCTGATGGGCATCAACCTGAAGGGAGTTCCGGCTCCGCTACGTCGCTACTTTCTCGAACACCTCGCGGTTATCGAGGCTGCGGTCTGGTGCGCGAAAGACGATCTCGAAGAGGAAGAGGCGAGGGAGGGCGATCCGGAAACGCTCTGAAGAGTTCAGGTACCGAGGGCGCGTTGCCCCAGGTCATCTACTAGAAAGGAGGATCGCACGTCGTAGAAGCGAAGCCGCCAACAGAAGCACTCTAAGCGTAGACGTGACTGAGACCGCCGGTGGGGCGTACCCGCCGGCGGTTTTCTATTTCAGTGGCGGATCGGAACACCGATGAGCTGGTCGATCTTCTTGTCGATGCCGTCGAGCCGGCGAAGCGCTTCCTCTCCCTGCGCACCAAAGCGGGCGGACTGTCCGGTGCTGGCGTTCTGATCTGCGGTCAGCCTCCCCCGTAGCTCAGCGATCTCACTCCGCACGGCGGCGAGGTCCGCGTGAAAGGCCGCCACCTGGTTTTGGTTGGCGCGGACGAAGAACCACATCGCGGCGATCGCCAGCGCCACGAGCCCGAGAAGCAGCTTGTCCCTGAACTGGCTGAAGGTCGCAAGCTCGCCGGCTGGCGGTTTGCGCGCGGTCATCATGACCATCACTCCTTCGCCGCCTCAGCGAAGAGCGGGGCGTAGAGATTGTAGATCGCAGTCGCCAACTCGTCGGCGCTCCCGTCCAACCCGCCGTGCGCCAGTACCGCAGCGGTCAGGCCCTTCGGGGCCAGATCGAACTGGCCGAGAAAGCGCTCGGCGAACCAGGATACCAGGCGGGTGGCGGCGGGCCGAGAAGATTTCCACTTCTCCATCTGTGTGGCCAGAGCAGTCGCCTGCCCTGGTGAACCTGGCGGACAGCAGACCCCGAGGATGCAGCACACATGGCCATTGCTCATCGCCTTCTCCTCACAGTGACGTGGTTTCCCTGGTCTGAAAAATAGATGCCGGCCTGCGCCAGCGCGAGCTTCACCTCTCCCATCTCATACCGCAGCAATTCAAACTGCCGCTTCAGATCATCGGTCACGCCCTTGGCGGCATTGCGATCATCACGCGCCGCCTCTTTCAGATCCTTCAGGGCGCCGTCTTGCTTGTCGAGCCGAGCGCTGACTGCGTCCTGCGCGTGAGTGACGGCATGGGTGATCTTGACGACGCCGCCAACGCCCCCCGCCGCAGTCACCAGGAAGCCGACGATGATCGCGACCGTGTTCAGATTGAAGCCCGCGCCTCTCATCTTCTCCGGCACTAAGCGAATCCTCCGAAGCCAGGACCGAAGGGCGGCTGTGGTGGGGGAGGAGCGAGCGAGGGCATAGACGGTCATGCCGCCTCGGTGGCGAGTTCGATCACCGCGCCCGTAGGCGCCGGAGTGCTGATGGCGGTCACGCGCGCCCGGAGCTGGGTCCAGCCGGGCAGCACTAAGACTTCGGGGAGCGCGGCCTCCGAGACGAAGGGGCCAGCGCCCGCGAGCGTCGGCCGCCGGTCCTGGGTGCCCGAGCTGGTGAAGAGAGTCACCCAGGCCGAGCCGTTCCAGTACTCGAGCTCGAAGACGTTGGAGCCGCTTCCGCCGCTCACCGGATCGCAGCTCGCCAGCACCGGGAAGGGCAGGCAGACCGCGCGGTCGCCAGGCCCAGGCAGCGTGAGGTAGACCGCGGCGTTCACCACCAGCGCGGCGCCGAAGTGGAAGACGTGCTTCTGCCGGTCAGGGCCGATGAAGCGGCGCACGTCCCTCGCGACCGTGATCGCCCCGCCTGCCGTCGTGCAGCGCCACAGCTCGAGCGCCTGCGGATCCGGAGCCGGCGGCGGCTGGATCACCAGGTCGGGGTTCGCCTGGATCTTGTACACCCGCACGTCTGCGGTCGCGTCCGGGAAGGTCAGCGAGACGGCACTCTCGGTCAGGTCGATCGAGTCGCCAGCGATGCCGGAGCCGGAGCCGAGCTTGGCCGCGAGCAGGTTCTGCCCGTAGAGCAGCCAGCCGCCCCAGGTGGTCAGGGTCTGGTCGATGTCCCCGCTGCCGATCGCCGCGGCGCTGGTCACCTGGACGAAGGCGACGAAACTCTCTCCGGCTGGCTGCGGCACACGCCCGGTGATAGGCACAGGCGCTGTGGCCGCCAGCCCCTTGGTAACGGTCAGGCCGGGGCCTGCGCCGGCGCTGAGGGTCGCCCAGTAGCCTTGGCCGGCGGTGAGGAGCACGGCAGCTCCGTCGTGCTGGTCGAAGGCGATGACCTGCTGAAGGGCGACATGCGGCACGCCCTGGAAGCGCCAGGCGAGATCCGCGAGATGGACGTCGGCGTCCGGCGTACCGCTCGGGGTGACGGCGCCTCCCGAGATCAGGAAGGAAGCGGCACCGTCGCCAGTCCGCGAGAACACGCCCCGGTTGCCGCTCGCCCAGAGGCCGGCGGGGATGGGCGAGGTCGGCTCGGCCCATCGCAGCGAAAAGTTCCAGGTCCACGCATCCGTGTTCTGGCCGGCGGGAACGACCTGGCGGAACTCGACCGTCCTTCCGGAATCACCAGGGATCGGGTCGAGCAGGCACGGACGCCCGGGGCGGATCTTCTGCCAGCCAGTGACCTGAGGCGTGGGAGTGCCAGTGCCGCCGGCAGCGATGCCGGTTACCCTGCACTCCAAGTAGCCGTTCGCGATCGGCGGCGAAGTCAGCTCGAAGGAAGCGTCGGCGCTCGTCTTCACCAGAGCGATGAGCTGCACCTCGCGCGCGGTGTCCGCGGTCGGGTCGCCCTTCTGGTTCCAGATCTCGGCCTGGACGGTGGCGCTCGTGAAACCCGTCGTCGTGGTCCCGAAGGAGACTCCGCCAAGCGGACCGGTCGCGCCGGGGGCGAGGACGCTGCACTTGGCGACCGACATCTATGCTGCCCTCGCACTGCCGCAGCACACGCAACGCCACGTAAGCGGTTGGAGCAGCGGGTTTTCGGGATGAAGCTGGCGCCGGAGCCAGTCTGGGATTGGCTCGCCGAGAGTGCGCTCAAAGCTTTGGCAACCGCAATAGAAACAAGGAGCGGCCTGCGTGAGGGTCTCCTTGATGATAAGCCGTGCGGCGGAGATGACCGGCAAGTCCGTCTGGCTCATGCCGCTGCGCCTCCGCGGATGCAGCGCGGCTCGCTGAAGCTGGCGAGTTCAACCCGGTTCAGCAGGGGCGCATCCCTCTCGATCCGCCGCGCCGCCATCTCGCAATACTCCGGCTTCAGTTCTATCCCGATTGCGCGCCGGCCCATGCGGAGCGCGACCATGGCCGTGGTGCCGGCGCCGGAGAAGGGATCGAGGACGGTGCAGGGCGCGATCTCCGCGACATGGCCGCAGGTCGACAGCCATCCCGACGTCGACGCGCGCCGCTCAAGCCGCTGCGCGTAGCCAGCGCTGCCGTGCTCCTGGTGCTTCCGCTCCTCCGAGCGCGGCCCGTTGGTCGAGCGGTTGCCGGGGTTCTCGTAGTCGATCGACACCTCGCGCTTCCACGGCGCCCCGCACTCCGAGCAGCAGCCGCGCTCTGAGGTCCCGGCAGCGATGCAGCGGCGTGCCAGCTCGGGAGGGAAAGTTGCGAAGTGAGCTTCACGAAACGGCGAGGTCGGGATGGTCCAGACGGAGCGGAGATTGCGGGAGAGATTCGGGATCCCGTCATTGCCTCCGACCGCGTTCTCCTTTGTGGCGCTGTTGTCGAAGCTGTTGCCTGCAGTGTAGGCGCCACCACCGCGGAACGCCTTGCGGTTCCCTGGATTGGCGCGGCGCGTGAAGCCTTGGCCGTAAGGTGACGCGATGGAGTCGGAAGCATTCGGTTCGGCGTAGATCGCAGGTTCCCTCACGGCCTCCGCGTCGTAAAAGTACCGCTCCGACTTCGACAGCAGGAAGACGTACTCGTGCGCCGTCGTCGGCCGGTCCGTGACGCTCTCCGGCATCGGGTTCGGCTTCGCCCAGATGATGTCCCGGCGCAGCCACCAGCCGGCGTCTTGCAGGGCGAAGGCGAGGCGCCAGGGCATGCCGATCAGGTCCTTCGACTTTAGGCCGACTTGCGGAAGCCTGTTGGGAGAGCCAGGGATTCCAGACCCTCCGCGATCGGCGCGGCGCGCCTGCATCGGGCTCCTTTCCCATCGCGCTTCATCCGCGTGGTAACCGCCGCGGTTGCCGCTCGCGTAGCAGTCGCCCATGTTCACCCATAGCGTCCCGTCGTCGCGGAGGACGCGGCGCATTTCGGCGAAGATCTCGACCATGCGGTCCAGGTACTCGGCCGGCGAGCGTTCGAGCCCGAGCTGTCCCGGCACGCCGTAGTCGCGGAGTCCCCAGTATGGCGGGCTCGAAACGCAGCAGTGGACGCTCCCCGCCGGCATCGCCCGCAGGACCGCCAGCGCATCGCCCTGGATGATGGTCGCCTGTCGCACTGGCATCAGTCTACTCTCAATCTCTCGCCAGGAACGCCACTGGCGGATCTCCGGCGCCATCCTGCTGCACCAGCGTTCCCGAGACTGAGACCGGCGGGCAGGGAGGGATCAGCCCCGTACCGAATCGCGCCGGCGGGATCACTCGCAGGAAGTAGGAGGGATGAGAGGGTCCGCCCCCAAAGTCCGGGAAATACTGGATGACGGCCGTGCCGTCAGCGGAGGCTGCTCCCGCGCTCAAATTTCCCCCCTGCGGGTTGCACCAGGCGCAGGCTAGACTTCCGTCCGAGTTGAAGGAAGCGCCGCCGCCCCCAATGTTGTCCGCCGGCGCTGCGGTCCAAAGATGCGTACCGAGATCGAAGCGGCCACCGGCCACCGCGAGGACGTTCCCGCAGATCGTGGGAGGCCATGTCACCAGCCCGAAGGACTGCTGAAACGGCGTTCCGAGAGCGGTGGCGCCACCGCTTCCTGATGCACCAACCGCAGTTCTGTAGACCTGGCCGAAGTAGCTGTCACTTGGAAGGTCGAAGGTCCAGATGATGAAATGGAGTTCGTTCGTGCCGGGGCGCCATGCAAGCTGCGAGGCAACGGGCGCCGTCAGCGAGCCGCCGTAGACAATGCCGGTGTCGAGGACGGCCTGCGTCCCAGCCGCGATATCCCAGGTGGCGATCTGGAAGTGGTAGGGGGGGCCGAGTCCGATCGCCTGGACTTGGAGGACGACGAGATCTCGCGGATGGATGCGGATCGCGGGAAAGCCGGCGACCAAGGAATCGCTCGTTCCAGGGTTCCACGACGGCCCGAGCAGGGCGCCGATGGTGCCGTCCAGGTAGCCGTAGGGATACAGCGTGTTGTCACTGTTGGCTCGGATGATCCCGAGATAGCGATGGTTCGGGATCTGGATCGCACAGGGAGGCGTGGCGGGGGGGGGCGTCACGACAGGGAACGTCCCGAAGGTGACGCTGGTCGAGACGGAGACCTCGGAGCCACCGGCCTGACCGACGCTGCCGATGATAAACTCAGGGCCTCCCTTGCCGCTGCCCTGGTTGCCGAGGATGACCATAGTGCCGGGAGCATAGTTGACTCCGTTCAAGGACTGGACGCGATAGGCCTGGTCTGAGCAAAGGTTCCGGACAAAGAACCAACCAGGGACTTCTGCCGGCCCGATGATGACGACCTGGTTGCGGAGGTCCGCGGTCTGCTGCGCGAAGCCGGCGAGGACGGCGGGGAGCGAGGACTTCCCCAGGAGATTGAGGTAGAAGCCCTGTCCTGGCGAAGAGTCCCGAGAGGCCATCTACTCTCCAAGCCCTCGCCAGCCGCTCCAGGAGCCGGAACGGATGAAGTGCTGAACCGCGGTGCGCGAGCGATTGCTCCGAAATGGAATGCCCCCGCAGTCACAGAAAAGCTCAAGATCGCCGCCGGGCAAGAGGGTGTGGCGGGCCGTCGACGAAAAGGTGAGGGCCTCGCCAAAGATTGCCCCCTCGTTGGCAAGGAAGTCCTGCCTGTGAGTCGCAAGCACCTCTCTACACTCCGGGCACACGATCTCCTCCCCGGCCCGCGCGATCAGCACGCCCTCTCGGGGCTCGAGGAAGGCGGTCATTGGACGGCCCACCGAAGAGGATCGGTGGCTGAGCGCTGAGCGTCAAGCCGCACGAGCGCTGCGAGGACCGCAGCCGCCACCGCGCGTCCCATGGGCAGCGGCACCCCGTTCGCCACCGCCTTCATCTTGCCTTGATTGGTCAGTGGTGAGTCGGCCAGAAAGTCCGGCGGCAAGCCCTGAAGACGGATAGCTTCGGGGAGGCGGACGCGCCCATGGTTGCGGCCGCCATCCGAGGAAGTCACCGCGCGCTGGCGATACCGCGCCGCCTCTCCCTTTGCCTTATCGCTATTGTCGGTCGGGAACTGCGTCATGGTCCTTGATCGAGCGGGCAGCATCAGCGCCGCCGGCTGAATCCAGCGCCGCAGGTTGGGCGCCTCCGCTGCGCCTCGCACCCCGAAGCTGAACCGGCGCTGCCGCTCCTGCTCTTCGCCCAGCTCCTCGTTGGCGAGCAGGAAGGACTTGACCGCGTAGCCGGCGATAGCGGCCTCCGGAGCCTGGCGCACATTCTCCATCAGGAACCATCGCGGCCGCGCCTCCGCGATGCAGCGCTCGAACTCGGGGATCAGGTTGCCGAAGCGCGGTTCGTAACCGCGCGCCCTGACTAGGTTCGCGAGCGAGGAGAAGGTCTGACAGGGTGGTCCGCCGATCACGCCATCGAAGCGATCCGGCGGCGGATGGAAGCGGCGAACATCGCCGCCCCACAGGACATCGGGACCGCGCACAACGCAGAAGCCAGCCTCCTCGAAGGCCATGTCAAGCAGGCCGATTCCAGGGAAGAGGGAAAGGACGAGTCCGCTCATGGCCGCTTTGCGAACCTGCCGCCATCTCCGCGGATGGAATCGGGGGGGATGCGGTTGGTGACCTCGAACAGCCAGCGCCGAAGCTCCGTCCGCTGCCGGCCGGTCGCGTGCCTGAAACTGAGGAGTCCGATCTCCTTCTCTGCGGCGGTAAGGTACATCCGCATCCGAGTGCACCCTGGGCAGAAGATGCGCCGCTTGTGTCCCGCCAGGATCTCGATAGGATCGCCGCAGCTTAGACACCCATGCTCCGCCATTGCCTCTTCCATAAGGCAAAGCATATGCGTTCGCCATGGGCCGCGTCAAGCGGATAATCACCCTCATGGCGGTGTCGTCCCCGTCTCGGGCACCTCGACCGACCCGATAACCGGGTAGATCGAGACCGTGAACGTGCTCAAGTAGGGGTCCGCGAGTGTCCCGTTGCTCCAATGCTTGACCGCCGTGATCTGCCCCAAGGCGTTGATGCCGAAGGGCCGCTCGATCAGGATCACCCAGTACCCCGCCTGAAGCATCCCGAGGAGCGGCGTGGTGAAGGTGCACTTGGCCGCCGCCGCCTGCTCGATGAGATACAGCCCGGCGTCCCCCAGCTCCTGCATCGTCTCCGCCCATGGCAGGCTCGTCTTGATCTTGTAGGGCGGGTGAGTCGCGAGGAGCGCCGGCACCTTGACCTCGACCTTAATCGGCTGCGTCTGGTTGGGGTCCGCCATCTGTGCGCCCGGGAAGGCGTTGAGGTCGGGCTGAAGGTTGGGCAGCTGCTCGATCGCCGGCGGGATACCTGGGCCGATCGAGACCTTTGGATCGCCCACCGTGTTCGAGGATCCATCGAAGGTGTACGCGCTCTGAATCTCCTGATAGCCGCTCGTCTCGCTGAGCGGGATGTAGACGGTATCGGTCCCTCCGACCAGCTCAAAGGTCTCCAGCTCCTGCGAGCTCGTCTGCCCGTTGTTCGCCTGGAACTGAAACTCGCCGCCCTGGTAGAGCCCGAAGCCGTAGTTGAACGTGGCGATCGACTGCAAGGTCCCCGAGGCGTCCGCGTGCTGGACCTCCACGACTTGCTTGGTGACGGTGAAGAGCGCCTGTGCGTCCTCGACCGCCTCCCCGCTGCCACGGACGAGAACGCCGTCCAGCGGGTCGATCGACTGCCAGGGTGTCGTCCCGCTTTCTTGCTTCCAGGCATGGCGCCGGGTGTACCACTCCTCGGTTGTGGCGATCGACCCGAGGTAGAAGCCGGTCCCCGCGAAGCTGCCGCCTGCCGTCCCGTGGAAGGCCTGGAACCAAGGATCGGTCGGGAGTCCATCCTGCCCGGTGTAGCCGATGGCATCGTAAAACTTCTGCGTCCGCACGCGGCTCTGCAGTAGCCACTCCTCGCCGCGGGTCGCATAGGCTCCCGTCTGGTCGGTCGGTCCCGGCGCCGCGCCTGGCGGCAGAAAGACGTTCTGCTGACAGACCAGGGCGTGCGTCGTCTCGTCCCACTTGTAGCGCGCCGCCTCGGGCCAGACGTAAGCGTAGGTCTCGACCGCCTGCGTCACCAGCGTGCCACCCAGGTATTCCAGCGTCGTCACCACCAGCTTGACCGGGATCAGGCGCGGATCGTTGATCGAGATGCCAAGGAAGGAGAGCGTGCAGCCGCTGAGGTTCTGGATGTACTCGGCCGCCTTGGGCTGGTAGACCGCATATTCGATCTGCTGCGAGGTCACCACCTTGTAGGCCGGCGCGACGGTCGGGGGGCTGACCAGTTGCTCGGTCCCGGTCAGCGTCACCGAGGTCGGGACCTTTCCGGGCGGCCCGTCCATCTCGAAGGTCTGCAAGCAGAGAATCAGCCGCTCGTCGATCATGAAGACGGGGACGGCGGCGCCGTTCTTCTGAAGGCCAAGGCGCGGATTCCAGTTGAAGCCCTCGACATCGCGGAGGAGCCGGCGCCCCTCGGTGGCGAACATTTCCTGCGAGAGCTGCCAGGGATCCCCGTCCACCAGCGGGACATACTTCTTGACCTTCGTCTGCGAAGCCTCGAAGTGAAACTCCAAGTCGGGGGGGCTGCTGGCGTCCTTGGCCGAGCCGATCAGGCGCTCCGCCACCTGCTCTCGCGGGAGCATGCTGCCCTCGGGGATGACCAGCGTCCCCGGCATCCCGTCGAACCGGCCGCCGCGGTCCAGCCCTTCGAGCTGTTCCGTCCAGCCGACCTTGGTTCCGGCGCTGAGCTCCGCGATCCGCTTGCTCAGAGTCGCCACGCCGTGCAGCATCAGCGGGTAGCGCACCACCTGGCCGTTCACCCGGTAGGTGGCGTACAGGTCGACGTCGAGCAGCCCCGTAGGCGGCCCCACCCTGTCCAGGGGGTTGCCGAAGACGCCATCGGGCGCGGTCACCGCCGTGGTGAAGGTCCAGGTGTTCAGCAGCCGCTCGACCTGGGTATCCACCTCGATCTTGCCGACGAGCTGATCCAGCGGCACGGGCCGGCCGCCAACGAACGCCTCTATCGCGCACTCCTGGAAGGAGCTGGCGAGCGGTATCGCCCCCTGGGTCAGGCTCGCATCACAGCCCCCGGTGATCTCGGCCGCCGTCTGATCCGTGATCTCCGCGCTGCCGCCGTCGATGAAGCCGGTCGCCGTGGCTGGGGGATCCGGGTTGACGCAGGCGCCGGAGATGAAGAAGGAGACGGAGGGCATGCTAGAATGCCGCCGCGCGCACCGCTGATCGCCGACCAGCGGAATCCTTGCTCTGTGCCGGAGACTTTCCGCCGGCGACCGGATCACCGGGGACAAAGCGGCAGCGGGAGAGCAGCTCCATAGCCGCAGTCGGCGTCATTGGAAGTTGCCTTGTCTCACTTCCTCTAAATCAAAGCTGAGCTTCAGGTTGTTCGGGTCGGAGATCTCATCCTTCGGTCCAGGCACGAACACCACCCAAAACGCCGGCATGTAGAACACGGCGATCTCCCCGGAAGCGGCGAAGGCAACGCTCTGGCCGGTCACGGTGGCTGCCGCGTCATCCCGGTTGCCGTCGAGGTAGACCTGAACGGTGTCTGCGGCGCCGAGCGGCACGCCCCCTGGGTCGGTGGACGGGAAGCCAGCGAGCCCGCTGCACGGCGGCCGGCTGAGCACGCCAGCGCTCTGGCCGGCGGGGAAGACATCCACGGCCCACTTCCCGGGCACGAAGGCAACCGGTCGCGCCCGAGCCCGCGAGAGGAGCAGCGAGCGGTAGTCGTCCTGCGAGTCGGCCGCCAGCGTGAGGGTAAACTTCCACTTGTCCCCGAGGAGCGGCGCCAGCGAGCCGGTGTAGCGCTTCTGGACAATCTGAGTCTGCGCGTGGGTGTCGAGGACAATCACCCCGTCAGCCGCTTCCGAGGTCAGCGAGTCCGCGCCGAAGTCGGACCATCTCCCGTCCAGCCAATACTTGTTCAGCAGGAATTGGATGTCCCACTTGAGATAGCCGCCGTTGCTCATGGCGATACCTCAAGCTTTGAGGGGGAGGAAATAGGGGTCCAGAGGCGGGATTTTTCACCCCCCTGAATTTTCCCGCCTCTCATCGCGCCAGCCCCATCGCTCGAGCGGTCGTATCCCAGGAGACGGCCGGCCCGCTCTTGGCTGTGGCAAGCAGGCTCTTCGTCGTCTCATGAAGCGCCTGGACCGCCCCGACTATCTGCCGCTCACCCTGCGTCGGACCGGAGGATGCATCCTTCTTGTGGGCTGCTGACGCGGAGCCGCCGCCTGGCGCCGGAGGGCCCGCACTCCTGCCGCCGCCTCCGCTTCCTCCGCCAATCTCGGGAGCGTTGACGCCGTAGGTGCTCACCCATCGGGTCTGCCCGGTTTGCGGGTCCCTGTACCAGTAGCCGGCCTGCCCCTGGTTCGCGGGGGGTTGGCCTGTCGGGTTGACGCTTCCCCCCGCGCCGCCGCCGCCAGCGCCCCCTCCGATTCCAGCGGCTCCCACCCCGTAGGTACTGACCCAGCGTTCCTGTCCCGTTTGCGGGTCTCGCCACCAGTAGCCAGCCTCGCCCTTGTTCGGAGGGGGAAGGCCCGTTGGGTTGACGCCACCCCCCCCTGGCGCTCCGGCACCGCGACCTGCGCCCCCGCCGCCAGCCGCGCCACCGCCGATTGACTGCGCGCCGACGCCGTAAGTGCTGATCCAGCGCTCAAGCCCGGTCTGTGGGTCGCGGTACCAGTAACCGGCTTGCCCCTGGTTCGGCGGAGGCAGGCCGGTCGGATTGACTCCGCCGCCGGATGCGGGCGCACCGCCTCCGGGAGCAGCGCCGCCGCCGCCGCCAATCGGCTGGGCGCCGACGCCGTAGGTACTCACCCATCTGACCTGTCCCGTGGCGGGGTCGCGATACCAGTAGCCGGCTTGCCCTCCGTTCGCTGGCGGCTGACCGGTGGGACCGACGCCGGCCGCTCCGCCTGGCGCACCACCGGCAGTCTGATCCGCCGCAGCGGCCGCCGTATCCCCCAGCGCCGCCACCTTGGGCGTCACCATGTCGAGAGAGTCTGCCGTCGCCTGCCCGAGGGCGAGTTGCGAAGCGGCGGCGCGGTCCAGGGCATCCGCATGAGTCTGCAACCGCGGCGTGAGTTCGTCGAGCGCCGCAGAGGTGTCCCGGATGTTGTCGGCGAAGCGCACCGGCTACCCTCCGCTCCCCGGATCGCTGCCGATCGGCGCGCTGTTCTTGCCGAAGTCCGGTGCCCCAGGACCGAAGGATGGCGCACCCGATCCAAAGTCGGGGGCGCCAGATCCAAGGGAAGGCGGCTTGTTGAAACTCGGAGCGCCGCTACCGAAATCTGGCGCTCCGGATCCTAGAGACTGAGGCTTGTTGAAGGATGGGGCGCCTGGGCCGAAGTCGGGGGCGCCGCTCCCGAAGCTGGGCGCACCACTGCCAAAGCTCGGTTGCCCAGACCCAAAGTCCGGAGCACCGGAGCCGAACGCTCCTCGCAGATCCTGCGGCGAAGACGGCGGCGAGGAAGCATTTCCGCCACCCGCACCACCCCCGCCGTCCGGCGCGAAGGACTGATTGCCGGCGCCGGTCTCCGAGACCGCCGGCAGTCCCTCCGCCTGGCGAGCTTCGTTGATGCCGTGTCCAGGCTCCGCGAAGGGTTCCCCGAACGGAGCTCCAAACTGCTCGAGGATGCTGTCCTTGGCGAGCAGGCTGATGTCCAGGGGAAAGTACTGCGTCACCGGCGAGAGCCCCGGCGTCTGCTGCTGCTTCTTCCCGGCCTGCTGCCACCATGCGACGCTCGGCCAGATCGGCGAGATTCTGCCGCCGGAAGGACCGCCAGCCCGCTGCTCCGCTTCCTGCGCGCGCTTCTTGGCCGCCCGCGCGCGACCGCAGGCATCGAGGCTACGCTTCAGGGATTCCAGTAGGGCCGCCAGCGCTGCCGTGCGCTCGATCCATGCGGCGCGATCCGTCTCGTAGGCCTCAACCAAGCTGCTCATGCCGCCACCGACGCAAGGCAAGTAGCGAGCAGCCTGCACTCTTCCTCATCCAGTCGCGCCTCTGCCCGCCACGCTTCCATGCTCGCGCGGTCGGCATCGCGCGCAACAGTCACCGCCGCATAGGCACCGACGACTCGGCGCAGAATGGAGTCGAGGTGGTCCACATAGAACGTTTCCTTGTCCAGCTCTGCGGAGAGCGGCTGAGAAGAAGTGAGGAGATCTCGGGCCGCAGCTGCCGCAGCCGCCAGCGCACTGCCAGGGTTCGCGTCCGCGATCCTCTGCATGGAAGCGGCAAGGCTCTCAACCGGAGGCGCGGCAGCGGTCGCGGCGCCAGCCAATTGACCCATCGCGGTTGCGCCGCGCTGTTCTGAGCCAGCGCTCCTCTCGGCCGCGGCGCCGGCCTGTTGGTGGGCCGAGACGAGCTGCGGTAGCTTCTCGTTCAACTGCTCGACTGCCGTCCCTTCGTTCTTCAGGCCGGTGGCGAGAAGGGCGCTCTTGTCAGTCGCGTCCTTGGTCGCGGTCGTGGTGTCGCGCAGCTTGGTCCCGAAGATGACCGACTTGGCCGTTCCGTCTGCGAGATGCCCCTCGACGACCTTCAGGCCCTCGCTGTAAGCGGCTTGCTCGCCCTCGGCCTTCACCATCGCATCGCCGATCTGGATCAGGCCGTCCGTCCCCTCGTGGACGCGCTCCGTCGTGGTGTGCCAAGCGTCGCCGGCCTCGTGGGTCTTCTCGATCAGTTCGCCTTCCTTGTTGCTGACGCTGATGCTTGCTGCGCCCGCAGCATCGGCTCCGGAGGCCTGCGCTCTCGCCGCAGCGGCGGCGGCCTGGAAGGCGGCCACCACTGCGGGACTCTTGCCGGCGAGGTCAGCGCTCGCCAAACCAGCGCCGCGCTCAGCAGCGGCAACGGCGGCGGCTTCGTCCGCCTGTTCCTTCATCGCGAGAGAGAGGGTGCGGCTCGCGGCGGCGGCGGGGGAAGCTGCGGCCGCAACCTGGCTCGTCGCCGATGCTGCTCCGGTCATCGCAGGCGCGATCTGCCCAGCCGTGCCGCGGAGGGAGTCCATCATCTGCGCCACGGTGCGGAGCGGCGAGAGGTTGGCTTCGAGCCGCTGCTTGAAATCCTGGGTCGCGACACCAGCCTGCACAAAGATGCCGGCGACATCGGAGCCCCACTTGCGGAAGTCGGCCTCAGTGACGGTCCCGGCCTGCGCGGCGTCGAGGAGCCCCTGCGTCACGTGCTGAAACGCTGACTGCGCTTCAGGCCCCAGGCCAGCGAGCTCGGCCTTGAATTTGTCGTCCTCGGTGATGAGGTCGCGGACCTTTCCATAGACCGACTCGTAGCTGAGCGCCAGCGCTTTGTTCCCAGCCTCGCCGCTGGTCACCTGATCGCGCTGCTGCTGCTGAAGGCGCTTGACCGCTTCGCCGCCCTTGTTGATCGCCTGCTGAAGCTCGTCCATGCGGGCCAGCTCGGCGCCGCTCTGGGTAGCCTTCGAGCTGAGTTGCGCCAGCTCCGCCTTGTCCTTGGCGAGCTGGTCCTGCGCCCCCTTCACATCCGCGCCGGCGCCGCGGTCGATCGGCTTCGAGCCCAGCTCCGCAATCTTGCGGATGCTCTTCTCCATTTCCGTTTCGCGCTCGTGCATCACCTTCGCTTCTTCGGCGGCAGTGTGCTGGGCGCTCTTAACCTGTTTTGCGTTCTCCTTCTCGTAGGCGGTAGTGAAGCTCTGGAACTCGCGCAGCATGGCAGCGAGCTCGGTCCCCCACTCGGCGTGCGCCTTGCGCTGAGCTTCGGGTAGCTGGTTGAAACTCTTCGCTTCGGCGGTTACTTCTTTGACGATGCGATCGGCGGCGTCCTTCGAGACGGTACCGGTCCGCTGTAGCTCATCCTGGAAGTCGCGGGCATAGCGCCGCGTGGCATCGATCTGCTCCCCGAGCTGTTTCGTGAAATCGACCGTGAAACGGCGCAGCCCATCGGACGCTCGCTGAAGCCCGTCGAGGAAATCCTTCAGCATGAGGCGATCAGCCTCGCTGAAATTGCGAGCGGCGAGGATTTTTTGGTCAGCAGCAGCCACGGCGGCGGTGGCCTCTTCGCGAGTAAAGCGCCCCGACTTCTCAAGGGCCTCGATCTGCAAGGTGAGTTGCGGGATCAGGGCGCTTGCGGCAAGTGCTTCGAGGTGCAACTCCGCTTCGTGCTGGGCCGCCCTGTCGGAAGCGCTGAGGGTGGCTGCGGCGAGGCGGCGATCAGCTTCCTCGAGTTCTGTCGCCGCGACCTTTGCATCCGCAAGCGCCTTTGTCGTGCCACGAGCTTCGTCACGGAGGATGCGATGCCGCAGGGTCACGACCTCCGATTCAGCGCTCCACTCTCGATACCAGTGGGTGATTCCCTCCACACCCTTCGCTAGGTCACCGAGGGCGCCGCCGACGACTTCCCGAGCGCTCTTGTTTTCTTCGACGAAGGTTCGCAGCTCGGCAATGGCGTTGGCTAGCGCTGGCAGGTAACGCTCGCCGACCTGTGCCGTCGCCAACTCCCATTCGCTCCGAAGGCGCCCCTGTTCGGCGCCGGCCGATACGAGGGCATCGTGATAGCCGCCGCCCACTTCTTCTGCCAGCCTGGTGATCAGGGGCAGGAGCGCACTGGCGGCCACCTGGCCGCCCTTCGTCATCTTGTCGAGCTCGGTCTCTGTCAGGCCGGTGGCGGCCCGCAAGGAAGCCATCGCGCCAGGAAGCTCGTCGCTCAGGCGTCGGCGAAGTTGGGCGGTTGAGACGGCACCGCGGTCGATGATCTCGGAGAAGAGTTGTAGAACCTTGTTGGTCTCTCCGGTTCCGAGGCGGAGCGAGGCCACCGTCTCCATCAGGCGGGAGGAGATCGCCCGCTGCTCGTCGAGCGCTACGTTGGCGCCGCGGGCCGTGGCCGCATACTTCTCATAGCTCTCGGCCACGGCGTTGACATCGAAGCCGAGAAGCTTCGCCTCGCCGCGGAGATAGGCTTCCGCTTCCGCTCCCTCTCGCGCGCCCCCTGCCGCAGACTCAAGAGCGATCTTGAGCGCCTGCCCCTTCTCGGCCGCAGCCGCAGCGGCCTCTCCGATCTCGTAGATCTTCCGAGCGGCCTGGTAGACCAGCATCAACTCGATGCTGAAGGCGATGCGGTTGAAGGCGCGGGACAACAGCGACATGCCTCCGGAGCTCGCCTTCTCTCCCGCCGCACCGACCGCATGCGCATCCTCGCCAGCCTTCTTGAGCGAAACGCCGGCTTTCTGGGCGTCGTTCGCAACGGCGAGAAGATCACCCTGAAGCTTTGCGAGTTGGCCTGGTAGCTGCGGCGGGATCGGTGAGCCTTCCGACTTTGCCTTTGCCAGCAGCTCGGCGAAGCGGCCGATGGCGCGATCCGCCTGTTCGAATTCCGGTCCGACCGACATGGCTCCGCGGGACAGGGTCCGGTAGAGCTCCGATAGGGCGGCCTGCGCTTGGCGCGCGCCGTCAACCAAGGGACGCGAGGCAGCTTCTTCCTTTTCGCCTGCGAGTTGCGCTTCCCTGGCGACACCGGCAAGCTCAGAGCGGAGAGTCGCGGCGCCCTCGGTCGCAAGGCGCTCGCTCTCTGCCATCCGATCAGCCGCGCCGGTAACGCCAGCGCTCGCCTCCGCCGCCACGTCCGGCAGCCGCAGGAACTCCTCGTTGAGTCCCCGCAGCATCCCGAGAACGGCGTCCAGCCGCTCGGCCACCTGCTCGGTGTTGATGGTGAGGGGCTGGCCGCTGAGGTCAAGCTCGCCGCGGCGGACGGCTTCGATGTCGGCCTGAAGCGTCCGCAGCGACTCGGCCGCGTTGGCGATGTTGATGACGACTTCGGGATGCTGATCGCCGAGCGAGATCAGGCCCGCGGACATGCCGCGGACCATGGCGAGCACTTGCTCGAGCGCGGTCTTGGTCTCGGCTACGAAACCAAGGAGAACGTCATCCGCCATGCGTAGGCGCCCCCTCCGGCGCTACGCGAAGGCGTCGGCGGCCAGCAGGCTCGGGATCTCGTTTTGGGTTTCGAGCGTGATGTCTGACGGATAGGTGCTGTCGCCCGAGGAGTTGGCCTCGAAGTCGATGCCGCCCGGCAGGCTCTTCTCGCCCTCGACGGAGTTCGTCTTTCCCTTCGGGACGACGTTCTTCATGGTGAGGACGCCGTTGTAGTCGTACAGCCCGGAGGTTCCGAGGCGCACGCCGCTGCTCAGATTGATGACGATATCGAAGGGAACGCCCTCGACGAGGTACGGCTGGAAGCTGAAGCCGGGCTGCTCTTCCCTGGCGATCTTGCCATCGACGGTCTGGAAGCCCCATTCCCTCGTGCGCGAGGGCATCCGGCCGCCGAACTCGTGTTTCGTCTCGGCCCCGGACTTGATGGTCAGGTCCGCCGTGTCGAAGTTGAGGATCTGGCCGCCGGCGACAGCGTAGGACGAAAGGACTTCGTTCACCGCGATCATGGGCGGCGGCGCGTAGGGCCAGGTCGGACTTCCCGTGGTCCAGTCGGGGCAGACCGCGGGCCAGTGGAACTCGTCGTTGACGACGAAGGTTCCGGATGCGGGCAGGTAGACCTCGGTGGCGATGCCCGTGAACTGGCCCATGGCAACGCCGTTCTCGTCCAGGACGAGCCACCAGACCGGCGCGGCGGGAGAGCTGCGAGGGATCACGTAGGGAGCGCCGTAGGTGGCGGAGACGCCACGCTTGGTGGTGACCGTGACCGTGGTCGAGGTCTGCGCCGTGACCTTCATGTAGAAGTCGAGCGGCGTCGACCCAGGCGCGGGGTTGTTGATCGCATTGACGCCGCGCAGTTCCGGCGTCGCCGTGCCCGTGCCGGTCTGGATCGCGTCCCCCCAGTAGTCGAAGCGGCCAACGACGGTTGTATACATCGTGCTCACCAGCTGCTTGCCGGCGAGCTTCAGTTGTACGCCGCCGCCGCGCACTTCGCGGTATCTGGTGATCTGGCCCGTGTTTCGGTCGAGCCTGATCTCCGCCGTGTCAGGGAAGGCCGACGCGCCGAGACGGTGGATCTTGTGCCGATAGGCAGCGGTCTCGCCAGCGAGGGGCCCTCCCGGCACGTCGTAGCCGTGCAGGAGGAGCGCCCAGAAGGGCCATTCCTGCCGCGGCTGGAAGGCGTCGAACTCGGTGTCACCACCGGGTTCGAGTTTGCCGATCAGCGACTGAGGACGCATGCCGCCGCGGGAGAGCGCGGTGCGCGGGACGAGGAGCGAGTTGGCGCCGATCTTCTCCCCCTTGAAGTTGTTGAGATCGTGCCATCTCCCGGCTTCGTTCGCCACGCCCGGCGCCGACTCGAAGCGCCAGCGGTAGAGGCCAAGTGCGGGGTTGAAGCGGATCACTTCGGACATTGGTCTCTCCTCAAGCGGCGAGGCGCGAGGGATACTTCACCCACTGCGCGTAGTCGATCTCGACGCCTACCGCGAAGGCGGCGCCGGAAGCCTTGTCCTGGATCGGTACCGGATCGAAGCGGCGGAACTCGCCGGTCACCGCGAGCTGCTGCGCGCCGCTCGCTCCGAGCTCCGGGAAGCGTTCGAAGATCTTCTGATTCACTAGCGTCGCCGGCAGGAGCGACAGAAGGAAGGCCTGCAAGCTGGCAACGCTCGGCTCGTCCTTTCCGACGCCGGTATCCAGGTTCTTGGTGAACTGGCTGAAGCAGTACAGCACGCCGATGCTGGCGTCCGACTTGATCTTGCCGGAGGGTCGCGCGTTCTCCATCACGCGAGTGCAGGCGACCAGGATGCAGGGCAGCGGGTACTCGCCCTCTGCGGTGAAGAGATGGCGGCGGAAGATGGGGCAGTGCGTGGCGAGGATCGGATTCGCCTGCAGTAGCTCCATCACCGCGATCGCCGCATAGTCCATCGAAAACATCGGCCACGGTCCGGCGAGAGCGGGCATCAGGCGGCCATCGGCAACGGCGAAGCTTCGCCGCGCACGACCCAATTGCGGAACGTGGAGATGATCTGGCGCTGAAGCTCCGGGTGCCAGGCGGCGTGCGGGCGCCCAGGCACGCGCAGGCCGACGAGCATGGTGGTTTCGCTGAGCGTGACGCCGTAGGTGAAGTAGAGCGCCCACCACATTGCGAAGCGCTGCGGCCCCTTCCAGTTGCGGCGGCCAGCCGTGCGCTTCTTCGGCAGGATGATGGTCGGAGCTGTCGTCGGGTTGGCGCCCGTCCCGCCGCGGATGACGCCAGCAAAGGGAAAGACGGAACCGGAGACGCCGATGGTGGCCGAGTTGGTCGTGACGCGCGTGATGGCGCCAGCGCCGACTCCCTGCCAGGCGGCGGCGTAGCGGCCGCTCCCGATCAGCGGCGGCGACTGGCCCGTCTTGCGCCCGAAGGGGACAGGAGCGGCCCACGGTATCGAAGCACCGGACGGCGAGAAGTAGACGCGCCCGTCAAACTCCTCCGCCACGCGGCCGTGCATGACCTTGACCGAGGCTTCGAGCGCCGGCTGCGGCCTCGCGAGACGATCGAGGTAAGGCTGCACCCGCCGCAGGAGAGCGGCCGGGTCGACCTTGGCGCGGAAGTGGAGGACGGCGTTCACTTCGCGGGCTGCGCCTTTGCCTTCTCAGCGGCCGCCTTCGCGGCCTCCGCCTCGACGTCCACTCCGATGTGCGGGTTGTCGTCCAGCTTGCTCCTGTCCACCCAGGCGAAGGCCGGCTGATCGCCGGGAGCCGCGGGGCCGTTGCGCCAGCCCTTCTCCGTCAGGACCGGCTTGCCGTCCTCTCCGACCTTGTAGCCGAGAACCCACTGACGCGGGGCCAGCTTGACCAGAACCTGACCGCCCGTTCCGCCCGTGCAGTCGAGCTGGAGCGGATGCTCGCCTTCGGGGGCGAGATCGGAGGCGGGTGCGGGCGGGACTGCCGGCGCGGGCGGCACCGCAGCAGGCGCAGGCGCCTCCGCTGGCTTCGCCGGAGCGGCTGGCGCCGGCTTCTCAAGCTTCTTCATCTCTGCGGTCAAGGCTGCCTCTTCGTCGGTGGTCATGGCGGTCCGAAGTCCCCCTCATCGCGCATCGGGTTGCCGAAGCCGCTGGCGCCCCCGGCGAATACCTGGTTGAGCGCCCGGAAGCCGGCGCGGTCTGGGCTGCTTGGCTGGCCGCTGCCGACGAAGCCGATGCGCCCGGCCGTCAGCCCTTCGAGGTTGGCCTCGTTGCGCTCGAAGGCGAGCAGCCCCTCGCGGTCGGAGATGATGGCGTCGAGCCATGCGGCGCTGTCGGCGATCTCGCTCTTCGCCTGGGGCAGCACATCCACGACGCCGCCGGAGCCGTACTTGAGCGCCAGGACAGCCGAATGGTGCCGCACCGTGGCGCGGTCCTGCGCCTCGAGCTCGGTGTCCGTCGTCGGGTCCTCGGGAAGCGGCAGCGGCACGGTGAAGCCGGTCCGCTTGAGAGCGGCGTTGATCGTCGCGTCGCTCTTGAGGATCGCTTCCTTGACCAGGGCCAAGAGCGGCGCGCCGGCTCCGGCCTGACCGGCGCCAAAGATGCGCTGGACGTTCTCCACCCCAAAGAGGTTGTAAACGTCCTGTGGAACCGAGTAGGACATCGCCCGCTACACCGTGGCGCTCTTCACCTTGTCGTCTGGGTTGCTCGGGTCGCCGGTGCCGATGCTGCCCTCGGGGCGCGCGGCCGTCTTCAAGGCCGGGGTTTCCACCTTGATGATGGCTTCCTTCTCGGCCTCGAAGAGCTTCCAGGGGTGATCCGCCGGACTCTTGATGTCCACCCAGGCGCCGGTCTCGTCCATGATCTTCCCCATGCACGGCGCCTGCATGAAGCTCCGGAGCGGGATCTCGGCGATGTCGCCGTCGCTCATCCACCGCCAGTCGCCCTTGCCCTTGCCGTCGCGGCTGGGCATCTCGGGATCGTAGGCGACGATGCGGGTCGAGCCTTCGAGCTTGACCTTGACCATGGCGGTCGGGTCGATGCCCGACTTGTCCATGGCGATCGGCGCGCGCGGGTCCCACCCACCAGCGGGCGGCGTGGTGCCGGCGTCGGCGAGAGGATGAAAGGGAAAGTCGGGGCGCGCGGGAACGCCCGCGGCGGCTGGCGCTCTTGGCTCATCTGCGGCCGGCGCTGCCGGCTCGTCCTTGGCCTTCGCCATCGGAACCTCCTTACGAGTCCTGCCAGGGCGACGTGATGAGGACCGCGGCGCCGGTGTTGAAGACTTCCACGTCCTCCCTCACCTGCCAGGGATAGGCCATGCTCGTCTTCTCGTCCACCCGGAACGGTGGCAGTGCGCCGCCGGAGCCGCCCATGCGGAAGATGCGGCCCCAGACGATGCCGCCGCGCGGGAGCGTCGCCTGCTGGCCCGGGTAGCCGAGCCACATGGCGCCGGTCGGGAACATCTCGGTCGGCGTCCCGGTGACGGCGTTGGTGCGGTAGATCGGCGCGTAGCTCTTGACCTCGGCGATGCCGAGATAGTCCTTGATCCGGTCGAGGGTGGCGTAGACCGGCGCGGAGGTGTACATGCTCCGGTTCATCAGCTCGAAGTCGCGGATGGCCGCATCCTCGGCGAGCTGGCCGAGGAGCACCAGCTTCAGACGGTTGCGGGGCACGCCGGTCGCCTGCTTGATCGAGTGGACGCCCTGGTCGACGACATCCTTCAGGTGCAGGCCGTTCGACAGGTTGAAGCCCTGACCGGCGAGAATGGCGAAGTGGGTGTTGTAGTTCGCCGTGTTCAGGATGATTGCGGCCTTATCGAGCGCGAGCGAGATGCGCACGATGTCCCGGGCGTCGGCGGCGGCGTCGGCCGAGACGGTCCAGGGGTCGGCGTTCTTCATCTCGTCGTCGTCCACCAGGCCGGCCAAGGTGTTGCGCTTCATGGTACGGTCGGTGAACGAGTACTGCCGATCGACAAACCCCATGTCCGACCGAGCCTCGCGGAGGGTGTCGCGCTTCACCAGGTACTCACCGAAGCGGGTCGGGATGCGGATGTTGTAGTGGCCGGTCGGGACGACGCCGAAGACGTCATCGGCGTAGTCGAAATTGGGATCTTCCTGCTCGCCCGCAGTCGAGAGGACCAGCTGGGTGAGCTCGGGGAGGATCTGGGCGTTCGAGATGAAATCCGGGACCGCCCGGTAGGCTTCGCGGAGACCGAAAGGCTTTCTCATGGCGTTCTCCGGAGCCCTACTGGCTCAAGCCCTCTTCGTAGTAGTTGATCTCGTCGCCCAACGCGCTGGCGGGCGTACGGGCGACCCCGAAGCTGTAGACGCCGGAGCCCGGCACGTAGGTGATGGCATAGCCGTTGGCGTCGGACATGAGCCGGTCCCCGATCGCAACGGCCGCGCCGGCGTAGCAGAGGCCGGGGGTGCCACCGCGGCCAACCGAGACCGCCGTGCGTTGCGGCGGCGTGGTCGTCGAGTCGCCGGCATCCCAGAGCGCCACGCCGAGCGGCCGCTGGCCGGCGCCGCACAGCGAGACGCCGGTGCCGCTGCTCCCGGTCGTCAGCTTGACGAAGCGCTTGCCGAAGACCGGCGTATCGCAGCGCTCGGTCTTGACCGACTTGTAGTTGTACCCTGCCAGGACTGCGGACATGCGCGTCTCCTAGTTCGCGTCGTTGAAGGGGCAGCGGGTGCCCCACAGCGCGAAGGGGTTGGGGTTGGCGGACATGACCGCCGCGAGCGTCTGATCCGCCGTCGCCGGCTTGCCGTCCGGGTTCTTGATGCCGCGCGCCGCCTCGATCCAGGCCTCGCCGGAAGCGGGCCGGAAGTCGGCGGCGAGACCGGCCGCGAGACCGAAGTCCACCTCGGGCAGGTTCGCGTCCTCCGCTTCGGCCGGCTGGTAGGCGCCGCGGTCGGTGAGCATCGAGCGCCGGCTCTCGATCGCCACCAGGGCCTTCTCTTGCAGCTCCGGCGTCTTCAGCCCGCGGACCAGCTCGAGCTGCAGATCGCGGTCCTTCGGGAGCATGCGGCCCTGCTTGACGGCGCCGTCGATGCGGTTGACCAGGGTGGCGTCCGCGGCCTGCTCGCGGATGGCCCGGGCGCTCTCGACCGCCTCTTCCGCCTTGGTCGTGGCGGCCGCGATCTGAAGGCCGATCGGCTTCAGCGCCTCTTCGAGCGCCGCCTTCAGCGAGGTCCCGAACAGCTCCTTGCTCTCGGCCGCTGCCGCCTCGCGTGCACCGCGAACGGCCTCCTTGACCAGGGCTTCCATCTCTTCCTTCGATAGCATGGCTTGGTCCTCCGGCTCGGCCGGGATCGCGCGGCAGGCGTGGATGACGCCTTCTGCGTCGTCGAGCGCCCGCGCGGCGGGGATGAAGTCCCCGAGCTTGGGGAGATAGTTCTGGCCCTCGCCGTCGTAGCCGACTGCCAGGTGCCGCAAGTAGGGTTGCTTGTCGAACTGCGGGTGGTTCATCGAGATCCAGGCGGAGCGCTTCTGGTGGCCGTCCGCGATGGCGCCCCCGAGGCGGCCGGCGTAGCCGGTGCCGCGGCAGGCGGTGCAGGACGGGTCATCCCCGCGGCAGGCGCGGCAGCGGTCGGCAATCTCGGTGAGCTTGCCTTCCATGACGCCGCCGTTCATCCGGAGGCCGTCCACCCACCCGAGGACATCCGCCTTGGCGCGGGACTTCCCCATGCCGGCATCGTGCGCATCCATCACGCGGCCGGTGCCGGTCCGGATGATGGGCGCGCGCTGCTTCCTCGGGTCGTAGGCGCTGGCGGCGTGCGCTAGCCGCTCGTGGGTGAACTTCTCGGCGTCGGGGTAAGGCGCATCGGCGCCTTCCGCGTGCGCGAGAGGCACCCAATCGGCCGAGTCGAGCGGCTTACGCTCCTGAGTCGCCGGCAACGCGGCGCGGATGGCAGACCGGAAGAGCAGGTCACGGTACCGCGCCCAGTGGGAGGTTTCCACGCGCGCAAGCGTGGCACCGGAGGCGCGCTGCTCAAAGCGTCTTGTGTGTCGGCGCTATAGGTGGTGCGCGGCGGCCAGCATGCGGCGGGCGACCGGATCGTAGCCACGGGAGCCGTCTGCGGTGACGCGGACCTCGATCGTGGCCCAGCGGTGATTGCAGCCGCCGCACTGCCGGCGCCGGCGGATGTTGCCGTCAGGGGTGGCGCGCGTCTCGACGACCTGCGAGAGATCCGAGCGGCCGCAGTTCCCGCAGATCGAGGAGCCGTCGCTCATAGGTGGCGCTCCGCGTCTCTCTCTGTCGGTCGCGCGATAAAGTACTGCTTGAGGCCGGCGCACGGCACCCGTGGCGTCCAGTCTGGGTGTGGCGCGTCGCGATGCTCGGCGAGCGCCTTGCCACACCAGATGCATCTCTCAAGATCGCGCTCTATCTGCCGCTCTTCCTCGGGTGTGGCGACATGCCCCAGCAGCACATGCTTGCGGCCCTGCGCATCCTTGAAGGTTGGCAACGTCATCGCACCGCCCTGTGCCACGGCGCGACGGGCACTTCAGATCTCACATCTACCGCATCGAACTCAAAGCGGCAGGCGCAGCACCGGAACATGCCAACGGCCAAGCGCCGCCCAGCCTTGAAGCTTCCCGGACACTTCGCGGTGGCGTTGGCGCGGTCCTGCGCGGAGGTGGTCATCGCACTCTCATGATCTTGATGAGGCCGTGGCAAGCGCAGTCAGGAACATGGAAACGGTCGCAACGTGGGTCGCGCTGGCCGACTAACTCTGGCGGCCTTGATCGGACCTCTTCATCCGACGCAGACCAGTCCGTTACTCGTCGCGTGAGGATGCGATCATCAGGAAGTTGGCCAGCCTCGCTCAATCCACGCTCTCCTTCCCCTGGTCTGTCGGGTCGCCTACCTTCTTCACGCGCTCCTCCGGCGGCGCGGCGTTCTTGCCGCCCTCACCGGCGAGACTCGGCGGAGGGCCCTGCATCTCGAGGACCGGGCCCGCCGTCTCTTCCTCGATCGAGATCGGGAGATCGCCGAGCCGAGCGGCCATCTCCTGCGCGTCGAGCTTGCCGCCGAACTGGCAGAAGAAAGCGGACTTCGCGATGTCCACCGGGTCCAGAAGATGAAAGCCCCAGACCGGCACGTCGTCAGGGTCCGGCTCCGTCGAGTAGTTGACCGCGAGGTACCGGCGGATCAACTCGTTCGGCACCAGCTCCTCGGGCCGGGCGATGCCGCGTACGTGATCGACCTTCGTCCGCTCCTGGACGTCGGCTGTGGCGCGCGATCCGCCATGCTCCCCAAGGCTCTGGGTGAGGTGCTGGCCCTGCACTCCAACCGTCAGCATCAGCGCCAGGTCGTCCAGCAGCTTGCCCCAACCGGCCTCGAAACCGGCGGTGGTCATGTTGTTGTACTTGTAGCCGGCGCGCAGGATGAGGATGCCGTATTCCTTCAGCATCTGCATCATGCCCTGCGCTTCCTTCATCGCCTCCTTCATCGCCGCGGTGCCAGCCTCGCCTACCTGTGACGCGCGCTCGGCGGAGCCAGGCATCCCGCCGAAGACGGGGACCTCTTCCGTCACGACCGGAATGCCCTGCAGGGCGTTGCGGGCGCCCTCCATGTGCCATTGGAAGGCTTGCTTCCAGGCCCAGCCGATGACGTAGAGGTGGCGCAGCCTGGCGGTCCCATACGGGCTGCGCGTGGACCCGGAGGAGGTCCATAGCCACGTCATCATCTCGTCCTCTTCGGAGTCCAAGACCTCGGGCATCGTCTGGGTCATCGTGTAGCCGAGCCAGGCTAGCTTGCGATCCGGGGTGACGCCGAATAACTCCTGCGGCATCTCGAAGATCTTGTCCGGCCCCCAGACCGACTTGCCGTTGTAGGCGTAGCTGCTCCACCAGGTCTGGGTGGGCATCCAGCCGTCCCAGACGACGGTCGAGGCGATCTCGAGGTAGGCATGCAGGTTGTCGAGCCGCTTGAACATCGCGGTCAGCTCGTCCTTCAGCGCCTTGGCGGCCGGCATGCTGCGCCGCTGCCGCGGGGTCTGAAGGGAGTAGCCGACGCCGAGCAGTTGCGCGTTCAGGGCGTTGATCGAGTTCTGCACAGGGGCGACGGTGGTGCGCATGGCCCGATAGGTGCGCTCGTCCTGGTACTGGCCGGTGGCGGGCCCGACGTGGCGGATGATCGGGTCATCGCGCATCCAGACGGTGACACCGCCGGCGTAGAGGATGGGCGGCTGGTCCCAGGTGACGATGGGGAGGCGCAGCTCCGGCAGCTCGTCGGGGCCGATCGAGAGCTTCGAGCCGAAGCCCTTGCTCGCCATGACGTTGGCGTAGCGGCCGACCTCGAAGCCGATGCGCTTGGAGCGGTCCTGCTGGCTCGACGGCGGGAGGGCGCCGTAGGCCGGCATGATGCTGGCTAGGGCGCCGGAGGTGAGCATCGAACCATTCCGAAAAACGGAAGTTGTCTGTTGAGGCGCCGCGCCTCTTCTAGCAACTCCTTCGCTTCGGTAGCGAGGCTATCGGCGTGTCCGTAAGTCCGCACGGTAAGACGACCGCCGCGGCCGGTGACTGTCGGCGGCAACTCTTCCATCAGCTCACCGGCACCAGCGGGCTCACCGTCACCCGCAGCTGGTCGTTCGCGGGCGCCACAACAGCCCCGATCACCGGCACCGTCAGCGTGAAGACGCCGACATAGACGCCGGCCGGCAGGTTCCCGATGAGAGTGTCGGCAGCGGCCCACTTGTACTCTGCCCGGACGTGGTACTGCGAGGGCGAGCCGTAGGCGTCGGTGTGGATGGCGACGGAGCCGGCCAGCGTGATCCCGGCGCCCCCGCCGAGCGGCGCCAGGGCAAAGGTTCCCGTGGCGCCTGTCGGGTCGCTCGGGAGGCCGTAGACATCCACCGTGGGCCATGGGTAGACCGTCCCGGTGCGGATGGCGATCTGGCCGGCCTTGGTCTGATAGCCAGCGGGCGTGTTCGAGATGACATCGGGGCCGCGGCCTGGGAAGACGAAGCCGTAGGTGTAGGTGGTGATGATCGAGGACGGGGAGCCTGCCAGGGCGATCGAGACCGACCAGCGGTCATTGGGTAGCGCGTCGGTCAGGCCCGTCAGCTGGTAGAGGCTGTCCCCGAGCTCCACCAAGGCGAGCGGCGGCACGAAGACGGCCCAGTTGGTCGCGTCTCCCGCCGGCGCCGTCGAGGTGTTGACGCCGGTCAGGTTCGAGTACCAGACCGCGGACGAGTAGACGATATCGCCGATCGTGTAGGGGCCGCCGGAAACCCACGGCCCCTCGTAGGAGGCAAGCAGGACGGCGTTGCCGCTGGTTCCGGTGCGCTTGTAGATCGAGACGGCGAGGTCTTGCAGGTGGAGGCCGGTCGCTCCCAGGCTGATCGGGTCGGAAGTGGTCATCAGCGATCCAGCCAAGTCTTATAGGAAATGGCGCGACCGAAGGGCTTTCGCCCTTTGTCGTGACCGTACCGATAGCGGCGTGCCCTTCCGTCCTCCGTCAGCGTCAACAGATCTCCTGCCTCGATCGGCTCGGCCGCTTCAAGGGAGATCATGCTGCGGTCCGCCATCAGAGCAGTCGTCTGGCTGCGCCATTCGCCTTGGGGTCGCGGTGCGACTTCCGGGACTGCGGGCGATGGCGGTACTGCCTTGGCGATCGACGCCAGCCCTACCGCTGCCGCCAGCCCCGCTAGCGCCCCGAAGAATCCTCGCCTGGTCATCGGCATTGCCGTCTCCTCAAAAGGTCCGGCTCCCGGCAGTCTTCCGCCCGCGCAGGAGCCGGAGGAGGGAGGTCATGCGGTCGCTATCGTAGCACGGTCAGCTTGCTGGCGCTGCGGGCGCGGCCGGCGTGTTCGCCACGACAGCGGCACCGAGAGCCGCCGCACTGGCCTTCAGCTTGTCCGCCAGGCCGGCGAGGTCGGCGTCTTCCTTCTGGGCCGCAAGGGTGGCGATCTGGGCGGCGATGCCGTTGAACGCGGCGACGGCGCTGGCTTCGACGGTGGTCGTGGCGGCCACCTGTGCTACGAGGGCGTCGAGAGTTGCTGACATGCGTTCCTCCTTGGAAAGTAGCTGGTCTAGCTTCGCCTCGACCCGCTTCAACCGCTCGCGGTCGGAGTAGGCGAAGCCGGTCGGGAAGTCGGCGTCGGAGAGGGCGGCCACGCCGTCTCAGCCGGCCCAGGTGATCAGGCCTGCGTCTGGATTGGGGATGGTCGCGGCCTCGGTGAGGACGAATGCCGAGCCCCCCGCATTCCTGAGCTGCATCTCGAGCCGGCCGGCGCTCGCCATACTGAGCGTTCCGACGGGGGCTTCGACGCCATCCTTGGAGACGGCGATGAGCAACCCGCGCGTCGGGTCGGAGTCGACAACGCCGAGCTTGAAGGTTCCCTCGTTACCGTCCTGGTCGACGAAGGTCAGGCTGCCGTCACCGTTCTGCGTTAGAGTCAGTCCCATTTTGCGATTCTCCTTCAGTAGTTCATCGGGTCGAAGATCATCGCTTCGCCACAGGCGCAGCGGAGAGTTCTAGGCCGGTAGCCTTGCGCCGGCTGGAGCGGCTCGCGGAAGTCGTGCCCGAAGAGCAGGCATCGAAGGCGGCGCATCAAATACATGATCCAGTCAGCGGGGTTGCCGTCCAGGTCGTTCCGTTGCAACTGCATAGGGTTCCGTCAGCCGCAACTCTGAGATGTCCCTTTTGGCCCGAGCCGCATGTGCCAACGGCGCCGGGTACGAGTTGGATCTCGGTGAGCAAGAGGCTTCCGCCGCCATTGCCGTTTGCGGCGCTGCTCACAGCGGCAACGCCCGCGGCAGCACGGAAGAGATAGGTGTCGTTGTTCCAGGCTACGAAGTTGGGGTCGAGGATGCCGCCTCCGGCCCGGAACTGACCGCTCAGATTTCGCAGCGCGAAGGCGCCGCCGCCAACATCTGTGAAGTCCATGAGGGAGACACCGTTGATGCTCCAGACAATGCGGGAGGAGGCGCCCTTGGTGTTAAACAGCAGGTCGATCGTGGCATCGGAACCGCCCACGCCGAGCTGGGGGCCCGTCGCACCGCCGCCCGTCGCTGAAGCGGTCGCGGTCAGGTAGTCGGTTGGGGATGCTACGCCGATACCGCGGAGGAATCCGGCGCCGTTGGCGGCCAGCGAGAGCGTGTGCGCCGCCTGCTGCGAGAGGCCGGTACCGGCGTCAACGACCTGAAGAGCGGCGGACGACAGGGAGCCCGCTGGTAGGGGGTTCGAGAGGGCGCCCCCTCCCGAGCTACTGGTGCCGCAGCTGAAGGTATGGGTGGCCGCCGTGTAGTTGAGGTGATTGCCGCCCGAATCAATACAGTCCGCTACCAGCTTGAGCAGGAAGACGGTGCCGTTGCCGATCAGGATACTCGAATCGGCGGCTGCCGTGTTGTCTGTCCCGCCGTGCGCGGCTGCAACGGTCCCAGTGACATTCGTCGCGGTGCCGGAGGCATTCCCGGTCACGTTGCCGGTGAGCGGGCCAGAGAAGGCGCCGGCGATCATGGTGCCGCTCAAATTGGCATTGCCGGTCTGAGCCGTCCCGGGCGTGGTCGCCTGCAGGGCCACGGCGCCGCCGGGGTTCGCCGGCGTGATGGTGACGGAGCCGGTCAGCGCCTTGGACGACAGCGAGAGGTTCAGTGGTGCCGTGCCGCTCGCGCTCGACAGGCCGTCGCTCGAGGTCGCTGCATTCCCGGTGGTGTTCTGGTTGAGCGTCGGGATCATCGCGGCGGTCAGCGCACACAGCCCGACCGTGGTCGCACTCCCGCACGTGCCGATGACCAGGCCGGAGGTCTGCCCTGTAGCTGGCGAGAGGACAGGCGTTGTCGTCGGATTCGCGACAGCGAGCCAGGGAAGCGACGACACTCCGAAGGAGGTAAGCGTGCCGGATCCACCGCCACCGCTGCCGGTCACCCAGGAGCCGTTCCAGCAGTAGAGCAGGCCGGTGTCGCGGGTGCTTCTGCAGTCACCCAGAGCGTTGCCGGACGGAGGAAGAGCGGTAAAGGTGGCGACGCTGCGACCGGCGAAGGGCGCGCTCGGCCCGGGAGTAGTGCTCGGCGTGACGGGCGTCGGGAGCTGGGCGGATAGAGCGGCGGCGCAGCAGAGGAGAACGACGAAGAGGAATGCCTTCACCTTCACCACGAGCCTCCCCTCCGGATGGCTGCGAGTGTCTCTGCGATCTCCTGCGCCGTCGCGTGGCGCAGCGCCAGCTCGAGGGCGCGGAGTTCCCGGTCGGTCATCGCGGGGGCACCGCGGTCGGCGGCGGGTCGATCGGCTCGAAGTTGTCAGCAAAGTACCGCTCCGCGACGAGCCACTGATCGGCGTGATTCTTGGGGTTCCTGGCGATCATGTCGCCGACCCTGCTGCGCAGGCGCAGGAGAAACTCGGCCAGGGTGTAACGCGGCGCCGAGTCGCTGCCGGGGCCGACTCCCAGCGGGGAGTGGGGCTCGGCGCCGGGACTGCGGAAAGCGGGGAGCGGGACTCGAACCCGAAACCGCCGGCATGGCTAGCCGCCGCTCTACCAGTTGAGCTATCCCCGCACGCGAGGGCCTGCCGTTCATCCCGCTCCCCAAACCAGAGGCAGCGGAATTGCTCCGCAGCAGAAGGCGCCGGGCTCGTACCAGAAGGCGCCCCGGACTGCGGTAGCGCCGTATGGGCAGCACCGCGAATCGCGTAAGCGTCGCCCGGAGGCGCCTTCTGCTGCGGGCTGCGGGGATCGATGCCTGCCCTCTCGCAGATGCCCCAGCAGCCCGGGTGAGCTGGATCACCGCAGTGCTTCAGGCACGGCGTGGCGGCTGGGTCGCTATCGACCTTGGACCAGCCTCCGGTCCCGTCCGGGTCGTAGCTCAGGTGCGCGGCCTGGTCCATCTGAGGCGGCGCATCTGGGTCCGGATGGCAGAACACGAAATCGCCGCGGATGTCGCCGCGCGCCGACTCGCACCTCCAGGCGAGGACGGGCGGCGCGTGACGGATAGCGTTGATCCACGGGAAGCTAGCCAGCGGCGTGCGCGTGGTGCTGGCGCAGCCGGCGAGGAGCAGCAGGGCGGCGAGCAGGGCGGCGCGCTTCATGGCTTCCCTCCCAGCGGCGAGCATTGCCCGTCCAGCTCCTTGCTGGCCGGCGTCCAGCGGCAGGACCAGAACCGCTTCCACTTGTCGATGCAGATAAACCCCGTCGTGGTCCGCTCCGTCACCCGGCACTCGGTCGGAATGCCGGTGTTGTAGTCGACTATGTAGTACGGCTGGCAGCCGGCGAGCAGCGCGGCGAGGGCGAGCAGGCAGAGGGCGCGGGTCATTGCGGCCACTTCCCTGTGGGCGGCAGCGATAGGACCAGCGGCCAGCAGGCGGCGGCCACTCGCTCCTTTGCCGCCCCGTCCAAGATGCCGTTGTAGGCCAAGAGGGCGTCGTTCCGTGCCTTGATGCACTGCTGCTCGGCTGCGGACGGCCCGACGTAGCGCGGCGGGATGTTGGGGCCGGCTGGACCGCAGCTGGCGCAGGGCTTCTCGAACCAGGAGCAACCGGCGAGGGTGCAGGCGAGAATGAGAACAGCGGCCCGCTTCATAGGCCGTCCTGTCGCCGCGCCGGGACCGCTGGAGCATCGCCTTCCTCGCGCTCCGGCCAGTGCCAGGTGCCCGGCTCGCGGCCCTCCGAATGCGCGGCAACGATCGGCAGGACACGCTCGAAGCCAGGAAGAAACATGGCGAGCATGCAGCTCTCGTCCTGTTCCACCAGCGGCATCAGAGCGGCGACTATGGCTGGCGCATGGAGGCCGGCGCGAAAGTGCTCATCCGCCAGTGGATCGCTTCCCATCGTGACGTAGTGCACGATCCTGCCGATGGAGGGCTTCATCAGCTTGCCGGCGCCGTGATCGTAGACCCGAAGGAAGAGCAGCTGACCGCGCCCGCCGTGGGCGTTCCCCCGACCGCAGTCACCACCACCTGCGCGAGGGCGGCCTGCGTCGGCCCCTTGGCGTCGGTCGTGGCGTAGGCCGGACGGCGGACATTCCAGCCGATCGCCTTGCTCCCCGCCGTGAGCGCCAGAGCGCCAGCCGAGAGGAAGCGATCGACAGTGCTGCCATCTCCAACCTGCAGGCCGGTGACTCCCGAGCCGGTGACTGTCGTGGTCACGACGCAGTCGACATGGTCGATGAGGGAGCTGGCGGGCAGCAGGTTGTGTGTCCCGGTCGAGGTCACGCCCGATGTCGAAAGCGAGATGTTCTCCCAGAGCAGGAACGGCACGGAGCTCTCGCCGTGGTTGCCGCGCCGGACGGAGCTGGTCGACCAGGCGGAAGCGGTCGAGTCCCAGATCCACAGGAAGTGAGTGTCCAGGGTCTCGATGATGTCGCCGTTGCTGTTGCGGGTCGCGGGCAGGGCGGCCGAGTTCGAGACAGGACCGCGCCAGTGCGGGTCGCCGGTGAGTAGCGGGTAGTTCACCTGTGCTGTGGCGCGCGGTCCCAGGCTCGCGACCAGCGTGCAGAGAGCGAAGGCGACAGGGAGAGCGAAGGCGACAGCGGCAGCCAGGAGACCGCCACCGATGCGACGCGGGTGTGGCATGGTTCACTTCCCTCCCGAGACTTGCACCCCAAGCTTTGCCGCCTGGGAGTGGATCTTCGCCCGGACCTTGGCAGCAGCGCCGGGCTGGATCGTGTGGGCGTTGATGGCATGGGACAGACCGGATAGGGCGAGCTTGACGTGCTTCTTGTCCCCGACCGGGTAGCTCTCGTCCTTGCCGGCGAACGGTCCCGGCCGGTTGCGGGTGCCGTGGATGACGTTCTCCGGCTCCTGTTCGAGGATGCCGGAGCGGCGCCGCGCGGTGGACTGCGGGAGGGCCTGCGCGTTGGTGATGGGCTCGGGGATCATGGCCTCTGCGCTCCGAGAAGCGGAAAGCTTGAGGGTTGGATCTCTGGCGGCCTTCCGGGGCGGTGTACGATCAGGCCACCGTGCCGGCTGAGCTCCAAGCAGGTTTCACCGCGCCCCAGCGCCTCGCGCATTACCTTCCTCAGCGCGATAGTCTTCCCGTATCTCATCACGAAGGCCAAGCGGCGAATGTGTTCTCGCGGCACCAGTGAATGAAGGCGGCTTCGTACTCTGGTGGAGCGTCGGGTATCGTAAAAACCGTGAAGTCGCCCGAGTGCTTGTAGCCAGGGCCGTAGAGAGAGCGCGAGCCGTCCTCCGAAAGTTCGGCGACGGGACCGCCTATTCCTCCGATCCTGGCGCAGAGGGTCTTCATCCCGGCGTCCCCTTCTTGCGGCTCGACCGCGCTGCCGCATAGACCGCGATCACCGCCCCGTTGACCGTAACCAGCGCCGAGCCCAAGAAGGCCAGGGCGTCCGCGGTCATCGTGACCAGGTGCGCGCCGACAGCTCCGACGAGCAGTGAGTAGCCGGTAGTGGTGATGATGCCAAAGACGCGGACGAGGCGATACTCGCTCGTGGTCTCGCCGGCCTCAGCCGGCGGCAGGACCGCGGTCGCGGTCGGAACTGGCGGCAACGGGGCCGGGTCAGCGGGCGGCATCGGCGCTGAGTCTACGCCTGCGGGAGGGGAGATGCAAGCTCGCGGCGGCAGAGTCGAACTGCGACGGACCCTCTAGCCCCTGAGGCGCGATGCCCTTACTGAGAGCTGGCCTGCCCACCGGGCGGATTCGAACCACCAGCGCCGGATGCCTTACTGCGCCGTCCTGGCGCCCC